>ERZ1673737.3114-NODE-3114-length-13012-cov-13.473412_pt1 | contig 13012 bp, 9 predicted proteins | sample MGYA00580211_ERZ1673737 | MGnify/ENA primary metagenome ERZ1673737 (study PRJEB41218, sample SAMN15661789) | gut metagenome | host: Homo sapiens | place: Canada: London | collected 2015-08-20/2019-03-30 | study: EMG produced TPA metagenomics assembly of... | reverse complement strand
CACCTTGCGCCAGTTCCCATAAATGGAGCGATGGCACTCGTCTATGATAATCATATCAAAGTAGTCGTGCGGTAAGTTGGGATTAGGAGGCAAGGTTACTTCCTCTATAGGTTCGTTCTCGTCATCATCATTATCCTCAATAGTTTCTCCTTTCAAGAATGAGAATAGACGTTGTATTGTAGAAATAACGACATTGCTATCAGAAGGAATAGAAGACGAGCGAAGGCGATTGACCGTAAAGATAGTATTGAAAGCATCCCCGTTCTCTGTCAGACGGAAAGTCCCAAATTCTCCTTCTACTTGTTTTCCAAGATTATTTCGGTCTACAAGAAACAACACTCTACGCATTGGTGTATAAGAAAGCATCCGGTAGACAGCAAGACAAGCAGCATATGTTTTGCCAGCTCCGGTAGCAAGAACCATCAATGCCCGATTTTGTCCACTGCGGAAACTCTTTTCAAGTTCTGTTACCGCCTCATATTGGCAATCACGCAGCCCTTTCTTTTTCAATGTAGGGAGTCCGGCAAATGCATCTTCAATTCCCAGTCTCTTTACCAATTCATGTGGTGTAGGGATATTCATGATCTGCTTGAAACAAGAATCTTGTTCACGAAAATCACAGCAATATAATTCCTTACCATTCGAGGTGAAGATAAAAGGCAATGGCTTTTGATATGCCTGATAGATATTCGGAACACTTCTTGCGTATAAGGCTGCTTGCTCGCATACTTTGGAGGCAAAAGCGTCTGTTTCTTCACGCTTAGCTTCAAGTACCCCTACTGCTTTTCCATTAATGAAAAGGAAATAATCTGCCTCAAGATTTCCTTTCAATAAACCTTCTCTTATGGCTACAGCCGTACAAGTAGGTTCATAATCCTCCCTGTTGACTACTTTCCAACCAGCATCGGCAAACCACTGGTCTATCTTTATTCTTGCTTTTTCTTCAGGAGTCATATTCTTAATAATATATATTATCAGAAGTTCATAGGCACATCTGCAACAGGTTACAAAAGGAACCAGAACCTCCTAACCGTATTAAATAATTTATTGTAACCTTTCTTTTTTATCGGTTATCAAATCCTTCAAATCAACTTGTAATATCTCCGCAATCCGTTGCAAGGTTTCCAAATTAGGCTGAATCCGATTACAGGCATAGGCATTGACCATACTGAAACTCTTATCTAGCTGTTTAGCTAACCACGTTTGAGAAATACCTTTTTCGGATAAAACAGTCTTTATTCTATTCAGTTTCATTACTTGATATGATTTTATTAGACAAATATAGGGAATTATATTCGATAATAGTGTATATTTGCATTAAGAAAAGTCAGTTCTTAAATGAGTTATACCTCAAAGTAATTGAATTTAGACATATTTATGGGAAAGACAGTAACAACATATCTCATTGATGGAGACCCAAAAGGAACTCAATACGCATTCATTAGCAACAAAATTTGCCAAATGTTTGTCGTACCACGTTCTAATCTCTCTTATTTGAATACACAAGAGAAGTTACAAAAACCTGCATTCTATATATTGCTGGGGGAAGATGAATCAACCAAGCCGCAGGCGCATATAGGTGAAACGGAGAACTTTAAAGAACGTGTAAAAGACCACGATAGCAAAAAATCGTTTTGGCAAAAAGCACTCATATTTGTATCGAAAGACGCCGATATGACTAAAGTTGATGTGCAATACCTAGAACATAAAGCTATAGCCGAAGCCAAGAAAGCAAACGCTTTTGTTTTAAGCGATAATAAACAAATTCCTAAAGCCCCTAACCTACCGGAGCATCAACAGGACTCAATGAATGAATTTTTCGAAGATGTGAAGTTTTTGGCATCATTTATCGGTTGCAATATTTTTGAAGTATCACAACCCAAAGAAGAACATCTATTCTACACCAAAGGTAGAGGATGCAATGCAAAAGGTTTCTACAGTTCCGATGGATTCACAGTCCTAAAAGGAAGTACTGTTGCCAAAACAATGGTTCCGTCTTTCAACTGGAAAGAAAAACGAGAAAAGATGCTTCAAGATTACACTTCTACTGAGAACGGAATATTGGTATTGACATCAGATAAAACTTTTTCAAGTCCCAGTACTGCCGCAGATTTCTGTATTGGTAGCAGCAACAACGGCTGGTTGGTATGGAAAGATAAAGAAGGAAATACATTGGACTCAGTTTATAGAAAACAATTGGATTAATAACATATCAGTTGGAGGCAAATATGGAAATTATCAATCTACTAGACTTCACAGACCGCATCGAGTTGAGAGAATGGCTGAAGGTCAACCATAATCGGGTGAAATCGTGTTGGGTTGTAACTTCACGCTCTAAACAGCCCACATACGAATGTATTCCATACATTGAAGTTGTTGAAGAAGCATTGTGCTTCGGGTGGATTGATTCAACTCTAAAGAAATTGCCAGACGGATGCCTTGCACAGCGGCTTTCACCTCATCGCAAAGGAAGTCATTGGACTGAGTTAAACAAAGAACGTTGTATCAATCTTGAAGACCGAGGACTTATGACAGATGCCGGACACCAAGCCTTTGAGAAAGCCTATTCTACGAAATAGTTCCCAAAGGCTCTCTTATGGAAGAAAAACCGCATTCCTTGATTTAGCCGAGCTTCGTACCGAACGGAAAATCATTTCTACAATAGAAAGCCCCCATTCGGGAAAAGTCATCGATACCTATCAAATAGTCGAAAGGAAACAGTCTTCGTACCGGTCGCTTCTCCTCCATCGCTACAATCTGCTCACGTCGCAGCAACAACTTTCGCCCCCCAATGATCCGGCAAAGCATCCGAGAAACATCCAAATATATCTTTCTCCGATTGCGTATATTGCTGTCCCTGATAATTATTCAGATCATCGCTCAGAAACAAATCTCCGTGTTTTTTTCAAAACATCCATCATTGAGAGTAAAACAATAGCAATCCGAGCTACGAAGAGATTCATAGCCTAACTCACCAACGAGTTCTGTTTCTTCGATCCAATCAAAATCGGCATATACATATAGCGTCTTCATCGCTTACTTTTTCTTCGAAGCACGTTCCCTTGTCTTCAAACTCAAATTCTGCAAAGCTTTTCCCAATTTATCTTCTTTGACCAGTCACAGAATATCATCATCAAGCTGCAGAGCATACAGCACTCGCAAGTATATTCCGATTGCTACCGTCGGTGCGCCTTTCTCTATTCGGAACACAGTCAACGGGGAACAAGTGCCCGTTCCGCCATCTGAGCCACACTCAAATTCCTCCGCTATCGAGCCAGTTTTATCTGCTCTCCCACAACCGACATCTTCTGCCCCAATTTTCGAGGCAACTTAATCCCCATTGTATTCTTTGTCATAATCAACTTATCATATAATATGCAAAAATATTACTTTTTATCTATTTAATGATATATTGCAGACAAAATCGCAAGACTAGAAGACACAGCAGTATAAAGGCTCTACACTTTTTCAAACGAATCATCCCCATTACACGACATTTTTCCAAGCGAATTAAATGTCTATTCTACAAAAATTACCTTACAACATATATTCAAGATTAGTTTGCTATTCAAATGAAAACCAACTTTACTTTATCCCCGTATTCCTATATACGTTCAATAAAGTAAAGTCAAAATAAGGGAGAAGAGATGGCTGCACTATGATGAAATAACTTCAATCATTTTTCTTTTGGCTGCAAAACGTAGAGTAACCGAGTGTAAAGATCGAACAAAATACAACTCCGAATAGAACACATAACACTCGCATGGGAACCAGAAAATACCTGTGAATCTATCCTCGATTTTACTACCCTTTTGGGCAAAACGAACTCCAACATACCCTATCTTTGTGAACAAGATCTATCGAAGCCCTAGAAGGCAGTTTTTACCCTTTCTCCCTCTGTTCGAAGAGAAACGATAAAAAACATTAAAACATCGGTTCTTAGCGAAAAAACAAGTAACTTCGTAAAATTTCCACCTTTTAAATACAAACTAGCGAAAATCAGTCAGCATACGATATTACATTGTATAAAAAATTATATTAAGATACTACAATATGTCAAACATTATTCTTGATACAAAAAATGTAGGGAAGATCAAGGGCCTTTTCTACCTCCCCGATTATCAACGGGGTTATAGATGGACCTCGGAGGAAATAAAACTCCTTCTCGATGACATTTATGAAAGTGCGGGAAAGCCATATTGCTTACAACCAATTGTTGTAAAGAAAAGCAATGAGAGGTTCGAGCTCATTGACGGGCAGCAACGTCTTACAACCATATACCTCATCTGCAAGTATATGGAAGCAAAACTGGGAGATCTATATGAACCTAGCTTTAAGTTAGAGTATGAAACTCGTAAAGAATCAGCAAACTTTCTTGGTAATATTGATCTTTCGCTTAGAGAGCTGAATATAGATTATTATTTTATCGCATCTGCATACGAATATATAGAGCAATATTTTACAGAAAAGACACAGGGTGAGCGTCGAGAAATGGCAGCTTACCTGACCAAACTCAATGAATATTTCATATCATCAGTAAACGTCATTTGGTACGAAGTGGATTCTGCTGAGAATGGTATTGAGCTATTTGAGCGTCTAAACATTGGAAAAATTCCACTGACAAGCTCGGAACTTGTCAAAGCCTTGTTTCTTAAAGACAGTGTGCGAGACAAGATGTCAGGACGACAGGAGGAAATCTCACTCCAGTGGGACATGATTGAGCAAGAACTACAAAATCCATCATTTTGGGGCTTTTTGTCCAATATTGATGGAGATCAAATGCCAACTCGTATAGATCTTATCCTTGATCTGATGGTAGACAAATCAGGGAATGATCGTGAAAAGTATCGTACATTCTTTTACTTTGATCGACAAATAAAGTCTCTATCGGAAACCACCACAGAAAATCCGCTTCTTGAGATATGGAGTCGCATCTATCATGTGTTTCTTACGCTCCGCGAATGGTATACGAACCATGACTTTTACCATAAAATTGGTTATCTGATTACTATAGGAGTTCCACTAAGGAAAATTTATACCGTATGGCAAAATGATGGCAACACTCCTCTTGCTAAGGATATATTTCTTAGCGAGCTCGACAAAATGATTTCAGAATCAATAAGCATTAAAGATAAAGAAGAGTTACTTAGCTTATCATACGATACAAGGAAAGACAAACTACAAAAGGTATTGACTTTGTTTAATGTGGAAACAGAACGTCTGATGGACGATGGTAAACGAAGGTTCCCATTTGACAAACATAAAGATTCTATATGGAGTTTGGAGCATATCCACGCTCAAAATGCCGAAAGCCTTAAAAAGAATAAAGATATTCTTACATGGCTAGAAAGTCATATTGCACTTTTGAAATCTTCTGAAAGTTCTATTTTTGAGGTAAATAATGAACTTATAGAGAAAATGGAGATATTGATTGAACAACTTCATAGCGATAAGGATCCAGGGAATGTGCGTGAACGCTTTAATGAGATTCAGAAGGAAGTAATTATCATATTCACGTCTAAGGAAGATGTCGTTAAGGAGAATAGCTACTCGCATGGATTAGCAAATATGGCACTGCTAGATGTATCTCAAAACGCGGCTCTTAGCAACTCCGTTTTTGATGTTAAAAGACACCGTGTCATTAATTATGATAAAGAAGGAAGATACATTCCAATTTGTACAAAACACGTATTCTTCAAGTACTATACTCAAGAGGGTCCATCGCTTTTCTTTTGGGGAGAGACAGACCGAAGAGATTATGCCGAGGCCCTTAATGAGAAAATTTCACCTTACTATAAACAGGATAATAACGATACCACTATACCCAACTTGACAAATGGAAACTACGACACTGAAGAATCTGATTTCTGAAAACAATCCTTACGGAATAAGTGGAATCACTATACCACGGATTCAACGTGCTTATGCACAAGGCCGATCTGATGCACATGCAGTAAAGACTCGTGAACGTTTTCTATCAGCAATACATGCTGGATTAATAAACAATGGTTTAACCCTCGATTTCATTTATGGTAATATTCAGAATGGTCAGCTGATTCCTCTTGATGGACAGCAACGACTAACTACTCTTTGGCTACTTCATTGGTATGCAGATAAAAAAGAGGGCATCAACGATAAGCGACTTGCGAGGTTTTCATACAACACACGTTATAGCGCGAGAGATTTTCTTATAAAGCTCGTTAACTACGAACCTACATGGAAAACACATCTTAGTGATGAAATTAAAAATGAGGGATGGTTTCCAATGGAATGGAGCAACGATCCTACGGTTAGAGGAATGCTCACAATGCTTGATGAAATCCAAAAGCGTTTTGCCGATATTAATGACTTATGGAACAAATTGGATAAAATTAATTTCTATTTCCGCGATATTGAGGAGATGAAGTTAACCGATGACATTTACATCAAGATGAACTCCCGTGGAAAACCACTCACTGACTTTGAACATTTTAAGGCAGAACTCTTAAAGGTTATGCGTTCTGAAAATGACGATGAAGCTACTGCTAAACGCATTGGCCTTAAGATAGACCGCGAATGGACCGATTTACTTTGGATTTATAGGGATGAGTATAATCTCGTCGATAGCGGTTTTCTAAACTTTTTCCATATGATTTCCCTTATTCTTGTCTATAAGTCAGATCGCTCTTCATCAGAATTTGATTTAGAAGATGATTTCAGTTTACTGGAAAGGCTTTATAAGAATCAACCAAAAAATGTAGTGTTTTTTGAACAAGCCTTTGATTGCATGGTCAATATTCAAAACAAAGAGCGACGTTCTAATTCATTAATACTTAACCCAATTGATATTTTTTTCAACTCTTACCTGTCAAAAGATTATCATGAACACGAAAAAGTTGTCGTATCTCAACAAATTACAGATCTCAATATTTTCAAAGGGGTATTGACCGGAGCCGCGTTGCGTAAAAATACTACCTATTGGTTAATAATGCTCTACTCCTTTCTTATCTATTTAATGAACTATGATAAGATAAAAGAAATGGATTTCCGTCGACGCTTGCGTGTGGTAGTGAATCTGCTCAAAAATTCCAGAAACGAAGTTGTCGATACCCCTAATGGTGATGCAGGAAACCGTATGCCCGCAAATCTTCGTCAGGTAGAAAATATTATTCTTTCTGGGGAAATTGCAGATAGTATAATGATTGATAATGACGTGAGACTGAATTTCAATGTAATTCAGATGGAAGAGGAGCGTCAAAAGCTCCAGTTTACCAAAGAACATCCCGAGCATTCTGCTGGTCTTTTTCAGTTGGAGGATCACTATCTGCTTCAAGGTCGTACAGATGTTGTTGGGTATGAGAATACTCATCTTTATCAGCGATTCATCCATGTCTTTGATAGATGCTCTCGCGATATTATTGACTGTGCAATGTTAGCAACGTATGATTATAGCCAAAGGATAAATAATTGGTGCATTCAACTTGGTTCTGGGAATCAGGATGAAATTGGCAATAAGGCTTGGTATGCATTATTTCATCCGACAGGCAAAAATCCAGATTTTAATAAGACAAAAAAAATCATTACGTTCTCTGCTTGAGATTGATATAGAAATAGACGACATTTACTTACAAGAAAAAATTGATGCGTATCTAACAGAATGCAAGACTAAAAGTCAATACGATTGGCGATATTATTATATCGCGTATCCATGCTTCCGCCCCGAGCGTTATGGCAAATATACTATGTATGATGAACAACCATACGCTCTTGTGGCATTGCACTCTGAAAAGCGTGAATCATCTAATGCCTACCAATGTATGCTTCAAGCACTCATTGAAGGACAAGCAGTAGCAAATTCTGTAGAACGATATGATATCCGTGCGCTCTCTTACAGAAAAGGGCTGTTGAGATGTGAAAACAATGCTTTTGTATCATACTCTTTGAAGGACAATAAAGAGCGTGCCAGATTTATCATTCCACAAAACAAAGAAGGCATTGACATCGTTGACCGTATTCAATATTTCAAAGATAATAGAAAGGATAATGATTACTGGATATATCAGGAAGGTTAGTATTAAATCGTAAGTAAAGTCGCTCTCTTCAATTATAGAGCGACTTTACCTAATTCTATAGGGAATGCTTATTTTATACGGCAGAGCTATAGAGGAAACACTAATCACATCAACGGCATACAAGAGTATCGGGTTAAAAAAAATCAAGTATAAAACTCTCTTCATAGGGGCGACCGCCTAGGGTCCTTCAAGAGAATCAAATACGAGGTGTTGGCACTGCAGAGCGGTGTTTCTATGCAATACCGCAGCTTTAGCTCTTTACCGAAAAGACAGACCTTCCCGTAACCAAGCTCTCGATGCGAATGCAAAAGATACTCACCGATTGGTTTGCAAAAAGTTATTAGATCAAATCCACAACTGTTAGCTTCATCGTAGCCTGGAAACCCAAGGATGTCCCGAAGGAGAAACCGGAAACAACTGGCTGACTGGCCGACCCTTGTACTCACCCTCTGATCGAAGATCCAACAAAAAGTCGGGAGCCGAAAAGACGGTTTTGCCTTTTTTCTCTCTGTTTGGAGAAAGAGGATGAAAAAAATCGTTAAATCATCAATTTGTTGCGAAAAACAAGTAAATTTTAGAGGCTTCTATCTTTTGATGTAAACTAATGACAATCAATTAGCATAATATGCTGCATCGGACAACTCTACTCCTATACCTTTTCTTTCAGAGATGAGAAAGATAAACAACCTTTACTCATCCAAGGATACTTGACAAGATACCATCAGATCAAAAGCTCAGAAGGACGGTATAGGGATTACACTTTATCATCAATACAAACAAAATGTAACTTCACAGAGTTCAATGAAGAGCAGCCCATGTTACAGAACATTTTCCACATTTCTGCTTTACTCCTAGCAACATCCCATTATGAAATTCCATGAAACTTTCATTCAACCTCCTCACATTCTTCTCACTCGTTCCGCTTCGCATCATCACTTGCACCCATACTCTCAAGATACTGCAATTCCCGTTCCGCAAACTCACGATTCTCCTCCTCTCCCAGCATTTGATAGAGCAGTTCCCTAGCTTGCGAATAATATTTCAAGTTTACTAATACTTGTGCTGCCCTGCGCCGAAGAAAATGATAAAGTGGAAACAAGGTATTCTTTTCATCACCATACATCTTTATCTGACTGCCAACCAAACTCACCATAGAATAAATATACTCAAGAGCTCCTGTATCCTTCATTTCGACGAGACAGTTGGTAAAATCACGAATCGCATGAATGGATGAATTTCTTTTAGCATTAGTCAAATAATAATAAGCCTTTTCAAAATGCCCTAATGTGAGATAAACAAAACCGATATGATAACAAATCACATAATATTCTTCCTTGCCACGCTCCGGCAATTCCGTCCAGTGGACTTGATAATACCGAAAAATAGAAAGATAACACCCCAACGCCTGAAGATAACATTGCTGCCTGAAAAATTTCTTCCCCCAATAAATAGTAGTCTGCAAGGTAGGCTCGGTATAAGCCAGCAACGCCTGTTGTTCCTCCGTCAGTTCGTCAAACTGTTTGTTTTCCGCTTTTTCTTTAGCATCGTCCAACATATATTTCAACTCCCAATAATCATCATGATCCGTTGTCAATCTAACCTCAATCATACTACTGAATACTCTGCCTTTTTGGGTTTCATCGAAAAAAGCATCCACTCTGTCCGTTCGCATAGCCGACAACTTATAATAAAGAGATCGTTCATTACTGCCTTCAGCTTTCTCCAACGCAATCACCAACTGCCCTTCAGCAAGTGTGATACAGATCAGAGCATCTTTTCCCGCCTGTCCTTTTTCATCCATCACAGCATCTTTCAACCGAAGAGAAAGAATAGACAATAATTCGGTACGCCTCTCTATCCGCTCATTGCAAATCAGTGTCATTCCCTTTATATCTTCCTGTTTCACTGTACCAAAAAGAGAAAGAATATCCTCTATCTGATCCATATCTTGCCGGGAAACATCGACAGGTTCCAACAGCTTACCATGTCCAATCTCCAATTTTCGTCTTAACAAAGCCAAACGATTTTCGAATTCTTTTTTCACCAACACGTCTTGTATTGAAGCAGATTGTTCTGCCAACTCTTTAAAACTACGGGCTATCATAAAAGATGACTCAAGCAATACCCGCAAATGTTGTTTTAACTGAGTTTCACTGCCCGACAAGAACAGACAGGCAGACAGACAAGCCGTAAAAGGTGTCTCACTTTCTCCGTCCTCATGACTTTTACGCAAATAGCAAGTCCAAGCTGTGTATCGGCAGTTAATGTTGTTAATGTCAAAAACTATTTTTTTAGACTGTTCATAGCTACATGCATAGAAATCTTTATAATATAACTGAATATTCTGACCTGTTTTTTCTCTTAATAAATGAAAATAACCTCCTTGAAAACCGATGATAATGGCATCAGCATCAATTCTCTTCACTAGTCCACAGTGCATGGACTGCACGAACCTGATAAGCTCATCGGTGGTCATCGCCGAATAAATCTTTTCTTGCTGCTTTTTCGGCTTTGTAACAAAATGATAAACTGTTACGAAAACCACCATCATAGATACTAAGACGACAGAAATAATCATATCTTGTTACAGTTAATCTTTGTATGTCTGTAAAAATACAAAATTAATCGGGAAATGTTAGAAGTGATAGGATATTTTAATGAATTCCCCTAAGAAGTTACTTAAAAATCCGGTTCAATCAATTCCTTCCGATGCATCCGGTGCCACCTCCACAAAATCATAAAACATAGAGGGAATTTCCATCGGAGATATTCTGAAATACCTAAAAATAGGGATTGTCCATTTCCACATTTTCATCGAACTTTGCAACCCCAAAAAACGAATAAATGAAGAAACTTTATATAATACTGTTTATACAAATAGGATGGATATTCCCGCTCTCCGCACAAAAACAAGATTCCATTTATATCGGAACGCGTCATACATTGTTTTCTGAAATACTGAATGAAGAAAGAAAATATTGGATTTATGTACCTGAGACCAAAGCAGGTGAAAAAGGAAAGGCTTATCCGGTTCTTTATCTATTGGATGGAGATTCCTTCTTTCATTCCGTGGTTGGCTTTACGCGTTTCTTCTCTTCTTCTAAAACCTCAAATTTACCTCCTTGCATCGTTGTTGCTGTCTTAAACACAAACCGGACCAGAGATTTCACTCCTACCTGCTCAGCCGCCCGCCGGGATGGTACTATTTGTCCCTATGATAAGCCGGCAGGTGGTGGAGCTGAACAGTTCTATCGCTTTCTGATAGAGGAACTACGTCTGGAAGTGGAAAATAAAGTTCCTGCCAACGGTACAAACTTTCTTGTCGGACATTCATACGCAGGTTTATTTACCCTACAGACACTGTCAAATCACCCCGAGTCTTTTGACTCGTATATAGCAATAGATCCAAGCTTATGGTGGGACCGAGGAGTTTTTCTACAACAAGCTGCAAAGAATGTTTATCAAAAAGACTTCTCCGGCAAACATTTGTATGTTGCTTTCGCTACCCGCCAACGTCCTGCAATCAAACTTATTCAGTTTTCATTGGCCGACAGCTTAAAAAATAAGATCATCCCTGAAATGAAAAACAAGCATTTGCATGTCATTTATAAAAAATTTCCCGACGAGGTGCATGGCACTATTGCTCTTCCTGCCATTTTCGATGGGTTAAAATCTCTATTTCATAGCACTATTTCAACCAAAGAGGCAACATGATAATTTCTTGCAGTATTCAGTTTCTCACCTGTTGCAAATACGCTCCGGTTACTATTGGTAAAAATAACATAACTGATGCTGATAGTGTAGTCACTCGCTCGATTCCGGGGTATTACGTAGCTGTAATCCTTGCCTAATTTCCTGTTTAACATCAATTTAAGATTTCAAACTCTATACTTATCATTTTCTAGAATAACAGGTTGAGACATTGTATCAACCTTGGCTACAGATTTATACTATTCTTTCCGGAAATCATGTCATTAGGGTTATAACATCTGTAATTTATCTACACTGTATTTTCAGTCATGTATTTATCTTTGCATCAAGATTCTGAAATTCAAAACTTAATAAAATCAAGTGATAATGAAACGTATATCAGTCATCATGATTGCAAGTTTATTTGTTATAGGAACAACTGCCATAACACAATCCGATCCGGTTTAGAGCATATCGTCATTTGTGGTACGCAAATCATGACAACAGTTATCGTGACTCCGTTGGGCGTCTTCGCCATCGCAGCCAATTCATTTGCCATTACAGCCGAAAGCCTCTGCATATGCCCAGTATGGGATTGCCGATGCTGCACGACACTGGTTGGGCAGAGTATCGGTGCCGATCGCCGGAAACTGGTCCGAAGTTTCGCCCGCATTACCATATTTATATGGTATGACCGTTATGGGGTTATAGGTGTACTCATGTATCTGTTCGCCCCCCAAATTATCGGTTAGATGCCCCCGTCGGGGAGATTCGGGAATTGGGCATAATGGCACTGCGCATCGAAGCGTTCGCTGAGCCGATGTTTGCAGCCTCGATTATCACTTACGGTGTCTTTGTCGGAGCAGCGGATACGCTTGTCCCGTGCTTGATGAATTTCTTCAATATCTGGGCGGTGCGTCTGTCATTAGCCGCCTTGCTCGCCCCGTCATTAGGTCTGAAAAGTGTATGGGTTGCCATGTGCATCAAGCTGTGTTTCAGGGGGCTGATTTTCCTGGTCCGCTTGAAGCGAGAACGTTGGATGAGACACATGTAAAAAAATGTCTGTAATTGAGGTTATACAATCAGTAATCCATCTACCGGCTTTTCCTGTAATCCGCTGTAATTTTGCACTATGATAAAGAAAACAATAAAAATTTAAATTACATCGGTTATGAAACGTACAACTATTTTAATGGCTGCTTTCCTCTGCCTCTTCGGCCTGACGGAAAGCCCGGCACAAAACACTCACAAAAATATGGAACAGTTAAATC
>ERZ1673737.3107-NODE-3107-length-13038-cov-4.098745_pt1 | contig 13038 bp, 17 predicted proteins | sample MGYA00580211_ERZ1673737 | MGnify/ENA primary metagenome ERZ1673737 (study PRJEB41218, sample SAMN15661789) | gut metagenome | host: Homo sapiens | place: Canada: London | collected 2015-08-20/2019-03-30 | study: EMG produced TPA metagenomics assembly of... | reverse complement strand
AGGGGGTGGTCATGAAAGGAGGAGAGCGGGAGAGAGAGCTTTGGTAGAAAATGTAAAAGGCGGAGACAGGTAGAGATATCGGCATTCCACGAGACTGCGCCTGGTATCAAACAACCCGAGAAGAGGAGTCGGGTAACCATGTAAACCCAGGCTCCGGGTATACAGATGTTCACACAAGCACATATGTACGTTGATGTTGATGGGTACGTTGCGCCTCGAACCAGAGAGCCTCAGCAGCCTGGTCACAAGCCGCATCATACCAAAGCATCGAGCCCAGCACTGATTTGAGACCTCCCCAGGAAGACAAGCCAGTGCGACGAGTGATATCAGCCAAAGCAGAAACAAACCAAGTCCGCTCTGGTGCCTCGTGAGTAGCAATACCAGCCAATGTCAAAATCCAAATGAGGGCAAAGCGGGTCGAAGGAGAAGACCACAACGCAGAAGAAGAAGGCTGGAGGAGCACAGACTGAATGTTCCGTGCGAGAGTATGAAGAGGAGTATTTTGAGCGGGGATGGGGAAGATAACGCCTACGCCAAAGATCAGCGCGGCAAGACGGCACGCTTCATAAGTAGTTGCATGAGTAGGATGCGAGAAGAGATGCTGCAACTCCGAAGCAGGCTTGAGAGAGATGAGAGTATGTTGTGTTATATTACGGCGATCGGCGAGAAGAGAGACGTCCGATGTAGATGTCGGGCTAGCTTTGATAATCCCGATGTATGTCTGGACTGCCTGGAAAGCTTCTGCCATTTCGTGGGTTGCGCCTATTGCTTGGAGGCGGGCGAAGCCGTGGTCTGTATCTGATGGAGTGAAACCGAGTAATTCATGGATGCCCATACCCTCGCGGGTGTCATCTAGAGGCCAGAATTCGAAGCCTGGGTTTACACAGAGGGAACTGCAGGTGAGGAGGGCGGAACTGAAAAGATTAGTGAGGGTCATAGAAATTGATAGAGGTTCCATACAAGCAAATTGTCGCAGCCAGACCGGCTGTGGTGATATTCCGCAGTCCGCCTCGCATTGTGACTAGCTGTATTAAGCCTTGGATATGGATCATGTTCGGTGGTAAACATCCATACACATCAAGCCATTGTAATCGTGGGAACGGCGGGTTGAAAGCCGTTCTCCGATGCTGTTGAACCAACTTCTCTTCGGCTTGATGATGTGCCATACAGATAACACTCAGTATAACAGCATCGCTGACTGCGCGTGTGAGGTCCCGCATAGCCTTGTTGATCAACTTGATGGATTCCATTTCACACAGCTGTAGTAATTGCCGCTGCCTTGGACCGAATACTGTCCCTGGCACCCAATTATTTTGCCATTGCACGCGCAGATGACATAGTGACCCGAACATGAACGCGCTGAACAATGCGGGGTCCTCCATCGACAAGGGAAACCATGATTCACCCGCAGCCTTAATGTGGTTCGGCCTCGGCGCAAGGCCCGGCCAGATGACAGTCGTAATATACCGCTCCGACAGATCAACTATCTCCGGGTCAAAGTGCGCGGGCGCAGGATATGTGCCGAAAGGGTCGAAGATGCCTGAGATCTCACGGACAACAGAAGAGCGCTTGCGCCATCGCACGACGCCATGCTGCTCGGTCGAGATCACGCTCACAGTATCCTCACCACTGGAGCTATCACTGCTATCACTATGATGCGACGGAGGAAACGGCGAGTACTGACGGGGAGGCTGCGCGAACGAAAAAGGGACGTTGCGATTGCTGGAGCGCGACACGAGGGCGTACGAGGACGGACCGACACCAGGATCATTGGCAGATACGTGGGAAATGGGGTCGCGGACGGGACGGCGCACAGCAGCTTCAGAGCGGTCTTTTGTTTGGTCGGAGATCCAGCGGCCGACGTGGGCGCGTACTAGACGCTGGGCTTTCAATTTCTCGGTCTCAGAAGCTGGTCTGGCGTTGACAAAATGGATGTCATCCTTTTTCCGCGGCTGTTTCTTTCTCGATGCCATTTGTGTGAGAAAAAGAGCATCGTGAAGAAGATGCAGAGTGGGGAGTGTCAGAAAAGCCCGTAGATCTGCAGTGGGGGCCCCGTGACCAGATTAACTTAATACTTCGTTTTTACTTCCTCAGTACTGTATAGTTAACGTTAGTACATATCTTACATGGACATCTCCCCGGCCTCCTGAATTATATATGTCATGTTTCTTTCGTTAGCCACTAACGCACCAACCTCTACTAGTTCGCACTAACGCCAACTAATCTCCGCGATGGAGACCAACGCCGCTAGGGCCCTGTGGCAAGGTTGAACTCACACACTGCGTATACGGGTAGCTAATAGGAGCAATGGGTAAACGAGGTACGAGTTCACACTCAGACCTCAGCCATCAGGCCATCAGCCACAGGGTAAGGGAAAATCGGCAGAGCAAAGAGGAAAAAGAACAGACCCCGGACTAGTAACTATTAGCTCTGAAGCCCACCCGGCGCTAAGTGTATTATTGATCTCTGCCGTATTGTTCCAGTACCTCGGACTGGGAATATCCCACTGAGTTATTCAGAGTAGACACATTAGGCTGGCCTGGTATAGAACATAATCCCAAACATGCCTATTCAGCAGACAGTTCACACACTTCATACATTAGACGTCTGTCAAACCCGAAACCGCCCGAATGACCATGCAGAGCTTGGCAAAGAGAAAATCAACAATTACAGTTGCAGACTCGAAATTTCCCAATATGATAGAGTAGTCCCCGACAACCATAAATACATAGTACATGCACATGTACCAGAAACAATAGCATTCACCATTAACCATTAACCGAACCTGTCAACCGTCGATCCCTCGTACTCAATATTACAGAGAGCCCTTACAAGGGCAAACTTAGAAGAAAAAGGAGCCCCAGCCCAATCAAACAAAAGAACCAACAAATCCCACAATCCGAACCGAGATATCGCTGCAGAAATGGTGCAGATATGCGGAGCATCCGTATCCGCGCCCGCGTCTTGCAGGTGACATAGCAAATCATAAGCCATAATGAAGGGGTGCGGTGGGGGTCTTGGGCTATAGATCTGCATTGGTGTCGACTAGATCGTCAAATGTTCGTATTGCGCGGCACGAGTGCACATTTGGTTTAGTCTGTGCAGGGGGTAACACTGCATGTACATACATTGAGGTATTGAGGTATCAGTTACGCCAGTGGAGGGTGTACAGTACTAGTAGTTGGGTTGTTGGGAGGGGCAAGGGGAAGACGAAGGGGAGTGGGAGTGCGAATAAGGCATTGTCTCGGAGATCGGTAAAATATGCAGGAAAGATAACTAGATCACTGTGGTTGCATGCATTGTACGGACAGAAAAAATACTATCTCTCAAATCATTTCCCCCTTCCATATTCAATCCACCTCGAGCAGGGTATATCTACAGCTCAGTCCAGTCTGCGGGTCGCGGTACGCGTCCAGCGCTTTCTCCACTACAGCCATGTATCCCAACACCGACTCCTCCTGCCAGCGGCGACCAACGACCTGCACGGCAGTGGGGAGACCCGCCATCTTGACAGAATCATAGTGTTTCCACGCACCGCGGGCGATACCGTGATCGGCGCCTAGACGCTTAAGAGCGGTCTTATAGGGCATGACTAGGGCGTCGCGCGTAGCGTCTACGTGACCAACCGGGAGAACACCAGCGGAGTAATCGAGCAGATTCCAGAGGAAAGTATAACCGCACGAGGAGACGGCGTCGTGCATGGCGTTATGTGGGAGGGCAGGTGTTGCGTTAACCGGGCAGAGGATGAAGTCGTATTGCTGGGCGTCTGCGTCCCACCATTTATGCCAAGTGGCGCGGAATGCTTCACGTTGGGCGGTTAGGGTCCAGAGCTGGGCGGAGGATTTGGGACCGAAGTTGCGGATTAGAGCTGCGGAGACTGCGTCGCGACGGATGTAGCGGACGTAGAGGTAGTAGAGGTAGCGGAGGGGGCGGGGGAGGTGGGCGATGCGGGAGAGTTGGGTAGCGCCTGGGTCTGAGGGCTCGAAGCTCTTTAGGGGGGCGTTGAAGTGATGGCAGCCGTCTGAATTGAGGAGTTGCGAGGCGAGGTTCAGGCCTGTGAAGGGGTCTGCGGTTGGTGGGGTGGTGATCTCTGACACCGTGTGGCCTGCTTCAGTGAGGGCTGCGACAGTGGTGGTGATGGCGCGTTCAATGGCTGGCGTTGGGGGGACGACGCCTGGACAGGTTAGATTTGCGTTTCAATATAGAGTGTGGATGGGACGTACCGTCAGAGCTCATCAGACCAATACGGAGAGGCTTGCTCTGAGCTTCAGACTCGAGCTCGTTGCGCCAGGCGATGGGGTGAACGGTGTAGTCATACTTCCAAGGCTGCATTCCAATAATGGAACGAGTGAAGTAAGTGAGATCGTCCAGGGTACGAGCCATAGGACTGAAGACACTGGGAATGCCTTCCTGGCCGGGCATACTGGTGCTTACGCCACCCTTAGGCCAGCGGCCGGTACTGCAGCGTAACGAATAGATACCACTCCAGGCAGCAGGAACGCGCACAGAGCCAGCAACATCAGAACCAATACCGATGCGGCCGCCGTGGGCCAACAGAGCTGCCTCTCCGCCGGTTGAACCACCGGGCGAGTAGCCTGGGGAATGCGGGTTCCGGCATTGGCCCCATAGTCCGTTAGTCGACTCAAAAGAGAGAAGAGTAATTGGCAGAGCAGTCTTAGCATAGGGCACAGCACCTAAGAAAGTCAGCAGTCATCCAAATAACAGAAACAAAACTAGAATAGCTTTAATCCGAAGATACTCACCAGCATCCTTCAACAACCTAACCATAGGCCCATCCTCAAGGATAGGCTTACCAGCCATAGCAGCATACCCAACAGTGGCATCAAAGCCCTTAACGTGAATAGAATCTTTCAAAGAAACGGGAATTCCAGCAAGAGGACCCTTAAGGTTAACATCAGTCTCCAGCCAAGATTCAGCCTCAGGGAGCAACAGCTCAGTAATACAGTTCGACTCCTTCTGAGCCTTCATGGCGATCTTGCCATAGGTGCGCAACACGTCCAGAGCAGAGACAGTCGAGTCCTGCACATCATGAACGAGCTTTTCAATGGGCTGGTTGATGATCTTCTTATCTGCGGCTGCGATGCGGAGATGGTAATAGTGCGGGAGGCCGGTTGTGAAGCGGAGTTCCCGCTCTCTTTGCTTTTGGTCTCTGGGATATGTTAGTTAACTGACTGTGCTGTGAACGGGAATATGGAGCTCACCGTAGACGCTTGTAGGCGAAATAATCGAATGGAGGCAACATGTTGTTTGTTGCGGTGTAAAGAGGAGAAGGGAGAAGTTGGGGTTATTTATGCGGGGGAGTGGAGAATGCGAAGGGCCGAGGTTAGCCGGTGTTTGCCTTACAACAACACTGGAAGAGTTGAATCTGGGGTAAATAGTAGAAAGTAAGAGGTACGAAGTGAGAGGCTATGAACTAAATGATGTCCAAGAGAGAGAAAGAATATCAATGGAAGTTGATCGAGTTGATAACAGCTCTCACTAGTCCACTTCCGGCAGGTGCATGCGCTCGGTAGATAGGCGATTTGGAGTAGATGATAGGCGAGATATACAGTTGGATAGGGATATTGTATGTTGTATGTATATTGAGACCAATTATATAACTATCTATAATGCAAAGCCACTGGAGGATGTGGCGGGTATATCTCCATCCATGCATAAATCCCAAAACACATTTTTGCCAACCCAAACCAAACGCTTTCCAATTCAATGCAAATAAAGCCACTGTCCCGGATGATCAAGGTGTTTCATCAGGTCCAGGCTGGAGCCAGTTGTTCTTGGCAAGCCACCAGACAATGACACTCGCTGCGACGGCAAAAACGACGGCGAAGAAGATTATAAAGCCGTAGATGATAGATCTCTTGCGTTTCCGTCGCTCCCGTGATAGCCATGATGTTCTGGAGGTGTCAGTTGGAGTTTAGATGCGAGAGATGGAAGGGGGACATACGGGGCAGGTGTGGTTTGTGTCCCTTGGTCGACAGCTTTGGCTTCTTCGTCCATGTGGACTGCTGTTGAGAAGCGTTTCCAGAAGAATGGGTCTCTCACAAGAGCCATTGTGTATGTAGAGGTGTGTCAAATAGGATGGACTGGACTGGTCGAGAGTTGTTTGTGTTGTGTTGACCGACGAGTCAAGGGATGCTTGACTGGCTGTAAAACAGGGCCAGTGCGGATGTAGGTGTAGCAAACTGACGATATTGAGGCCAGATTTAGATAGATGGGATATGGAAGGAGGAGATAGACACAGTTGCAAAAGACAAGATTAGATAGGGGCATCTACAGCACTTATTGTCCAGATAAGAGGGGCGACAGCAATGCCTGTGGAATTCAATGAGCGGCGCAGGCTATTGATGGCGGGAATACCATCCAGTTATGATCCACATGCTGCCACTGTTTATATGCTCTGGAATACCCGGGGATATGCCATACCAAAGGCAATTGGTTAGATCAAATGCCATCCACAGATGGCATGTCGATCGCGGAATGTCCCAAACTCCAGACTTGATGTTAGGAATGCGAACTAATCTAATTTGCAATGCACGGTTAATGTGTGGTCCGGCTAAAGCGTATACATGGGATCTTAGCTGTCAAATAGTCGTCAATTGGGATTTAATAGTCCGGTGTGATGCACGGGTGTGATCGATTTATAGCGAACCTTCACGCGCGTGGGAAACCTCTAAAAGTCTATCGTCTCGGCAGCAGGACTTCCTTGTCAGGAATGGAATGTATTTTGATGAATGTCTATGTGCTCTCATATTATTTATAATCAACAAGTTCCAGTCTTGAAATTTCGCATATTAAAAGCAAAACAATCTCATGCACAAATCTCCACTGGAACAGACAACGATATAGAAGAAGTACCTCTCGCCTTTTCATGCACCCGATAGAACAGATTCACCTTCACAGCATAGACGCGAGATACCAAACACGAGTGGAAAGTAGTCGGATAGCGTCGATGACACGGCAGTGAAACAGGCGCTCGAATCGAAGCCGTGAAAACCGCCTGACCCTTTTCTGAAAGGGATTTCCAATCCACCATAATATCACGATCGGCGGTAAGAGTCACATGCTCAGACCAAAAAGCTTGACGAGAACCCCATGTGGAAATATCAGACAAATCAGGAGAATCCCGCCACGGCTCCAGTCCAAAGAATGTCATAGCTCGAAGCTGAAATTGCGCAGCCAGAAGAGATGGTGGTACCTGGATCCTACGTGTAGGCTGAAACCGCAGATCAATTTTCAGCGTCGTCGAAACATCGTTATGTGGCTGGGGACTGTGGAGTTGGATCGCCGGTGGTTGGGCGGAGGATGCCTCCAGCTGGCCTAGGATATGTCGTAACAGGCCCTTTGTGACAGACTTTTGAGATTGTAGCTGGTAGTATGTATTCTTCGCTGGAACGAAAATTGGAGCATGCTCTTCTCGCGTGGGCTGGATTTGAACTGGATATGTTGCTTCTTGGAGTTTCTTGGATCGCCCTGCCTTGCCGTCTCGCTGCCATAACACGAAATTGATGCTGTAGATAATTTCTGCCATTTCTGGTGACATATCGTGGACATTGGGTTTGTGTGTTTGGTGACTGAGACTTGCGGGGAGGTGCAGATGTTCCTGGTGGATCTGGGGATTGGAGCATTGGTGGTGACAGGCGTGGATGGGGAGTTGGTCTGGGACAACAAAATTAAAGGGGATCCGATACGTCTTGCCGGAACTGAGAGTGTTTGTATCTATTAAATAGTCGAGTGGTGCTATGTCCATGCGAAGGAATGTTTTCCGGAGTTCGTTGTATGGGAATGGGACATGCGTATTCATGTTTTCAACTTCGGTTTTTGAATTGCCTGTTCACTCTGTTAATATCGATTATATTGTCACTTGAAACATGCTAGCATACCCTGGAACGAGATGTTTATATCGTCGATATCGGTTTGTTGGTGTGGTGTTAATAGAATCTCACCATTGATTGTGTCGTGAGTCTTGAAGACTGAAGACTCTGAGGCATTGACAAAGAAATGTATATCGGAGGACTTCATGGTTGTACTTTTGATTTCCCTCTATGTCTATTCGTGTTCGACATGCATAGCTTAAATACTATTCTGGACATGTTAGGTCTCGGGGCGCACGTCGGTAAAAATCCATCTCGCCGATTTGCCAGTTAGCACCACGGAAGAAGACATAGCCATGACGTGCTCAATCCCCATCTTAAGCAAAGCTGTGGAATTAAACATAAGCTCTAAATTTGGTGGATGAAACGGAGTGCGACTCTAGAGTTGATTTATTTACGCTTGCTGCTTAGGTGGTAGGTTGTGTCAGCTCGATTTCTACCAAATGAACCCCTCTTGTTTTCACATTTTTCCAACTATATCTCACGACGGTTATCGTTGTGTTTTGGTCGCGTGCGATGCCGAATCACAACCAGATGACCAAGTGCACACCTCCTGTCCTCTTCAGGGTGATCCCAATTGGCCTTGATCAAGCCGAAGGAGGGACCAAGAGTGAGCACCTGATCATCTGGGACTGCAGCCCAAACCTGTATACAGAAAATAACGGGTGAAAAAGTGTCATTCTTCAAATCCAGTGACAAAGATAGATGTCGGCGCAAAACGACGTGTGTTGGAGGTTGGAGCTGAAGGTTTTAGCCAGACTATACCGTCACGTGGTGCGAGTTAGAATGTATACAATTAGGTGCCCAGCATTCTTAACTCCATTCCATGCTCAGCAAGGAGAAGGATTATGATATGGAATTAGATTTGAAGGTGCAAGCAAGTGGCAAAGAGCCTGTAAATATCAGATTGGTCCTTTTTCAACTTAGGTCAATCAATCAACCAATCAATCAAACTTCTATTAACCTGTTGGAGCCTAACTAGTATCGTAATGGCTATGCAGGCGCTTCTTTCCAGTTGAAGAAACAACTCGCGTCCCGTACGCCTGATCATGCTCCAGTACAAAAAGTGAGGCTGGTTCTCAAGGAGTGGAAGCACCAGCTATTACATGTAAGCCAAACCTATAAAACCCACAGTACAAATGAGAAATTCAATGCTAGCAGTGTATCGAATACAAAAATAAGCGCGTAGATGCACCTTCACCTCTCTAATATCCTTCAAGTGGCCCTAGGGGTTCATTATTTATCGCACTGTCTACCCTAGAATCAGATAAAGTGTGGACCTCTGGCCTCGACAAGATTAACCGTTATATCCATTAGGAGATTGATCATATAGATAGACCGCGGTACGCGGGCCAAGCTCCGTTCCCCGAAACTATTATCAAGGAGACATATAAGAGCGTCATTCTTAAAGATCGAGAGCGCTAGGATGGGGCGTCATAGGACCAGATCCGTGCAGATTTCAACGCACATTTAGAATCTCTAGGAGTGGGGGATGATGTACCTCAGTTTACGGCATATCTTGTTATTGACGAAAAGTGCTTGTAATCGATTGTGCGGGCTTACGATAATCCTAAGGATCAGGACGGTGGGATAGGCATGGTTAGTAGGATGGGGTTCGTGGGAATGATTGATCCTACCTATTGGGAAAGTTATAGCTATTGCACCAGCCTATATTGTGGATTCATGAGAGTGTAAATTAATAGGCTCTATGATCTAGCGGCTCGTCAGCTCACTTACTTCTCTATAAATGAGATTTGTCCGTCAGTTTTTGGTTTAGGGAAGGTTTCTGTTTACAATAGCCGCGACGGATATGAGGATGATGAATGAGTTTCATTTTAGAACAAAGTTATAAATATTACTTAGAAGAAACAGTTTATCAGTCCCTCTTTCTCGGCAGTCTCTAGTATCTTATCGGTGACTCTTGATAATATTCAATTTTACCGTGGGCCGTTCAAGCCCACGACTCCACCTCTTTTTGCTTTCGACGGCAAGCAGAACACGTCTGGCACCCCTGGTTGCGCAAATCATAATTTTGGATCGCTTACCGCTGGTGTGACTAGTGCAACGTGCTGCTGAAGGTCAAGGCCAAATGGAGCACGCAAAAGAATGGTTATATAAGGATCGTCCCCCGCAAGACCTTATGGAAATTACGGCGGTTGGTTCTCTTTTCGCCTTCATACTGGCAGAGAGTGGACTGATCTCCAGGGCTGCATACATTATGTTATTACTTTCTACTGCGTTCCACAATTGCTGGCTCCTTGGGGTGTTCAGCAAAAACACTTGTGCAGTATTTCAATGGTTTTTTTGTCCCCTGAATATATATACAGGATGGATCGAAATTAGTTTCACCACTTTGCTCTCAGGGAATCTTTCTCGAACCCTATTCCGAAACACACTAATCCATTTCTGACTTAGCTCAGTCTCAAATACTGAATCGTACTGGAAGACGCGCGCTGTGCGCGCATCGGCCCTGAAACGAAAAATTGGGAGGCAAGAAAGTGCGGATTTACCGTGGGGCGATTGATGTTATTTCCCAAATGAAAATCAATATCAAATTGAGTTGATTGATTTTGAGCCCCACATAAGCAACAACTGGCCAATGACAGAGTAATACACAGCTGCCTGATAACCACAAGACCGAGTAGCGAAAATAAGGAATACATTAACTACAACCCGAAATCGGTGTCACCACCTACACTCCTCGAATGTTTCTCGAACACTGATGCCAAGATATACTACGCCATATTGGGAATAGACCGGGAGTATAAATATTCTGTTAAATTACCTATACGGCATCTTACTCTCAAGGATACATGACTTATGTATTGTCAGTGTATGTAGAAGCTCTGAAAGGTCGAACTTCCAATAAGGATGCAAACAAGTCAAACAGGAGCAGCCGGAGTGGGCCTCGAGAATTTGGCAAGGCGTCACTGCCCTCTCCCACTCCCGTGCCCGACTATCTAGAGGCTCACTCTATACTTACAATACCTGCTTTCTTGCAGACTATACTCATGACCCTGCTCTTCCAGTCCGCTATAAATTAAGGAGTCAATTGATGTGGTTTCCGTAACTTTGCGAGAGACATGATTTGGACTGATGCAAAGGCCGATGAGCAACTCGTAAGCCATCTGGATTTGCCTCATCCACTGCCCATTTGAATAATTTCCATGGGCCACAGCAGAGTAATTAACAATTGTAGAAGGACATCACTTCCCATCTAGAAATTGACACTGCACAAGCTGCTCCGACTTGCTATTACACCGAGCGCTATACTTGATATTAGAGGTAAACGAGTGACGCACAAGGAGCGATTCGTTCTGCCACCCCTGCAAAACTGCAACTTCACTACTTCTCTCCCCGGCCTGTTTGTGATGGTGGAATAATTCCGGATTTACCGTGACACAGCGCAAGATCCCCGCCTGACACCATTTCTTAAAGTGAAAGGATATATCTCGATCCATGCCCCCTTTGGCAAGGTTATACACCCTCCTCGCTGACCGCGCGGTAAGGGCGTAGGCATACATACAGGCTGGTGCCTCCGACATGTACACCATCCGTAGATACTGTGGGAAATTTGTGTACGTCCCGTCATTCTCGAAGTAAACCGACGAGTCCGGCAACGTGTCGTCGATGTAGGACGCAGGGATGATGTACGGAATACGATCGTAGCAGTGACCTAGCCACAGCATATCCCATGCATCACCGTATGGTGACGACTGGCTCCTATTGAATGAACTTGAGCCTGAGACCTGGCGAATGAGCGGTGCCACTCGGTCGAGCTGCTGCTTGAGCAAAATATCCCAGTCGGCATCGTCCTACATAAACAATGCGGTGGAATCTTCCCGGGCAATCATATCTTGTATTGCGTTGAGATGGCCGAGCCAGGCACGTGTCTGGCCTGGCCCGATCTTGGTGTTGCGCGAAGCGTCGTGAATCCCACGAAAGTGGTCGACGTCATTTTCTGACCAGTCAGGCCGGATTGGTGTGTCGTAATCGATGCCGGTGAGCTGAGCGGCCTCCCGAAGACCGTTTAGTCGCCACGAAGTGCCGGCTGAGACCACAATTAACCGCTCGAACTACTCTCGTTAGGGATTTACCGGCCTTGGTATGAAGATAGGGGTAAGGTGTGCCTTACCCCCAACGTTCTGTTTTGTAAGGCGGGAATTCCCTCCGGCAGAGGATCATCTTGTTGTTCGGATGTGGTTGGTTTCGATATGAGAAACGCTGCGCAACACAGTACCAATATAGTTACAACAATCCTAAATGGTGAAAGCATTAGGGAATATTGCCTTGTAGCCAAGGCTGATAGTCGATCAAAAGAATGATGAAAGGTAGTTTATTACATGCGGTATCCTGCCTTATACAACCGCTGTATCACATCAGTCCGTAACTCAAACGGAATATGCCTGCTTCGCCTTGCTTCTGGAATGCTTAGTATCTCTCAGACGGTCTGGCTTTATAGGAAAGATTACATCGTCTCCTGACCGCCAGTTGATATTATGTATGCAGGACCCCCCTTGCATAGTATCGATAACCTTGATCGATGTCAAGATGACCAGTCTCCTTAATTCGTAAATTAAGGAATAGGCAAGCAACGTTTTTCACACCGCTAGTTTGCCATCCATGTAAGCATTTAGAGAGGGAAAGACAAAGGTGCATTTACATGGTGTATGATGCAGAGGATTTGCAAAGCTGAGCTATCAAGTGGCACATTGCGTACTGCCCTCTTAGTTGCGACATTGTATAAAACTCGCTGAGTTTCCCACTATTATGTCCTAGTCCAGTTCAATTGATATTTACATCCATCTGTCCATCATTGTGGTTTTCGTCTTTCCCCCCATGTGCAAGGTGTTCAACAACCAGTAACAGTTCTCCATTCTATTCTTGATCAGCGACGCCCAACATGAGATTTTCAACTCTGGCAACCTTTGGAGCATGTCTGCTCGCTACCTTGGTCACTGCCAGTCCGGATCCTATCAATGATCTCACCAGCCATCCAGGCAATATAGGAGACCTCAACAAACATAAACCCAACACCGCTGCAAGATCCCTCCACAAGCGCCAGGACGATGGAGGCGATGATTACGTGGGCGACGACGCTGGCGCCGCTCGTAAACGCGAATCCAAAATCGCTGCAGGATCTTTC
>ERZ1673737.3105-NODE-3105-length-13040-cov-4.259145_pt1 | contig 13040 bp, 19 predicted proteins | sample MGYA00580211_ERZ1673737 | MGnify/ENA primary metagenome ERZ1673737 (study PRJEB41218, sample SAMN15661789) | gut metagenome | host: Homo sapiens | place: Canada: London | collected 2015-08-20/2019-03-30 | study: EMG produced TPA metagenomics assembly of... | reverse complement strand
AAACCTTTCACCTCCTCAGCAGTAGCATTACCAGGGCCCATACGACGATCTCCAGCAGAATCCTTAGCATTCTCAACCCCAAGCAAGGCGCTAAACAACTTCATCCGAGTAACAGGCAGAATAGGCGCATCAGCACACTGCACATAACTCGACAAGTCAGGACTCTTCAACATTTCTGTTCGGGGAGCATAGTGATCCCATTGAACAAGACAAGGTATCATGAGCACCTGCCCCGCAATCTTCGGACAGGCAGCGATGCGCTTATCATCGCCGCGCAGCTGCGCCAGCGCCAATGAGGCTGTCAACCATGCTCCGGCAGAGATACCACCGACAACAACCTGATCGGCGAGACCACCGACTTCAGCGATGTGTTCGTGCAGCCAGACGAAGGCGTCTTCGGTATCGTTCCATGCGGTGGGGTAGCGATGCTCGGGCGTATGGCGGTAGTTGATATTGAAAACCACGACAGGTGTGCCATTCTTAGCTCGCGACGCGACAATGCGCGAGCAGGTCGCATCCTCGGAGGCAAGTGTTCCAAACAGGAAACCGCCGCCGTGAAGGTGGACGTATACCGGCAGGCGCTCGGAGATCGGGACGCCGGCGGGGCGATAGGTGCGTGCTTCAAGGGGTGTGCCGTCGCGAGCAATTACCGTATGATCATGCATTTGAACGAGAGAGCTGAGGCCTTGGTCGATCATGTCTTGGGCGGCGGATTCCTCGCGGCCCTTGTTTAGCAATGCCTTCAATTGCTCCACCGAGAGGTCCTTGGGGACCGCCGGGAGCGTTGGTTCAAGGGCCAGCCATTCGGCGCTGGGACCAGTGTATTCGGAGAAGTCCATTGTTATGTAGTTATCGAGGTTAATGGTGACTGACTGGGAGCTTTGTTGAGACTTGGATCATCACTACTCCACAGGCCTCGGTTCGGCTACTTTCGATGGTCAGTACCCCGCATGATCGACTCACCAAATGAAATATTAGTATGAATATATGAATCCATATGTAGGTGACAGTTATATGTTTTCGAGCAGGTCCGTTCAAACTCAGTTCCAAGATCCCGAAAACGCCAACTATGCATGCCGGCATCCCATCGGATCCCCCATCACGATCCTTAGCCGGGAAGGCTGCCATTGTCACTGGCGCAGGCTGTCTAGGCGATGGCATTGGAAACGGGCGTGCAATTTCAATACTCCTCGCAGATGATGGCTGCGATGTGATTTGCATCGACCTCAATCTAGAGTGGGCCAACAAGACGGTAGAAATGATCAACTCCAAGCCTGGTCGTGGACAGGCACTTGCATTTCGCGCAGATGTCACCTCAGAAGAGGATTGTCAAGCAGCAGTACAGCGCGCCATAGAGCAATTCGGACGACTGGATATCTTGATCAACAATGTCGGGATTGGAGGTGCAGCGGGTACTGCAGTTGAGGTCGATATGACGCAGTGGGCAAAGAGTATGGATATCAATGTTGCAAGTATGGTTCTCATGGCCAAGTATGCAATTCCAAGAATGATCCAGAATGATGGCGAGATCAAAGGAAGCATTGTGAACATGGGAAGTGTTGCTGGCTTGAAAGGCGGCACACCTCACCTGCTGTATCCCACTGCCAAGGGAGCGATTGTCAATATGACTCGTGCTATGGCCGCTCACCATGCACCAGAGGGGATTCGTGTGAATTGTGTGTGTCCGGGTGTATGTTTCTCAGTGTCGTTTTACTGAAGTGCCAAAGCTAATTGTTATCAGATGCTGTATACTCCCATGATGTATGGGAACGGAATGAGTGAAGAGGCGCGGGAAGCTCGTCGAAAGCGAAGTTTATTAGGGACCGAAGGAAATGGATGGGATTGTGCTGGTGCAGTTGTCTTTCTCGCGGGGCCTCATGCTCGGTGGATGACCGGTGTCATTCTTCCTGTTGATGCAGGGACTACTGCAGCAGTTGGAATTGGGATGACAAAGAGTGCGAGTGTTAATGCCTAACATATGTACAATTTTGTTGCATACTTTATTTAGTACGCGTTCGACTGGCTACTGCTTCAAGATTAAGGGGTTTGGCAGATTCGGGGACCATATTAATAGACCTAAGTAGGGAAACCACCGTCTCCTATAGTAAAAAACGGTTCACTCCTTTTGTTCAATCAAAGTCAAGATTCCACAATTCAACATTGTTTGGCAATCCAACACCTGGGGTGAACGGGAAGGACTGTTTTTGGATGCCCTCAGCCCCGAGCACGATATTGAGGGCCTGCATAATGGTGGCTGCACAAAACCCAGCTTGATTTTAATGTTGTTGGTCGTTTTTGGTCATAGTCTTCGGATTCATGCTCTTGGGGAATAAAAACGTATGGCAAGCTGGGACATCTATCGTGATTGTTTGGCATCACGCCAGTTACGTCCTACCGATTTAGCGTCTTGAACGAATACTATACGTCTTTTACCCAAGATCATTTACTTTGATCCAATTGATCCAATGACCAATAATCAAAATAGATATTTGAAACACAGTATATAAGTCGAAGAAAAAGACCAGAGAAGCTCTACAAGAAGTATAACAGTCGAAATCAATCCCATCCGAGGGTATGTATAAAGAAGAAACAGCAATTATCGCCACAAGATGCCACGCTCAGAAACAGAAACAAAGAGTAAAAAGTACACACAAGAACCAGTCTCGATGGACGGTCAAAACGCCAGTTATACAGGATCCATTCCATGACCAAGAAATTCATTGAATATTGAATCGCTGAGAACGCCACAAATGCCTCGGGTTCGTATAGTCATTAAGGATTAAGGATCACCGTCCGAGTCGGCGGTTAGCATGCGCTGCTTCTCTTTGCTTTTTCGTTTGAGGGCATCGACGGTATTCTGCACTTCGTATCGGGCCTCTGTTTCGAGGTTGGTGCGTTCGTCTGATTCAAGGGTTTGCTTGTCGCCGACTCGATCGTATAGCATTCGAGAGATGGTGCGGTTGATGTTCGTATATTGATCTTTGGAAATGGTTTTCTTTCGGTAGTGGGGTTTCAAGGCTGTGCCGACCATTCTCTGGATGTCGGATTTGAGGGCTAGGCTTGGACCCGCGCGGGTTGGGGATGAGTCTGCTGAGCGGGAGTGTGATGTATGGAGTGCATGGAGTGCTCGTTGGGGGATACGAGATCGGGGCCGACCAGTTGGACGAGGTGATGTATCCTCTGTTGTGCCGTTGGCGCCGTTGGATGGACTGCCCGAAAATGAGACTTCGGGGGAGAAGGGTGGTGACGAGGGTTCGGCCGGGGAGGATAGTTGGAGAGGGGAGATGGGGCGGCTTCGTGGGAAAGGAGGTGGGGTGGTAGAGGCCATGATGGGAGAGGAACGACTAGAAGAAGCAGGCGATATTGATGGAGAGGACGGGCCAGGGGACGCGCCATCGGTGAGGACGACAGATGTAGCAGCGGACGGTCCGTATGAGTTGCGGCTAGGTGCATCTTCAACCTCCTTTAATAGCGACGATAAGAAGCTTGGGCCGCCGGAGCTTTCACCATTTAGTCGCGCGTTAGCACTTGCAGCTCTCGATGATTCCCCGGTTTGGTTTTGTTGGGCGAGTGCTGCTAGTTCTTGCGGCCGCCTCGTGCGAGGACGTTTTAACTTGCGCTGAGGTTCGGTGGGTTCGGGGGACGGCGACATAGTGGGTTCTTTGCGCTTTCGAGCAGCGCTCGGGTTGTTTTCTATCTCCCGAGCTCTCTCAAAAGCATTCCATGCTCGCATTTCCTCCAAAGACTCGGGCTCGGGCGTAGGCACTCTGGGTACGCGGGGACGGGATGGTCGGGTAGGTTCAAGATCAAATAGCGACGCTGTGTCGCGGAACCGATTACCACTACCCTGGCGTTCAGCGATCTCAAAGCGACGTTGCCAGGCCTGAAACTCGCGTTGGTTGGCCTCTTCGCGACGACGCTGCTGCATAACCCGTTCGGCGGAGCGATCGTCATCGAATGGGAAGTCCAGATCGAGGTTCAGATGATCCCAGACAGACTGCCAGACCCTGGCCCAGTGCTGCGAATTTGTCTGATTGGTATTCTGCAGTCGCCTCTGCTGCGCCCTCGTTCGTCGACTCCTTTGCTCGACCGGGCGCGACGGCGGCGCCGACACCTCAGCCGCCACCGATGTCCGTTGTGATTCGCATCGCTGACAGTACCATGCTCCCGAGGGTATTTCGTCCAGTCCTAGGCAAAATAGATGCGATGGAGCATCACATCCATCACAAAGAAGTAAGACATCCTCATGATCCGCGCTACCGCAAAGTGTACAGGGTTGGAAGTCGGCCGGGTCATCTTCGATGACCATAGAAGGGTCAACATCGGCGACTTGCGTCCGGTCTTGAACAGCGTATGATGAAGTAACCGCTCCTATCAGCGAAGAAGGCTTTAGTTAGTATAGACATTCATCATCATCATACTCAGGGAAGGGGGTCATACCTCCTACCTGGTCACTCAACTCAACCATATTGAAACTGCGACGACATATCGGGCAACTATTTGCCCTTTCCACCCAAGGCTTCAAGCAATTATTATGTAGGATATGACCACAGGGAAGTAGCTGGGCGATCTGGCTTGAATCCTCGAGCCCATCCTTGAAGTCGCCATCCCCGTCCAGGCTCACAGGCTCAAGAGGATCGCCAGCGCCTTCACCAAGGTCTCCTAAACAGACAATACACACGTCGGACATGGACAAAGAAGTTGGAGGCGAAGTCCATGAAGAGCGAAGTGTAGAAGCGAAGAAGGTGTGGGGAGCGCCTTTTGAAGGTGGGCCGGATTGCCGGACTAACGCAAAACAGGAACGTGACAGAGGCGACTGATGCCCTGGATTGTAGTTGACCACAGTGGCTTAGGTTGGCTTCATATTCGATTATTATAGCGTATTGCCTACGAATAAGTTTATGGTCTTCACTTGACGGCGGGTAGCACATAGAAAATGTGAAGTTGTCTACGACTGACGTTCACGGTCTTCCTCTAATAGCGGATGGCATATTCCAACGAGATTGAGTAGGTCTGGGTTCAACGCTTAACTTGTATATGAATGTCAATGTGGATGTGAACATCTGGACACTACGAAAGTTGCTAGGTATTTCCAAGTCTGCAATGAACCTATTTTTGGGCTGAATCGCAGCTGATGACACAAAGGCGGCAGAGTTCTCATCTTAGTCATAATGGCGAAAATCTGTGGCTGACCTGCGTCAGGTGGGCCATATGCCCGGCACCCAGCGCATACAAGGTCCTCATCAGAACATGCTCTGACTCAACATGACCAGGTCACTACTTCAGAACCCAGGTCAAGTCTACGTGACTGTCCAACTTCGGAGAACCACATCAAAAGACCACAGTTCGCAGTCAATCCATATGATTCACCCGGTCGCAAACAGAAGAAAAGGCAGGAAGAGGTCGAGTGTCTATCAGATGGAAAGAGTGGAAGCAACCGAAAGCTTAGAGCTCGTCCGTCACATCGTACGAAGATTGGCGCAAGCACAAGAATTGAATTCGAATCCCGAATTTTTTCATTCATTTTTGGTATTCAGACGTAACCGTAGAAGAAATAGGAAACCACATAATCCTCCCGTTTAAACCTCGGCGATCTCACGGAGACGACGGATGGTGGAGCGGGTGGCGGCAGCAGCGGGGGTGCTATAAGCGAGGCAATAGTCAGTAAACGTCTTCCTTGTGTTCAAGGAGCGCGCGCGCCTGGGTCCGGTCTAGTCCAGTTCCCAGGACGACGGCGAAGTGTTCCGAATGGGCGACTTACGAGACGGCGTAGGCACCGCCGGCAACAACCTTGTCGCAGCCCTTGCACTCCCAGATACCGACAGCCTTGCGCTTGACGGTGTTCTTTCCGCAGAAAGTGCAGACGTAGCGGGCGTGCTGGGTGACTTCCATCTTCTTCACCTGCTTACGCAGGGAAGCACCATATCTGTTGAAGCATTGTTAGAATCGTGGTCGTGTTGTGAGAATGTTCGTTGTTCGTTGTCCGTCGATCGAGGAATTCATGTGTGTGCGCGGAGTTCGAGTGTGCCATACCTGGTACCGTATTTACCGGTGATGCCGACCTCTGGAGAGAACAGTTAGCATTGAAAACTCAAAAGGGATCCGACGTGCGATGTGTCGAGGTATCGTGAGAGGAACATACTCTTGGTGCGCTTCGTCATCTTGGCTGGTGGTAGAGGATGAAGATGGGTACTGAACAGGAGATCGAAAACGACGCTTTGAATGAGCGGGTTGTGCTGTGGATTCTCGCTTAGGGCTCTTGGCTCAGTGGGTCACCTGACTTGTGTGGGCTTATGTCATGGTGCTCAATGCGGTAGTTTCGTGGCCTCAGGCGGCCGCAATGCTTACTTTGGGCTTCTCGGGGGCTCCATGATGTCAGTTGGCTCCTCTTTTTATTGCTTTTTTATACACTTTTTACAGTGGCTCCATAATGATGTCGATGCCATTAAATTCAGGTGTGTCAAGATCACCAAAATCACAGGTGCCTCGGATACTTCAATCGGCCTGGTTTTGTTCGAGACGGAAACAAGGGCAGTCGGGTCATCGATCTATCCGGTCACGTGAATTCGAAACAACATATGTATACGCATTAGAAGTAGCTAAGAGGAATTTGTGTAATTTCAATAGCTTTAGTTGTGTGCAGAACGTTCATCTCCTATTTCACGGCCAAATTCCTCTGTTTAAGCACATACCACATCTTGGACTAGCTTGCCGAGGCTTGTGATCCGCGAGCTCCCATTCTGCAGAACCGACATCTATCCCCAGCAACAACCATGACTTCCAACCGCCAATATGACCTGGTCCTATTGGGCCCAACGGGCTACACGGGCCAATTCTGCGCTGAGCACATTGTGCAGAACCACCCCACCGACCTGAAATGGGCCATTGCTGGCCGCTCCTTGCAGAAGATGGAGCCCATCGCTCAACAGCTCAAGGCTCTCAACCCCGACCGCGCTGAGCCAGGTACCTAGCCCTGTTACCCATGTGTCTCTAATTGCTATGTATCCAAGCTTACTGGCTTTGCATAGATGTCCTGGTCGTTCAGCTAAATGCGACTGAGCTCAATGAGCTTGCCCAGAAGACGCGGCTCGTTATCAACTGTGTGGGTCCCTACCACCTGTACTCGACCCCAGTGGTGGAGGCATGCGCTACCAACGGGACTCACTACGTCGATGCGTATGTTTTTACAACCTTTTGATCTGCGGTTTCCGACATTGGCTGATCGTTACAGAACTGGAGAAACGCCATGGATCAAATTGATCATCGAGAAGTACCACGAGACCGCCAAAGCCAATGGCGCAATTGTCAGTTCCACTATCTATCCTCATAATCACATATACTAACTGCATACAGATGATTCCCTCGGCTGGGGTTGAGAGTGCGCCAGCTGATATCCTGGCATGGTCCCTCGTCAAGCGAGTCCGAGAGGACCTATCCTCGCAAACGCGCGAGATCAACAGCACCATCAAGGAAATGAAGTATATAACACCCACACCCACACTCAAATCCCACCATCACCTCCAATCTAACCAACCCAAACAGATCCTCCGGGCCAAGCGGTGGCACCCTCGACACTATCCTCTCAATCTTCGACTGGCTCCCAACATCGGAGCTAATGAAATCAATGACCCCCTTCGCCCTAGCAGCCTCAGCCCCACCAAAGACCATCCCCAGCGACTCAATCCTCAACAAGATCCTCGGTTTCCGCTCAATCCGCGATCTGGGAACGGTAACAACATCCCCTTCCGGAATGGCCGACATCACCCTCGTGCACCGCAGCAGCACCCTGATGCCCGAGCTGTACGGCAAATCCTTCTACTTCAGACAATTCCTGTCTGTACGCAACGCCCTCGTCGGTCTAGCCGTGCACATCGGTTTCACGATTGGCGTGATGCTCCTCGCGCTCCCGCCTGTGCGCTGGCTCCTGCGGAAATTCATCTTCGCGCCTGGTAGCGGCCCGCGCCGAGAGGATTCAATGAATGATCGTCTAGAGTACCATGCTATTGCTACGCCGGAGGGTGAGCAGACTAAGCGGGTCTTTGGTAAGATTACCTACGAGGGTAGCATGTACCTTTTCACCGGGTTGTTGCTTGCTGAGGCTGCTATGGTTATTCTCAATGATGAGGAAACCATTAGGAAGGTCTCGCGTGGTGGCATTGTAACTCCTGCTACTATGGGACAGAGCTTTGTCGATCGTCTGGAGAAGGTTGGCTGCAATATCGAGACTAAGGTGTACCAGTATTAAACGGGGGTTACAGTACCTGCTCATCAGTTTTCGTGTCCTAACTCAAATTCTTTTCTGATTGCTTGCAATTTGCTATGATGCCACATCCTTGATTCCGAGATGCGATATGTATGCATACGCAATAATGAATCAATCTTTGCTACCCTACCCTGCAAGTTTTCCATTGCCCCTGCTGTCGCTTGGCTACAGCTTCTCAGCTCTAGCCTCAGTAAAAGCCTTCTCCCTCAACCACCCCTCAATAATCTCATTCACCTCCTGAGGTTTCTCCCACAAAGCCCAGTGCGAAGTATTAACCTGCTTCACAGTCAAGCTGGGAATGTGCTTAGCCATCGACTTACCCAAATGCGGAGGCAAAGCCTGATCCCTCAACGCCTGAATAAACAACGTAGGAACCTCAATCTTCCGATCAAGAATAGCAAGCTCATCCCGATAATTGATCTGCCGAGTCCGGTACCAGTTCACTGCAACAATTAGCAACTCCACCACATCACAAAAAGAGTAAAAAGAGAGATATCATACGCGGCCCTCGAACCCCACTCCTCCCAAACTCCCTAACATAAAACTCAACCTCATCCTCCGCCAAAAGCTTCGACCTCTTCAACCCCCCAAGCCGATCAACAAGCACACCATGGTGCGCATCAAAACCAACCTCACCACGATCATTCCGTCCCCCATAAAGCGCCAACAGGAATTGGCGAATATCATCCTCATATTGGATAACCTTCTCCAACTCCCCACTCGCGAATTGGAGTTGGTATGCGAAATGCGGGGCCGCTGTCCGGACGAGGTCTTCTAGCTGAACTTCCTTTTCCATTGGTCTTGCGTACGGCACGCAGACTGTGAAAAGATGCGAGACTAGCTCTGGGTGCCAGAGGGCGATGCGGTACGCTAGACCGGCACCCCTTTTCTGGTGTTAGTTTCGTTCTGGTTTGCGTGGAAGATGGGGAGAGACGTGCCAGTCATGTCCACCCAGGATGATTTTCGTTTCGCCCAGATGTGTTGCTAGTGCTTTTATATCTGCTGCGCAGCTCTTGTGTGCGTAGGGAGTAGGGTCCGCTGGTGCGTCCTGGGTTTGTTGTTAGTAGGTTGTTTCTTGGGGTACGGGTTGGTGGTTTTGATAGTGGTGTAGGGAGGTTTACATACTGTTCGTCCGTAGCCTAGACAATCGGGGGCTACCACTCGCAGGCCCATGTTCACTAGCATGGGGATCTGGTATCGCCAGCCCATTGAGATGTCGGGGAAGCCATGGATCTGTTGGGGGTGTTAGTGTATGTCCCTTCGTGTTATGTATGCGTGTCGAGATGCTCACCAGGAATACTGTTGCTTTGTATTGGCCTGATTTGGGCTGGCTCAGGATATAAGCTTCTATGTGTTAGATTGTGGTTCTTCACTGTATTTCGAGGATCTTGGTCGTGCTGTTGTGCGATACTGACAGTAGTTGTGGCCGTTAAGAGTCGCGGTTTTGTACTCGATGCGGGGGTCACCTGATACTTGGATTTTATCGATGGGCATAGTGAATAGCTTCAAATTGGAGTTGAGGTTTTCGAAGTGTCTTGGTTTCAGAAAAGCGAAACGGTGGTGGTATGTTGTAAGCTCTGACGATGCAGCTCCGAGGTTGATATATATAGCCGCAAGTCCCACAGGTTGCGGTGTGAGAGTTGCAACTCGGGTCAATAGCAACTTGCACAGTCCAGATTTACGCCCTGAACTAGTTATGAATTATGCAGAAACAGTGACAGACTACATCAAAGAGCGGATTTCTAAACAGGCCGAACCCCTCAGAGCTTCTGCCTCGGCCCATTGAATGCCAAGACGCTAGTTTTTAAGGTCTCCACGTTCCGTCATTTTGATGCTTGCCAAACTACATAGGAGAGCTATCATAATACTGAAATATCCTGCAGAATAAGAGGCGACAAACCAGCTGAGCGACTACTCCGATATCGAGGAGCAGAGTTCGCCTGATGTTGCCAAAAGTGCAACTCAAGTGCGATTGAAGTGTGATTAAAATGCGACCAAATTGCCAACAATGTACAACTAATTCGTGTGATAGCAGAAGTAAGGGGGACAACGCCTAAGGCACTGCCATAAACACTACCTACACACTTCCAAATCATCTTCAGTCTCTAACTCCACTAATCTATAAGGCAAATCAACTAAGTGGGAAGAAATAGCCCAAGGACCTCAACGACTCCAGAACCGATGCACCAAGTAAATGATAATAAACAGCCGAGGTCCAATATAAGCAGACAGGAAATCAGCAACCGACAACTGTGATGCAAAGAAAACCGTGCACGTATTGAACAGACAAAGTAGCCCGGTACACATATCGACTACCGTAGTAATACATCGTTCCGCCGGGGAGAGGTAGGCGAATATCTCCGTGACGCCCGTTAGGGTCAACATATACTAAGGCGGACGTCAGGACGTAACTACCGACTAGGAAGGCTGGGCCGCCTTTTGCTAGTGTTGCCCCTGTACTGACGAATAGACCTGTTCCTATTGCGCCTCCTAGGGTGATGAAATGGACATGGCGGGAGGAGAGGGCTCGTTGGGTTATGTTGTCTTTTGATGAGGCGCATTCGATTGAGTCGGGTGTGTAGGTTGAGGTAACTTCGGGGCGCTTTTCGGTTTTGTTGTCATTTGAAGGGATTGTCATTTGAGAATGCCAGGTAAAAGCCAGAGTGCAACTGTATACAAGCCTACTCTGCTCGACTATATAAGGAAGCGAGTTAGGGCTGTAGAGCCAAGAGATAAGCTATTCTGGTTGATATCGCTGGCGGTTGCCCAGAACAATAGACAGGGAATAGAGATGGGGTATGTCGCCATATCGAGAGGACATGTATTTCGCTGCCCTAATAAGCATGTTCTAGCCAAAGATTCCATGGATATTCAAATGCCTGGATTTTACTTCCAAACTGTAAATCAAGGCCAGGTATTGTAATTGGTATCTCCAGATAATTGACATGAGGATTCGACTGTAATCTAATAAATCACAGTGTCCTCGTTATCCTCCACGACTTCACCACCGTCGTCATCTCGATGGGCATCACTCTGATCATGTACAGCAGTGTCCACATCGGCAGAACGACCTATTGTCGCTGAAACAGCTCCTTTCCCGTTAGGGTCTGTTTTCACCGTCTCGGGGGCGTCCTGGGCTGGTTCCTTAGAGCCAGACTCTCTTGAGTTTACAGGCTCTGGAGCAGATGGTTGGTCCGAGGGTGTATCTGTCTGCTGTATCTTCATTTCGCCTTGTGTTTCTTCTGGCTTCGCTGTTGGCTCTTTCTTGATGCTTTTATCTGGCTGGGGCACAAAGGCCTCTGGTGGGTATCGTGCTTCAAACTCGGCAACTTCACGTGCAACTGTCGCTTCTGCTTCTTCAATCTGCTTCTGTATCACCGATTCGTCGCCAGGTCGTGATTGCCATGGCTTGTAGTACTGTTCGAACTAGTTAGCTTCCAATCACCTAGAACAATCAGAGCAAGGCCACTCACCAGAACCGGTTCCGCCCGTGTCTTAAGAAAATGCGCCACGGCAATTATATTCGCATGTCGTGTATTCATCTGAAAAAAAAAGGTCAGATGGATTCCCCACCCCAGAATATCAGACGAAACATACCGCCTCACGCTCATACAAAGGCGTCTCCTTCCTGCGAATAGCCTCACGCTGTTCCTTCCGCTGCTTCTTCAACTCATCATACTGCAAATCCTGAGACTTAAGCTTATCCTGCTGTTTCCGCTCAATATCCGCGCGCCGTTTCTGCGCTGCAGAGCTCGAGCTCTGCGAAAGAGTACCTAGAAGTCCACCGAATAACCGCTGACCGCGCTTGCGATCTTCCTCGCGGCCTCCGCGTGGCCGCACAGGTTTGCTTTCCGGGGATGCATCTGGCGCAGCGGGCTGAGGGGATGAGCGTCGGCGCTGGGTTTGCGGGGAACGGTTGCTTTGGGAGCTTAGTCGCCGGCGCTTGGTGTCGTGTTCTGATACCGAGGACTGGCGTCGCTTGGTTGTCAATTCCGGGGATTGGTGAAGGGGTTCTTGTTCGGGTACGGCGACTGCCGAGGCAAGCATGCTATAGGGAAGAGACAGAGGGTCAGCTACAGTAATTCCTCGTTTGCGGGTACGGGTTGTTATGGGAGGGAAGGTAACCGTACTGTTCCGACATGCTGTACTGTGGACGACACCAATGCAGGCGCAGTGTTAACTTGCTTAAAGAGTAAGTATATGATCGAAATAAATCGACGTTTGCCACAAAACTGCCACTTGGACTTGGTGCCTGGGGTCAAGAAAGAACAGAACGGACTGCTTGGGGGCACGTGCACGGACCACCCCATTCCTCGTGCTCGGCTTTTCTTCTCTTGACTTCACTTCTCTCTCTCCAACCTCTTCAGCTGCATTTCAAGCTTTTACTTTGATCACCTTCTCTCCTACTTAATCATGTCTCGCCACCACCCCGATCTCGTCATGTGCCGCAAGCAACCTGGCATCTCCATCGGCCGCCTGTGTGACAAATGCGACGGCAAATGCCCCGTGTGCGATTCCTACGTGCGCCCCACGACTCTAGTCCGCATCTGTGACGAGTGCTCCTTCGGCAACTACCAGAACAAGTGTGTCGTCTGCGGCGGCGAGGGAATCAGTGATGCATTCTACTGCTTTGAATGTACGCGTCTGGAGAAGGACCGCGACGGGTGCCCGAAGATTATCAATCTGGGAAGCTCCAGGACAGACTTATTCTACCAGAAGAAAAGTTTCAGGAATCAATGATCACGCTTCTCGCTCCCTTGGTCTTGGCTTGGTGTTG
>ERZ1673737.3104-NODE-3104-length-13046-cov-3.847818_pt1 | contig 13046 bp, 10 predicted proteins | sample MGYA00580211_ERZ1673737 | MGnify/ENA primary metagenome ERZ1673737 (study PRJEB41218, sample SAMN15661789) | gut metagenome | host: Homo sapiens | place: Canada: London | collected 2015-08-20/2019-03-30 | study: EMG produced TPA metagenomics assembly of... | reverse complement strand
CGAGAACTACCTCCGCGCCATCTTCGGTTCCCACCTGGCCAGCCGCTTCGTCTACCAATACGGCAACCAACCCAGCCAGTTCTCCTTCTTTGACTTTATGACCAAGCGCCTGGCCCAGATCCAGTCCTAGACATGGATGTTTGGCTCTAGAAAATATAAATTCCCCCTGTGCCCGATGTTGATTTGCGTTAATTCTCGTTTGCTTTTCCTTTTTCCTTTTCCTTTCCTTTTGGATGACTCTTCCCGTGTTGCATGATATATATCTTAATCCGGAACGAAAAAAAGCAATTTGTTCCCTGACGAATGTATGGTTAGAAAAGTTCTGGTGATGTTTTGGTTTGAAGGGTTCCGAAAGAGATGCGGTTCTTTCGCGCAATGCGATCCTTAGAATTGGATTCTTTATTACTTTTTGAAATGGCAATTCTATATAGTATTTGTAGAGTAATAAGATTGGCAATTTGATGATACGCAGGGTCTAGTCTTGAATTGCCTGGTAGATACACCACGAAAGCAGCACATTGTCTAAATGACCCTCTTCCTTCAACCGGCCGCTGCAAATATGACGTCGCAAGATAATGCGGCATATAGCACTCTATCACCTCTAAGAAAGTATGTTAACAGTGGCACGCCGTCTTCTGCTACTGTTGTAAACACTGACGTGGAGACAATACTGTTTGGCTTTGGCAGTCTCTCTCATAGCACGACATAATATAGTTGTTTTCCAAATTAGATATACAACTTGCAGCCGAACATCGTACGTAGGCAAACTTCAACCTTGGAAGGCAATAGGCAGTTTGATTCCGTTGTCATAGAATCTACACAAATATTCACTCCCCTTCAGCAGGACAAGGTACAAAAGAAATATTTCATTAATGAATCAGAGGATGCTTATCGAAGGAGAGGCAAGATTGATCCGAAGACACTCCTAGCGACCTTTATGTGGTGTGATACATGTACAGCTGAAAATTGTACGATCAGTATTTCTTTCCTCTCTCTCTCCTTTATCCGTTCACACCTTGACACCACCTCAGTATAATTTCCATAAACATGGGTGAGTCTTCTAAGTATGTTACCTGTCTTTCTCCTACTTTTACTCAGGAAAGAGCTTGAATACTGATTTTAATCCAAGTAAATAATTCATCCCACATGTAATCATAAAATCCCAATGGCCAACATATGCCATACCCTCAAGCCCTCAAACTTTGCCCTTACCACCCCAGAATGAACTCTTCTCTCCAGGCGACTTTCTCTTGAAAGCTGCTTCAATCTCAGCAAATGTCCGACCTTTAGTCTCATGCATATAGAATATGCCAACAACCGCAGTAATAATACTACACCCACCCCACAAAAAGTAGGCACCAAAACTACTCTTCGCGAGTAGAATCGGGGTGGTCAAAGCAACTAAGAAATTACACAGCCAGTTACTAGAATGACCCAGTGTCGTAGCTGATGCTCGTGTTCGCTGGGGCTGGATCTCTGCCGCGTAGACTTTGACGGCGATGCCCCAAGAAACAGAGTAAAGGGCGGCAAATAGGAAAATACAGACGATCACAACCCAGCGACCGGCGCCGGTGGATTGATGGACGGCATTTCCAGCATACAAGCCACCCATAAGGAACATTAGAACGGCTTGGCCGATACCGCCGTAGACGATGCTGCTTCGGCGGCCCCATCCATCGGCGTAGATCAGTCCTGGGATGGTCACGGCGAAGATGACCAGGGCTGAGACACCAGAGGCTAAGAAGCTTGCTTCTGATGAAGCGAGGCCTGCCTTTTGAAAGAGTTCAGGGGCATACTATCGAATTCTGGTTAGCTTTTTTCCATAGCGAGGCGTGAGATTGGACATACGTAAAGGACTCCATCGATACCACTCATCTGTTGCATGCCCATCAAGAAGACAGCAAGGGCAGTTCTGCCTCGCACATCCTTGGAGAAGATATCCATAAGTTTCTCCATGGTGCTCTGGCCATCCACCTCAGTACCAGGTTCAACCTCCGTTGTCTGCACTTGGACTTCAACCTTCTCACGGTCCGCACAATTGACACCCAACTTATCCCAGGCCTCTTCAGCCATCGCATAGCGACCCTGAAGACCAAGCCACTGCGGCGACTCAGGCAAGAAAAGCAAGGAAAGACCACAAAGAACCATAGAAAACGCAGAAAGAAGAATAAATGGCATCCGCCACGAAAGCGAAGACTGGATATTCGAAGTCCCATAACAAACAAAGTAACCAACAACCAATCCCAGCGTTATAGCCAGCTGAGGACCAGTAGTCAAAGCACCTCTAGTGCGAGTCGGTGAAATCTCACAAATAAGAACAACAAGATTCCCAAGGAAAAGACCCTCCCCCAGACCCTCAACAACACGACCAACGACAAACATCGACAGCTGCACAGCGCCTGCTTCAATCGCGGCACCAATACCGAAGATGAAAACACCGATACTGATTCCCTTTGGTCGACCTAGTCGGTCGGCAATATAGCCAGCAAAGAAGGAAGAGAGGGCTGCTGGAATCAAGATACAGGAGACGACCAGGCCGTGGATTGTTGAGTTTTGACTACCGCCAAATTCGGCTTTGAAGTCTTCCATGTCGGTAACTGGGCCGATGACTCCTGTGTCCATTCCGAAGAGGAGGCCATTTGCTGAACAGAGGATGCAGGCTAGTAGGTATCTTGGTGGGGGTTTGAAAGGGATTGGGAATAATCCCATGATGTGGTGACTTAGGGCTTGCCGGGTGAGTCGGGCAGGTACTCAATACTTTATTCTTGGGGTGTCGTTTGAAGTGGAAGGAATTCTATGAATGCAATCTGGGATTACAGTAAGTGCAAGCGAGATTGGTATAAGAAGGCGTGAGATGAAAACTCTTCTGGACATTTCTCCCTAAATGCTCCGTTAGTACATGTATATGCCCCACGTGGCAGTCCTTATCTACAGGACATGCATGGAGCATGAGCATGAAGTAGGTAAAGCGACCTGAGAGCTGACCATTTGTGCCTAATATACTGTCATTCTCGCTTATATCTATAGAAAAGGCCTCTATACAACGACTACAACTTAAAATAGCTACTCGGTTTCAGGAACACATCCTGAAAGTTCACAGGGCTGTCCCCGGAAAAGGGTCTCCGGGCTGTCGATTTCTTCACGGCCCGAGCTGGGGGGAAAGCGTACCGAGTCTTTTGTGGGCCGTTTCGCGTCCTTTGCTATCCTGGGCGATCTACTGGCCCCACTATGGCATTTAGGCTTGTTCTTAGAGTTCTTTTGTATTTAGCCGGATCTTTTGAAATTTCGATTTGACACTGCAGATTAGATCGGCGCTTATAATTCCCAAAACGGGATAAGAAGTCGAGTCAGGTAATCATAGGCAAAGGGCCTGGTTCGGCGTTGGGCGATAACTTAGGCTTCTCATACTACAAGTCGGAGTTATTTAATCTTGGAATATGATCTGAATATTCAAGTATAACAACCGTTGTGTGTGAAATGATTTGCATCTTCAAAGACATTCTTTGCTAAAAGCACATCTTTTTGACTCGCTAGATCTCTTCGATCAGATGAGCGTCAAGACCCGCTGGTCTGTCTTCTTTTGACCGCGTGTTTCCCACTTCCTTCAGATGAGCATCTCCTTCATTTGAGTCCGCCGTGAACTCAAACTTTCGCCATTCACAATTCTTCCAACCAGTACCTATGATTTCAGTATTAGTAACTACTAGATGACACATGAATAGAGTATAAAAGGGCAAACATGCAGTGAACTCTATCATAGCCAGCCCAGTCCTCCATGAGGTAGTGCAAGAATCCACCATGGGTTACAAGGGCAATATGTTCTTCAGGACGATTCCAAAGCCACCGCCGCAAGTCGGCAGCGCGTTTACAGATAGCAGAAAGCGTGTGGGCATATATCCCAGCCTATAAGAAGGATTCACATTAGTACAGTCTATGCCGCAGTCCGTGCCAGTAAATACCTTAGAATTCCACGATTCATCGACTAGGGCCGTATCCAATTGGTTACTTTCAAAGTCAGGCGCCACTTCAGCAACCAGCTTTGGAGCCTGGGATTTGACACGATCCTCATCCCAGCCATGATTACAGTTAAATCCACTGATCTCTTGGGCGCCCGGGACTAGGATGAAAGGCAATTGGCGCTGTTCCAATTCTGGTGCAAATACCCAAGCTGCTGTTTGAATGGTTCGCCGAAGAGGAGATGCAAGGACAATGGAGATTTCCTTTGAGAAGGGAAATTCTTCTCGGAGCTGAAGGCATTCGTCTTTGCCCTTTGCGGTCAGCAATGGATCGCGTAGGTGGTTTGAATTCTGCGAGCTCAGTTAGAAGGGTCTTTTCGCAACGGACGAGGGAATAAGGCGTACATTGACGTTGTGCTCGCCTTGACCGTGGCGGATCAGGTACAGAATTGGTGGCATTGGCGCTGATCGTATGTTTAATCAATAAAAAAGATTGAGTGTTATGTCTAAGTGAATAAAACAAGGGTCCAAAGCTATATTATAAAGGCTATTTTGATTTACTTCGTCTATAGAACCCTCACTCGGCTCGATCTCCGAATCTCATAGTTCTTGCCCAGAGAGCGAAGCCGAGCCGAATAATTTCCCAAGAACTAAAAGGTTATGATGTTGAAAGGGCAATTAAAGCGATACATTTTCTCCAGCCATAACCACGGAGTATCAAATGTTCATTGATTCCGCTCCGTAATCGGAAATATTGCCGAGCCGTCGTCACAAGTGGAACCCAACTTGGACGTTCTCCCAGTTCACCTTTGACGAGAACAGAACAAAATAGAACTTCATATCTGGGCCGATTATAGTATTTATCCCGAGCATCTCCTAACACAGGAGAAATGCGCTCCTACACTGGCTGGTACGCGCACACAGTCTGAATAAAGAAGCAGTCAGCTAATTGCGCGCTATAGTCTCACATGCAGAGGGCGCAAACTGAAAATGCGACGAGGCCAAGCCAATATGCGGTCCTTGCAATAAGGCAAGTCGAGAATGCAAGTTTGATCAGCGATGCATCTTTCGCAGTCAGAACTTTTCGACCCCGAGACGTAGGCATAAACGCAGAGCTGGCTCGCGGGGGCATCAAGGTCCTTCAGATGCGCTTGATGAAAATCAAACATGGGTCCACGTACCACATGATCGTGAGTTTCCAGTTGAAGCTGACATGATCCAGCGGCTAAGTGCAGAGCAGTTACTTTTATTCAAATCGATGATCCTTGGTCGCCCGATGGCGCACATGTACTACACGATCCCCACGGGGACCGAGTAGAACGCAACCCATCTGCGCAGCAACAGACAGCGCCAGGGGCCAATTGTGACCTTAACAAGCAGATTCCTGAAACACCCGGTGATACTTCGTTTCAGTCAACTCCTGTATGGCACACGCCAATTCCAGAGGTAATTGCAGATACGCCGGATCCTGTCCACCTCTCGATTCCAAGATCTGAAAGATCGGGCAAAGATGTTGATCCCAACGTGGTTGTCTCTTATATGTTACGACATTTCAAGGAAGGGCCGGGCCAGTGGTAAGCAACCATGAACAATGGATGAACACGGTCACTAAAGAAACCAGGATGGACCTTTTTGATACCACAGCATACTTTTCATCCAAAGTGCCCGTGAGAGCAGCCGTGCGGCCTCTGCTTAAATCTGCAGTCTGCGCTCTCTCAGCGAAACACCTACAACATCTCTACCATATCTCGGACGGCATCGACCGCAACAGCTATATTCTTTCGCTGGCAGACGAAGAAACTTGGCATTATCAATCAGCAAAACACTATGACCAAGCACTGGGATATTTGAAAACAGCTATCGACCTGGAAACTTATAATGACAGTTCCTCTGACAAAGAAGAAATGCTCGCTGCTGTGGCGATCCTATGTCTCTACGAACTAATGGATGCACCTGGTACTGCCTGGAGGGCTCATCTCAGCGCCCTACCTCTTTTCAACGATACATCTGCCTCAATGCCCGCCCACTCCTCGGTTATCATTCCCAGAACGGCGATCAAGGGACCGATCTTCTGGAGCCTGGCAAGACAAGACCTGTTGTGTGCTTGTATGCTTGAAAATCTGGCCGTTGTTCAGAATAGAATGCTAACAGTCCTAGTTATAAGCGAAACATCGACCCGTCTCGATCTAAAAGACATTCGTCTCTGGCAAAATGCCGGCCTTGTCACAAACGAGCACGGAACCCTGTTACCTTCCACCGCAATAAGCCCATTGGATATCCAAAACTACTCAGGAATTGAAGAAGACATGAAGAGCAACGAGCTCACCTGGCTTCTGGAAAAGATTGCAAACCACCTAACTATGGGAGACACCGTTACTCTCGAAGACTTTGTTTTACCACGCGAACAACGAGCCTACCTGGGCTTAAATCAACAACATCTCCTCGACCGCTGGAACCTTCTCATGTCCGAACTAGAACAGTGGTACGACTGCCTCCCGTCAACGTTCACAGAGGCAGCGCGAACAAAGGCACAGGGTAGCACCGATCCACGCCATAAGCTCTCCTTGGAAGCCTTCGAACAAATCTGGTTCAATTTACCGTTATGTGCAGCGACAATCCAAAGTTATCACCAGGCTCGGATTCTATTATTGGTCAATCAGCCGCAGCAGTCGACGGCAATTCAATCAACTGTGTCTTCGCGGCTGAGAGCATACCGAAATGCGTTGAAACAAGCACTATTCCATGCACGGGAGATTTGTGGGATTAATCTTGCAAATCCGACGGATCCTGTACGAATTAACTCAGTGCAGGCACTGTTTGTTGCTGGGCAGGTGTTTCAAGAGCGGCGTGAGCAGGATGCTGTCCTTGAGATCCTTGCTGGTATTGAGAGGGACTTGGGGTGGACTACCCAGTTTCATGCTGCTAAGTTGATTGATGAATGGGGGAGGGGTGAGAGTAATAGTATTGGTATTGGCCGAAGCGGGCGTGGATATAGGGATGATTGGATGACTCCATAGCTGAATTTACGATGAACGACATACACATACATAATTCTTGAGAGAATTCGGGGCTAACTTTCGATTAAAGTAGTAGATATACAGATGCAAGAAACAAATTGGTAGGGGTTCGGCGATTTCAAGGTGTGCACCCGGTCTGATGGCGTTGGCGTGCATATACTCAACACTTGCTGAACCTAAAATCCTGAACAACAGAGTCAAACTATTATTTATGGCACAGCCATAGCGCGAAGAAAACAAAGAATAATTGCATTCTCTTGAATGATAATATAATATTGACGACTACAAGTATATCCGGCGAACCCGAAACCCCACATCGATCATCCGACATCTCAATTCTTCGCCTCTGCGACTCAAGGCGATATTTCCAAGACAAAACAAGGGGTCAAATTCTCCCAAAATAATACTTTACCAGCCCCAAATGCCCCGAGAAACATATCCTCTCACACCACCCACAACCCCAATAGCACTATGCCCAAACAACCTCCTCTCCCCACCCCCAGACCGCCTAACCAACACCCCAACAACCCTCTCCATTGCTCGCGACACCCCAGGCCACACTTTCACCGTCCACCTCATCCGCGCGCACGAACCCCTTGATAGTCCAGACCGGTACACATTGCTCTTCACCGTATCTGGGAAGCCATGGCCGCATACACAAGACCGTCAGATATGTGATGCGGGCGGGTTGCCGGTCCTTGAGCTTAGGCGTGTTTGGATTGGATCTAGGAGGTGGGCTGTTCGGTGTCCTGGGGGGAGAGTGGATTTGCTTGAGGCTTCTATGCCTTGGTCTAGGGGTTGGAGTGGAAGTGTTGGGTTTAGGTTTGATGTGAGGTTTTGGAATGTGCTTGGGGCTGGGGATTCTGATACAGGGTCACGGGTACATGATCCTGTGTCTAATTTGGATTCTGGGTCTCTGGGCTTGGGTGATGAGCCGCCGCCTTATGCTTCTGTTGCTGGCGATATAGAAGACGAAGATGACGATAAGAATGCAGAAGAAGACAATACCGTTTGGGCAAACGAGAAGCAAGACCCGTTTCCCAACTCGGAATATGATCTAGATGCAGAACAAACACCAGGAATTCGAAGGGACCACGACTCGCACTCTATCCTCCCATCTTACGCCTCCGTCCGCAGGAACTTGTCCAATTCTATACGAGATCTCCTTGATGCTATAGAACCGCCCAATGAGCCAGCCCCGGCCCCCTCGTCTTCATCTTCATCACAGATTCCAAGTTCACTGTCTGCTGGCACTCCAACCGGCTCAAAAGTCGATCTAAAGGTGATACAGCTCACTGCATCCGGGATAGGCGTGATGATGGGGGATCAAAAGATCATCCATATAGCGAGACATAATGTTATGGACTACTGCACGTCTAGACTAAAGCCGAAGTGGGATATTGAGGTAGCGAAGGGAGTGGATTTACTGCTGGTGAGTTCATATTGTCGATTGACCTTTTTCTTCTTTTTCCTTTAGGCACTAACTTTGTATAGGCAGTGAATATTGTACTGATCATGGCCACATCGGTATAGGCTTCGGATTAACTGAAGCTTGTAGTGTATATCACAAATATAAGTCCATCATATACTGGAGTGCATACATGCCTCGGATATACGTAACTTCCGAACTGCCGAGGTCATGGGATACAACTGAACTATAGATTCGGAGCTAAATCTACAGATATAGTTATCCGGCACTATGCGGAGTGCTAGAACCCTATCGCCTCGTTTACTCTCTGTTCTAGACGCTGTGGGAACCATAACGGTCCTAAATCAAAACTTTTCCGATACTTACCCATCTTGTCCAATAAGTGGAACTATGGCCCACTTCGCGCCGAGGTAATTATAGTCGGAGGCGCAGTCCAGACTAAGGAAAATTTCTGCAGGTCAAGTGAGCGGGGAAATTCTTATTTTAGTTATTTTAGTTATTTTTCATATTTTATAGAGATTTGGGAATCAAGTATGAGATTAAGTGCTGATATACATGTATGGCATGGAAAGGAGAGATCAAGGAGGAACTGCTTAGTGCGAATTAGTGGCTGGAGGAGAAGCTTGTTTTTTTATGAGCACAAAAGTCACACAATGATATAATCAATAATGCATCCGTGTTCTCCTGTGATCTCCTGATCCCCGTTTCTTTGTTCCTGATTCCCAGTACGGTTCCATGGACCGGCATAAAATCCTGTTTCAGGACCAACAACTCGCCCAATTTTTAATGATGGCCACGTTTCGGATACGCCAATTGACGCGTTCCCCTGGCCATGACCTCAATCCTCATTAGCGACGTGGGTCCGGTAAAATTGGAGACAGCGCGGGTGAAGGACCGGGTTCTCCTCATTTTAGAAGAACGTCCCTCCCTCTTGCGTTTCCCCCAGGAATATGAAGTGTCACTGTCTGTGGGGTATTCTGGACCGTTCCCTGCGCTTTCTGTCATGCGAGGCCGGGCTTTGCTAGGAGATATCTTCCCCTGAGCTCTTTGAGACCATCATCTATCTGAAAAGAGAGATACATTTCCGGCTACTGCCGGTAGTGTCCAATCTTGGCATTTCAATTGTGCGAAATGTCGGATTCGCAGGAAAATTCCCCGTCTATGCATCCCCATACCTCTGAGGATGGGGAGAGGGACCATGAGGGTCACGACCACAATGGTGACCACGATGGCGACAATACGACCAACTCAGAGACTCTCTGCCAAGATGAGGCCACTGAAAAGCCTAGCATCTCATCTTCCCAACGATGGCGGACAGCAAGCAAACGTGTTCGGAACCGTGCAGCCACTATAGCAGAACGACTTGGACGACCCCATGAAAGGGAAGCGGATGGATTGGATGCACCAATGTCTCCGGAATGGTATGGAGCAACAGACGATATACGAGCATTCGACGCCCGTCAAGCCCACGACGAAGAAGACAAGCTCCCTGGAACGGACGCGGATTCTCAAGCCCGTCTCTTGGTGGAACGATTGGGCTTAGAGCACCCTCCACCGCGTCCACACATCGAAGAACCTCGCTCCGGCGCAACAACTCCAGGAACTCCCGATGAACACGGAATGGGTCGATCAGGGGGACCCCCCGGAGGAATGCTCTCCCATCTACTCCGTGTGTATGCCAATAACCTTCAAACGGCTAGCCGCATGAGTCTCGTCTCCACAGCATCGACGGATCCTGAGACAGAGACACTCGCGCCGTCTGTCGCCCCATCAGGCAATGTAACGCCAGGCGGAAAAAGAGACAAATTGAAATGGTATGCGCAGGGCACCACGCCCGCTAAGCCAACCCACAGCTATACTTCCTCCCTCATCCACGCATCGATGGATATGGGCCGCGTTGGGGTTCCTGCTGCCACAGGTCCAGCTCCCGCAAACCCCAAGGAGCTAAAGAAGCACAAACGCCAGAGCAAAAAGAATGTTGCCCTCACAGTGCATATCGCTGCTCTATTGTCACGCCAGCAGTATATTATGCAGCTGTGTCGGGCTCTGATGAAGTACGGTGCCCCGACCCATCGACTTGAGGAGTATATGACGATGACTTCTAATGTGCTGGAGGTCAAGGCGCAATTCCTGTACATCCCAGGCTGCATGTTCATGTCATTCGATGATCCTCTAACTCGCACGGCCGAAGTGAAGATTATCCGAGTGGTTCAAGGACTGGACTTGTCCCGTTTGGCTGAGACGCACAACGTCTACAAGAACGTGGTGCACGACGTGATCGGCGTCGAGCAGGCCACGCAGGATTTAGATCAGATCATGCAGCGCAAACCACGCTATAACAAGTGGATGCTGGTCTGTCTGACTGGACTAGCCAGCGTTGCAGTTGGCCCATACTCCTTTAGCGCTCGCCCAGTCGACCTGCCTATTATCTTCATACTCGGATGTCTCGTGGGCTTCATGCAGCATGTCATCGCACCAAACTCAGCCACATACTCCAACGTCCTCGAAGTATCCGCCGCGATTCTCACCTCCTTCCTTGCGCGTGCCTTCGGAAGTATCCATCACAACGGCGAACGAGTCTTCTGCTTCGCCGCCATGGCCCAATCCTCCATCGCCATGATCCTCCCCGGATTCGCCGTTCTCAGCAGTAGTCTGGAACTTCAGTCCCATCAAATGAACGCAGGCTCTATCCGGATGGTCTTCACGATCATCTACTCCCTCTTCCTCGGCTACGGCGTGACAGTCGGAACAACCATCTACGGCTTAATGGACTCCAACGCGTCAAACCAATCCACATGCACAGGTTTACCAGAGGTCTGGGGCAACGAGTATATCCAGCACTTCCCCTTCGTCGCACTATTCTGTCTCTTCGCCGCTCTCATCAACCAAGCCAAGCCCAAACAGCTCCCTGTCACTATTTTCATGGGTGTTTGCGGCTATGTCACAAATTACTTCAGCACCAAGAAACTCGGCGCAAACCAGGTCGCCAATACCGTTGGCGCTTTCACCATCGGCCTTTTGGCTAATTTGTACAGTCGCGTGTGGCATGGTCATGCCGCCGCCGCTATTATCCCGGGAATCTTCACCCTGGTTCCATCCGGTCTTGCATCCAGTGGATCCATCATCTCCGGTCTGGAGTATGCCGAGGCTGTGGCATCTGGTAATGTCACCAGCGCGACTACCAGTGCCACATCTAGTAGCTCGCTCACGTCACTGGGCTACGGAATGATCCAAACAGCCATCGGTATCTCCGTCGGACTATTCGTCTCAGCTCTCATTGTGTATCCGCATGGAAAGAAGCGCAGTGGAATTTTCAGTCTTTAAACTATGAAGCACATATGTTGATATCTAGCGATTTGATTGACTACATTGTACCATTTGCATCGGCGTTTTGGAATTAGAGATTACATACAGCCCCTGTCTATCTATGCATGTTATATCACCTCAACATACAATACACAACATCACAGCGTCAAAATAGCACCCACAAACGCAATCCAAGCAGGCAAATCCGCCACGACCATCCTAACCCGATGAACACTCAACCACATCTCCATATCCGCCGTAGCACCAACCCCACTCTCCCCCTGATCCTCTTGCAGCCTCGAATCCTCAAAAATCCTCCGCGCTGGCCCAGCCACAAAGGGCACAAAGGCCAAATGCCCAATAGCACCCACAAGACCAACCCAGTAGAAGATGGTAGTTTGCAGCGGGCGACTCTGAGAGGGATGATATTTATTAAAGAATAGCGTTGCAGTAGCCGAAGAGATCGTGCTCATGTTTAGTGCGACGACGGTCCATATTGCTCGTTTGAAGACTTGGTTGTACCAGGTTGGGAGGACTTTGTCTGAGGTTTGTCGGATTGATGGTGTTAGGAAGGCATTGTTAGTGATGAGTTCTAGTAGGGCGTGTGCGAGGGTTGCGGTGCTTGTTGCTAGTGGGATTGTTTGGAGGAGGGTTTGGGGGTTGAAGATGAGTCCTGAGGCCATTTTTGCTTTGGTGGAATGTGTTAGAAGGAAGGTATTTAGACTATGGATTGGGGGTTCATGCTACGATGGGGTGATGTCGGGGTTTAGTTGGACTTTGGGGCCAAGTTCGGCCCCTTTTCTCCGATGATCTTGGTCAGTTGCATCTATGAGGATTTTACGGAATGAAAGATCTGTATTGCGGTTCTGGATGTGTCGGGATCGCACTAGTAGCTTCAGAGGAGGTCAAGTAAACTGCTTTTATTTACACGTTATGCTAAACTGGATGCCGTGGGACACAAACGACGTAGCAGGAACAGTTGCATGATCGAAAATAATATACATTGGGTTACGTGGTCTCGAGATATATGCATTAAACCACCACCTCATTGACGATGCCATCGAACTTGAGCCCCTCTTCGTGCTCGGCGCGATTCGTCTTAACCAGATGTTCCCATTGCTCAGGATACTTCTGGATTGCCCACTTCTCAACCTCGTCCTTCCAGTACTGATACGGGATAGCGTTGTAGAAGAGCCCAATACTGAGGATGCATTAGCGGTGTTCACAAACCGGAAATCATAAACAAACACTCACGTATTGCTGGTTGGAAGGACTCCAACCTCAGCCTCCATGTTGTTGATGGCCTCGGTTGCCAGATCGAATTCGCACTGCGCTGCC
>ERZ1673737.3103-NODE-3103-length-13046-cov-7.250943_pt1 | contig 13046 bp, 7 predicted proteins | sample MGYA00580211_ERZ1673737 | MGnify/ENA primary metagenome ERZ1673737 (study PRJEB41218, sample SAMN15661789) | gut metagenome | host: Homo sapiens | place: Canada: London | collected 2015-08-20/2019-03-30 | study: EMG produced TPA metagenomics assembly of... | reverse complement strand
TTTATCCATCATATTATTCCACTTCTGCACCTTCCGGTAATTCTTCTCCCACTTTTAAAGTTTTCACTCGAAGTAAGAAGTATAACAGGTGGCATACCCACACGATTGCGATACAGATTCTTCCGATTGGTACATTCTTCATGCAGATAAAGCCGATTGCCATGACTACCGTTACCATTCCGATAATCTTGCATTTTGTTCCTATTGTCATGGCTCTTTTCTGAACAAAACTGTCCAGATGTTTCTTATAAAGATTCGTTCCTACGAACCAGTCGTGCAGTTTCTTAGAACTCTTTGCAAAGCAAAACAGTGTTGCCATATAAAACGGAACGGTTGGCAGGATAGGAAGTACAATTCCTATCGTACCAAGTCCCAGGCAAAGAAATCCAAGCACGATCCATACTACTTTTAAAGGATTTTTCATCTTCTTTCTGTTCTCCTGTGGGAGTTTTCCTCCCCTTTATTTCTTGTCGTTCTACTACTATTTTCTTCTTACACCGCCAGCACAAACTTCCGTCCATCAACCCTTGTCACACCAAGCTCAATGCCATACAGTTCCCGGATGCTCTCTTCCGTAATCACTTCTTCCGGATCACCTTCCACCAGCACTTTTCCATCTTTCATGCCGATGACATTATCTGAATATGCGATTGCCTGATTGATGTCGTGCAGTACCATGATGATGGTTATTCCAAATTCCTGATTAAGTTTTTTCACCAGTTGCAGAATCTCAATCTGATACCGGATATCCAAATAGGTAGTCGGCTCATCGAGGAACAGCGTCTTTGTTCCCTGACAAAGTGCCATTGCAATCCATACACGCTGACGCTGTCCACCGGAAAGTCTTGACACTTCTCTGTCACGATATTCTGTCAGATTGGTTACTTCCAATGCCCACTGAATCATACGCTCATCTTCGGCACTGTCTCCCTGCATCATTTTCTTATGTGGGGTTCTTCCGAATGCCACCAGATTCTCAACGGTGATATCGTCTGATGCACTGTTATACTGCTGAACAATCGCAACCTTTCTGGCAAATTCTTTTAAATTCAGGTTCTGGATATTCTTTCCTTTGAGGAAAATATTTCCTTTTCTCGGATATAAGTTTTTCGTCATCAGGGAAAACAATGTAGATTTTCCACATCCGTTTGCTCCCATAATCGTTGTGATTTTACCTTCTTCAATCTTCAGGGATACGCCCTTTAAGACTTTATTTTTTCCATAGGAAAAGTGCAGATCTCTAACTTCCATCGCAGGCTTGTCTGCCCACTTATCCGCTTTTTTCACTTTCTTTGCTGCTTCATTCTCTGTAGAAGTCAAATCCATATTCTTTTCTTTACTTCGCATACTTCTTAGACCTCCTTAACAGAATGATGAAGAATGGGCCTCCGACCACACTCATAATGATGGATGCGGATACCTCATACGGAGCAGCTATCGTTCTTCCGATGGTATCTGCCAGCAGGAACGTAAACGCTCCGAACAAAGCACTAAATGGAACTAATGCCTTGTGGTCGCTTCCTACTAAAATTCTTCCGATATGCGGAACAATCAGTCCTAAGAAACTAATCACTCCGGCTACTGCTGTGGAAATACTTGCAAGCAATACTGCTATCAGTGAAATCACGATACGCATTGCATTGACATTGATTCCAAGGCTTCGTGCTGTCTTATCTTCCAGTGCTAACAGATTACACATCTTCGTCATAATCAGTGCCAGAACCAGTCCGATAATTACATACGGTACTAAGGTTTTCACATCATCCCAAGTTTTCATTGTGATATTACCATTGACGATGGCTGCCACGCCAGACATGTTTCCGCCATTCATTGAATTCAACGCACTGGATAATCCGGTGAACATTGCATCGACTGCCACACCGACAAGGATAATTCTTAAGGGACTTAATCCCCCTTTCCATGACAGGCTGTAAACTAAGACAAATGCGATCACACCGCCAAGAAATGCAAATAATGGAGTGAAGAAAAATAAAGTCGGTGCAAATGCGGTAATGAGTACCGCCGCAAAACTTGCTCCACTGGAAATACCGATGATTCCCGGATCGGCAAGTGGATTTTTTAATACCGCCTGAAATAACACACCCGATACCGCTATCGCAGCTCCGGCTAACATGGAGATTACAATTCGTGGGAATCGTAAGTCATAGATTGTTGCCACGTCTTCATTGTACTTTACAAATAATCCTTTCAGTAGTTCCGGGAAGCTGACTTTCAGGCTTCCGATATTCACTGCCGCAAAGAATAATGCAACCAGCAATACGATCATTACAATAAAGGAAATTGCTGCTTTTGCTGTTTTCCGATGCTTTCTTGCTTTATCCTGACCGGAGAGGTTCTGGACTTCCATTTCAGAAGTCTCAGAAGTATTGTTTAACTCTGTCTCTTTCATCTGCCCTCTCCTTTCTACTTGCTCTGCTGTTCGTTGTATTTCTCAGTTGCGTCAGAATCCTTTGCTTTCTTCTGTGCATTGTCACTGGCTTCTTTTGCTTTTGCTGTATCTTCATCACTTTCCGGATAAAGGATTGGCTGTAATTCTTCCAATGCCTCTGGATATTTGAACGTGGCGCTCATGCCGAAATACTCATAAGTCAGATCATAAACTCTGCCGTTCTTCACCGCATCGAAATGCTGCCAAATGTCATTCTCCGCAAAATCTTTATTGAACATCTCTACCACCTGATCCGGCAGTGCATGTGCGGCACGTAAGATAATATCCGGCTCTTTGGTTTTCATGTCCTCTGTATTTACCGTCAAAAATTCCTGATCGGTGTCAGAGTATACATTCTCTCCGCCTGCCAGTTCCACCAGACTTCCCACATAGGAATTCGGTGTTGCAATAATATAAGAGCCAGGAAGTCCCATCAGGATCATAACCTTCGGATGGTCTTTTCCTTCATTCTTTTTCTTATAATCATCGTAAAATTCAGTAAATTCGTCCACCAGTTTCTGTGCCTGATCTTCTCTGTCGAAAATCTCCCCCAACTCCTGAATGGAACGGTACATTCCCGGCACACTTCTGAGATTCAAAAACGCCCAGTCAGTATCGATTGCCTCATATTTCGGCTGCAGATCACTCTGCAATGACACCGGACTTAAAATCCAGTCTGGATTAAGTGAGGATACAATCTCCATATCCGGACTCATGGCTGTTCCGACTGTCTCTACATCTTTGTATCTGTCTGGAATTGTGGATACGGTACTACTGCAAACACCTACCAGATCCAGTTCCAGCTTATCGCAAATATCTGCGGTTGCCGGAGAAGTCGCTATGATTCTTGGGCTTTTTTTCATTGCCTGTACTTTTTTCTTGGCTGCTTCTACGGCTGCCTTTTCTTCCGGATCGTCAATCTCTAAGAGAGACTTGGCATCTTCATCGGAAGAATCCTTGTCCGATTTGCTGTCAGAAGTCTTTTTATCTGCCGTCTTACTGCTGGCTGTCTCATCTGTACTGCTCTCTGTCTGCGTAGCAGAATCACTGCTTTTCTTTCCCTGACTCTGGTCTACACAACCTGCCAGAGAAAAAATCATGGTCATTGCAAGGAGAACGGCCAATGCTTTTTTCAAACGCCTATTCATCATCGTCCTCTGCACCTCCCCAACGTTTCCAGTTCTTACGGAAGAAATAAATCACTCCGGATACTGCTCCAAGCAGAATCAGACCTGTTACTACAACTGCCAATGCAATCTGGAAAATCCGGTTGCCGGAAGAAGTATTTCCGCTATCGGAATCGCTGTCACTTGTTCCATCTTTCGCAGTAGAAAGACTTAATCCTTCTGAAGAATATACTGGATTTTCTGTATCCAGTGAAGAAGAATCACTACTCGGTTTTGCTGCTTCCTTGATACTGCTTTCCAGTTTCTTTGATGAGCTGGAAGAACTGCTTTTATCAGATGAGCCGGAACTCTGAAGAGAAGAATTACCAGAACCCAAACTGCTGTTTCCACTTGAAGTAGAACCTGAATTATCTACTGAACCAGAACCACCGGACTCTGCCGCTGTTCCATTCGAGCTTTCTGTTACCATAGTTGCGTTCATATCGGTATTGTTACCCTCGCTGTAGTCACTCGGATACAGATAGAAAATAACATTTCTTCCCATCGGCTCTACATACATCTCGCCTCTGACAATACAATTTTCACTTGGCACACGCATACACACATCGGCTGTTGTACCGTTGCTGTCTGAACCATTTCCTGTAATACCGATTTCTGATGGTGTAGACCAGCCGGAATCTCCTACATTCTGTACCTGAAAACTATGTCCACTGGTGTAGTCCATCAGACTCATGCGGATTGTCAGATAATAAGCTCCATCGTCTGATACTTCCAAGATACCATTGCTGTATACACAACCTTCTACCATGCCCTGTCCTGTTGCATAAGAACTCTCTCCACCGGAATCTTCGATTACTCCAGTAACCGGGTGTGCGTAACATCTGTTAATTGTACAGCTATACACTGTCCCGCTTGCGGCATAAGCCTTAACAGCAGGAAAGCCTGCCATTAAAGTAATGGCAAGCACACAAGTCATAATGGCAGACAATATTTTATTTTTTTTCGCTGCTAATTTCATTCCTTATCTCCTGTTAAATGAGTTTGGCAGACTCCCAGTCCCGAAGGAATGGGAGGGTTCGTCTGCCAAATCACTACTTATTATTTTACGTTTGCTCTTTTATTTTTGTTGTACTCCATGATTCCTGCCAGTAAAGCGACTCCTCCGAGAAGAAGGATAGCTGCCCACAGGGTATTGTTCTGTACAACATCATTAGTCTTAACATTGGATGCTGATTTCAGGCTGGAACCTGATCCAAGGCTTGATGTTCCACTCTTTAATGATGAACCACTTCCAAGGCTTGATGTTCCACTCTTCAATGACGAACCACTTCCAAGTGAGGAAGAACCAAGTTTGCTGCTTCCAAGAGAATTGCTTCCAAGGGTATTATTTCCAAGTGAGCCGTTTCCAAGAGAAGAGCTGTTGTTGTTTCCGTTGGAATTATTATTGTTGTTGTTTCCGTTGGAATTATTATTGTTGTTATTTCCATTGTTGTCATTCTTATCAAAATCTGGATCATCAGCTGTTGTTGCTTTTAATGAGCTCCAATCCAGTTTCAGGAATACTGGCTGTGTACCTGTACCAGAGCTGATAGCGTCCATAATCGGTACGAATACCTGTAACGGAACATATCCATCCTTCAGAGCTTCCGGGATCAATTCGAATGTTACTTCATCTGGATAGTTTGTTCCGTACTGGTCAGAAACCAGTGAGCCATCGCTGTTCTTCTGATAGCTGTCAACTGTAGCATCCGCAAGTGTTCCCTGCGGATTACCATACTTATCAAGTGTGTAACCTGTTGTGAAGTATTTGAGCTGGCTTAAATATCCAAGTTTCTGGCTAATAGTGAGTCCATTGAAATTCAATGTAATATAATATTTTCCGTTTTTAACGGTTAATTTTATTGTATGATTGATAGCTGCATCTGACATAGATGCTGTAGTCTTATCAATTTTCACCATATTTCCGGTAATGGAATATACACCATCCGTAAGATTTTTTATATCTAATCCACTGCTATTTCCATTATTGTTATTACCGTTATTGTTATTTCCTCCGTTATTATTGCCACCGTTATTATTATTTCCATTATTGTTGGAATCCGATGGTTTTGCTTCCAGATTCATAATAGCAGAAACAAGTTCATTGGACTGTGCAACCACTTCATCCTGTGTTGCCTTTTTATTGTCATATACTTCTTCAGCAGCTTTTATTACTTTTTTCAATGCTGAAATAGATTCTTTAGTATAAAGATCTTCTCTTCCTGCTAAATTTGACGCCGTTACTAACAAATCATGTAATCCGCTCTTATCTACTTCTATTTCAGAAACTTCTGACATGTGATTCATCAGGTATTCTAATACTCGAACCTGTGAATCCACATCATCCTGTGAAGCATTTGCATCATCATAAACACCTTTTGCTGTGTCGTATGCAGATTTTAACGCTTCAATTGATGCTGCTGTATACTTTGATGTCTCCTGCAAATATTCTTTTGCATTTTTCAAGGCTTTTTTCAGATCAGTTTTATCTGCACCTACTGTTTCTAACGATTCGATTGCCTTGTTAATTGCATCAATGCACTTATTTACCTGTGTCTGAGATGCATTTTCATCATCAAATACTTTTTGTGCTTCATCTCTAGCCTGCTGTAATAATGCCTTTGATGCATCTGAATATGTAATGTCTGAATTATTCAGATAACTGTCAGCGGCCTTTATCGCTTTCTTTAATTCTGATTTGTCTGTTTTTACCTCATCTTTTGTCAGTGCATCAATAGCTGCCTGTAATGCTTTTACTGAATTATCTACAGAATCTTGTCCGGCATTCATACTATTATAAACATCTGTTGCTGCAAGGATCATTTTCTGCAAAGCTGCAAAACTTTCGTCAGATGCCTCGCCCTGTTCCAGTTTTGATGCCTCATCAATCAGTTTTTTCAGTTTAGACTTATCTGTTTCAACACCTGAAATCTGCTTTCTACTATCCCAGTCTAATTGAATCTTTGCATACTGACGACCACTTCCTGTATTAAGTGCTTCCATAACAGGGACATAAACCTGTACCCACACTTCGCTATCACCGAGTGAATCCAATGTCAGGTTCATAATATGCGGATATAATTTTCCTTTTACATTACTATCTGTTCCTGTCTTTGGATCATTATAGGAATCGTAAGTATCTTCATAGTAAGACTCTACAGTTGCTGGAACTGGTGTTTCACCATCTGGCATATCATATCCAGTTTTTCCACCTTCCCAACCAGGGAAATAATTTAATTCCGCTAAGTAACCTTCAAATCCACTTGTTGTTAATGGCGCATACTCCATACGCAATACTGCTGTCGTTTTTCCAGTCTCTTTATCTGTTGAAACAACTACCTGCATTGGTTTTAATAATGCAGCATTTCCCATAGACGGCTGGTCTGCTGATGCGTGCCACATTTTTCCATCAATTGTGTAAACACCATCGTAAACAACATTTTCTTTCTCTTTTTCCAACATAGCATCTGCGGCTGCCTGAAGAGCAAGAATCTGTTTATCAACATCATTTTGTGATGCATTCGGATTATTTACAACTGCCTGTGCTGCATCAATTGCTGCGTTAAATGCATCAACACTGCTTTGCATATATGCACTTGTATCCAATGCTTTTGCATTAGAAATCATTTTAATCAGTTCACTCTTATCTACCGATCCCTGAAGATTTGCAATTGCTGTTTCCAGTGTTTTTGTCATTGCATCAACCTTATCCTGTGTCGCATCTGGATTTTCTTTTAATGCTTTTGCTTCAGCTATTACTGTTTGTAATGCATCCCAGCCCGGATAATTTGCATCATTCGTAATTCCTGTTGCTTTTTCATACATTTCATCAAACGCTGTCCAATCTGATGCTCTTTTCACCAGACCTTTAATAGCAGCATTCAATTCTAACGTCATTTTATCAATTTCTGTTACTGAGGCACTCTCATTTTTAACCAATTCCTGTGCCTGATTCAGCAATTCTTTCATTGTATTGTAAGACGTTGCTGTATATTCTTCTTCATTTTTACTTTCAGCTTTTTCAATTGCTTTATTCAGTTTATCCAAACTTGCAACTTTAGCTAAATTATTAATTGCTACATTGATTGCATCAACCTGCTCATCTACTTCACTCTGAATAGAAACCGGATTTTTAAATACTTCTGTTCCATTTGAAACTGCTGTCTGTAATGCAGATACAGCTTTTGAATCATAATTTTCCGGATTTTCTGCAGCGTCTTTTAATTTTTCCTGAGCAGTATTAATAATTTCTTTTAAGGAATCTTTATTCACTTCCTGCTTAGACATATCTACAAATGTTAATAATCCCTGTGCAGTTTTACCATCTGCCGTCTGATATCTAATAGATACAGAATTTGCCATCTCATTTAAGCTGAACTCAATTCCAGCAACTTCTTCTTTGTCATTCTTAATCAGTTTAGCCTCTTTATATTCCTGAGATGTAAGATCATAATATTCAAACTGCTGAATATCTTTTGACTTCAGATATATGTCTGATTTTTTACCATCTTCCCCTACAAGGAATCTTGTATCAGTAATATATTCCGTATCATCAATTTTTCCAGTCGCAGTATAGACACCCTCTGTAAGCTCTGGTGCTTTTTCCTTTTCAAGGCTATCTATGGCTGTTCTTAAACTTATATAAGCATTTGTCAGTTCCTCTTCAGAGGAAGAATCATTTTTATAAATTTTTTCAGCTTCATCGTATGCCTTTGTCATGTTTGCCCATGAATCTGCTGTATACTCTGCCTGAATAGCTGTTTTTTCAATTGATAACAGTTCTTTTAATCCGTTCTTAATCGGGACATTTGGTACATCATCCGATGTTTTTTTCGCATTAGCCCAATCTAATGTGAGCCATGCGTCCTGTTCAAAGTTTCCACCACCAATAGCGTCCATAATCGGTACTTTAAATCTTGCCGGCCACTGAGCCTTATCACTCACCAATTGAACATATCCCGTCTTAGGATAGTAGTTAAGTGTTCCCTCATTAAAAGAATCCGTCAAATAGCTTCCATCTTCATTCTTATAATAAGATGTGAATACAACTGGAATCAACGAACCTGTTGGCTGATTACCCTTCATTTCCATGTCTGCACCATAAATCCACATCTTTGTCATATAAGAAGTAAGTGACATGTTTTCTACAGATGTATAATCCATATATAATGTTTTTACATCATCATTCACTACCAATTCTGCCGTTCCACCGAGGCACCTGTTTGCCATAGATAACTGCCCCTCTTTTGTCAAATGGTAAACCGATACAGGAATTTTATATGTACCATTTTCTAATTTGTCAGCATCCTGTGTAGTTTTTGTTTCATAAAGAGCATAATGACCTAATTTATTGGTTGATATTACAAAATAATTTCCATCATCTGTTTTTTCAACTGATCCACTTACATTTGGATTTGTTCCCAGATTGTCAATAAACGTTGCTAACTGAACTTTATCTGCATTCCAATCATCTGGAATTTTAAATTTCAAAGTAACCTTTTTACTTGTATCGATCAGTTTGCTGCCATTTTTATATTGAATTTTATATGTTGCCATATAATAATTTTTGTATAATCCATCAATATTAGCCATCAAACAATCATACGGATCTTCTTTGTTGTCTGGATCATCTACAATTTCTTCACTAATCAACGATGCATCTGGATTTACAATATCACTTGTCGTTTCCAATTTAGTTCCTGTTTCTTTATCAATTAAACTGACTTGTGTAATTTTGCCAGTTTTAGGAACAAGAGTAATCATGTAAGTTGAAATTGAATTTGATATTTTTTCTTGATATATGATAGATCTTCCACATGCTAACGTTGTATAATCATTCAAGTCGTATGTCAGTTCTACATGACCTTCGCTTAAATCGATTGTATTTCCTGCATCGTCCTTAATCCATCGAATATTTTGACTATGATTTTCTAACCAGTTTGTATCAATTGTATATGTTGCCGTTCCGACATTGTCAGTTACATTCCATTCTGCTTCTCCATCTGTAAACATAGAAAAGCTGTCTCCATTAGCTGTATAAGAAATTGTTCCGCTTGTCGAAATATTGTCTTTATCAATTTTTGTAGCATTCTGAGTATCTATTGTTAAATTTTCTCTATAAATTTTTGATGTTGCACCATTGTAACTGCTAGATACCGTTTCATAAATAAGAAGTTGTCTTTCAAGATCATCCATCGAAAATGAAATCGTTGCATTTCCATTTTCTTTATTTATTTTCCACTCAACATCTTGCCAATATTTATTATTTTCATCTGTTGCGCCATTTCTAACAGCTTCGGAATATTTTTTAGTATCCACAATTGCTGAATCATTCAACCAGCCTTTTGTTCCTAGCTTGTTTTGATAATTATCATCTTGATCGTATTCTTTATTAAGGACATCAAAATACTCTATTGTATTACCAGCAACCGCATTTAATGTGATTGTGTATTTATGTTTTTTTGCAGTAATCAATGCTGTTCCACTAATTCCACCTGTTGAGTATTTCTCCAATAAATTCCCCTTTTGAAAAGTTCCACAAGTTAAATTAGCTATGTAATATCCATCATCAAGCTGTAATTTCGTATCATTTTCAGCTTTTTTCAATCCATCTATTGCATCTTGCAAATTCTGCAAAACTGTACCAACATATTTATCTGGAATCGCATCTACATCTTCAATCGCATCTCGTACTTCCTTAAATTCTACCCAGCTTTCTGCGGTATAATCACTTTCATTCAGTTTATCTGCTTTTTCAATCAGTGCTTTTAACTGTTTTCTTTCTTCGCTTTCTGCTTTCGCTGGCTCTAAATTTTCTATTGCCTCCTGCAGATTTTGTAATACTATCCCAACATACTGATCAGGTATTTCATCCACATCATCTATGGATTCTCGTACTTCTTTAAACTCTGCCCAGCTTTCTGCGGTATAATCACTTTCATTCAGTTTATCTGCTTTTTCAATCAGTGCTTTTAACCGTTTTCTTTCTTCGCTTTCTGCTTTCGCCGGCTCTAAATTATCTATTGCCTCCTGCAGGTTTTGTAATACTATTCCCACAAATTTATCCGGTATTTCATCTACATTTTCTATAGAATCCCGTACATCTTTGAACTCTGCCCAGCTTTCTGCGGTATAATCGTTTTCATTCAGTTTATCTGCTTTTTCAATCAATGCCTTTAACTGTTTACGTTCTTCATTTTCTGTTTGTACTAATTCCAGATTATTAATTGCTTCCTGTAAATTCTGTAAAATTACTCCCACAAATTTATCCGGTATTTCATCTACATCATCTATAGATTCTCGTACTTCTTTAAATTCTGCCCAACTTTCTGCGGTATAATCGTTCTCATTTAATTTGTCTGCTTTTTCAATCAATGTTTTTAGTTGATCTCGTTCAGAAACATTTTGTGTTTCATTTATCGCATTTACAGCACTAGCATAGCTTGTAATGGGTGTTTGAACCACTCCCGTTATCATTGTGCTCGCCAGAAGAATCGCAGTTAAACTTTTATAGATTTTTCTTCTCATATCTTTTTCTCCTTACAGAATTCATTTTTGTTATTTGCTCTTACTAAGTAAAAAGGCGATTCTTGTCGAACCGCCTTTTATGGTCATATCATTGCTTATTTTTCCCAAATCATTTGTTGTTATCACAATTACATGGACCATTTTTTAATCTCTCAGCTTTACTCGTAACAATTATTCAGACCTTCTGTATTTTTCTAAATAACCGGAAAATTATTCTTATTCTGTTACTCCTGGCAAGATTACGATATCTCCTTCTGCATTAACCGGCATTACATTTAATACATTAATCGAAAATTTCGCATCATATTTTGTATTTATAGTTGGAATAGAATCTGTTGTAAAAGTAATTCCAATAACGGCTTTGGAGCTGTCTCCATCTAAATGAACAACTTCATAATCATCATTTCCAAATGTACCATCCTGATTTGTATCCACATCCACTTCTTTCAGGTAGCCTTTCATTCCCATAGCCTTGAAAGATGATTTAAAGTTCAATGTAACTGTATATGTTCCATCACTATTCTCTACATACGTTGTGTCTTCAACAGCACCATTTCCCATAGACAGATTACTGTCAACAGCTGACGCATTATACTTTCCATCTTTATACAGATTTGTGGCTAATGTTGTAGTGTCTCCTGCCGCTGCAAACGCAGACACACTCATACCCATAGCCATTGTTGCCACAGTTGCTACCGCCGCTAATTTCTTCACAAATTTGTTCTTCATAAAATCCTCCTTCTGAACGCCGTCTTTGAGTACGTTCTAAAAATTCTAGTTTAAAGTCATCTAAGTTAGCCACAATATTGCTTTGGTTACTTGTATCTAACTCCTTGTCTGAAAGATACCATAATTTGCCATTCAATGTCAACACCATTTTTTACAAGTTTGTTGCCTGAATTGCAACAAACAGGCCGTTATTTCCTTTGATTTTGTTGTTATTCAGACAACAACGGACGCAAAAGTGCTGTTATTGATAGTATTTTATCAACAACAGCACTTTATTGAAATTTTTTCTTATTTTGTTACATGATATGCGTAAATGAGAATTTTTCTCATTTCAATTTATACCCAGAAATATAATAGTGCAGTGCTTTCCGGCATGTGCATTGGTCCTACACTGCAGGTTACGGTAACTGGTACAATTCCCATCGTGCCAATCCCCGTCCATCGGTGGATTCTGCACGCTTCCATCGGGATTTTCACTATATTATTCTCTATTCTTGCTTCTTCCAAAACTTCATTATGCTCATACTTCAATGTTTTCAGTTTTCCAGCCATCATTTCACCACTCACTCTGGAGTGTGCTGCCATCTCTTTCAGCTTTAATTCCAGATAGCTTTCTCCCTTCTCCTGAACGATTTCGGCTATATCTTCAAATCCTCTCATCGCCATAGAGTCTCTTCCCTGCCCCTGCTTTTTATTCATCCGGTAAAGCCGGAACACTACCGGATGCCTTTCACATTTCTGCAGATTGTGCTGTATCTCCTGATCCAGTTCATTCTCTTTTTTCTTGTATACTGATTTTTTCTCTGTATAGGCGTTAATCATCAGTTCCAGCATGTGGATGTCGATATTCTCCACCATAACATCCAGTGATTCCTCGATTTCTTCCGGTTTTGCACCGATTTCTTCCAGATATTTTTCAAGATTCTCATACAGCTTGGTATATCTTTCCAGCCATTCTTCACCTGCTGCGGTAAATTCCAGTGATTCTGTCAGGATTCCTCTTTCTATGCAGTTCTTAAAATAACGGTTTACCGTTGATCGATTCACGCCATAAGATTCTGCGATACTTCCCTGAGCTCCACGTTTCTTTTCTACTCTTGACAGGCGTTGTAAATATTGCAGTTGCAGCATTGTAGGTCTGTTCTGTCTCTTTAGATGTTCACCTTTTTCCATTT
>ERZ1673737.3101-NODE-3101-length-13057-cov-4.274342_pt1 | contig 13057 bp, 13 predicted proteins | sample MGYA00580211_ERZ1673737 | MGnify/ENA primary metagenome ERZ1673737 (study PRJEB41218, sample SAMN15661789) | gut metagenome | host: Homo sapiens | place: Canada: London | collected 2015-08-20/2019-03-30 | study: EMG produced TPA metagenomics assembly of... | reverse complement strand
GTCTTCAAATTGCTAAGTTATTCATCCTCAATACTGCATTTACTCATTCAATTTCAATTTGGGCCCACTGTGATCCCTATCCAACCCTGCTATCTCATTTCAAGCAAGACACCGCAGTGCAGGACTGATATACCGCCACATCCAGCTCCATGCTCCCAAAATGGCCGTTATCCTCGTAAATAGGATCAGAGTTCCATACTGGGAATCATAACCAGTTGAGCCACTGGAGTCGCCTAAAGATCCAGAGCGAATCAACACTGTACTCAGTGGCCCACTGATCACATTCCCAATGCCTCGCCCACCAGCCAGAAGACCAAACACCAGACCGGTGTCAAGTGATGGCGATGTATCACGTTTAATTTGAGTGATAACCCCCGACCAGGTAGAACTAAATCCGCCAGCGAAGAACCCGTAAGTGATGGAGAATACGGTAAGAAGGGCAATAGCTGTCTGTGGCGATTCTGAGCCCGACGACGCCATGCCCCAGAACAGAAGTACAGATAATGCCGAGCCAACTGAGGACAAAAACATGACGTTGGTCACAGAGAAGCGATCACACAGAATCCCGAGGGCTATCCCACCGAAGATGGATGTTGCATTGACGAGCGAGAGCAAGAGCGTACCAGTTGTCTGGGATAGCCCGATCGTTCCTGTCGAGTAAGAAGGAAGGTATGTTGTTGGCAGGAAGTAACCAAAGCTTTGGATAATATTTCCAGCTTGCAACATCCAGAAGGTGGCTTGTTTGAGGAAGCTCAAATCCAAGCGACGGGCTGAAGCAGATGCCGAGATAGGGATTCGAGGTCTCATAAAAGGTAAAGCCATGAGGGTGGTAATCAACTAAGAATTCAAGAGTCAGCGTTATCAAAGTCTTCAAATCATGTAGACCAACTCCCCAAAGGACAGGATCTATACCGTGACAACCGTCCAGGCTTTCAGCGTGACATTCGAACCAAATCTGCTCAGACAAGCGCTGGCAATAAAAGGCAGAGCAACGCCAGTGACACTCTTGGCAGCCCACATAGTCCCGAGTGCAAGGCCCTTTCGGCGCAAGAACCACTGGTCAAGGTACAAGGACGACGGACTAAACAAGAGTGCATTCCCAATAGCACACATGACGCCCTGAGTGGCAATAAGATGCCATACTTTCACAGAGAACGAGGACAGCAAAGATCCTATCACTGTAATGACCAGACCTGCCGGCGCGCTGAAGTACTGTAGGCGTTGGTATCTCGTCAGAAGCGTAAAGGTGACAGGCGAAAGAAGATAAAGAATGCCCTGGGAGAAAGTATTAGAAAATGTCATGTATGTCAGTTCTTTTCGCATACAGTAGAAGAAGTCCCAACGGTCGCCAGGTCACCCTTGCTTCCTTGTAGGACATCATGCGTTGTATAGTACTCTTGGAAGATACCAAACACAGTGGAAAATCCTAAAGTGGAGGTTAATAGAGTGAAATGTCTCTCGTGTCTCATTACAGACCCCAGACTGGCAACTGAATCAAGCAACATGAAGCCAGCATGAGCCATGCAGCCCTGCCTCCATCTGCCGGGGCAAGAGCGGGCTGCTCTATCTCGGTGACCTCATCTGTAGATCTGCGAATGTGGAACTCGTCCAGCGTAAGGCCTTCGTCGGAATTCATGTTGAACTTCTAGTATGTTGGAACAGATTTATGAAAAGAAAAAGAATGTAAATGCGGTTGGATCCCTCAGAGTCGCGGGATTGCCCCTCTCGACCCTGACTCACTGTATACTTCACTCCATGTCAGATATCGGACTTCGTGCCGTCGATCTGCAGAAACTTGGAAGGCTTGATTTTTCTTGCTCGATCTCCATAATCACTCCAAAACTTATGTCTCTCCTTGAATATAACCAAGAGCAATTATAGAACATGTGGACCTGTATTATATTATATAGCATGAATAAAAAATATAATAGTAGGAAGGATTAAAAAAAATATATAAAAAACACAAGGTGCGGGGGAGACTCGAACTCCCGACCTTTCGATTTGCAATCGAACGTTCTAAACCACTGAACTACCGCTCCGGTTATGGAAATACAGGCCGTTTCTTGGCTAATGTCCCCATTCTTAATCCCCCCAAAGCGTAACAACGACGGAAGGTTCTATAACCAGAGAATCACTAAGAATATATATACATCTACATGGTCAATATTCGCTTAGAATTCTTTGACATAATTCTACCCTCAAACAGGATCAAGATGGAATAATGGAGGTATCCAATTCCTCGATACCCGGTTCAGCGAATCCAAGAGACAATTTCTGATGGGCGGAGGACTCCTATTGAGGAGGGAGAGAGAAGAGGATGATGATTCTTCAAGGAGGGAGAGGCTGAAAAGCTCGGCATAATATCATCTCTAAGAAGTTCTCGAAGATATCGTTCGCGGAGGGAAAGAAATAGTCTAAAGTCGAATGAAATTAGCACTTCTAAACCACTTGTCATTCTTGATAATGTAGTTAGTAATGAAGACTTACCATCGGCCCCTTCATCATTAGTGTGTGCTGCGGTATCCGATACTTTGGTTGATTGGACTGACCAATGTAAGGGCGTAAGTATACAGGTTGATGACAATAAAAGGCAAAATCTAAGTAGCCTCTATAAGGGGCGTTCCACGTTATTTGATTTGAGGTCTGCTTCTCACGAATCGAATATAACCTAGTATATGCAAGATTAGTCTAGGCGCGATAGTCGGGAGAGGGTTACTATATACAAACTGGTGTGAAGTTCGACCTTTCAATGCTCTGATCCCTGGATCAATAATCTCGTATATCATGTCGACGAAGGCCTTTCGACCGCTAAGGGAGCAGCAAACTAGATAGTCCTATGGACTAGGGCAACACTCGGGGTAGCAAGCGCTACACCGCCAGCTTCCTCGTCATCGAGAGCTTCGTAAGAGAAGTCCGCTCGGAGGGTGAGCAGGAACTCGACAGCCCAAGCGGGTTGTTTAGCACGGAGCGAGCACTTCGCGGCAAAGCCGGAGAAGAGACAGCACATGCAGCTTCCTTTAGCTAGAATGTAGCGTTTGTCGTCGTCCACGAAACCTGACACGCGGCAGGAGCCGAAGGCGCAGAAGTCGTTGTTAAGACATCGCAGGCAGGACGCTTGGTGATCAAGAGGGCTGACACCAAGGTATTGGCCGTACGCAGCAATGATGCGGTTGCTGGAGATGCCTTGCCCGAAAATGTCACGGAGCAAGGGGATGTCTCCGTCCTCGGCACGGTGCCAGTCAGGAGCAACGGGGCCGTAGATCTCGTAGAGATGCTTGGCGATGCCCATGTACCGATATAGATACACGGGGAAAGGTAAGAAAAGAAACCGAGGACAACAACAGTGGCTGCAAGGTGGTATGTAATTCGAATACCGGGCATTCGAATCGTCAGCCCAGCGGAAGGATTCAGGGAACTAATACAGTGTCTCAGAGGACGTATCCATTATGTGTGAGAATATTTATTGGTTTCTTTATATATTGCGGGTAGGTGGAGGAGGAGGAGAAAGATGTTGTGGGGTTTGGATCTTTATATACCTAGTGTAGGAGGGGAATAACATGACAAATATCTAGTTGTGACAAAGGGAACTAGAGCAAACAAGATAGTGAATGCATGGGGATTGATTGTAGAACGAGCAAGCAGAGCGTACAGCTGGATTTGTAGTAGTCACTGCGTGGGAGCAAGACAACATCACATCAACAAACAATGAAGCAATCAAGCCTGCAGGTCAAGTCAAAGTAAACACCAAAAGAACAATCTACACATTACGAAAGGAGCAAGAGAGAAAAAAATTGTACATATGATCAAGCACTGTTCATACAAGCTATCAAGCCACATCAAAAGATGCAACTGAATCGAAAGAGAGAAGATGTAATCTCACAAAATGTAGTCTCACAAAAAATTCGCGAAAGATCTATGTCCTGCGCCACAGGCAGACATACATGACCATAAAAAAAAAAAGAGAACACCATTGATACACGTACACCATCACAAAGATCCTAACCCAGCCCGATGGTATTTCCCATAACCAGGAGGACCAAACCTAGTCCCCCCTAAACCACGCCATACGCCATCCGGAACGAGAAAAAGCTTGGGCTGACAGCCATAGCCATAGCCAAGACCGTAAACACAGACACAGACATAGATATCAAGATATCCGTTAATAGAGTAAAACAAGCAAAGAAGAAGAACATGAAAGAGAAAGCCGGCACGGAAAGGAGAAAAGTAAGAAAGCACGCGGGCCCGACGAAACGCCTGTGTGCTCCCTTGCCTTGTTGCTGTAGTGTCGAAATAATGAAGTCACACGAGAAAAGAAATTTTGGGTCGTAAGAAACGTTAAAAAATCCTTAGGGATTTTTTTCCTTTTATCACAGGCCCACCATTACTGCCACGCGGATCAGATCACGAAGAGATGGACGGGATGTGGGTGGGTGTTGATTCGGGGGCGTCTTTCATCGGCATGTTTGGTGAAGAAGCGGGCTCAGGCTTGTCGTGCAGTTCCGGTTGAGTGGGGGTGTGAGGACGGTCTGCACTGCCATGTCCGGCGGAGGGGGACTTCTTTGCAGGTGCAGGCTTGTCCGATGTTGTCATGGTTCCCCGTCGGATCAGGTAGTCACCGAGACTGAGCTTTTTCTTTGCAGGAGTGGGAGTGGGTGCATGGCCCGAAGGCATAAAAGCGTGAGGAGATGAGATTTCATGAGGAAGAGGGAATGCAAGACTAGTAGAAGAGCCGGGACTAATTGCGGAAGGTGCGTTGACAGCGTGCGGTGGGGGCATGGAAACACGTAGGTCGCTGCGGCGACGAGCACCCGGAATCAAAACGTTGTGAGCGACGGTGGACGGCCAAGGAGGGGGAATTGGCGGCTTGCGTGGATCGTTGCTAGGCCCGAGAGAGTCGGTCCGAGCACTCGAGCCATCCCGCATCTCAAGATCCCCTTGCGCAGGAGTGGAAGGACTACTCAGACTAGCCAGTGCAGCATCCGATCTATCATGCACGGTGGCAGGCGAACGAAGAAGCGAGGGGCCAGGAGACTCGAAAGTCCCGAAAGTCGCAACGCTGTCAGAGCCAGCCGAAGACAAATGTTGTCTAGTGAGTTCTGCTCGTCTGATATTCTCCGCATCGTATCGCAACAGAAGCCGCCGAGTCATAGAGATGAATGGGCGAATGGGACGTGCCGGGCGAGGAGGCGGGGAATCGTTATCGCGGTTGACCTGAACCGCCGCGTCGACATAGACAGGACGACGGCGACGATGAGACTGCCCAGGAGGATTGGAATTGCGGGGAGCCATTATGCCAGGTGAAACAGCAGTAGGAGAACGCGACTGTGTATCAAGGTGAGATTTACCAGACGCGCGCTGAGTCCCGAAATGGCCAGTTTGAGTAGAATGAGAAGGTCCACTGGAACGCTTTTTCTTCTTCGGATGCACGTGCCGATCCTCTAGTTGTTGGAACTGCTTTTCGGCATCTGCAATTTTCCGTCTTTCGCGAGTAGAGAGTTCTGGTAAAGGTTGAGCAGGACTGAGATCGCGGCTACGGGGATGACCACGTGTTGAGCCTGAAGTTGATCGACTATCGGCTGCGGGGTCATCTTCGTCTTGTTTAGTTGTCTCGCTACCTGCGCGACTCGTAGAAGCACGACCTGTCTCCATTGGAGATGCTACTGCCTTGCTCTTCACCTTCCTTCGCTTGCCATTGGGCTTCACCGAGTCCAGCTTTGGGCGTCGCCGGCGATCAAGTTTGGCCATTGTGCACTCATCGAGAGGAAGATCACACGCACATGTACCAAAGTTGGCAAGCGTATTGCTGATGCAGACCGAAGCAGCCTCCGGATCCCCAGCCTCCTGCTTCACTACACCATTGGTAGCTTCATGGAATTCAGGGTCCAAGTACCACATAGCAGTAATTTCTGAGTTGGCAGGAATATCATCCTTGGCAACAAAACAGAAATGATACTCTACATCATTGGTGATGTAGATCTTCAAGCTAACATTGGGACGACAGGAACGCCGGATGTAACGGAGTTTGTTGCCTTCACGACGGCCGTCAATGTAGAGAGGGAGATGTGCACTGAAGAAGACAAAAGGTTCAGGATGCCGTAATTTGGACCACCGGTTGCTTGGGTCGAGACAATAATCTCTGAAATAGCCAACCTTGCCAGTGATCTCTCCGACAACTTGATCCCGTCGTACAGAATCTTGAGTCTTAATGATCTTGTATGTTGGATGCTTGCCACTGATCTCAGTGCTCGGGTCTGTGATTGTATCAACTGCCAACGAGGGCCAGCGAGACCGATCCAAGGCTGCATCAGACCACTGAAAAGTGTCTTCAGCAGGCCGTCCGTTGGTGACTCGCGCCAAAGCCTCGGGGTCCTTCAACCATGAGACAGTGTCCCGCATTAGGCTCACGTTGACAAAGAGGTTGCTGTCAATTTCATCGTAATCTTCATCTCGGTCGTAAAGATTGAGGAATTCGTTGGAGTAGAGAGGGATAGGAAGTTCGGAGGATTTCGTTGGGCTCATCGCAACGGAGGTAGAGGAACGACGCTTGCGTGACTCAGCCGGAAGAGCCGGGATCCCAGAAAGACCACCAATTGATGTTGATGGACGGTGGGACGTCTTCGCTTTCTTCGCCGGTGGCTGTTCACGTGCACTCGACTCGGATCGTTGATGTCCAAACCCATTCACTTCAGTATCCTTTGGTCTCCTCCGTTGAGTTTTAGGCCCAGGCCGCCTGGGCTTCCGGTCCCCTTCCTCGCTTTTTTCCCGTTGCCGCCGCAGCCGTTGTCGTTCGGTGGCACGACGATTGTCCAATGGCCGTGGCTCGCAGTCGACACAGTTGTGCACATCTGGTACCTTCTTATCGGGATAGTAACAGATAATGTGCTGCCATGTCTCGCACCCTTCGCAGAATACCGTGCTACCATCATCTTCCTCGAACGAGCAAATGCATTTGATGGTGTAAGGTTCTTCTTCATCGGGTGCGGCAGAGTCAGAGACTGCACCGTCGGCGGCAGGGGAGCCTGGAGGAGCGGGGACCGGATAGGAATCCGTTGTGGCGTGCGTGATGGCGAGGGAGGAGGTATCTGTCATAGTCCGACAGATGACCCCCTCTCAGGTGAAGACAATATCACGTATTAGTTAACAGGGGCGTAAACGACCTGTCATTATCTAGCGTATCTGACACGTCTTCCCCTGGACATGTATCTTCCCAAGCCCTTGTTGGACAGCGAACGCGTAGATGAATGGCTGGATGACACGACCACGAGAGGAAGTCCACGAAGCGACGTGCGCAGGCGACAATATTTCCCTTCCAGCTAACCAAATGATACCACAGAGCCCAGATGTGTGATTATGAACGCCCTGGGTTGATGTCGGCTGCTGGTGGAAGCGTGAAAGACCCTGCTCGAATGCGCCTGGATGGTGACCTCAAGGGTAGGAGGAACGGGAGAGAAAAATAGATTGGCGATGGTAGGCTTCTTCGAAGGAGATCGAGGCGATTCGGGAAAGACACGTCGAGCCCCTGCGACTGTGTAAGGATCTGGTGGGATCTTGGAAGTGGAGGCGTCGAATAGAGTGAAAAGGGTGAGCGAGATCGCGTGGAGGGGGAGAAGATGAGAGTACGAGAGTAGTAGACGAGGGAGGAGAGGATAGAGAAAAGAATGAAAGGAATTAATGTAGGAAAGGAGGCAAAGCGCGACGGCAAGGAATAGGGAAAAGGAGAGGAAAAAGAGGATGGGCGATTTCCGTGAACTGGAGAGAGACGAAGGAGGAGGCTACGGGCCTTAGGCAGACCAACTGTTCGGCCGGCAGCAGGGACCAAGTGCGCCATTAGCGAAAGGGGCTTAGCGTGTATCCACGGCGAGGCCTGGGAGTGAGTCTGGGCAGTAGATATGGCCAGGGAGGGCAGCTGGTAAGCCAGCTGGCCCTTGAAGGACAGACTTGGGGCCTGGAAGCCATAGTGAAGGCTCGACCTGAAAACATCCCTCGTTCTTCGCCCTTGAAGTATCGCAGCCGGAGATTCCAAGTTCCGTGTATTACCGTTTCCAGCCACGCTAGTCTGGTTTGGGATTAGCGTCCACCTGGGAATGTCACGGGGACAGTTAGCATCTAGATTGATTAGCAGGTAACTTATATCGTTATATCTTTTTGTTAGGAGATGGGCAGTTTTGGCCCTCTCCATGTGTAGGCCTGAGGTAGATTCATGAGAAAACAATATCCCAGACCAGGGACTGCATCAAGCGTGAAAAAGTATGGGAATGTGAGAAAATAGGAAAAAGGGGAAATGAGTAGTGTTGTTTCTCAAACTTGAAAGGGATTGTGGGAGGACAAGAGAATGAACCAGAAGGCTAGCCACGAATCACGGATCCCATCCCGGAACGCAAGGGAGAGGGCGGAAACGGGACGGGAGAACCAATATTGGTACAGGGCTTTGGAAGGTATCTGAAGTAGAGAGGTGACATGATGAGAATTGCTTCTAGAGTGTCCGAAGGGAGATCGCCGTGGGATGAGAACGTGGCGTGTGAGGGGCAGGTCATCTTGTCAGGGAAGTCTATAGAGTCAGGAAAGGGGGGAAAAAGCTGAGCTATTTGTGATTTGGCGTGTTTTGCCACTATGAAGGGTTTTGCACTAAAATCAGCCAGGGTATATTATCGAAAGATACTGTATGCGTCCTTTTTGGGTCCTCATGCACTTTCTATAATGTCTCAACAGCCGTCTTTCAGTCTGATACCCGATCCCATGTGAAACATAGTATTGGTGACTAGGGACCCTATGCATTCGCTCTTTGTTTCTGTCGTAAAAATCAATGCCAAGGCAAACTTGAAAAACGAATTATAACTCTAACAATAACACCTAATGCCTACTCGCAGACATGCCAAGTCCTCCCCAATACCCCACAGTTCACTCTCTAGGTACTCGGGGCTCCGTGAACATGTTGTGACTGAGTCGCAACTCAAAGGCACCGGAATCCTCGGGGATTGCATCAAGGTTGCCACGGTTCGAAGGCGTCTTGTGTGGTTGTACCTCCGGGCCTTCGCGATCCCCATTTCTCCGTCCCTCCATATCGATCGGTCGTTCGACTTCAACAATAGGCATGAGGCCTCGGAAGCGATGAAGTAAGAACAGCAGACCAAACACTCCGATGTTGGTGTAAGAGGTGATCACTTTAGCTGCTCGGGTCCCAGTGACGTTGGCTTTGGGTCCTCCCCACAGACCGCCGGCCAGCAGCAGTGCCGCAGAGACGACCATTCCAAAGTAGGTGCCGAATGATTGCATGGCAAAGCGGTGTCGAGTAGTGATTCTATTGGCCTGCAGACGTCGATGGAAGTGACGGTGGATAGTGCATCCGACTAAGGTGGAAATGAAGCCACCGCTCGTGACGATACGAAGGAGGTAGCTATTCATGATTGAACTTGGGATCTTTACGGAAATGAAGGCAAGAGTAGAGAATAAAGCAGATCCTGCAACAGCAATATAGGGAACATCCCAACGATTGCGAATCGAAAACACCGACGGAGCATGGCCTTGCTCTGACATGGCACACAGGGTGCGAGATGAGAGGTACAGAAACGATCGACCCGAAGCCACCGAAGAGAGGAGAATTGCGATCGTTGCAAGGGTGGATACAATTTGAATGCCAGCGTCTTTGAACCCGATCGTGTATGGCGACAACCCGGAGCCCGTTCCATTATTGGTTAAGCGGGTTTCGTTGAATGGTGCCATGATCCCCATAGCCAAAGAACTCATGATATACGGAAACGCAGTTTGGACAACTTCGGATGACACACTGCCTGGAATAGCCGTACCCAGAAGTGTTGACTCGCCAACTGATGCAGGCATTTCGGTGTGATGCACAATCAGCTCGGGGGCAAAGGTAAAGGCAATGGAGCTATCAAGTAGGCATTGAAAGAATCCAAGCACTCTTCCCCAGAAACCATGAACGATGTATTCATTCATGGCTCCCGGATGTCTCCAGTACTTAAATCCCCAGCGAGTGTGCCCATCGACGCCCCCAAGACCTATGGACAGGGCCAGGACGAAGAGAGTCGCCATTGTACCGATCTTGATCAAAGTGAACAATCGCTCGGAGCTTCTGAACAGCCTGTCCGGCAAGAAATTGAAGCCAACGATGATGGTTGTGATAATGGTCAAGCGGATAGCGATCGTGGCTCCTGGTTTGGACAGGCCAAGATTGACCATTGCCGTTGTGATCTCGTATGGGACGAACATGGCGAGGGTGTACCAGCGGAGGTATGATGAGGCGAATGCCACACCGCTTGACATGTACAGGTAACTGTTGGTCACAAGGGTCCCATATCGTGAGGGCCTGTGAGTGGCCACTTCTGCCATACTCGTGGTCATGGCGAATGTGAGGAAGGACAGTATGATATAGGACAGGAACAACGACGCAGGTCCGCCGACGGCGAGAGCCTGGCCCGCACCAATGAACAGACCGGTGCCGATGGTTGGACCGACAGCCATCGTGGGCTAACAATGCATATAGATAATGAAGGGTTGTAGGTGGTGAGGGGAGAAGGCTGAGGTTCTCGAGAACTACACCTGGGCAAGTGGTCGAGGGGCCAACTACGCCATCGCGATTTCCTCATGTCGGAACAAATTGTCACGGATCCAGAGTATAAATAATTAGCACTAGCGATTACCAATTGAACACTGAATTATGCAGAAATCAAATGTAAAGGGTATCATTGATAGAGAAGATGAATGGATGTCGGGGAGAGGGTCAAAAGGGAGCAAGAAACAACGCATAGATGAAGAATTCCAAATCATGTCTCCACGAGCCATTTTATAAAGAAGATCACTGGGACACCATGTCTGTTTCAGCAAACTCGAGCCATTCGCCCGACAGTGCTCTTTTCCAAAACCGGACCGTCCCATCATCCCCAGAGGAAATCAGCGAGTCACCTAAGGGATGTAAGTCAAATGAACTGGCTCAGAAACGAAGTTCGAGCACTCACCAGAGAATGAGAATTGAACCTGCCATACATCGAGATGTTTAGTATCGATGCAAGCGACCTGTTTGAACGAATGTCGGAACTGGGAGTCCCCACTAGCTCGACGGTCAGTCACCGACGCAGGCACACGGTTCGCCAAAGCAGAACCGATCCCAGACTGTGACGTGGCCCGAGCCGATGGCGATTGAACGCGACGTTCGGCCTTGCGGTTGTGGTTGTTCTGCGATATCTGACTCGCCGGCGTTGTGTAAACTTCGAAAATGCGAACCAAGCCATCCTTTCCACCGCTCGCAATGAGATCATAGCCACGCACAGAGCCATTGGCCCAAGATATATCTCTCACAAGCCCGCTGTGTCCATTCAGCTCAATTGCATGGTAGAACTGGCGGTTTGAATCAGTGCGGTAAATCTTGACTGTATCCATCGCCGCCACAACCAATGACATACTTTTCCGATCGGAGTCTGGCGAGACAATATGAGTGATGTCGGTTGGATCATGATGGAACTGGACTTTGAAACTTGTTTCCTCCCCACGTTCGGGGGCAGTACACACTCGGAATTGGTCAATTGTCTGCCAGTCGGCCAGGGTATCAGGGCTCGTGGGTTCCAAAACCATCAGGTAACCATCGCGTGTAATTGCAGCCATCCATGACTCCATGTCAATGTTGCGGAAGTCAAGTGACACAAATGGATGTCTTTCCGGCGCGGTCAGACGGAAGATACACCTGAAACGCCGTCCCGAGTTCGGTGGCTGGGTTACGTCTTCTTGCCAGAGTTTTAACTTCATGTCTTCGCCGACACTGCCGATGTGCTGGCCCGTAAATGGTCCATTCCAATTTGCCTGTATCGCACTTTAGCAACTGGTTCCAGCACACGCCCAGTAGGACGTGTTTGTTTGGAGACGTACATCGCGAATCTCGGCATCGTGAGCGCGCCAGGTGTCTATCAGTTGCCATTGGCCATCTTTAAGATCCCACACTTTCATGCGGTGATCAGATGAAGCTGTGACAATACGGTTGCCATAGAAGTTAAACCTGGTGACAGTAACCAGATCCCGATGGCCCGCATCGAAGTCGGCAAATCCGGTTATCTCGGGGCGCTCCACTGCCCCCATCGAGTCAGATCAGTTGAGTATGGGAATTAGAAAGAACCAATGATGATTATGAATCTATGCATCTGCAAGTAAGAGATATGAAACAGATGGTCGCCTTTCCTTCTTTGGCCGCAAGCATGGCGGGTGTCCGCCACCGCCCACGGGCGGTCAGATAATACCGGCAGAACGCGATAAGCTTGGTATTGAACAGATTGCGCGTCGCCGATGTGAACTTGCTTGAGATTCAATTGTTGGGGTCTTTTAACAATTGAGAGGAACATTGTTCCTTTCACCTTCCTTTACCCATGTCTACCTCAAGTGTGCTGTCACGCACAGAGAAATGGAGTCTACTAGCTCTTGTAGGGGCCGGTGTATCGATCCTGTACGCGACCTTCCAGGAGGATGGAGCGCCTCTAATGGCTTCGATTGCTATGGTTGGCATTGTGTTTGCAGCAGCCTTCAGTTTGATTACATGGCTTGGACCGGTATTTTTAAAAGCAGGACTGAAGGGAAAAGACATGGCAAAGCCAAGACGGCCCGAGATGTATGTGATCTATCAGGAAAGTTGATTACAAGTGCTAATACATCAACGCAGTCCTGAGACAATGGGAGCAGTCTGCGCCGTGGTGTATCTGATGGCATTGATCATGTTTATTCCATTTGCCTTCTACAAGGATATCGTGGCAGCCACATCTGGCGGCGGGAACCGCGACGTTGTGATTGAAACACAGCACGTCGAGAACGGTCGATATTTACACCGATTCCCGCATGGAAAGGTAAATTTACCTCCGATGTCATCTTTGGGGATACTAATGTGGTTGTATAGCTCGCGTCATATCTCTCTGGTCTTTTGTCTTTGCAATCTGTCGTGATCCTCGGCATCGGTGATGACCTATTCGATATTCGCTGGAGACACAAAGTCCTGATCCCTGCTTTCTCCTCCATCCCCATGCTCATTGTGTACTTTGTTGACTTTGGCGTCACGCAAGTGGTC
>ERZ1673737.3098-NODE-3098-length-13067-cov-4.467876_pt1 | contig 13067 bp, 12 predicted proteins | sample MGYA00580211_ERZ1673737 | MGnify/ENA primary metagenome ERZ1673737 (study PRJEB41218, sample SAMN15661789) | gut metagenome | host: Homo sapiens | place: Canada: London | collected 2015-08-20/2019-03-30 | study: EMG produced TPA metagenomics assembly of... | reverse complement strand
TTTTGGAAATCTCGAGCAAACTATTGCATTGCACACTAATAAGCTGATCATCCTCGATGAGGAAGGGTTGTTTGCGAGTACGAGAGGGGTCTATCACTATGACAAGAAAAATGCTTATTCGGGATCGTTCTCCTACATCCACGAAGCGCTACTAGATCGAGACGAACCGCAATCCAACGCAGCAATTGGTGACATTGACCCTCTCAAGTTCTCTCCTTTTATTGCGCCGAATCTGAGCCTTGCGTTCTCTCATCCGAAAGTTACGGGGAGCTTTATTTGGACTGGAATCGACTACTATGGTGAGCCAACTCCAGCCCGGTGGCCATCAGTGGTGGGCGCATGTGGCCAACGAGATCTCGCCGGGCTTCCAAAAGATTATTACTGGCTTGTGCGAAGTATATTCAAGGAACAAGAACCCATTGTACACGGCTTTCCACACTGGACATGGCCGGGGAAGGAGGGGCAGAGTCTATCCTTCGCCGTCTACTCGAACTGTGACGAGGTTGAGATAGAGGTCAATGGCGTCCTCTCAGGCCCTCGGCTTCCAATTATCGATCACAAAGCCCAGCAGCCACAAGGCATTGTGTACCAAGCTGGTAGTGTCTGTGTCCGTGGTTTCAACAATGGAATGGCGGTTGCAGAGCACATACAGGAGACTGCTGGAGCACCCTTTGAGCTGAGACTCTTGCCGGATCGGACGGAACTCAATAGCTCTGGAAAGGATATTGCCCTAGTGCGAATATGCGCTGTTGACGCAAAGGGCTGCTTCGTACCATACGCCACAGACCTGGTTCAAGTCTCGGTTAAAGGCCCGGGCAGAGTCAGCGGGATGTGCAACGGTGACACTTCATTCTCAAAGTACCTTAGACCCTTGGACAACGCACCGTTATTCAATGGACAAGCTGTTGTCTTTGTCGAGGGTGGAGTGGAAGAGGGAGAGCTGGAAATCGAGGCATCTGCCGTTGGGATTCAGACTGCTACCACGACACTTAAGGTCTCGAGCGAACTGAACGATGGGCATTATCTCTCGGCTCATCTAGATGAGAAGGCAATTTCGGTGCATGGAGTTTACAGAAATCCTTTCCATGATGACCAGGAAAGGGCATAAGGCCTAGATGTCAATTCACACCATCGAACGGATATTCCCGAATAATTATCCAACAAGAGTGACCTAGTTCTGAAATCTAGACCGTGGCCATCATGAAGTGCCAAGCCCTTGTATAGTCACAAGATGGGTTTATCACATTTTTGATTGATATTTTACATAGTGCGCTTAAATTTACGCGTATATTTCCCAAATAGAAATGTTTCCCCGTATTTGGACCAAATGCAGGAAAGGCTGAGTTTTGACCCTCGAGGATGTGCCCCATAATGAATTTCTGGGGCCCCGCATCTCTTATTGCTGCCATTTCCCTCATACTCGTATCGAGGATTAACATGATAAATCGACGTCTTGTATACACTTTCAGGACAGTACATTTCAGCACTCCGAGCAGATGGATCGAACGAGACAACGTCTGAGTCATCGAAAATCCCGCAATGGATGTGCCGTCTGCAAAACTCGGCATATCAAATGCGACGAGGCACGTCCAGCGTGCGGTAATTGTCGGATTTCAGAAAAGAAATGTCATTACCTGACTTCCAACAAGCACAAACTCACACCTCCGCCGTACGAGCAGGAGCTCACCACGTCAATATGGCTACAGACGGCTACGACATCGCTGGTTCCGGTATCAACACCCTCGGTAGAACTGCGCTTTTCCGAAGTGGATGAGTTATTCACCCTGGATCATATGAAGTTGTTTCGCCACGTTGAGAAAGATATGTGGGAGTGGATGATGGTCACGAAGCACCTCAGGCCATTGGAGGACTTTTACGTTAGCTCTGCACTGGAGACACCGTACCTAATGAGCCAGCTTCTCGCGCTCGCGGCAATGCACTTGAGCACGGCAGAAGGTGACTCGTCGGCTTGGTATCTTTCGCAGGCTATTCGACTGCGGCAGAGAGCTTTGCAAGGCTTCAATGATTCGCTGAAGGATACCTCAGCCTCAAAAGTCAAGTCTCAGTTCCTCTTCTCATCGCTCTTTGGACTTCATTACCTTGCAGAAAATGTAGCAGGGGCCCCGGAACAAGAATTTGCCGAGACATTTGCCGCTGTAGTCGAATACTTACGCGTACATCGAGGACCACGTATCATGGGTGATCGCTCATGGGAGACGCTTTGCGATTCTCCGATCAACACCTGGTTTCGTGTCTTGAACGAAGAGCTGAATACCCCTTGTATGCAGCTCGAGGTGTCATTCAACTCTTTTGCCCTGATCGGCGCGATGCTTAGGGTTTCCGATCTCAATAAAGAGTCAATCGCGGCCTGTGAAAGCGCACGACAAGCCCTGGAATCTGTACAACATCGAATGCATGGCCCAAAGGGCTGGGGCGTGCATGCATTGATGGCGTGGTCAAGTTTGATACCCTTGCGCTTCATCGGGCTTCTAGAGAAGCAGATACCTGAGGCCCTTGTCATCTTAGCCCACTACGCTGTCGGGCTACATCAATTCAGAGAATTCTGGTGTCTGGGCGAAACGGGGAATCGCCTTTTCCAGGGAATATCAAAGCTTCTTGCATCGTATTGGGCAGTTTGGCTACCTCAGTTTGGTTCCGAACTATGATAATTGCTGAAGCAATTGAGATGTGTCATATCCCATAATTTCTACTATCTTGCATGCATCTACCGTTGAGCAGCTTCTGCTTTACACCGCAAATAACACACACTGGACTAATTGCTTTTTTTTATCATCTCGATGAAATTACGAGGCAAGCTTTGATTGATCTCAACATGAAGGCCATCTAGTTCAAATAACGTAAATATTCGCGACGCATGGCGGCTGTACCCTTCACTTGATGAGATGGTTATATCACATGTGCAATAGCTGTTGCCCTCGCCAAATATATGTCGAGCTATTAGTGAGCGTCCTAGGGCTCTCCACAAGGCTTTCCAATGTGGCCTAGTAATGTTCCCAGTCTCCAACAAGTCGGCTATAGTAGATTGTCTTTCCCACGCTGCGCCTCCCCATAATAATTGTCATCTCTATTACATGGCGTGAGGTGAAGACCGTGTCTTCCTCTTGGTGGTCTTTCATTAGCCCGCGAACAACTTCTATAGCCACTTGTGAGTCGTTAGGAGCGGCGTTTTCTTATAGAACGCCGCGTTGTCCCCGTACTTGAAACATCGTCAAAATGGTCATGCTTTAGATTCGGTAGAGATAGCTGAGACGATCTTGAATGAAAAAGAGACAACGTAGTCGGATAATGCAAGTAAAATCGGTCATATAAATATAGTCAGAGACAAGCAGATTCTGGAAGCCAACTTAGTCGTTGCCACAGTCCTAGGAGCTAATGCAAACTATGCAAACTTCTAACTAAATAACTAACTCGCCTACTTTCCAAGTCACGTCACTGCGCCGAGATCAGACCCTCTACAGGAATGTGAGAAGAGAGCTGGGTTGAGAACTCCTACCCAATAATCAAATTCTAAGTCTGGTTTGGCAGGTTATGCCGCCAAGATTGCTCTGTGCTAATGCGCTAAGATGCGGGGGAGGGGCCCGACCGTCTCTCTCCGCGTAATTCTTTTGTCGCTTGGCTCTAACCCGCGCATCGAAATATGTCCGCGCATCAGCATAATAGTCCTTGAGGATAAAGCGATTGTGGATGCTCACCCCTGCACAAGGTTTTCATGTTGCCTGTTAAGTATTAGTATATACATGTAGAGACGAGCTTGGTAACACTCCAATAGACAGCAACAAAAGTGGTACGTGATACAGTACTATACTAATTAATAGTCCGGTGGTTATTCGCGTATGAATAATTACGTTCTTCAACGGCTGGTGGTCGGTCTATCTTGACCCGAGTCCCCGCGATTGCGAACTAGATTTCCCCATAGGGAATATGCCAGCGTCAAAAAAGCATTTTTCTTACCACATCTCTGTTTTCAGTCAGCTGTCTAGAATGCTGCCAAGGGCATCCAGAAACTGAAAAGTTGCAAATTAGCCGAGAGTATGTCCGTAACTAGTGGTCCTACAGAGTATGCTCCCGGGTAGTAAGAGGTGTGTCAATTGAACGCATTGGAATATACGCGTACTCTTCGTGTCTTGCTTGATATACGACCCTCTTTTTACAAACCCCACAACTTGCGTGCTCGTTAGATTTACTCGTTAGTCAATACTAAGACGGCCTTCAAAACATTCTTTGAGAAGCGGGGACTCAAGGTCTCTGACAAGAGTGTTACTGTGGCTGCCGGATTGACCTTCCCTGAATCAATCTGGCCCATCGCGCTCGTTACCACCCTCTTCTTCCTTTGGGGGTTCAGCTACGGCCTTTTGGACACTCTCAACAGCCATTTTCAAAGCGCTTTGAATATCAATAGTGCTCGATCCAGCGGTTTGCAGGCGGCATATTTTGGGTGCGTGATCAGATATTGAATACCGAAGCCCTACGTGCTGATAAACCACAATGCATCCTCTCGCCTCGCTCGGCCATGCCGCCTGGCTCCTCCGTCATTTTTCCTACAAGGCTGTTTTCATCTGGGGACCGTTCCTGTATGGTGTAGGTGCATTGGTTGCTATTCCTTGCATTAAAAGTGAATCTTTTGCCGGGCTCTGCGTTGCCATCTTCATCATTGGCAATGGCTTAGGCTTGTTAGAGACTGCCGTTAATCCCTTCATTACTAGTAGGGTTTAGCCCACTGTTGGATTTAAATTGACGAATCTAACATGCATAGTCTGCGGTCCTCCTAAATACTCTGAGCTTCGAATCAACCTCAGTCAAGCCTTCAATGGTATTGGAACTGTCATTGCTCCAGTCCTTGGGTCCTACGTTTTCTTTAAATTTGGCGACGATTCGGCCATGGACAACGTGCAGTGGATCTACCTGGCTATCGCTATTTTCGTCTTCCTCTTAGCTTTACTCTTTTTATTTTCCACTATTCCAGAAGTCACTGATGCTGGTATGTTTAAGTGCTTATATTTGGCTGTGTACTGATATGTTACAGATATGGCCATTCACGTGCAAGAGACACATACTCATGCCGACGAGAAGCCCTTTGCAAAACAGTACAAGCTATTTCATGCTTCATTTGCCCAGTTTGCTACACGGGTGCCCAGGTCGCTATCGCCAGCATGTTTATTAACTATGCTACTGAGATGAGGTCCAATACTGATAAGTCACTTGGCGCAAAATTCTTCGCTAGTGCGCAGGCAGCCTTTACTCGCTTTACATCACATACTACGATATTCTTGGATATAATGTTAATGATAATAGCGGGTTCTATTCCCGGTGAATAAATGCAATTTTGATCTTTTGATTGTCTCAATCAGAGACAGAAACCCCAAGTATGAAACGTAGTAATAAGAAAATGTAGGACGTAACGACAATCATGTATGCAGAAAAGCGAATCTCGATGTTTTGCTCGCCCTGTATATCACAGCAGAGAGTAAGTCCACATGTATTCAACAAAACTCCAAGTATGTGCATAGCAGATCTACAAATGTCTCAACAAACAGCTGTCTAGTTCCACAACCTACACTCAAGAAAAGCGCAATCCCTGGCTGGGGTCCCAAATCCCGGGTTGAGGACCACGAGTGGGCTTTGGAACGGTCTGAGCCGGTGCAGGAGCAGCTGCCGGAGCCGGGTTCGCTCCGGGGGGTATAGCGGCAGAGCCAAATCTGATCCCCATTTCGGGTGACCACATGCCTGGCATTCCAGGTGTTGAAACTGGAGGTGGAGCGACGGGTGCGCGGACTGGTTGGGGTGCTGTGAGAGGGGGAGCAGGGTCGACTGGTCGCGCGGTGTGAACAGGTGTTGGGGGTTGAGATGGCTGCTGTGACAGGGGTGCAGCTGTGTAGGTGGATTGTGCGGGTTGCTGGTGTTGTTGGCGAAGATGGGTTTGTGAGATGTGTAGGGAGGACATTGCCTGAGCATTGGAAATGTCGCTATTGCTGGAAGTCAGTATCCGAAAGCTGGTCTTAAATATTGTAAGTGAATGGTGGGACATACGTTTCTAATTGACTCGCCTCCATGCGGCGCTGATGGACGAAGGCCTTCCCGTCATCACGGAAGCGAGCGACAATCTTTGCAAGATCATTGTAGAACTTCCGTCCGACGTCGAGGTTAGAAATAATTTCCTTGTACTTCAAGTAGCCATTCTCTAGATCTTGAAGAGCAATTTCGCGCTCTTTCGTCGAGGCGTCGCCCTTATGAGCACCAGTGAAAGCACGGTTAGCTTCCCGGAGCTGATCAGAGAGGTTATCCTGATCTCTGCGCTCCTGTGCGATCATATCGCGGTCCGAGTCAAAGTGCTTAAGTTGCTCTTCGAACAAATCCTCAAACTGGCTGGCCTGGATAGCCTGCATAGGGAACTCCCGCTCTAGGCGTGCAGTCTGTTTCAGCAGCGCAGGGTCTAGACTCTCATTAGTATAATTCGCCATATAAGCATAAAAAACACATACGAATGTCATCGGCCCGTGCCTTATCCTTTAGGGTTTGAACACGCCGCTTCCTCCGGTTTTCCATACGACTGATCTCACTCAGACAGCCCCGTAGCCGGTTCGACTCGCGTTCAACATGTGGCGGGATAGCCGCTCGTCGGCTACTAGGTACGTAGGATTCAAGGTCCCGGTTAGTGCCAGTGAGCACGAGGAAAACTGAGTGTGAATCTTGTAGCTTCCGCTGCACAAGATCGTCGCTACTTTGAGCAGATGTGAAATAGCCGCTGATCTCATTTAAACTCTTATACAGCTTTGGTGCTGCGGATTCCGAGGTTGGACGAGTCCACCGGTCAGTGCCATATTTCTGGCGGGCTGCAAGATCCTCTGCCTTCTCGGCTTTGAGAAGCTCGACACCCTCGTTATAAACTGCTTGATCATTGCCCTTGATCTTAGCTGTGTCTTCAATCGAGCGGTGTAAGCGGTTTAGGCCATCTTGTTGGCGTATCTCTTCTGCGTGGGAGACAAGTGTTGGTGGAAGGCCTAGTGGCTTCTCAAGTGCCTGTAGAGATCCGGGCAAATTTAAGGATGAAAGCAAGCTGTCGACACCGTCATTAGCAAACAATTATCTCAAAGGTCCAAATCTTCTCGAGTGCATACTCCCGTAATTTGTCGGTCATGGACTCCAACTCCCCGATAAGCGTATCGTTCACCAAACGATCCCTACGATCAGAGTAAATGCTAGCAGCTATATGTACCGCGTATGGTACCAACTTAGAAAACAGCGGCTGGCCCAGTGGCCCATTATCACCCAGCATAGAAATCGCATCGGTGACTTGCGAAGGAGCCTTAGCAAGAACCATGCTGGCTCGTTCAATAGTCTTGAGCTCCGATTTCGGCGGCACAGGGTTGATGTAAATAACATCGTTGTCCTTCTCAGCACGCTTGAGATCTTCCGAGACACGGCTCTTCAATCCGTTCAGATCACCAAGAACAGTCCTGTTGATCCACCGCTGCTCCTTAAGACCTTCATTGACGCAGATCAAGCTATCGCGCAAACGGGCAACCTCCTCTCCGTACTTGCGCTTCTCCAAACAGTCCAGCGACTGGCGGAACTGAGCCGCTGCCGCAAAGTGATGATGCTTCGCAGTCATATGGTGGATCCATTCCGTGCTAATGGCATTAGACTTAACAGCCAAGTCACCGGCGTCACCGTAGAAATCAGACACCTTTGCTGCCAGTTTTGCGATAGAGCTATCTTTGAGTCCATCCTTGACAGCCTTCTGCCAAAAGCACTCCTGGCCTTGACCCAACAGGAGCTGCTCCAAACTCTGGAGAGTCATCTCATCCATATCCTCCGGGGGCGACGTGCGAAGGTCCGGGATGATGTCAACTCGGAGATGGTTCAATACTCCAGCTGCAGAGCACAGGTAGTTGCAAGCCTGCTTGAGACCATCTGCGGTCGTCCGGTTGGTTGCATATGCAAGTTGTGAGTATAAAGCAGCGAGGTTGAACATGATATTCGCCAATTCAAAGCGAAGGTTATTTTGCGATACTATTCGCAAATTCCGTTAGCAAACATCTCCGCTGGCTCTCCCAAAATTATCGTGAACTCGCCTGGGCGCGCAGCGTTGAACCCAAAAGCCGGATACCATGAAAAGTCCACCCCGACCTAGAGAAATCCCGTCAACCTCGAAGCTCAACCAAATCAAGAACCACCACGACCAAAGGAGGGACCGCGCACATCAATCGGGAACTTTCCACCTAGCCATTTGAGCTGCGCTGCGTATGTGATCAACCGGCTAATACCGCTGAAATGGGGTTCCTGAACGTTGACAGCTTCAGATCTTAGACGATCAATGATCATCAGATCCTCCGCGAACATATCCGGGCGCTGATCATATTTGGAAGATATGTACTGCGTGATGGCATCGGAGAGCGAGACGGGGTGTGAGCGACGGAACGGGAGCTGAAGGATGTTGCTGGAATCCATTGTGAGCAAAGGGATCTAATATTTCAAGGGTTTTGCAGCTATATGCCTTGAAGTACTCACGACGCCATTGTCGCTGTAGGCGGGGGTGCGAAAGACTTCGTTTGTTGACGAGAAGTTCAACCCCACTGGGCAACGGGATGACGTGTTGATGGCCTGAGGCAGAAATGCGATCTATCCGGGCAACGATCGTCAGTGTCTATATGTTTTACGAACTATGGGCAACACATCGGCTTTCAATTATGCTTCATTTCGCTGTTGAGATATTTGCGCCTAATGAGGTTCCACCTCATCCATGCATGTACGTGGATAGGAAATCATGACGCCGCCTCCATTGCCTGGGCCGAGGCTCATTCCGGGCAGCGCAATCTCAGCCCGGCCGACTCACGGCGTCTTCACTTGAGCGCTCAGTCTGGCAGCTCGTTGATGAGCCGTTTAAAGTACTCCATGAGACTGAGCAGTATCATGTTGTTTAGCCCCGTCCGGAGCATGATGATCGAGATGCCCTTGTAAGTACTCGATTTGGCAATGGCCTTTGAGGCCTCGCCGATCTCCTGGCTCTTGCCGAGGAGGACACTCTGAGCGCGGGTCTTGCGCGTGTCTAAAGGATATGTCTGTAAATCGCTTGTTAGTACCCTTCGTCAGGATGGGAGTATCTGATCACATACACAGACCCAGGGGACAGTGCTGCAAATCACGCCGGCGAGCATGGTTGACCCGAGATCATTCTTGTGCCAACCCAGTTGTCTTTCTGCGGTCTGCTTCACGGTGTCATAGATGGCGAAGTACATGCCGGTGCCAATGGTGTCACGCATCGCATGCAGGCGGAAGCCGGTGTAGAGCCCTCGGACTCCATGGCGCTTGACGATCTGTTGGATTGCCGCGATGGTACCAAGGCGAGGCTTGTGACGCAGCGAATGGTCCCTAGCGGCATCCGGAGCTGCCATTGCGCGGTTGGAGACCAAAACGGAGGTCTGAACGACATTCTTCGCCAGTTCAAAGGGGCCTGTGTCGACGTTAGCCCCATCCTGTTCATTCAATTGACCGAAATGAGCTTACAAGCAAGAGGAGAAGCAAACAAACCCGAGATCATGCCCGCACTGGTAAAAGTCATCACTCCAAGCATGGTCGGGGTGCTTCCAAGTCGCTTATAGTCAGCCACAGGGTTGAAGCCAGTCATGTTCTCAACGGCATCAGATATGATGCCAGTGAATGAATGGTACACGGTGAAATTCACGACGCGCACTGCTGTGACACTTGCCAGCGGAGGAAGGGCGCCTATGCGACCGTCAGAAAATCTCAATTTACTGCATTGGAAATCAACAACTTGCCAGCGACATAGCCACGATATCCCTCATTACGCCAAAGGTAGCGAGCACATTGCCAAACGTTCTTAAAGTCATGGCTATATCATCAGTCAGCATGGTCATCCAATCTCGAAGACCTGAGAGAGACTCACGTTTGCATTCGGGTCTTGATATTCTCAAGAGGAATCTGTCCATGAGTTGAGACGAAATTAGCATCGGGCCCGACGAAAATTACCAAGCTGTGCTTCGCAGGCGCAAAGTCCCTCGAGAAAAGACTCACCAGTGAGATGGTAGCGCAGATGGTCGAGGCCGCCGAAGACACTTGAGTCTTATATTTCTTCAAGAGCCTGTTGCGCGTAGACACGTCGAAGGTCCAAGCGTTGGAGCCAGACATGTCTGCAGTAGTTGATTGGGGTGACGACGAGGGGAATGGTGCGTCGTCAGAGCGCTTGCCAATAGTCATTTCTCTGCGTGGTCCATCGGCGCCGGCGAGGGGTAACGATGCAATGGCCAGCACCCCAGAGAGTGCCTCTTCTGCCTACAGGCTGGGGAACCCAATGGAACGCAAACCGGTCTCTCAAGCTAGAGTAGACCGTTCGGCGTCCCACAATGGTCCATTTAAATGATCCGCCAGCACTGTTATATATTGACTCTTGTTCGGAGGTCCTCCACCAGACTTGCGGAACGGGTGCCGTTTTTGCAGGTTTACGTTAGGGCACGAGACAAACGGCCGAGACTATGAATCCCGGCGCTGATAGGATCGACGGGCGACGGCGGAGTTGTTACTGGTGAAGCGATATACTTCAAAGTCCTCTGGTCTGAACTGCTGTGATCGTGCTGGGATTCCGACTTCCGCGGCAATGGTGACCTGCGAAGGCACAGTATCAGTCTCCGTGTATTCATCACAGATATTCTGCTCTCAACAATCATACGTCAAAATCACTTACCACCGAATGAATAACAAGCACAAGCCAATCGCCCGGGCGAGCGAAGAAGTGAAGTTGAGCAAAATGGCATGTGGACCGAGCTTAATTCCCCAAAACGGTTAGGACCAAGTCGGGTGACGTCGTTGTGAACAATCTTTTCTCCTCCGTACAGTTGTTAGGATATTTAAGCTACAGTATATTATCTCTGCAGTTTCTGCTCAGAATTATTATGTTAGTTACAAAGTGTTCATCCGTAGATACGATGGGAAGCATGCTACATGTACAGAGTATCGCCACCTCTACGAACCCCGCTATATGCAAGCCGAGCATCAACTGTATGGTATCTGCAGGTCACTGGGGAGCTAACATAAGCAAAAGAAACTCAGAACAGGGAAGCCCAAGAAACGGGGATATGGAACCAAACTCAGTCTGCACCCAACAAGTGTATACCCGTGGAAAGATTGGGATAAAACACCCAGCGTCAACACAAAGCGGATATGATTGGGGACATGTTTGCAGATTGTCTAATCCGGTTTATCATCCTTGGCGAATATTGGTCGTATAGTGTGCATATAGGGCACATGCATGTCATATCTGTAGTAGTAGAGAACTGGACAGTGTACAACTTGGACAGCTGAGGCACCTACACCATTCCCTAGAAGTGACTGGAATGCGGGGAAGTGAAGTTAATCTACTTAATCTACTGCAAATGAAACTATTAGGCTAGTCCGTTTCTGTACCGGTAGTTCTTATCTCTCCTCTATTCCTCACTTTATTCTCGGGCTTCCTTAATTTCGTAAGAAATGAGGATATAAGAGGTTATTCCTAGCGTTCATATAATCATGAGATTAAGCTGCTTCATCCGAGGGCATATGAACGGTCGTATTCATAAAGCTATAAGGTAGCCTGGGAGATAAATAGATGTCTCTATATTATATTCTCATGTTCTCTGGAATATTAGATTAAGTTGTAATGCCAGCACATGCAGTTTGCACGTTAATCCGGGTACAGACCATTCACGTGAGAAGATGCGATCGGAGATATCCACATGCTGCGGGTGATTAGAATTCAAGAACATGATCTTCAAAAGAGAGCCGATTCACACCCCAGAATGCAAAGGCGGAACTGAGTTATGCAGATTTGTGCCAATGCCGGGGCCCTCGGGACCTCGGTATCTCCCCGCAATTTCACACGTCCCCAGCTAACTCTTATTTATACATCTGTCAAGCCCCTTGCTAACGCTCCCGTACCTCGCTACTAACAAAACACACTATAGCATGGGTAAAAAGCAAGCAAGCCCCGCCTATGTCCTAGGCGTAGGCATGACCAAGTTCATCAAGCCTCGCGGCAAGGTGGACTACCACGAGCTAGGCTACGAGGCCGGCATCAAGGCCATGCTAGACGCCAAAATCAACTACGATGACGTTGACCAAGGCGTTGCGTGCTATGTCTACGGCGATAGCACCTGCGGCCAGCGCGTCTTCTACCAATTCGGTCAGACCAGTATCCCTATCTACAATGTCAACAACAACTGCTCGACCGGGTCGACCGGTCTGGCTATGGCCCGCCAGATGGTCTCATATGGTGCTGCAGACTGTGTGCTTGTTGTTGGGTTTGAGAAGATGAACCCTGGTAGCTTGCAATCGATGTACAATGACCGTGAGAATCCCACGAGTCTGTTTGGAATGATGATGGCCGAGACGCGCGGTGTGACCAATGCGCCCGGTGCGGCGCAGATGTTCGGTAATGCGGGTGTCGAATACAAGGAGAAGTGAGTGACTACGGTGCCGTGATTGATCACAATATACAGGGAATAGCGTTAATATGGTGATAGGTACGGAGCTAAGAATGAAGACTTCGCCGAAATCGCCCGCGTCAACCACGAGCACTCCAAGCGTAACCCCTACTCGCAATTCCAAACCGAATATTCCCTCGAGCAAGTGATGAAGGCGCCTATGATCCACGAGCCCCTGACAAAGCTGCAATGCTGCCCGACCTCTGACGGCGGTGCCGCCGCAGTCGTGGTCTCACAGGAGTTCCTGGATGCACGTCCCCACCTCAAGGAGCAGGCTATTCTGATCGCTGGTCAGACCCTCGCTACCGATACCGCCGCAGTCTTCAACCGCAGCTCGATCGACCTGATGGGCTTCGGTATGTCGCGCCAAGCGTGCCGCACCGCTGTCGCCGAGGCTGGTGTCAATGTTAAGGATATCAAGGTCTGCGAATTGCATGACTGCTTTTCGGCCAACGAGATGATTACTATTGATGCTCTTGAGCTGTGTGAGCCTGGTAAGGCTCATGAGATGGTCCGCCGGGGTGATATCACTTACGGCGGTAAGATGGTTATTAACCCATCTGGCGGTCTGAT
>ERZ1673737.3095-NODE-3095-length-13068-cov-3.952355_pt1 | contig 13068 bp, 11 predicted proteins | sample MGYA00580211_ERZ1673737 | MGnify/ENA primary metagenome ERZ1673737 (study PRJEB41218, sample SAMN15661789) | gut metagenome | host: Homo sapiens | place: Canada: London | collected 2015-08-20/2019-03-30 | study: EMG produced TPA metagenomics assembly of... | reverse complement strand
GGTTCGCGACAGTACCGCGCACCCAATGCTGCCATCGAGAGAAACAGCGGCAAGGTCATCGATTCCACATTGAGGGTTGGGATATGCACTATTGGATAGTGATCATGAAAACCCGTGAGATACCCGGTTATGCACCGGGACAGCGCATGCCGGGATGGAAGAGATGGATCTGGGACAACATTTGCATAATCAGATAACAGATTCATGAACTTCTCCCGACATTGCGCTGTAACAGGTACGAAACCCGTAGGCTGGCGCGCCTTGGGGGTAGTTTGATACCCCTCCGGCTGAAGAGAAGGCAATTGAGCCCCATGGCGAGGAAGGACCGAGCTAGAAGGAGTGGACGGAGTAGTTTCAGTCAAGGGTGCTCTATCCGAAGACTGATCATAATCTGGAACGGGGGAGAAGTGCAGCGGGGGAAACAAGGGGAGAGGCTGGTAAGCCGGCGAGAACGGGTGACTGGGCAGGGGTACACTATCCAGAAAGGAAGTAAAGTCGTTTCCCTCATAGTTACCAGGGGCAAAGCCACCAAGATAGCCAAAGTCCGGACCTGCAATGGGGGTGGGGCCTGCCGAGGGAGTGTCGCTGGCTAACTGCTCACTGATCAGGGGGGTGCGGTGTACAGCTGGTGACAGCCCAGAGAATTGGTCATTAGATCCTATTGAACGGCGAGATTGGGCATGGTCAGTGACAACAGACGCCAAGGTATCCAACCCGTCCAGGATGGGATGCGCGGGGGAAGGCGTTGTTTGACTCCGACTTGGACTGCCCTCCGTGTGGGAGAGACGGTCATGACGGGCTAGCAAGTCTCTGAAACACTGTCAATTGGGGGAACTTAGAACATTATGGATGTATCATACTTGCGCGTAAATGCCTTGGGGCACTGGGCACAGGTGAATGGCTTCTCTTTGGTGTCTGTGGGGTATCAGATGCCGGTCTCCCGTTCGAGCACAGAGACTTACGTGAGCGATCATGACGTTGGAGATGCTCGAGACGAGCAAATGCCCTCGGGCATCGCTGGCATTGGTAGGGCTTGTTACTCAACATTGGAGAATGTCGGAGTTCCAGTGACAATACGGAGTATGTGGTCGGGGAATAGAGGTTCTTACTCCGGAATATCCTTGCCTCCATGCTAGACACTACACATAGTTAAGCTTCTACATGTTGCACCATTATTACTTACCTTACGTGGAATGATAGACAGAGTATTGGGTTATTTTAATCTAGAAAGATCCTTGCATATTAATTATTAATCATTCGCTGCATCCCGAGGTGTTCACTCTGCACTCGGCAAGTAGATTGGGGTTCTTCAATTCTCCAATTCGGGGATTTCATGACTCAGCATTTGCCTCCGGAAGTATAGCCGGTCTGTGTACGTCGCTCGCTCAGAAGACCGAATGGGATTTTGATGTTGTGTATTATTCCAATGTAAGCTATTCTGTGTGCTGTTCAACTGGGAAACCATTGAAGGCTTCATACAATTCGATACACCGATCACCAAATAAAATTGGTATAGCACATATTCGATATCAGATCGGGGAGCCCAGACTATTTCGGCTCTTCATCCCCAATTTCTCCAATTTGTTTTCAAGACCCACGTCCTCCAGGTTTAGTCTCTTATAAAATTGTCAGTGTCCCCCAAATCCATGAGTCAACTCAAACAAGCAGCCTCAAATTCACCCCGATGGCTTCAGAGACATCTGGCTCCCTCAAAGAGTCGACAGTCATGGAGAAGCGCGAGGGGTCCCCCGAGTCCCAAACTGAGTCACAAGATATTGAATTCCGATACCTAGAACTGGAAACAGCCCTGCCAACGCCGTGTATCAGTTTGCCTCCTGGTCCAAACCAGTCGCCAGCACCTGAGGCGCCCAGCCTGGAGAAATACATCTCGCCGTTTTTATGGCCAACATGGCGCAAGTCTATGATGACTTACATTGCTTGCGCGGTTACTGCGCTGGCTGGTTATGCTGCTGGTGAGGTCAGTCCTGCTTCGGAGGAGTTGACTGTGGAGTGGGGGATTAGTGCTGTTGTGTATAACCTCAGTATTACTATCTTCTGCATTGGCTTTGCTCTGGCGCCTATGCTACTTGCCCCATTTAGTGAGCTAAATGGTCGGCGGCCGATCTTCATCGCAAGTGGTATTGTCTTTGTCGGTAGGTCTTGTGATGGAAACAAAATCCGCGTTGATATCCTCGATATATACTGACAAAATGTATGATAGCCTCTCTCTGCGGCTGCGGAGGAACAACTTCCTTCGCCGGATTGTGCGTTGCTCGATTCTTCCAGGGCGTGGGTGGCTGTGAGTATATACTTAACCCAAGTCAAAACCTCAAATACTAATAAATACTCTACAGCAACCTTCTCAACAATGGTAGGCGGCGTCATCAGCGACATCTACCACGCCCACGACCGCAACACAGCAATGGCCCTCTTCTCAGCATCAGCCCTCTTCGGCACTGGCCTAGCACCACTAATCTCCAGCGTGATCGTCAGCCACACCACCTGGCGCTGGGTCTACTTCTCGCACGCAATCGTATCGGCAGCCTTTGTCGTGATCATCTACTTCTTCTTTAAAGAAACCCGCGGCAGCGTCCTGCTAAGCCGAAAAGCCAATACCTTGAACAAGTACTACGAAAAACTCGAAGAAGCAGGCCACTACGGCGTCATCCTCTCAAATGACGAATTTCCCGATGAGAAATGCATTCGACGAATCCGATGGAAAGTCAAGAGCGACGAGCAACGGGCTTCAATCCTAAGCATGGTCCAGATCTCCCTGTATCGACCATTCCGTACGTCAATCCCAATCCTAACCCCAACCCCAACCTCATCACCACCCGCTAACAAATCCCCAGACATGCTCGTAACCGAACCAGTCGTCTTCTTCTTCTCCCTCTGGGTCTCCTTCAGCTGGGCAGTCCTCTACCTCCAATTCAGCTCGGTACCCCTAATCTTCCGCACGAACCACAACTTCACAACCGAGCAAACAGGCGCTGTCTTCACATCTATGTGCGTCGGCGTTATCATCATCACTATCATTAGTATCTACCAAGAGCGAGTCGCCAAGCATTTCGGTCTGCACTCCACCGCAGCAGAGGGTCGACTGTATTTCGTCTGCATCGAGTCCATTCTACTACCTATTGGGTTGTTCTGGTTTGGTTGGACTTCTTTCCCGTCTGTGCCGTGGATTGCGCCGGCTTTGGCGGTTGGATGTGCTACCATGGGCATTTTCTCGATTTATTTGGCGACTTTCAACTATCTGGCTGATACTTACCATCGGTATGCCAGTTCGGCGATCGCTGCGCAGTCTTGCTGTAAGTTTTGGGCTTTGGTTTGGCTTTGGTGATATACTTTACTGACTCACTTTTTCTGGTTGCAGGTCGTAACTTGCTTGGTGGTGTCTTCCCCTTGGTCACGAATGCCATGTTCAACAACCTTGGATATCCGGAGGCGTCCAGTTTGCTGGGAGCACTGGTAAGCTGTTTTGATTGGTATTTGAAGAACATATAACTGACGTATATGGATAGGGCGCTGTTCTCACTCTAGTTCCATGGGTGCTGGCCTTTTACGGACCTCAAATTCGAGCCAAGAGCAAGTTGGCAAGCGTAAGTGATCAACTCCCCTTCGGTACTATCTGCTCGGGACTAACCAAACCACAGGAACTTGCGCATTGATTGCCTACGTATTGAAGTACCGATACTAGCGCACAAGAAAAGCATAGACTTACATTAATATATAGAGTGCCCTATGAGGTACAGTCACATAAAAGCATATAGAACCAATTGAATGCATATTACGATTTACACCAGGCCAACAAACAGCCCAGTTCAAATTTCCAATACTGCCAATCCGGCAAAGTCCTATCCAAAAGCCCACCGCTCGTGATCACAGCATGACAATGCACTATGCAAAAAGCCCAAAAGGAATGCAACCTGGTTCCAACTGACCATTACATGCAACTGCCAAACAGCGAAGCCAATAAATGCAATTAACTCTGGCGTCCATGATGTCCTCTGAAAGGATGCGCGCCACCAATAGCTGGACGGTAAGACGCATACCGCCCCTCATCCTCGCTATCACTATCCATCTGATCCAAAAGGCGATCAATGTCATCGCCGGCATGGGCTTCCAGTCCCGGTTTCGTTTCGTATCCACGGCCACTGTAGGAGCGGGAGCTTTGCGAGCCTTGGCTTCCATTGTGAGTGGTGCCATTGCTGGTGTTGATTGATTCGTTTAGACTGCTTTGTGTGCTTGCGGCTTGTAGTGGCCGAGGACTGAAGCGGTATCCTGAGTTCTCGGGACTGGACATGAACATGAGGGTTTCAATGGCGTCTTGTTCCATTGATGTGTTTTGGGAATTGGTGCGGGGTCGATAGAATCCGTTCGGGGTGGAGGTTGGTGCATGTGTGGTTGATGAGAGGGAGGGAGTTTCAGAACCTAGGACTGGACGGTTTAGTCCGTGCTCCTGGTGTGAATGGTGCCGTCGGTGACGGCGGACGGGGCTGTGATTAAGAGGGTTTGAGATAGCATTAGGGTTTGGTCGACGGCGTCGGTTGTCGCCATTACATGAGATGATATCAACAGGAGGTGCTAGTTTAGGAATTGATAGGAGGTGAGGAGATGAGAATGCTGATCGTGAGCGGTTATGACTAGGGAAACAATTGGAGTTTCCGTTGGAGGAGCTGGAGCTTTGGTGTGAAAGAGATGGTCGGTTTATCTCTGGTGCTGACGCAACATCACTTGGTGCGGTGCTCAATGGTGATGCGCTGTGATATGTGCGGAGTGTGGGGTGAGGACCAGCTTCAAGTGATAGTCGGGCTTTCTCTTTCTCTTTCTCTTTCTCCACTTTTGCAGCCGCGTATGATAGACGCGTACGGATGTGAACCGATAGCTGGGTATTATAAATGAGCTATAGGTCTTCGGAGGGGATTGAGAGAATCAAATACCTGCGCAATCCTACTTCCGTAAACCGACGAGCCAGTGCTTTTTGAGCGTCGCCGCGTAGCTCCATTCGCATCACTGTGGGTCGGGGGGGTATCTAATGAAACGGGCTTGATATCCCCAGTTGCTGTTCTTTTCTGCCCTGGAGCCAGCCCATCAAAGTTCGACTTTGTGCGCGAATGCTTTGGCAAGCATGGAGGTGACCCATTGCCAGCCTCTATTGTTGGTAGTGAGGGCTGCCACCGTTCTGCGACATTCCCATTCACCGGCTGTGTCTGCGGCACCATTGCCGATTGTAAAGACGTTTGATCGATTTGTGGTACCGATCCATGTTCATTCAAGGTATACGAATTACCAAATTCTGAAAATCGGCTGGTATCATTGGACGAAGGAAGACTGGACAGGGAGTCTGTGAGGGTGCTGGCGGAGTAAAGGTCAGGTCGTCGACCATCCGAAGTATCACTACCACGCTCCGATTCGATATAGGCTGGGGTCGAGTTGCCCTCGCCGGAAGCGACAGCAACGGCGCTCAAGCCATCTACACGTAGTGACAATGGCGCTCTCTGAGTCTCGACAGGCACTGTAGGTGTCGCGTGATTCACGGGGGCGTTCGCACGGTTCTCCGCATGCGCCCCGCGACTCGAAGCATCGCGACCGTCCATTGTCAAGAGTGAGAGGGATTAAAAGATGGATATGGGATAGTGCTGATAAATGCACGCGACCTAGCTTAATCGCGAGTTTACGCGGCCACTCTCAACACCTGTCTAGTCACCGCATCGAGACTGGGAATGTCAAGAGACCGGGATGCACTAAGGGACAGTCGGGATCTCAACACGCGCGGGTGGTGGACGCTGGAACCAGGAGCATCTGCCAGATCGAGTGGCGACCGACTAGCACGCGCAAGGTTGCGACAGCACAAAGCAGGTCTCCACCCCGGATGAATAGCCAGGGTTGGAGGGATTGTATGTGACAAGGGCTTTGAGAGAACAATTAAAGAAGCGCCACAATCTGCCAGCGAATAAATTGGGGTGGTTGAGGGACGGCGGCTTTCCATCTGCGGCGACGCGTGCGAGGCGCGGTCACGTGGTGGCTTGTCGATGCGACTAGACTACATTGAGTGCATTTGGTGACGAGGAAGTGCAGGAAAAGAGGCTTCAACTGTATCTTTAGAGAGCTAATAGACATTTGCAATTGGGAATGGGTGTGAGGGGCTTAGGCTACGGAGATATTCACGGTTGTCTATACTTCGACTGTATCCACATCTACTATAGCTACAAGTCTACAAGGGCGGACAAGTTATACATTTGGAGCTTGCAAACAGAAAAGACATATGTTAGTCATGGAAATAAACTTCAAAGCAATGACTCAACTCCAATGACGAAAATGACGACGGAAACTAATGCAACATGCATTCAAACTCAGAAACAAATGTTAGAAAACCAAATGAAAGGCACCGTGAAGAGAACAAGTGAGCATATAGAAACCAAAAACCGACAACAGAAAAAAAAAAAAAACAAAAAAAGGAAAGACAAAAGAAAAGAGTATAAAAGTCCCCGGGCCCAGTCTATACACAGACTGAGTCCTGACCCCCACCATCTACCAAATATCCCCTAGACACACCCCATAACGGCAGTGGTCTTCTTGAGATACTCCGGGGTCAGGTCAGCGGTGATGTGATCGACCTCAGCAATCTCCTGAACGTGGTGATTAGCCACATGAGCCGACTTCGGCTTCGCTGGAGACAGAGTCAGCAGAAGAAACTCTCCAAAAGAATGACGACGGGGTATGAGTCTTACCAATGACCTTGGAGGCCGTCGACGATTTCCACGTCATCTTTTCCCCCAAATCCTCCTTGCACTGTTGGAGCTTGGGCATAAGCTTGTCCTTGCGCTTAGCCCATCTGTAAGCTAGTTAGTCCCTTAACTCTCTTTAAATCCCCGGGTAGATAGAAAAGGTACTTACATGAGTGCCAGAATGATAGCAGCAAGGCCAACCATAGCCCAGCCGAGTATGTACCAGCCTAGGAATTCCTCCTTCTCTGGATTGTCGTAACAGTCCGGATGAGAGCGGACAGACAGGTCGATGGGAGCCATGTTGATGAAATGATTGGTTGGTTGCTAAGTGTGTGTATATAAAGAAGGTTTGATGAAACTTGATGAAAAATGAGACGGAAGTTGATGAAAGATGTGTAGGTTGGAGAGATAGGAAAGCAGAACGAGGGCAACGAGTCAAGTTAATATAGGTCTGCGTGAGTCAAAACTAAGTCTGCTATGAGGAAAGAGTGAGGAAAAAGTGAGGTTGTATGGATGTTTGATATTGGCAGACTTAGGGTTGATAGGTGTGGTATCCATGGGAGGGGCGCTCTAGCCCTGATATTAGACCACAGATCTTCCCCTGCTAGGGGCAGGAGTACAATTCGAACCTAGGGTGCTTGGTGCTTTCACTTTGTAGTGCGCTATTGAAACCGTGTTTACTATGCGACCAGATATAGGGGTAGAGCGAAGCCGGGGAGAGAACCGAGGGCTAGAGGCAGATGCAGGAGTAGTTATGATAACATTCAATATATGTAGGTACATAGGTAATTTTGGGTCCAAACGCCATTTATGCAAAGAAAGACCCGTGTAGAACAATCATGTCCAAAACGAATAGATCACTTACGCTTCTTGCCGCGGCCACCACCACCCTCTTCATCGGTGTTCTTACGTTTCTTGCCCTCCTTGCGCCAGTAATCATTGCGCTCTCTCTTCTCACGCTCAGCCTTCTTCTCCAGGCCGTCAGCCACCTTAGCACGGTAGACCTTGCGGCGCTCTTCCTGCTTGGCAGAACGCTTGGCTTGCTTCTCGTTGCGCATGGTGGTGAGCTTCTGCATGAGATCGCGGGCCTTCTTCTCCTCGCCTCCCAGGACAACGGCTCGCTTCTGCATGTATGTCTGGTCCTTGCGGGGCTTCATCTTGGTGATCTGAGACTTGAAGGGGAGCTCGGCGGCCAGCTGCTTGGGCACACGGAGGGGGTTGAAGTGACGGGCTTGACGCTCGACGGGGCGATAGGCAGAGTCCTTGAGTTGGGGTGTGGGAATTCCCTGGGAGTGGCGGACCTCACCGGTCAAACGCATACCCTGCCATCCATTGTCGCCCTTCTGACCCTCAACCTGGTCGAGCAGGTTGGTCACGGGGTTGTAGAAGCGGTGAGGCTTGATGGGGTACCAGGCACGCAGGAAGACAATATCACTCATCAAGATCTTGTCCTCGAAGGTAGCACGGAAGCAACCGTCAGGCTTGGCAAGGGCACGCTTGATCTGACCGCGAATACCAGAGACTGTCTTGATGGATGCACCCTCGAACTTGGCAATTTCGAGGGAAGAGTTGAACATGTCCTTGATGAAAGCGGTGTTCTTGAAGATCTTGTAAGGGTGACCAGTGAGCTTGAGCTTCTTGACAATCTCGGTGTGCTCATCGACACTCTCAACAACACCGGTCGCAGCAATACGGAAACCGGGGTTTTTGTTCGAGAACGAGTTCACGCAACAGAAACCAGTGTTGGGCGCAACAAGAGGGCCGTAGAAGGTAGCGAAACAATGCATATGCTCAGGGGTGTACTTGAGCATACGGTTTCTTGTCCGACTGTCCGTGGTACAGTAGATAGGCGTGGTCTGGAAGCGTCGCCAACCAAGCGAGAAGATCAACGGGTCGTTGCTCTTGAGGATCTTCTTGTGCCAACGGTGTCTCTTGATACGAATCCGCACGTAGCCGAAGCGATCTTCAGTGGGAGAGAGACCACCAACGATGACAGGGAAGCGAGGGTTGAACTTGGAGACGAACTCGTAGGGGACGTTCTCGAGGACGATCCGAGCGTATGTACCGGCCTTGTAACCTTCAGCACGAGCGCGCGAGGCAGGGTCGAGGTTCTCGAATTCGGCACGGTTGATATCAGTCTGCTTTTGCATCTTCGCCTTCTGCAAATCATACCAGTCGTCTTCGCCAAACTCGCCTTCTAGGCCTTCACGCGTCCCGTCCTTCGCGTTTCCAAATCCTTCCCGATCTTCTTCTTCAAAGCGAAGCTTGAGCTCTTCCTTCTTTTTGGCATTTCGCTCACGTTCGGCTTCAAGATCCTCTGGCTCCTTGGGCTCATCGTCGCCCTTCTCTTCATCATCTTCGTCGTCTTCGTCATCGTCATCCTTGATGCCGTTAAAGACTTCGCCAGATTCCAAGTCCTCATAGTCACCATCACCCTCATCCTCGTCATCCTCGTCGAGGTCGTCGTCCATGTCCTCATCATCATCTGAGCCGCCTCCGCCCAGCTTACCAGTGACGAAGCGAGATCTGATAGATTCAAGCAACTCCTCATCCCGCCACTAGCGCTCCAGCTCGTCGTAGTCGTACTCGGGGACGGCACGGAAGTCGGCTTGGTCTTTCTTCTCTTTGTTTGTCTTCTTGAAGATTTCATCGCACTCGTCGTCGGCGGAAAAATCTTCCTCTTCCTCGTCGTCGGAGTCCTCACCACGCCACGTCTTTACGACATCGACTGGGGTAATTGAAGTGTCGTACATCATTCTCGACAGGTCAGAGACTCGGAACGGGGGACGTTTTCCGTGAAGAGCTTTGGCGTTGGCAAGCATGTTGTCCTTCCATCGCACATTGCCCTCCTCATCCTCTTCGTCGTCTTCATCCTCCTCGTTTTCGTCCTCCTCATTTTCGTCCTCCTCGTCTTCATCTTCATCGCCGCTCTCGAGTTCCTGGTCTTCGACGGAAGAGATGGAGCCAAGATCGGAGTCACTGTCAGCGAATGCCAAATCTTCCTCTTCGCCAGCCTTTTCGGCCTTTCCGTTTTGCTTGGCCTTGAAGCGAGCCTCAAAGTCATCCGGTGCTGACATGTCGAGTTCGCCTTCATCATCATCATCGCTCATGTCCTCGTCGAAATCTTGGCCTTCCTCCTCGCTCTCGGAAACATCATCTTCGTCGATTTCTTGATCATCTTGTTCGGTTTCGGCAATGCGCGCGCGGCGTTGACCCTTCCGACCTGTCTCATCATCATCCGCCTGAGCGATAGCCTCGCCACCACGGAACAGACGGACACCCTGATCACCCTCACCAAGCATCTTGCGCTCACCCTGGAGATTCACAACAAGCTGCTCACCGAGACCGCGGCGGTCCTCGTCTTCTGAGTCTTCATCCGAATCACGGTCAAAAGTATTGGTCTTGACATCGATGTAGACGGCATCTTTGTCAACCAAGACACCACCAACATCGGACATCGGAGCGAAAAGCAGCTTTGACTTCTCACCCAGCTTGCGGGCTTTTGACTTTCCTGTCGCCTTAGCGATCTGCTGGTCCATGAAGGGGGTTGGGCATGGATCAGGCAAGCCCTCAATGCCAGCGACAGTCAAATCACCAACACCGGGAACATGGACTCGAGCACCATGCGCTGGGAAGTTGGTACCACGAAGGTAACCGTAGAGAGCAACTGTGCGGTCGCACTTCGGGTTCTCCTCAATCTGAGTAGGCGGGGTGATATCCAAGAAGCGATCGGCGAGGGAGTAAGGGTGGGAGTTGCGCCAGACGAGCGGACGAGGGTTCTTCATGACCGACAAGAACCGGGACAGATTGTGCACTTCACGATCGGGGTAACGGCCGTTGATAACTCCAGACAAGTAGAACAGCTTGGCGCCGGAGTAGAGCTCGCTCCAGAAACGGTGCTTGAGGCGCTTCTTTGCGTCCTTCAGGGTGCTCTGCTTCTTGAATTGATCAAGATGAGTAAGGATACCGAAGACGTTGCCTGGCATACCGGCGGTTGACAAGGCGTTCAAGAACTCCATAGTCTCCATCTCGAATCCAAAGTTTCCGTCAATCATGAGCAGCACAATGTCCGCGATCTTCGAGACATCGATGGCGGCTGCGAGAGAGTCGGACGGGCATTCGAGGAAAGTGAGACGCTTGCGCTTGGTCGTAACAACGGTCAACGGGCCTTGCGGCGAGCTGAGGGTTTGCTTGGTGTAGCGACGGATTAGAGATTTGAGCAGAGTGGTCTTGCCAACTCCCGGGGGTCCAACGATTGCGACGATAGTGGGAGGCGCCTCCTCGGGCATGCGATCCACAAGGGGGACATGGAGTCTCTTTTCCTTGACCTAGAAGAGAAGTCAGGTTAGCTTCGATTGACGGAGAAAAATTTCTTGTACGTACGTCGTGCGATCGCGCCGCCTGTTTGTTGAGCTTGCCGGGCCTGGCTGTGACAAAGGCCTTCGGATTGGCACCTATACAAAGTAAGTATCAATTAGCAAAGGGTCGATTTGGAAGTTCGCAGCTCTCATATCGGAGCGATCTCGTACCTTCATATTTCTTCTTCTCCTTTGCAGGCCGATGCGACCTGTTCGACTGTTGCTCCATACTGTCAATAGTGAGGCGCAAGACCTCACGGCTTCTCTCTAATATCAGAGAAAATTGAAGGCAAGAGCAATCGAGGTAGATTGAGCCTGTCAACTGCTTGGCCCAAAATTATTTTGTCGGAGCGGAAATACTTGGATCCCGGCGCGGTGAAAAGTATCCCGATGTGGTTTAGCGCCATATTTCAGCCTTAGGCAAAAGTCCATCTAAGAAGGGACTAGTGTTATCGTCCCCCGACGCTGAACGCCTTTCCCCACAAGCATAGGCTTTAGCCGTTCTCCTGACTAAATAGTACTTGTCTCACCGGAGCATTCCTATCTATGGCTATAGTTTCCCCTCTCGGCTAGCCCTATTTGCGGGGACTATAGTATATCGCAAACCCCCGCTTCCGTATAAATGTGCAGCATATCGCCTTCAGATTGCGCGAACCTTTCATGTCTCAATCCTCGTACAACACCCCGCCTCTACACCCCACAAACAAGTGCATAATGTCTCGCAGACCACCCCCAGCTTACACAGCACCACCCGATTCGGGCGTGCATGCGACCTCACAGCTTTACCGCTCAATCTCCGAAACTGCCTCTACTCCTTCTGCACGTATTCCGAAGGAATCATTCACTATCAGACCCTGTTCCGGTCAAGCGTGGGTTGTTCCCGCCGGGTCCATCTGCCGCCTGACCACATCGAAGGGACCTCAGGTAGGCGACTTGAACATCTGGAACGCGAACAACCCCCGAGAACGGATGTGGGCGGCGCGTACCCGCCAAATCCATGCCTCCCATGTCTCAGTGGGTGACCGGTTGTGGTCGAACCTGCCATATCTGCGGCCCCTCGTGACGATCACTGGTGACTCGCTGGGCGGCGGGCAGCTGCATAACGTGCTTGGGCCAGATGGAAAGCGAAAGCCAGAGGTTGTATTCGGGACTACGCAGTTTGGAGGGCGGGTGCATGACTTGATGGGTACTCGCTGTGATCCCTACGTCAACTTGCTTATGGGTGGGGAGACCTTTGACTTCCACTGCCACTCAAACCTGACCCGGTCTGTGGCTCCGTATGGACTGACTGAGTTGGATGTCCATGATGTCTTGAATGTGTTTCAGGTGACGGGGCTGGATGAGGAGGGAAAGTACTTCATGGAAACATCCCCTGCAAAGGCGGGCGAATACTTTGAGTTCTTTGCAGAGGTAGATGTTCTATGTGCGCTGTCTGCATGCCCTGGTGGTATGTAACTGCTCATCCTACAATGTTTGCACTGCTAATTTGCCTCAGGTGATCTTTCCAACTGGGGGTGGGATGATAAGGAGGGTGATATGGGAGCCACTTGTCGCCCGCTGGGTGTGGAGGTGTACCAATTGGCTGATGATAAGGTCTTAGATGGGTGGAAGTCCCCAGAGTGCCCCAAATACCAGGGTATACATGGCATGAAGATGCCAGCTCGTGAAGAAGATGGATATGTTGGAGTATGAATATAAAATAACAGTTAAGTTACGGAACAAATGCAAGTATGGCTTGCAGCGCACGTGACTGCCCCGCGTTCGTCATCGGGAGATGTCATTGCCGTCACATCAACGTACAAATCTGTAGCCCACTTACCCCCTTGCAGGGGATCAATGTGACAGCCTGCTGTTGAGTTCCTGTTTCAGCCACCGATGCCACAGCCATGTCAGACTGACATCCCTCGGGATTGTGGGGCTCCAGGCAGCCAGGGTCAGAGTGGGTGTCTGGTGGATGGTGTCTGGGGGAGCGTGTAGGG
>ERZ1673737.3094-NODE-3094-length-13070-cov-4.700730_pt1 | contig 13070 bp, 14 predicted proteins | sample MGYA00580211_ERZ1673737 | MGnify/ENA primary metagenome ERZ1673737 (study PRJEB41218, sample SAMN15661789) | gut metagenome | host: Homo sapiens | place: Canada: London | collected 2015-08-20/2019-03-30 | study: EMG produced TPA metagenomics assembly of... | reverse complement strand
ATTCCTTGGTTGCCGCCACACTTATGCCCTTCTTCATTATCCTAGGAGAACTATTCAACGGTATTCTCAGACCACACGAGCAGATGCCTGCTTTCTGGAAATACACCATGTACTACATCACGCCATTCACTTACTGGGTTGGAGGTGTTCTCACGTCTGTACTTCGTGGTACGGAGGTAGTCTGCACTCAGAGCGAGTTGACCATCTTTGAGAGTCCACCGAACATGACTTGCGGTGAATATGCGGGCTCTTGGCTTGATACTAAGGGTGTTGGATACTTGTCTAACCCCGATGACCTTGGACGATGTGGGTATTGTGAATATAGTTACGGCGACGATGTGAGTTTCCCCGCAAAGACAGACTCCTGGATTTTTATATTAATATTTTGCTGCAGTATCTCTCGGGTATTGGTCTGGACTCTTCTAAGATCTGGCCGTACTTTGGCATTTTCCTTGGTTTCACTCTGGCAAATTACTTGATGGTGTATCTGCTGGTTTATATGCGCTCGGTGATGAAGCCTTTCTGGCGATCAAAGTAAATATTGGGTGGCTTTGCATATATTTTTGACATTAGCATAGCGGTGCGAACACGAATTTAGATCAAAAGTCGGTTTGGAGGAAGTTTAACGGAAGACATATGACTAACATTATCTATTTTCGTATTGATGGATTTCATCCCTGTACAATTAAGCGTTTTAATAGGCTATACAACGCACTCTGATCCATTCTGACTCATTTGATGCCTTTTGACATCCACAAAACTTGGCTTTTTTTTATCAATCAGCTCGGGGTTAAGCGGGGTACCGCATCCGGTAACTCCGAGGCCGGAGACTGCTGCTTCGAGTATCACATCGCATCGACGTCCGGTACATCTAGGCGGGTGTCCATCAAGCTTGTTCTTCTATTTCAAGTCCTGTCGACTCTATTGAAACATTCCATTGTCAACTTTGATGTTTGGGATGGTGATTTAGCTGGAAAGACTTCCTTTTGCCCTAACGTCTCACGCACATCCTTAGCGTCATCGCAAGGCAACGACGAAAAACAACTTACAGTTCACCATTGCAACAATGGAGACCAATTCAAATTACTATCAAGATCCTCCATCGCCGGAGAATACAGAGGCATCAGCACCCCAGCGCCGGCGTCGCCCGCCCCTGTCTTGTACAGTGTGTCGGAGACGCAAACTAAAATGCGATCGCTCACTTCCATGCGGGCAATGCCTTCGCTCCAAAACACCGCACGAATGTGTCTTTGTCGGACCTCAACCGGGCCCTGTAGAGCCACAGCACATGTCACCACCAGTATCACGGCGAGCTAATAATGAGCCAGGCCGCAAAAGTGGCATGTTTGTCTTTGATTCGAAGTTGGGGGCCAATTCGTCGAGGGGCACTAAGCGTGCGCGGCCTGATGAACTGCATGAGCTCCGAAGTCGGCTGCGCACGTTAGAGAATTCTGTCGGCAGGCCTTCTGTGCTTCAGACGCCTGAGACATCTGTCGGTGATTTTTTCTCTCCCTCTGAGGGGGAGACTGCTATTAGCTCGGAGAATGTTGGTGTTGAGGATCGCGTGCGATTTTTACCTGATGCGAGTTTCCGGGGGAAGAAGGCCAAAACAAGGTATTTTGGTCGCAGTCATTATACAACGACTGTTTCATTCGTGAGTACTGTACCTGGAAGTGTGAGACTCCTGCTAACTGAACACAGTTCCAAGACATTGGTGCATTTATGCGCCGGGGTCACGGATGCCGAGAAGTCAAAGATCAGGAATATAGTGACATGAAAAATTTTAAGACTGAGCTTTGGTCCCGCGAGACACAAGATCACCAGCGCTCGTTCCGTGAACAGCCATTTAACCTGGACGAAATGGTGCCATCGCGACAGGTCGCAGATCATCTCCTACAACTCTATCTGGATACATTTGAGACGACGTATCGCATTTTACATACTCCGACCTTTTTAAAGCAGTATGCCGACTACTGGGCGGGTACCCAGCCATCCGACGCGGCATTCCTGGCCCAGCTACTAGCTGTGATGGCTGCGGGTAGCTGTTTCTATGTGTCGACACCAGGTCAAGACGACCGAGACGCATTCCAGATACCCGCTATGCGATGGATCATGGCCGTGCAGTCCTATATCTCATGCACATTTGTCAGCCCGGAGATAGATCTGCGAATGCTCCAGACACAATGTCTTCTTCTCGTGGCTCGTCTTGGAGTGGCAAGTGACGGAGATGTAGCTTGGGCGTCCATGGGATCGCTGATTCGATCTTCAATGACTATGGGACTACATCGTGATCCGACTCGTTTCCGCAAATGTCCTCCTTTTTATGCTGAGCTGCGGCGCCGGCTGTGGGTTACTATTGTCGAGCTGGATCTCAAAATCTCTCTTGACCGCGGGGTTCCACCATCGGTTGATCTGGACGAGTGTGACTGCGATCTACCGTCTAACTGGAACGATTCGGATCTAGTACTGGATATGAAGCATAACCCAGCACCTCTCAGCACTGCGCTCTACACGCAGAATTTCTACCAGACTCTCCTGATGAAGACTCTACCATTGCGTTATCGTATCGCCAGGAAAATAAACACTATTCGATTTAACTTGTCCTACGACGATGCTCTAAGAATGGGCGAGACACTCTCTCGCAACATGCAGAGCGCATCATCCTTATTCGAAGACAACGCAACGAGCATGTTACCCGAAGAAGCAAGTCGCCACCAATTCGCCCAGTCTTTACATCTATTCATTATGCGCAAATTCCTTCTCGCCCTTCATCGCCCCTTTTCTCTCAGTGTGGTCCGACTACCCAAATGCTCATACTCGCGCAAAGTCTGCTTGGAGGAATCTCTCGGCATTATTTCGCAAATGGAACTCCCCCTTTCGCCTGAGGATATCCAGTATCCCCATATTACACAGCTCGGCAGCGGTATGTTCCGCGATGAGACTTTCCACGCTGCAATCACAGTTTGTGTGGAGTTATCACTCCAAGCAAATGAAATGAGAGCATCCGCTTCCTCGGGCATGGACGGTGTGAACTCTAGTGTTTTGATGAGCATGATTCAATCGCAGCAGGGCGTTATGATGCAAGCTATCGAGCGTACAGCTGATAATTTCGGGAGACGAATTGGTGTTGGTGGAAAGGGATGCAAGCCATTCTTCTTTTTGAATATCATCATGGCATCTGTCAAATCCCGTGTCAAGGGTGAAGATCCTTTATGCAATGTTGAGTCTGCCGCAAAGAGAGCGGTTCGGATTTCTCGAGCGGTGTTAGATGGGGCTTCATATCGTGATGCTCAGATTAATGTGGACACTCGACCGATTCAGGTTAGTATCTCCAGTTATGACTATTTGCCAGTCTTGTCTAATCTGTTCATTCAGACGCCCATTCTTTCGGGTGCCACTCCAATGACTGGTACGCCGAGTGATATTGATCCTTCGTCCTTGTTATCAACCGATTTCAGTGATTTTACAGTAAGTCATCACATCATTCAAACAGTACTTCTATACACATACTGACTGTAGCAGCCAATGGATCTAGGAGGCTGGTTTGACGGCTTGGATTACACCGGCCCAGAGTCGTGGGATGCTGATCTCTTTAAAAATCTCCCAGCCTTTCCCTGAACTACTTGTAATATTGCCAAGGTGAAAAGGAACAGCATGCTTTATTGATATCTCGGTATGGAGTCTGGCAGGTTTGATTTAAGATATCCCACTCATTGTACATATGAAATTGCTCTACTACTTAACCGAATCATACATGATTATTCAACCATCAGGCTTTTGTCATCTCCTTACTCAACTCTCTCGCGACAACCTGCGTACAAGGTTTATCCTCACACATAGTCTTCGGAATCATGACATGACTCTGAAGTAGCCTATTCGTAGAAAATTTAGCCTCACCATTCAATCCCAATGCGTAAAACAGCAGAAAGAGGATACTCACGCTTGATACCGTTGGATATTCTTCATCTCCAACTCCGCCAGGGCCCTCAATGCAGCCTGTATATCCGCAACCAGATTCTCACACCTACTCAAACTAAAATCTTCCCTGACAACAACACGCAACATGCCCATAGTCTCACAGTCTGCCGCCATAGTGTAAGCAGGAACAATCCAGCCCTTCTCGCGCAATTTCCGAGAAAGCGCCCACTCATCGAAAAAGACGTTTTGCGTGGGATTCAGTCTGAATGCTACCACTGGGAGCCCGTGGCCGCCTCCTTCACTCATGATGATGAAGCCGAGATCTTTTAGCCGGGTTGTTAGGTGGTCTGCAGTCTTGGTGAGATTGGCCATGATTGCTGTGTATCCGCTCCGACCGAGTCGGATGAGTTGGTAGTATTGGGCTATGATGTGTGAGGCTGGTTTGGAGAAATTCAGGGTGAAGTTCAGCTGGTCCGCGCCTAGGTAGTTGATGTTGAAGATGAGATCTTCTGGGAGATAGGCTGGGGAGCGCCAGAGGGCCCAGCCAATGCCTGGATATACCTGGGAGGATGGTTAGCGAGAACGACCGAATTGGGAGAAATCAATGTACCAATCCGTATTTGTGTCCGGAGACATTGATGGAGACAACGTTTGAGAGCTGGAAGTCCCATTGCAACTCGGGATTGACGAATGGAGCCACGAATCCACCGCTGGCAGCGTCTACATGGATAGGTGTTTCTAGTCCTCGTTGAACGAGAAGGTTGTTGATGGCTTGAACATCTTCATACTGTCCCGTATATGTGGTGCCCAGAATGACACAGATGCCAACAGTATTTTCATCGACCAGGTCAACCGCCTGAGTGGGATCAATCACATAGCGTGTCTCGGTACATGGTACCAGTTTCTCGTCGAGATCGAAGTATTTGCTGGCCTTTTTCCAGCACAGTTGCACCCCTGTGCTCATGATGATGTTTGGCTTGGAGAACTCCTTTCCCTGGGCTTTGCGGATGTTCTGCCATTTCTTTTTCATTGCTAGGACTGCTAGGATGAGAGCTTCGGATGATCCAATGCATGCTGTGCCAGCGGCTGTTGGAGTTCCGTTTGAGATGGGAGAATGGAAAAGATCAGCTAGAATGTTCAGGCATCGGTGTTCGATTTCAACGGATTTGGGGTATTCTTCGTGGTCAATGATGTTCTTGTTGGCGGATTCTGCGAGGAGTCTCAAGGCTTCATCCTCCATGTAGGTTGTCACAAAACTGGCAAGACTAAGGTATATTAGCTAGAATTTAGTAACTTCAGGACGATACTCACTTCAACATGGGTTGGCCATCAAGTACAAGATCGTCTTTGATGAGCTGGTAAGCTACATCCTTTGGCATCTCTCCACCTGGAAGCCGTTGGGATGGCAATGGTCTGGCGGCATAGCGAGAGCCGTAGACCTGAGAGCAATCGCTCTTCGTTGCAAGGGTAGAGAGTTGTGCTATTGAGCCCATTTTGTGAGAGAAGATTGAAGTGAGTGACTGAATACAGATTTGATTGACTTTGCAACTTCCTTATTATATAGTATTACTTCTAGGCTTGATCGTCAAGTGCTGGAAAATCTCTCATAGTAGCCCGAAGCGTGTGGTGGAGCTATGAGGGATTTTGCTGCAAGACATCTCGATCAGGACTATTCTAATAAAGGGGTCATTACGCCATCCTAGACTTACGGTGTCCCATTCCTTTCATTTGTATAAAATAGAAGAGTATACGCTATTAAATTTCAACGTATAGATCTGTGAATGAAGCCATGTTTACTCGAAGGACAGAGTTATACTAATATCTCTTGGCAAGGCTGGCCAAGACCTTCCAGAAGCATTGGCATAGTTAGAAAATGGGCTGGATGATGTTTCAACTCCTAGCTACGCAGGCTACAGAATTAGCATTACCTCCTTATCCATCCCTTGTTCCAAGTTTAGAGCATTCTACTCCTGGATTGCTGTCACGGCGTTGCCGTAGATGTTTTATACATGTATGTAAATACCAGGCTTGTCAATAAATACAATTTATGCAGCCTGCGACCTCGGGAGTTGTGAATGATGCCCAGCTGGGCTTTCTGATAGGCTAGCCCCTGCCCCTGTCAATCCCTGTTGGCGCGTACTCTGACGCGCAAGGAGCCGTGCAGCCGTCCGGCCAAGCTTCTCGGGAGCGTCGATCCCGATGCGCGAAGGGTGACATGGGTGGCGAGATAGGTTTGTAATTGGTTGGATTGTCTCTAGTATTTAAACGTAGAAGTTGTGGTACTTACAAGGACGAGGCTAGAACCCTGCCATCTTAGCGCTGTCAATTCTATAGATTGGTGCATAATGATTGCGACTTGGGACTCATTGAGCAGTCGAGGGCTAGCCATCTATGTACATTGCTTTTTGATTTTCATGAGATTCATCACAATCACATTTGTTCAACCCAACAGCGCTGTGCGTGGAAGTAGTACCTCTTATCTATGACACGTAAACAGTGCCTCCACAGCAAGGGATGCATGCAGTCTACGGCTGTAGCACTCGATCATGATAAGAGGCTCTTAGTGGCCAAAAGAAAGGGAGCATTCCTCGGCGCGAAATTGACATAATGGCGGCATTCGCGCAATTCGCAGTGGCATGGCCCATATCAAGTTCCGACCTTGTCCTTTTGAATTGTCAACGTCAGCTGGCCCAGATCACCACACATATTTGGTTCGACAAGGACGATCTCCGAATACAGTGCGAATATCCCACCTGCATGGAGAGCGGACAATCTACGTTTCTAACCAGAATCCACCGACTCTGCTCTTAGTTCTTCGTGTTTTGCGGGAACAGGATGCTCCATCCGATTTTGGATCTTAGTAGTGTGAATGTTGTCCTCGCATTGTCAGGTGAGACCTTTGAACATTCGGTGAGGTACTCTTCTGACCTATACAGGAATCTACATTTTGGTCTTTGGTTTTGTTGCTGTGAAGATCAAGCAAAGATGGTACCTTAGTGAAGCGTGTATGTGTCGCAACTTCTCATCGAAGACAGTTACTGACCATGCACAGTACCGTCGTTTATTGTGGGCGCTATAATAGGGCCGTTTTGTGCCAGATTCATCAACGTGAGCCAATGGAGCGGAGACTCTGAAACTGATGTTGGTGACATTGCCTATGTAAGTATCCTGGAATGACAAGCATGGATATTTGGGCTAATGATCGCAGGGCCTGAGCCGACTGCTAATTGGTATCGCGATGGTCAAAGTTGGTTATGAACTACCAGAACGGTATCTTCGGCTTCGCCTAGTTGAGCTCACGATCTGTTTGCTGCCCTTGATGACCATCCAATGGTTGATCACATCGGCATGTATCAAGCTGATAATCCCTCAGTTGAGCTTCGTGAGTGGCGAGTGGGTTTCTATATACCTTTGTACTAATTATCGCCAGTTGACTTCACTCATCATCGGATCTTGTGTGATATGCATCGATCCAGTTCTTTCGCAGGCCATCGCCAAAGGCCCTTTCGCAGATCAATACGTTCGAAGGCATCTTCGAGAATTTATTTCTGCCGAAGCAGGTGGAAATGATGGTTTCGGGTTTCCGTTTCTTTTGCTCTCGATTGCTCTCCTTCGTTATACCGACGCTCCTCCGGGTGCAATGAATTCAGCAAAGGCCGACCTCACAAATCATAGGCGTGATTGGATTGGTGAACAAGATACTGGTCGGTTTGGTGGCGATGTCGGACGCGCTTTGGCACATTGGGCTGTTGAAGGGGTATTATACATGCTGGTTATGGGCGCTGGATATGGTGTCCTTGTCGGATTTTTGAGTCGGAAAGCGTTGAACGTGGCTTCCAAAAGGTAGACGGCAATCCCGATACTGAGGTTGAAACACTGGTTAACAACAGCGCAGACGATGGGTTGACAGGGAGAGTTTTTTCATATATCCCGTTGCTATTGGAGTGAGTGACGGAATCGTCTGACCCCAAGAATGTCGACAACTGACAAGTTTGTAGCTGTTTATTGTCGGCACCTGTGGCTGTTTCGGATCTGATGAGACCCTCGCCTGCTTCGTCGCCGGTTGCGCTTTGAATTGGGACGGATCATACCATTTCGAAGTTGAAGAACGGCATGATTCTTTCAATCCTGCAATTGAAAATATCCTGAACTTCGGGACGTTCATGTTCCTCGGTGCTATTACGCCATGGGATCAGTTTCAAATGCCCAGCCAGAATGGAATCACCATCGCCCGACTGGTCGGGTTGGGATTCTTGATTTTGATATTTCGCCGGATCCCGGCGATCATGATGGGATATCGATTTATGCCTAAAGTGTGCAATGATTGGAAAGAGGCGTTATTTATGGGTTATTTTGGGCCGATTGGTAGGTTAGTTCACCAGTTTGTCGAATTTAGAATACTGACAACATCCAGGAATTGGCGCGATATCATATGTGGAGTATGCACGCAGGCTATTACCGGACCCAGGAGAGAGTGATGCCGAGATCAACATCCTGACTTCGACTATGATTCCCGGTATGATTCCGAAATTCTTCAACTTTTGGCCAGAGCTTTCCTAACAATCATGTGTCAGTGGTCTACTGGCTCGTCTGCTATCTTCCAACAGAATGTCTTCTTCAGATTTTAATATTGCTTGGAAACAGCTCCCTCATCCTGCCAAACACCCAGCCTTCCGTTACAATGGATTCCATCCAGGTCGCGTCACGTATCTCCCCAAGGGCCATGTGAAGCAGGCGGGCTTTCAAGCATTCCCTGTGGAGGTAACTTGGGAGCAGGATTGTGCAATCACTATGCGCGATGGGATCAAGCTTTATGGTGATGTGTTCCGGCCGACCCGTGGAGACAGAGTACCCGCTATCATTCCTTACAGTCCATATGGAAAGGTCGATTCGGGTGTTCTGTCTTATGATCTCATGGGTCCCTACCGTATTGGAATTCCATACCAGCGCCTGAGTGGATACGAGACGTTCGAAGGTCCCAATCCTGCTGAGTGGGCTGAGCGTGGATATGCAGTTGTTGACATCGATGCTCGGGGATGCGCGCATTCGGAGGGAAATATTGTTTTCTGGGGTCAACAGGAGGCAGAAGATATTTATGATTGTATTACTTGGGTATCTCAGCAACCGTGGTGCAATGGATCAGTTGTTCTTGCGTGAGTCCTTGAGGAATATATGTTCTAAGGTCAGTATCGGTACTAATTGAAGCATAGTGGGAATTCCTGGCTCTCCATATCCCAAACCAACTTTACCTCCCGACTCTCCCACCCGGCTCTAAAGGCAATTGCACCATGGGAAGGTCTTTCAGATCCTTATCTTCAGCAAAACTGCCGGGGCGGGATCCCCAATCCGGTCTTTATAGGTTTGATCATGGGTGGATTCGCCGGTCTGGCTAACATGGAGGACTTTGGGAAGATGCTGCAAGAGCATCCATTGTATGATGCGTACTGGCAGAGCAAAAAAATCGACGCCAAGAATATTCGCGATATTCCGGTGTACTTCACAGCGTCCTACTCGACAGGCCTTCACACGGAAGGATCTCTGGAGGGATTTCAGGCAGCATCTACTCCGAAGAAATGGATTCGGATTCATGCTTCTCAGGAGTGGCACGACCTATATACTGTCAAAGCAAATGACGACCTCCAACGCTTCTTCGATTTCTACGCCAAGGGTATCCAAAATGGCTGGGAAGAGGACACTCCTCCAGTGAGACTTACCTTGCTTGGTTTTGGAAATAGCCCAGCCAAAACAATCGTAGAGCGACCTGAGCAAGAGTGGCCTCCTGCAAGTCTGCGAATGGAGAAGTATTATCTTGACGCCACCACAAAGTCACTTAGTTCCTCCAAGCCGGACGCCACCGCAACGACAACACATGAAGGCCATTCTCTGACCGACTCCTCGGATTTCAAGCTGGTCTTTTCCGATTACACGGAGCTCTCTGGGCGACCGTTTGTCAAACTCTTCATGTCAGCCCCCTCCCATGATGATCTCGACGTTGTTGTACAGATTCGCAAGCTGTCTGCTTCTGGCGAAGTCCTCGAGTCTCTCAATTGGTCTCCCATGCCACAACCGCAGCCCGAAGTGCCCAATGTGAATGTTGCTAAGCACCTCGGTCCGCAGGGAATGCTCCGTGCATCTCATCGCGTTAGTATGGCTCCTCGCACCAGTGACAATGAGTATCCTTCTTATGATCACCGCTCACGGCAACCAATTACGCCCGGTGAGATCGTGGAGCTGCTGATTCCGATCTGGCCCATGGGTGTTGTGTATGAAGTAGGCGAGGGATTGGTATTGAAGATTTCAGGCCATGATATGTCCTTGCCAGAGATCAAGATGTTGAGACCGACTGAGCCTCGCGATGAGAACAAGGGACAGCACATTGTCCACACGGGCGGAGAATATGATAGTTATCTGGTTCTTCCGCGCATTGCATAATAAACTGCACAACGAACAAGGCGATTATTCCAGTTGCGAGAATAGCAGAGTATATAATTTGAACTTGGTACTTTGGAGTGATCAAAGAAAATATTGTTTGGCTGGAAACTTCGCAATTTACCCTGAACCTCTGTAAAGCCCAGCAAATCCGGGGTTAAGTTAATATCCCACTTGTCAACTCAAATATCATTTCGCATAGCCAAGTTGGCACAGTGATGTCATCGAACTTATCGGTTCGCGTCCACATGCGCCGATCGCTCTGTATAAGAGGGGCAGTCCCCAACATTGTGAGGTACATCCATAACCATGTCGTATGTTGCCCACCCAGCGCAGAGAAGCAAGACTAACCGTTGCAGTGCCATTTTAACAACTCTGGGCCTCCGCACCGCAGCTGGCCGACAGCCAACAAACCACGCCGCTGGATTCCTGGTGGCCAACTGGTTCCTCGCGTATTGCTTCATGAGCATTCGTGGTGAGAAGATGTACTATGGTCTCGACCATAATGCCTCCCCGCGCGAAGACCTGTCTAAGTACGGCGAACGCGCTGTTCAGACAGGCAAGCTGAGCCGTCGCACGCTTGAGAAGCTCAAGCGGAAGGAGGCTGCGCATGCGAACGCGCAGGAGGGATATCCGCTGTTTGTTGCGGCGAGTATGTGACCTTGCCAGCTGATTTAATGATTTTTCCCAGTTAGCCTGACATGATTTAGTGTTGCTGTCCTTGTACGCCGGTCTCCCCAATGAGACCATCAACGGCATTGGTATTTGGTATACCCTTTCACGTGTTGCGTACAGCTTTGCCTACTCGTGTATCGAGTCGCCATCTTTGAGCTATCTTCGCTCTGTGACTTGGTGGTCGGGTAACGTCGGCTGCGTCACTGCTCTGGTGCTGGCTGGCAAGAAGCTGTAACCGAGACGCGTCGATAACATCATTCATGGTATAACTGCTCTCCGAAAAATATTGTTCTCATGGCGAGAGAGGATACCATTCGAAAACAATGAGACTGCGGATCTTGGACAGTCAAAAAGGTGTCGCAGGCGGGCGATGTCTGACATGTCGTTTTGGACAGCTAGTTGACCTGATACCAAGTAAATAATAAGACCATTCTTGAAACCGACTTGAAACCTCGTATTTGCAAGCTTTTATCCGAAACGGCGTGGAAGTGTTTGCTTGCCAGTACTCAATATCATCCGTAAACTACAAAGGTCAGCGTGGCTCATCCTTCTATGATCCTCACTTCCGAACACTGGGCGCCCAGGCACTCTAATAACACAACGATACCAAGACGCAAAATCTACCCCCGGAAATAAACAAACATCAAAAATGCCGTTCATCTGTCAAAGCCCGAGGTTTAACCCCAGATCTATGCATGATCAAGTCAAGCCCTGATTGGTGGGATATCCCATTTCCCATGTGGAAACCAGCCCAAGACGGTGGAATGTATCCCGACCACAACAGAGGCGCCTTGAGATGCCAATAAAGATGATTTAGCACTGCTCGAGCTTGTCCTGACTAAAGTCCCTCCGCATCCCCGCTCGAAGATGATCTTGGCGAAATGCGGAGAAAATGATTTCATCTATACCGAGTCGCACCTGCATAGTCTACGTTGTATACTACCGCACTCGTTCCGCACTCATTGCCGACCATCCTTGTCTGGGAATCATGCGATTGATAGTTTCTTATAGGCGGAGAAATCTCTGCTGCCTCCGCCTATTGCAGTTCCCCGGATTAGTAGGTTATAGCTCGAGATGAGCTCGGCTGTTACAATTGACACTCTGGGGTAATCTATAAAGTAAACACAAATGCCTGCTGAAATAGTTTGCTTTTGCCGTTGACTCACAGACAAGTTCATCAATCCCTCTTGAACTGGCCATGAAGTTCCTCGCTATCGGTGCGCTGCTTCTCAGCACAGCCAGTGCTCTTGCAACAGAACATGTTATCAAGGGAGCATCAATCATTCCTGCAAACCATAAGGGTGAACTGAAGAAGATTGGTGCCCACGGCCAGAAGTACAAAGACCGTCGCACGGTAACAATTCGTTCATCAAAGAGTGACACTGATGATATCTCCGATGATTTCCTTTGGGGTATCAAGGCTGCCAACCACGGTGGACGACTCATTCTCCAGAAGAACAAGAAGTATGTTATTGGAAAGAAGCTTGATCTTAGCTTCTTGGATAACATCGAAGTGCAGCTCGATGGTGAATTGAAGGTATGTCATTTTGCCATAGAGGGATGAGCCACGCTGACATTTGTAGTTCACGGATGATATCGAGTACTGGCAAGCAAACAACTTCTACTATGCTTTCCAAAAGTCGATTACCTTCTGGGTTTGGGGTGGCCAAGATATCAAAATTTTCGGCAAGGGTACTTTGAATGGAAATGGTCAGGCCTGGTACAACGCCTTTGCTGGCCGGGAGATTTTGGTAAGAATTAATCAAGCAACCTAAGAAATATTGAGCTAACATGTATAAAAGGACTCATCAAATACATTTTACCGTCCCATTCTCTTCCTGACAGATAACGCTACTCGAGTCAGCGTTGAAGGAATCACTCAACTAAACTCGCCTTGCTGGACCAACTTCTTTGTTCGCACCAATGATGTCGTTTTTGACGATGTTTTCATCAATGCTTACTCGACCAATGCATCGGCACTTCCCAAGAACACCGATGGATTTGATTCTCTCAACGTGAACGGCTTGACGGTTACTAACACCCGCGTC
>ERZ1673737.3093-NODE-3093-length-13071-cov-3.712277_pt1 | contig 13071 bp, 11 predicted proteins | sample MGYA00580211_ERZ1673737 | MGnify/ENA primary metagenome ERZ1673737 (study PRJEB41218, sample SAMN15661789) | gut metagenome | host: Homo sapiens | place: Canada: London | collected 2015-08-20/2019-03-30 | study: EMG produced TPA metagenomics assembly of... | reverse complement strand
CCAATGGCAGCCTGCGAGCTCTCGCACACACGAACATTGTGGATGCTTTGGGTGGAAAGAAACATATGCCAGAAAGACACAAAGACCAAGAAGTGAGCCAAATACCACTATGTGGGGTCAGGGAAATTCAAATTGGTGGTTTCTGGGACATATATACATACTTGGAATGAATGCCAGTCCGTTCACACCGGTTGATAGCCCATACAGACCTAACGATGTTAGCATTATATTGTCTGAATAGGTGTCTTCAGCAATATACCTTCGAAAATCTTGGGGTAGGCCTGGAAAAACAGGAACAGGACTCCGTAAATGACTGAAAGATATAGCGAGGTAAATGACACGATGGGTTCCGTGAGAAGCATAGTATATGGTCGAATGAAGATTTCCCCAAATTTAAACGGCACTTCTGTCCTGATGTGACGACTCCCCCCAAATTCTGTATCATCATTCTTCCACTTTCTCATAAGAACCGGCAGAGATGTCTCAGGTACCAACAGAATGAATGGGACCCCAGCTCCAGCAATTATCAGAGCGATCCAAAATACCCATCGCCATCCGAGCAAGACCGCATACCCCGAAATTAGCGGTCCTGTCATTGGGCCAGCAATAGCAACAAAGATGAAGACAGCCATAGCATTTCCGCGTTCATTGGGTGTGTTGTAGATATCGCTGTACAGCCCTCCTAAAACAGCACTTGGAACGAAGCCATTTATGCCACATAGGAATCTGAAAGCTAGGAAGGCTTCGAACGTTGGGGATAGAGCGCATCCAACGGTAAGAATTGTATAGCCAAGATATGTTCCAATGAGAACTGGTCGCCGACCGAAGAACTCGCTCATTGGACCGAATACCATAGGACCGATTGCAAGGCCGACAATATATAGGGAGTTCAGAATACGAGGCGTGGGCTGTCATGGGAGACCTCGAAAGAGTCGGCAATATTGATGAAGCTCCCGGTGGGAGAGATGCCCCCAGTGATCCATTATATGCAAATATTGTACCGGCAATGACGATTTGAAGTTTCCTCCACTATCCGTTATGCACATTGTTAGTGCCAGGAAGCTCTACTGAATGTCCAAAAGGGAATCTAAGAACTTTGATGTTGCGACTAACCTTTGAGAAGTCGACAGGTCTTTTCATAGGCTGTTTGGTACTGGATGTATATGGAACGTTTGGAATCCCCAACATCTTGAAATGCCATCACAGATGCTCGTGGGTATTGTCTGCGCGACAGATGCAGAATGAGGACTGGGCTCGTCTAGATTGCACCGAGACTAGCGAGCGTGCTGTTCAAACACAAAGATTGAAGAAAGATTAGTCCAATATTAAGCACAAACAGGAACAAGGCAAGCAGCCAGTATACATTTCACATATTGACTATAGCCTTATCGAATCCTTCTTCGTGCCCACGGTACGCAAATACACAAATGGTAATTTAAATTTCAGCTGGGTTGCAGGCCTTGACGAAGGGGTGCCGGCACGCCCAACCGGCACTGATGGCCGAACCCACATTAATATGTAGTTATGATTGGCTGCATATGCTTCTTCGCGAGCAGGCCAATGGAAACGAAGGAGCCCTATCAGAGTGGACCTCTCTCGGAGATCAAGACATTTGGCCGAGAGTGTACACCCAAATCGCCACCCACCCTAGCCGCGGACTTTTTACCTTAGTCACCGGAAAATATGGAGCCCGTTGTGAAAAGCTTATACTGGGCAGGAGCGAAAAACGTAGACCTATCCAATTGTATGTAGCCCCTCAACCATTCAAATACCATTACAAGCATCTTAAGACTATTGAGAGAATTGACACATTGCGACGCCCAAAGCAACAAAATATATGTAATGAGGAATATAATAAGACCTTTCAAAGCCCTAGCTCTTTGCCGACAGCCTCCAAACTCTTCTGCTGAGCACAAGCATACCAATGATCAAGGTCTAATAATTCCTGACCCAACGCCTCCTCAAGCCCTTTCAGATTTGACGAAGGTTTTGTTGTATCGTACGCTTTCCTAGCCTGCTCACCAGATTGTAAATTTGACTGGAAAATTCCTGCAGCCGACAGAGGCAAGAAGTCCTCATAAGTGACCGGTGATACCTCAACAATTCCACCAGCAATCAACTGTTCCAAGATCGAATCCCCCTCTTCATCAAGGATTGGCAGCTGTGATGATTTATCGATACAGCGATATTTGCAGTAAATGAGTCCTTGTCTTCTGAGTTCAGTCCAATTGTCCGGGTATCGCTTGAAGATTTCAATTGCAACAGCGTCGGCCTCTTCCTGACTGAGTCCATTTGCCCTTCTTCTGCTCTCGATCAAAAGGGTATCATAGAGATCTCGTCCTTTGGGTGTAACTGCCGCTCCTCGCTGCTCAATCTCGCCAAAGCGCGCCTTGTGGCTTGACATCACCAAGTGATTTTGCTGTTCGGATTCATCACCACGGTTGCGATCCAGTTCAGTCATTCTCAGCGCAACTGATTCCTCAAGGGCAAGGAAGCTGGTTTGTCGTAGCAGGATAGGACATTTCCGAGGCGGCGGGCCCTCAATGTGTGACTTCACGGCCATGCCAGCTTCTTTCATCGCGGCCTGGGCAGCAGAAATGTCCAAAGTGCGTGGAGTTAAATGATTGATGTGCGCAGTTTGAAATGACGCGATATCAGCCAAGATAGGATGCTCAGCTTTCAACGCTTGGTATTGATAGAAAGTGGCTGCTGCCACAGACTGCCAACTGAAAGTGCGTAGGGCCTCCTGAATGAAGGGTTCGGCTTGATCATCAGTAACCCTGCCACCCTGGGCCTCCAGAATGTCGAGTAGCTCGACGAGGGCATCGCTGAAGATGTTCCGCTTCCCGAGCAACTCCAAAGAAAGACGACGAGCCTTAGCGGATAGCAGCTCTGGTCGTAGCAAAGTTGTGAATACGCGGAACGGATTTCGGTCAAGACTGGCAACATCGGTTGGGCGAAAGCATGTCCCATGCATGGGTAGACCGGCAATTGTTAAATCGTAGTATCCAACCGGGTGCATACCCAAAAGCCGAAAGATTCTCTTCACGGTTTGAAGTTCAAAGGGGGTGCCGAGACGGATTGCGCCGTGTCTCTCCAATGTCAGCCTCTCTGGACTATGGCTCTTGCTCTGTTTGATTTGCTGAAGGACCTTTTCGTTAACATCACCCACGATTCTGATAAGATCCCCATATAGAGGTACCTCAGCCCTATACATGGATGACATGGCACCAACGAACCTGGTCCTCAGGGTGTCGCCATCGACAAAAGATGGATTGAAAGTGACAGTCATTGTCAAAGCTGAGAGTATGATAACAAGAAGCCAACGGTTGGACTCGATGATATTTATCGGCTGGTCTTCAGTTCAGAGACTCTTTATGGGGCCACAACTGCAATAAAGCCCTGTTGTACCTCAAAAACGTCATGCAATTCCGCTGTCGCGTTCTGGTCAATAATAGTCTTGCTTTTGATACTTGAGCATGCTACCATAGGAGGCCCGGTGAATAGCTTCGGCTACCTCGACTGGCCCCGGCGGCGAACGGCAGATTTACCGAAAAGGTCCACGTCACTTTTCGTTTGCCAAAAAGATTGCCAAATTTCTCAGGTGGGCTGAATGGGAGTCATAGGCAGCATACGCAACAATAGGGCGGAAAAATTGAGGCTCACTTTACTATCGTGGATGTTAAAAGTGTAGTATATACAATTTTTGCAATACATGAGCTGGTCTATACAGTGATAGGTTGACTAATTGAGTTTACCAGTTGTCTGAGACTATACGTTGCTCGAGGTAGACTATTTTCAATTAGTGGTAGATATCCTAGACTGACTGCTTTACTAGATGATCCTTTTCCAAACACAATTCCAGTTGAAGGGAGCAGGCGGACAGCCGCACCACTCTACACAGCAGCCATAATGAAAGCCTTGAGAAATTAGGACTGGCATCTAACAACAAAAAGCCAGATCCATTGCTTTAGTCTAGCTTCTTTCGCTTTCTCTATAATTTATGTCTATGTTTTGCAGAAGTCCGTCAATTACGCCCTGATTGTTCCGAAAATTATCGTGACAGACTATAGGCCTTTAGCCAAAAACTGCTTTTGGGCCTCAAAGACGGATCGGGGTGACTTCCCAACAAGAGACTCATAAATTGATGGATCGGTAGCTCCCTCTAGGCCGAAAAAGATGGCTTGGCTTTTTCCATCAAAACCAAGCTGCTCCCGCAAACGCCCGTCTGTTGCCGATCCTAACATGACACCCAAGCTCGCTGCTGACGACTCTCCACAAACAACTGGAATATCACCCTCGCTTGCATTTGCCAAAGCCTTCATTCCCTCCACCGCAACCGAGTCGGGCACTGCAATAAAATCACTAGCTAACCATGTGAGCAGCTTCCAGGCAGCTGGTGATGGTGCACGACATGCCAGACCAGCCATGAGTGTATGCAATGTTCCCTCAGATTGTCGCGCTTCTCCATTCACGTCGCTCTGCAACAAGCAATCTGCCTCCTTTGGCTCAACGACGACAAAGCGTGGGAAAGCAGGAGGTGGGGTGGTGGTCTTGGAGATTTGAAGGAACCGTCGGTAAAATCCTTGGAAAATGGCTGCAGCAATACTTCCAACTCCACCACAAACAAAAACATGAGTGATATGCTCCACCGACGGGATCGTGTTAAGTGCCTCCTCGAGGACAACCATATACGCATTCATAACGTGTTGAGGAACATCATTGTCGAAGTCAGACCAGGATGTACTGCTCACGAAGTACCATCCATTCATACGTGCATCCTCTTTGGCTCGTGCCACAGATGCCTCGTACTCCCCATCAATGCGGATCACAACGGCTCCGAGGTCTTTCATCATTTTAGCGCGACCATCACTGACATGGCCGTGTATGTAATCGACACAGCGGCATCCAAATACTTGAGCTCCGTATGCAAGCCCGCGGCCTTGGTTTCCATCTGTGGCGACGCAGACCGTCACCTGTTGGGTGATTTCGTAGTACTTCGATGTGCGTAGTTCAGCAGATGACGGGCGCACTCCTGTCTTCTTGTGGACCTCATCTGCCAGGATCCTGTACACGGCGTAAGGTGCTCCCAATGCTTTGAAAGATCCTAGATCCTGGCCAAATCGCATACTCTCATCCTTCGCGAACAGTTGATCAATTTCGACTTTCTTGGCGAGGCCAGGTAGTGTGCGCAAGGGCTGAGGCGTATATTCAGGCCATGTGCGGATCTCATCGACGGCCGGCATCCAGTCGGCCAGGTTTTGCATGCACATAGCTGCCTCTGATTCCGTATTTGCGTTGAAGCGGTTGGTGTTAAGGTGATGAGAGTACTCCATTTTGCAAGGCTTGAGCCGGTAGACTTCGAATCTTCCAAATTGATATTGAAAAGATGATAACAAAAACTTACGACCTTGGCTCTGTAGGGAATCCAAGAATGCCCGTAGTAGTTTTGAACACTTCCTGTAACTATTCCCCGGCAGTTTGCATCGGCGGCCGGCGCTGGATGGCCGAACTCAAGTGGGCCCGGGAATTCGGAGAGTCGACTCATCCCCGGCGCCACCAGAACTTATGTCTAACCAGCTCGGTCCATAGAGTGAAATCACCAGGCTTTCTTGCATTTCGGTTGTCGCAGGCTTCTCTGGGCTTTTCTTGATCGCTTTCCAACGTTATGCAGGCAGCCCCGCAGTTAACGGATGCGGTTCGGAACTTTTCGGCAACGCACAGAATCACCGCGTGAGAGCTTATTTCCAGATAGCACGATGCTCAACACCATAAACTAACATAGTCAGATGTCGTCGGTGCCATTCAAAGAAGATTAAATGTACCGGGGGTAAACCCTGCCGAAACTGTCTACAGGCCGAGGCTGGGGCTACATGCTTATACCCCGAGCGAAATCGAACTCTGAAAGTTCCACAAAGGTGAACTCGAGCATAAATGACACTGCATATTCAGGACTAACGAGCTGCAGATACATTGATGGGCTTTTTGACGAGATCGAGCGACTCAAACAGCAAGTCAATGCCGGGAATATTCCGGACAGGGGGACTCCGAACCAAAGTCAAATTCACATCAATAATCCACATTCTTTACCTCGTCAACCGGAGATTGAAACCACTGGGCCAGATCAACAAGAAATCAATCCGCCTTTTGGTGATAGGCCCTGGTTCGACAATCAGAATGTGTTCCACACACCAATACTCATAGGCGAGGCCGCCGATGCAGCATTTGCAACTCGTTTTCGTCAGGTGATATCAGATCCCCAGGTCCCAGAGCCCTCTCATCTCCTTCGCGTCAACTATGCCAACAATGAAACACTAGCTGCTCTGGGAGAAGCTGGGGCTACCTGGCCAACCCAATCAAGAGGCAGATTCTTACTGGATGCTGCGTTGAAGTACATCGGACGATGTCATTTTATTGTTCGTCCAAGCAAGGTAATTGACGAATTGACACAAATTTTGCGTGATCCGACAAGGTGTCGTCCCATGCTCCGCTGTAAGTTCTGGGCACTTTTCGCCATTGGGGAGCTCTATACAACAAAGGTTGCATCTAGTCAAGGGTATCCGGGCATGGCATACTTTGCTCAGGCGTCAAAGATCCATGGTATCTTTGAAGAAAGACCTGGCATGGACTATATTGAGACATTGCTTCTGCTCGTAAGTGATCTTTCTTGATGATGCGAGTCATTTGTGTTTCTCTTTTCAGAACTGAATGTTGACATGGTCTAGTCGACCTATTCACTGGCACTCAACCGGCGATACAGCTCCTATATTCTGTCTGGCACGGCGATGCGCTCTGCCATAGTAACTGGTCTTCACCTCAAAATACCTGAATCTCAACTTTCAGACCCGCACGCCCACGAGGACCGAAAACGCTTGTTTTGGAGCGCATACATTTTTGATCGCATGTGGGGAGTCAATCTCGGCCATCCAGCAGCCATCCAAGACGACGAGGTTGAAATTGATCTTCCGGCAAGGCAAGACCTCAATCCAATTTCTGACGGTGGACCTGCCAGTGATTTCTCCGATTATGAGTACCAGAGAGCTAGCATCAAGCTGGCATCAAACTTTACAAGTGTTATACGGTCCCTGTACAGCATTCGCCGACCGCATTTGGACAGGTTATTCTCAACACGTGTACACCATGCATTGCAAAGTCTGCAAGGTTGGGTGGATAACCTTCCACCCCATCTACAGATTGACAGGCTGAGAGGGTCAAGTGATTTGAATGTGGTCTCACTACATCTCTCCTTTTATCAGGTCTGCATACCTCGTTCCTTTCCCTATATCTGGCCCGATCCTGTCTCTAATAATTTCACAGTGTGTTATCCTTGCAACGCGCCCAATCCTTTTGCATATGGTATGCGTCCAGGTCACGGCCTCTCGCGCAGGTATACAGCCACCATCCGCAGTTGAAGCACCCACTGGGGCATCGGCATTGTCGGAAGCCTGCATCCGGTGCGCGCGGCATTCAGCACAGCTATTAATGCAATCATGGATCGAGGGCTCATTTGTCACATTTGATTGTTTTTTCACACAATATCTCTTTTCTTCCCTGACCATCCTAGCGATTTCGAGTATTTTGAATGGAAAGGACAGTGCTGCCGACCGAAGCTTATGTGAAGATATCGCACATCTTTTAAACCAGCTCAAGGAAGCCGGAAGCCATGTTGCACATGAGTACTGTCACCATGTTGATGCTGTCACATCGGCGCTTGCCAGTTACGATGAACGGATGGCTGCCAGGGAAGCTACCGTTGACATTCCATTACCCATGAACCAGCAATCAGAGATTCCGGAAATTTCTCTCGGATTGCCCCGGAGTATTTCGCTAATGGATCATATGGCGTGGACTGAGTCGTCGCTACAGGGGCTTTTGTCACAACCGGCAATCGACATCCAGTTCTTGGAAGATGCTGTGCGAGATAATTACTCCCAAGGTCTTTATTAGTTTGTTTTTGATTATGCGAGTTAACCTACAAAAAAATAAAATAGTCGCAGAGGTCGATCCATTGCTCCAGGTGTTTGTTGCGTTCTGGGTGTTGACCTGGTGACGAGGAGTAACTTAAAAGATGCATGATGTTGAAGATCCCGCATGGCTTCTGGACACACTTTTAAACAATTTGGATCGGGAATCTCTCCGAACTTTTGTCAATGTAGTCGTCGATGTCTTGGTTCACAATCGGCTGCCTATTGGGAGGTGTCCTTCGGCACCTCGGCGGTTTGGAATTTACGCCGAGGTCCTATACAGAGCCTCGTAAACCTTTACCCAACCCTGGGGATTTTGACTCATAGAATCGTCTAGGTCACATGGCTGCAGTATTTATGCTTTCTCCTTCTCTGCAAATGCCTAGCGCCCAACCCTAGTGTGCAACGTTCGATTCATTGCCGCGATGCTCCGACCAGTCTCATCGTCTTCGGGGCAGCGAGCGCTACCTCGAACTAAAGCTGTTCAGTTTCGAAAATATTCTTCATTCAGAACTGAGAAGCCTCAGGTGTCAGGTCATGAAGGGTCTCGCCATTACTTGTCTTCTTCGCCGGGTAGTAAGTTTTTGACATCCAACTGACCAGAAAGTTCTGTCAACGGGGCCGCTGACTGTGTGTTTCAGATCGCTAATGCACTATTATAATAGGTCAATATCCGTCAATTTTGGATGGCCTAACAATGCGCCTCATGCCATTAGGCGGATCGATCACCCTCGGAGTCGGGTCCTCGGATCGAAATGGCTATAGAAAAGCACTTTACGACGCGCTGCAATCCAGCGGCTGCGATGTTCACATGGTGGGATCTCGAAAAATGGGATCTATGGGTGCTAATAGCCACGAAGGATGGCGTGGCTTCCGAATCGACCAAGTCGAGAAAAAGGCCAAGATGTCGATCCCGAAATTCAAACCGACTATCTTGACGGTCAATGCTGGCTCAAACGATTGCCTACAGGACTTGAAACTTGAATGTTTTGGAAAACGCACTAGCAATTTATTGGAATATATATGGTCTGCGGCTCCGAAATCCACGGTGATTCTATCAACACTGGTGGCAAATGCGGACTCACAGGTCAATTCCCGCATTTTGCGCGTCAACGAGCAGATTCGGTCCTTGATTGATCGGGATTTCTCAAGGGGGAGAAGAATTGTTCTTGCAGACATGTATACTACTGAAGGACCTGGTATCGAGGACATTATTTCTGACGACACTCACCCCAATGATGTGGGATACGAAGAGATGGCCCGGATCTGGTTCAGTAGCATTCAAGAGACCGCGATGAGGTGCTTCATCCATGAGCCTGAGATATAAATTGGCGTCCCGTTTCGCTGTATGAAAGCAAGCGCTTTGTGTAATCATATATCTTCATCATCATCATTATCAGCTTTGCGCGTCGGAACCTGTAAAACAAGGCCTTACGGCTTCAGAACTCCTTCATATCACAGATTATTCGTGAGATTTCAGCCTGGTAACACCGTGACTGGTCATTTGGTGCTTTTCATTGGCTCGCACGCGTTAGATCTCTTCATGGGCTTTTCAATACGGGATGTGAATGGAACATTTGAGGTCCCAGTCTCTTGAACTGCCATCACAGAGGTTCGTGGGTACCGTAGGCGCGATAGCGGCGTAAAGTGAGAACTGGGTTTGGCTAGATTACGCCGAGCCCAGTGAGCGTGCTATTTTTCCACAGATGTTGAAGAAAGCTTTGTCCATAATTAACCAGAGCAGGAATATAAAAAACAGCAAATGTACAATGTACGGCTCGGCAATACCTTTATAATTCGGATAATCTTTCGATTGGCGTTACGCAAATACATATAATTTACATTACGACTTCGCTGCGGGCCTTGGCAACGAGACACACCCTACCAGCACTCACGCCCCGGATCCATAATAGGTCTTCCCATTTTGCATGCGAGTAACCGCTCCTACGGTACTGCGGAAGGGCCGGTTAGGAGGCGACCGGAAACATGTCCGGTTGACCGGCTCCAAGTTTCCGGTTGATCAGCTCCGTCGACTGGATAGTTGACGGCCAGAGGTGGTTATCAGCCCCGCTATCATGATTGGCGAGTTTCTTGCCATGCCGACGCGCCTAATCAAAATCTATTCATCCTCGCATCCTAGAGTAGCAAAGTTGGCAAGGACATAAGGTATAAGTACGCCCATTGAGCGTCATGCGGGGGAATATATAGCGTCGATTTATTTCTCTATCATTTGCCAAATTCTTGGCCGCCAGTCTCTAGCATGTCTGATCTCTCCTTCAAACGTTCCGAGATCCTCATTATCGGGGCCGGGGTGATGGGTGTGAGCACTGCCTGTGCGCTCGTGAAGCGTTCAAGACATTCCAATTGCTCCATCACCATCCTGGACGCTGCTGCAGAGTTGCCCAATAGTCTTGGCGCATCCGTGGACGCGAGTCGCCTCCTTCGCGCTGACTACGCGGCCGAGCCGTACACCAGACTCGTGTCTGCAGCGCGGGAGAGTTGGAAGGACACGTCGAGCGACGGCTGGGGTGGCGAGGGGAGATATCATGAGGCTAAACTAGTTTTGACCGCGCAGCCTGGTATTGAAGGCCATGTGGATGGCTATCTGGCAGAAAGTCTGAAGAACTTGAAAGAGCTCGCAAGATCTGAAGAATATGGGTTCCATCTGCAAAGCTTGAGAGACCTACCTGACAGGAAGGCGATCGCACAAGAGTCCCTCGCCCCAGGTACTAGCGGAGATTTTGGTTATGTCAACGACCAGTGTGGTTGGGTCAACGCCGAGGCGTGTGTCAAATACGCGCTTCAAAAGGCCCGGCGTCTGGGAGGGGATCGTGTGAAACTCCGAACCAATTCCCGCGTGCGACGTCTCCTTTACGAGGCAGACACGAACCTCGGGGGCGATGAGGTTCGCTGTAGCGGCGTGGAGTTACAGGATGGTTCCCATATCTACGCAGACCTGGTCATAGTGGCAGCTGGAGCATGGACTCCGTCGCTGGTGGACCTACAGGGACGTGCTGCTGCCACAGGCCAGGTGTTGGCATATTTGCCCATTAGCGAGTCTGAGCAAAAGACCCTAGACGCAAGTCCGATCTATTTCAATATCAGCCGAGGAATGTACATGTTCCCTCCGCACGACAATAAGCTCAAGATAGGGCGTCATGGATTTGGCTATCAAAACCCAACGAAGGTGATCCTTCCTCGGCCTACTCCAGAAGCTCCAACCGCATCTGCCGAAACATTTGTGAGTACACCGCGCACGGATTTGCCCATTCCAGCCGAGGCGGAGATGGCCTGCAATGAGTTTCTGGCCGAGCTGTTCCCGCACTGGAGGAACCGGAGCTTTTTAAGCACCCGAGTGTGCTGGTATTGTGACACGTAAGTCGCTTTTCTCTGCGCATCCCAACTTTGGAGCTTCTAACAATAACATCAAGTCCAACTGGTGATTTCCTCATCGATTATGCTCCGCAAGCCAATAGCCTTTTCCTGGCAACTGGTGATAGCGGTCATGCTTTCAAAGTATTCCCAATCATTGGAGAGAGAATTGCAGATGTTATCGAAGGACGACTGGACCCAGAATTGCGGGAACTGTGGCGATGGAGGACCGATAGTCCCAACACCTTCCAAGGAACTGATGATGGAACCCGAGGTGGCAGGCGCAGTATGATTCTGGAACAAGAGCTACGACGAGACCGGCAGATTCTAGGACGTCTCTAGTCTCGGCAAGCGTATCTATTGACCAAAGAAAATGCGGGACCAGAGTGTTGTCGGGCGGCCGGGTGTATGTGAATTCGGATTAACCCTTGAAGAGGTCTGAACAGAGAAGAATGAAAAAGACCCTCGGGGCGGAGAGAAATACGACAGTCTTAGTAACTGTATGAACTCTTTGCGCCGGGGGATAAAATGTGGACAGGTACACCACATTTCCCTCCTCAGTTTGTTTAATGCTTCTCAGCTCTACGATCAGAAACATCTCCAAGCGGGAAGCGGTGAAAAAATAATTGACACATAGCACAATGACCTGGTACTACCGACCCTAATAGTCACGTGTAGTTAGAAAAATAACCTGAATATGTGTCGGGTTGCTTCCTTCAGATGGATGTTCAGTCTTACTGAGTGGCGAAAATTTACTGCTAGGAGTGAAGTATGACGTGCTTCGTCTCGAATAAAGAGATATGTTCCTGCAAACCTCAAGATGGAAGTCAAACCTGTCACTGGTGGGCAAGACCTCGAGCATGTGCAGTTCTCATACCTCGCGTTTTGTACGTATCCCCATGAACATATACGGTAGAGGTGTGAAACAAGAAAATATTGGCGGTCCTGAATTGGCACAACCAAAATGCTCACTCAATTCACCACCCTCAGTTTGCTGTCGCGAGCCGTCATGTAAATGATCATGTGACCTGGTAGACGGTGTGTTTATTGAAGCCGCAAAAGAAAAATTATACTACTCCGGTGTGTGCGAACGCCTGAACTGAGTAACCAAACCCCGAAGGTTTGAAAAGATTAAACATAAACATACTGGTGAATGGCTACTCTGGTCAGGAGGGACATTTCAATGTTGCTGCAAAGTAGAAAAGTTAGATTTGCGGACAGAAAATGCCGGGGGCTGGTAATTAAATACGTTTAATAACCTAATTGTGTTAAAGAGAGGGGAGTGGTGATTTGATGGGGTAATTTAACCTGGTTAATTAATTTTTAGGCATACTGTTGATTATTAAGTGATGCTTCAGTGTTCATGTTATTGAGGGGAGTTGATTGTTTGTTGTGTTGCATGTTGTCTAAGATACAAGTAGGCTGGTGAACAGGTATATATGTATGCACGTGATCTCAGCCTCATTATCTCAGCAACCGGGATATTTCAACACTCCCACTCGCTAATCTCCTTCGTCAGAAGGATATCAGCGATTTTTCATCACGGTTGCCAAGCCCCATTAAAACCTCCCAAAACCAGCGGTAAAAAGGAAGGAAAGGGTGCCTGCATGCCCGGTTTTTCTTTTTCCTTTTTGGTATGAAGGCTCGTGTCTGACCGGGCTATTATTCAATGCCGAGGCATTTTCGAAACCATTCAAATCTATCTCGTGCAAGGGGCTTCGTGAAGCCATCCGCT
>ERZ1673737.3090-NODE-3090-length-13079-cov-14.530021_pt1 | contig 13079 bp, 10 predicted proteins | sample MGYA00580211_ERZ1673737 | MGnify/ENA primary metagenome ERZ1673737 (study PRJEB41218, sample SAMN15661789) | gut metagenome | host: Homo sapiens | place: Canada: London | collected 2015-08-20/2019-03-30 | study: EMG produced TPA metagenomics assembly of... | reverse complement strand
CAATGTCAGTTCGGTCAAGCCTGTGCAACCCTCGAAAGCAGAATCCCCAATGCTCTTCACGCTCTTAGGCAATGTCAGTTCGGTCAAGCCTGTGCAACCCTCGAAAGCAGAATCCCCAATGCTCGTCACGCTGTTTGGTATGACACTGTTTTTGCATCCTGCAATCAAGGTGTTGGTTGCCGTCTCAATTATTGAATTGCAATTATCACGGGAGTCATAGCGACTGTTTCCACTCTCTACTGTAATCTTTTCCAAGCCGCTGCAATATGCGAAAGCAGATTCCACGATACTCGTCACGCTGTTCGGCAATACCAGTTCGGTCAATTCACTGCACCAGCCGAAAGCAGAATCCCCGATGCTCGTCACACCGTTAGGGATGACACTGTTTTTGCTTCCAACAATCAATGTGTTGGTTTTCTTATCAATTATTGAATTGCAATTATCCCGGGAGTCATAGCGACTGTTTCCACTCTCTACTGTTATCTTTTCCAAGCCGCTGCAATATGCGAAAGCACCATCCCCAATGATCTTCACGCTGTTGGGCAATGTCAGTTCGGTCAAACCGCTGCAACCTTCGAATGCAGAAACCTCGATAATCCTCACCCTGTTGGGCAATGTCAGTTCGGTCAAACCACTGCAACCACAGAAAGCAAAAGCCTCGATGCACTACAAGGTGTCGGGCAATGTCAGTTCGGTCAAGCCGCTGCAACCATAGAAAGCAAAAGCCTCGATGCACTCCAAGGTGTCGGGCAATGTCAGTTCGGTCAAGCCGCTGCAACCATAGAAAGCCCATCTTCCAATGCTCGCCACTCTGCTCGGTAATGTCAGTTCGGTCAAGCCGCTGCAACCCTGGAAAGCCCATCTTCCAATGCTCGCCACGCTGTCAGGCAATGTCAGGTCGGTCAAGCCAGAGCAACCGCAGAAAGCTCCTTTCCCGATGCTCATCACGCTGTCAGGCAATGTAAGTTTGGTCAAGCTGCTGCAACCCTGGAAAGCCTCGCTATCAATTTTTTTTAATTTCTTTGGCATGACAATCTCTTCCAACTTGTCGCAACCTTTGAATGCCTCTTTGCAAATTTCCTCGACACGTTCGTCAATCTCGTAATATTTGTCTTTAAGTGCGGTTGCATCAACAAGTTTCTTATAGTCCTCACTGTACACCACTACATCCCTTTTTTCCATGATATATACTTTAGTTTATTTTAACAGCCTGCAAGATGGCGCAAGAGCTCTTTTCCTCACGCCATCTTTTCCAAGCCTTTCTATTCGTTTATATTTTCACTTTTTTGCTTATAAACTAATGCTATCGCTTCGACAAACGAAACGATGGTCTTTCATAAACATTTTTGTCGTTTTTTTATTTCAGCGTCTTCACAAGTTTTTCCCAGTCTGACTTTGTCATATTTCCAGGCGACAGCGAGACGTTCTGGCAGCTGTTGAGCAAAATCAGATTGCTGTAATTCTCCAGACCTTTGATTCTTGCAAACCATTCTCTCCGACTTCGCATAAGCACTATGACTTTCTCCTCTTCCATCGCGCTATAAATAAAATCGTCGACATACTTGCCAGACGGCAAGTCGAACGCCATTTTGTGTTTAGTGTGGTACGGGAAACATTCTATACAGAAAACTTTCTCTGAAATCTCGCATCCGCATGCTTTCTTCAATTTTCGCACGCGGTCTTTCCACCATTTATAGCCTAGATGGGACTCGCCTATCGCATTCACAACTGTTTCTGGATCACGCAGCCAAATGAACTCCTTGTTGATATGCCACAACTCCTCACAAATCTCTTTCTCATAAATGTTGGAGAAAGCATTCTTACCGTTTGGCAGCACTGACGCCGCCTGAATCGCGTTGCCGCAGCCCACAAAAGTCAAATCTTTTTCGCTATGTCCAGGATTGCCATTAAGCAGATAGACCTTAGCCTCAGGATCGCCGTGATATGGTTCAGGAAGTGTGTCAAGCACAATCTTTGATTTAACAGCAGTCGTCAGGCTGTTGATTACTGACTTGTCGCAATCGGCGACAGTGTCGCTAAGTGAAATGTTTAACCATGGATTCATAATAATTTTGCAATTTGTTTTTCGAATCTGCAAAATTAACAAACAAGAACACAATAATTACCCCCCCCCGTTAATTTTAGTTAATTATGTTGCAAAACATTTTTCCATAGGCTTGGCGTGTTGTCGGTAAGAATAAATGATGCCGAGAATATATCGCAGGGAGGTGCGCAATGTGTTCATACCCGTTCCCTTTTTCACATATCCACCTCTGTGAAACGATTGAAAGTTCGGCCGTCTCTTGTAACCTTCCCGAAAAACATCTTTTCAGGGCGCACCCAATATGCCTTCTGTCCATACAAGGCTTGGTAAACCACCATACGTTCCAGCGTCTCTGAATCAAAGGCGGAATGGAAAAACTTATACTTTCCGCCCTTGAAGTGCTGAAAATACCGATATCCTTTTACCGGACAGTCCATAAGCATCTTTTGGGCAAGCGGTGCGTACCATGCCTTCACCTCCTGCTCTGTAGGCGTGTGGCCGCCAGGGAAACGGAACACATTGCTGTAGTGCTCCATAAACAACGGGCAGAAATGGGCGATGCTGTCGCGCTCGCCAAAAAGTCCCCATACGCGGCCTTTGTAATATGGGTTGCAGCAATCAAATTGTATGGCTTCCAGTTCGGCAAACTCCTCAATCAACGCCTCGTCAATGACCAGCCGCTGATTGCCGTCAATGCGCGGCGCCTTGTATTCGTGCTCGCCGACGCGCTGCTTCAAAAATTCGGTCATCTTGAAATGAGGATTGCCAAGCAAGGCCGGTATGCCCACCACAGGGGCAAGCATCTGGGCAAGGAATGCTCCGCAGCTGTTGCCAAGAAGCAAGTCGGGCTGCTCCCGGTCGATGATTGAGCGAATCTCCTTCAGTGCCTCCTTGGGATGCAACGGCAGGTCGGGTGTCAGCACAACTGCCGACCCCTCGAAAGCCTCCCGCAACGCCTTTGCCATCGCACAACTTCCCGTGGCAAAAAATCCATGCAGGAACAGTATTTTCTTCTGTATTGTTTCTTTCATTAAATTCTTTTATCTTTCCGTTGGCAGCCTATACGGCCGCCTAATCAATCTCGAGACACTGCTTGATGGCGGCGCGGATGGCGGCGGAGTCGGCATTGTCGCGCTGAAGGATGGTGAATATCGATTTGATATATTCATCCTTGTTCTGGCAGCCGCACAGCTGCGCCACGTTGCTCTGCACAAGCATCGTTTTCTGGTTGTAGACACGCAACACGCTGCGGTAGTCGCCCTCCTGGACATAGCGGTTGAAGTCGCGGCACAGTCCCTCATAGATTGCGCGCGGACGTATCTCCTGTCCAAGATGGTCGAGATGGTCCTCAAGGGCGTTGATGTTCTGAAAACGGCGGTCAACGACCACCTCGATGGTGCGTTTCACTTGATGACGGGTGTGCATCAACGCCTGCTGCCGCAGTTCTGCCTTGAAGAGTTTGAGGATGTTGCCACGCACATGCGAAAAGGCCTTCACATCATCCTTGCCGTGCACTCGCGCCACGGTGCGTATCACCCCCTCAAGCATCATTATATTCTCAATTTCAGCCACATCCGGCACATAAATCTTCTTCTGACGCAGATAGTCAACCTCCTTGGCGTTGCGCCGGTCGCGATCAACGATGCCGCGCGAGTCAAGATGATGGAAGCCTTGAATGTCGTTAACGGAGCGCACCGTTTCTATCACCTTGTTGCAGCTTCCCATCGGCTTCACCGTGTACTCTGGGAAAATCAGCGAATACAGTCTGAAATCAAGGCTGTGGGTGCTGTCGCCCTCCACAAAAAGCACCGGTTTGCGGCTGCCCATAAGGTCGATTATCAGCTGGTCGCTCAGCGACTCGTGCGGACGGATTATCTCATAGTCCCACGTTTCCGCCTGGATGTTGCATCCTCTCACCCACACCGTGACGTTGTCGGTGCGCGACGTAGGAAACTCAATGTCGTGGGTCATGTAGACAAACGTGCAGTCGGGGCGGTGTCCCTCGATAGTTGTCCAAAGGCTTTGCGTGATGCTGCGGTGCAGGAAAAGCGTAGGCGAGTCAACAAAAATCACGCTGCCCTTCGGAGCATACAGCGTCGCGCCGATATAGAAGAACACGGCTTTCTCGCCCGCCGACAGCTGGCGGGGATTGAAGGCATTGTCGCCAAGACGGTTGGTAAACTTGATTTTACCGCCCGACCTCTGCACATCGTTTTTCGGAAACACTTCCTTCCACAGTTTCACAACGGCATCGATTTTCGTGCGCGGCAACGGGATGTCGGCGGCTGCGCCGATACGGTTCATCTTGTAGGTAAACATATCGTTCATCTCATCGTTGAGCAGCATAAACAGCAGCATCTCAAACTCTGTCTCGGCTACGGGTTTCACAAACTGCACCGACTGCAGCGCCTGCTGATAGAACGTTGTGACCGACTGCGCCTGCATGTCGCCGTCTTTTATCGGATACAAGGCTTTGAGAGCGGAAATTGTGAATGCACGGTTGCCAAGGTCGGCAATCATCCGGTTGACGAAGCGTGTCTTGCCAGAGCCGTTGGCTCCGACCACTGTGATTTGCTGGCGTCCGTTGAGCGACACCGGCTGCTGCCCGTCTATTCGTTTCGGAAGCGTTATGTCCATCGTATTCAAATTTTTGTCAGTGTAAAGTTACGCACTCCTTTTGAGACAAGCAAGAGCTTAAGCATCAAGGGCATGCGACGGTTGGCAGAAATGCTGTTAAATATTATTAATCCACTTGCTTGACAATAAAAATTCAAATAGCTTTGTCATTGGAAATTAAGCCATTTATTATGAATACACAAAGAACAGCTAAAGCAGAAACATCAGACAAAAAGATAAAGAGGATTATGATTTCTGAGAATTGCAATCTTTCAAGCAAATTGTCAGAAATTAGGCATCAGGATTCGACTGAATTGATTGTTTCGATTGTTAACAATGTAACGGTTATGGTTGACAAGGGCATCGTTCTTGATGATTACACACATCTATTAATTAAAGCTGGCAAATTAAACATAGATGTCTCGCTGACGTTAGGGAAGCACAGCGAACTGATTATTTCGCCAGGCTGCATAGTCATAGGAACTGGAAATATTGTCGGCAATTTTTCCCACCTCTCAGCTCCGATAGAGAAAGTGTTTGAAGAAAGCGTCAATGTTACGGGATTTTGGACAAACGACCGCGTCTACCCACAGTGGTTTGGAGCTGAAGCCTACGACTGTGAAACGCCAGAGCTGCCGACTGGGCAGGAACTCTCCGATAGCTCAGAGGCAATCGAGCGTGCCGCCAAGATGACGTGTTGCGGTGAAGTTTTTCTGCCAAGAGGCGTGTATTTCCTTGACAAGCCAATAAACTTGAGTTGTGGCGTGACAATAGCTGGAGAAACTGGCATCTACAAAGATGATGTCAACGGAACTATTTTAATTGCTAAAATGGATTATGACGCTATACAATGGTCCACATCGTCAGATAATAAAAATCAAGAGGAGGAAATTAAAGAGGAAGATATGCGCTATGGCAATTATCTGTTTCACATAAATATTAAATGGGGAAAACAGCCAAAAGAGCGTAAAGACTGGAATTCCCCAACATGGGAACTGGGCTTCACACAAATGTGCACGACGATAAAGAATTTGAGAATTATCAATAGAACGGCTCCACAAGACGAACCCATCGACAGATTGCCGGCGTGTGTGCTTACGGGAGCTCCTTCCGCCTTCGACAATGTGATTTTCAATGATTTTTGTCAAGCCGTGCGCTATGTTGACGAATATATTGACAACAAGCGAGTGACCAACTGCACGTTCTATTGCGACCCGCCACTATATGTGGGAAATTTGCAATTTTTCGCTTTCAACCTCGGGTTCCTTGGCGATGGAGTGCTGTTTGAGCATAATGCCGTTCACGAAGGCAAGTACAACAAAGGGCTGCGTCTTAACCACTGCGGTGGAGCAAGCGTCAATTCAAACATTCTGAACGCAGACGTGCTTATAAACAAGAGTATGGCAGTTGACTTCTCTTCCAACCATATGGAAGGAAATAAGACCGTAGAAATTAAAAGTTCCCAAGTTGCGCTTCGAAGCAATTACATATGGATAGGCAATCAACCGGCAGTAAGGATTTATTCCGACAGCTATGGCAATAAATCTGTTGTCACGATGGACGGCAATGTGTTTCTGTTCAAAGATACAATAACCGACAGTTCAAAGGATGAGTCTCTGTTTGTCTGCGATGCGGAGATTGCCATTGATGAATTTTCAATCCTGAACATCAGCAACTGCTATCGATATCGGAGTGGACAGAATTTTGGCGACACTCGGACATTTGGAGTACAGGTTTACAAAATCAAAAATAACTCGTTATTTTCGGAACTTGAAGAGTTCAACAATTATTCCTATGCCCTATCGCAATCGTCATGCATTTGTGGAGGCTTTGCCGTGATTGGAGCTCCATTCGCCACAGCCGTCTCTGACTGCCAAATTGATCCGATTGCGATGCTTAACGGAGATGTTAAATGGATAGGAGAAACAGGTGAATATTCATATTCAGCTCAAGTCCTTCTCGACAAAAAGCGTGGCATTGGGCTGTCGTCTGTCGACTTTAATTGGTGGGTAAATGATGATGGCGGGCATACAGCTTCATCGGCTACAGTCGAAAAGTACGAAAAAAAAAATAACGATAAAGATGAAGATGAAGATGAAGATGAAGATAATGGTAGGGGAGTGCTGATAAGTCTTGGCAAAGCAACAGGGAAATATCTGTTGCGACTGTTCCGCATCAGGCTTGACAAAACAGAATACAAATATGTCGACATACCGATTTGTGATTCCCAATACATTTACGACAATGGAGTGTCGGTGAATGGATTTGGATGGAAGAACAGCGATGAAAAGGGAAGCGTAATAATCACGAATCCTCAGATTAAACGATTCGAGATTCGACAGAACAATGTCAACGTAGTGATTGTTGGAAGAATAACCCCCGACACGGATAGTTGGGAAGATGGCGATGTAATATATATTCCTGCCACAAGTTCAATAAAAATAGTTAACCATTAAAACCAAGGATATGAAACGAAATGCATTTTTATCAGTATTAGCATTGTTGTTGGTCACTGTTACAGGTGCATACGCCAAAACAGTTTCAGTACATGTCACAGAGCCAGGCACGTTTGCCGAGGAATTGGCAAAGCAATGCGATTGGACTACAGTCGACACCCTTACCGTAAGTGGACCGATCAATGCCGATGATGTTCGGCAAATAAGGAAAATGGCGAATGGCATGGATGCCATTTGGCATCCAATAGATCACGAACACCAGAATGGTCCATACCTCGTTGTAAGCCGTATTAGCAACAGAGACGGCAAGTTGGTCAGGGTAGACCTTACTGACGCCACATTTACCGCGAATTTTGAAAAATTCATTTTTTACTATAACGATGCAAAGGAAATCATTTTGCCAAAGCAGTATAAAACCAGGTCTGTGAAATTTGCCAATCAAGCATTTTATAATTCTAAGATAGAGACGATTGGCAATTTTCCAGAGAATGTGTTTTGCATAGGAGATAGTGCCTTCTTAGACTGTAAGAATTTGAAAGGGTTGGACTGGAAGAACGTTGCAACCATCGGAATTCGAGCTTTTCGTGGGTCAAGTATGAAATTTGAGAAATTTCCCGAAAATCTGACACGAATTGAGAAATATGCATTCTATGGAACAAAGAATGTCATTAGTGCGCCATTTCCTGCCAGTCTGACATATATTGGAGACTATGCTTTCTGGGGTTGCACACTGCCACCAGAAATAAATTTGACAGACGTGAATGTAGGATCTAAAACGTGTTTTTGTGGTACGAATGGTGTAAAATCAATAACACTGACATATACTCCAAATTTCGATGACAGCCATCTACCTAAAGCACAAAGTTTTGAACACATGAAAGAGTTGGAGACAGTGAAGATTACAACAGACTTTTTTTTACAAGCTAATTTCAAAGAATGTTCCAATTTAAAGAATGTGCACATACCCAACTTGGGAAATATCGATGACTGCAATTTGGTGAATGAAGTACATTTTGATCATTCTGATTATAGCACCGGATATTATAATTATGTTCTGAATTTTTCTAGGTTATTAAAAGTTGATAGAAGATATTATGGACCTGACTATGCCTCAACGACATACGGACTGGCGACCATGGACGGAGCCTTATATCGTTTTGTCGGCTCAAATCAATTGTCGAGATTGTTAATGCTGCCTTCCGGAACTACGTCATATACATCTCCTTCAAGATGTTACTATATCAACGACAACGCATTCCAACATTGTGGAGGCCTTGAATATCTAAAATTGACAGAGGCCCAAATTAGCAACACCGCACTGAACGAGTATTTAAGAAACACAAAAATTGAGATTCCAGATGACAATCCATACCTTAGAAAAGGAGAGAATGGCTTTATATATAGCTTTAGATATAATTACGAGAAACAGGAATGTATTATGTTTGCAACCTCTGATGTCCAATCATCCAGAACATTGGTGGTCGACGCTCCAATTTTTGATAAAAACAGTCTGTTGCTTGAATATCCGGAATTGACCAAAGTAGTTATCAAACAAGATGTAAACGACGTAACATATCTATTTCCAAATGCGATAAACTTAAAGCGAATAGAGTTTGAGTCAACGACGCCTCCAGATGTTAATGATTTAGACAATACTCTTGCCGAAATGCAGAAACACGCTTATGATGACGACTACTTCATCATCGTGCCCAAAGGCTCGGAGATGAATTATATGAACCATCCGTTCTGGTACAGATTCCTTGTTAAGAGTTCCGACAGCGTGGCGGACATTTCGTCAGATGAAATGAAAGTGACGGTTGACGGCCGCATGGTTAGAATTGCTGGAATTGATGAAAAAGAGAGTGTTGAAGTGGTTAATGCATGCGGACAAATTGTGTATTCGGGTGCTGATCACGAAATCGCGATGCCTTCGGCTGGGATTTACATTGTACGTGCCAGCTCTCATGTCCGCAAAGTGATTGTCAGATAGCGGAGTCCTATAGCTCTTGGATAAGAATGCTCCGACCAAACAAACAATTTAAATGACCTACCAAAATATTTCAGCCACGACATGGAAAGGGAAAAGGGTGATGGCTACCACTGCGTTGAGCGTGATGAGAAGCACGGTGCGGTCGGCGCGTTTCATCGCCGCCTCAATGTTGCCGGCGCGCAGCATGCGGCGTGCGGTAACGGCTGAGCGTATCGACATCCATGACAGCGGAAGCAGCATATAGAAAAACGGACTGTAGAGCAGTGAAAGGGGCGCGAACACATTGAAAAACGACAATGCGATGATTACCGTCGTGACAACAGCGGCACGCAGATGCGTGGGGCAACGGCGCACGGCGTCATCAGCCGCCAGATGCTTCTCAACGACCTTTACACCAAAGATTTGCGCGAACTCAGGCACGAGTCTTGCCTCTGTCCATTGCGGCAGCCCTTGGCGCCACACCTTCATTTCCGCCGCAAGTCCATGCGCGGTCAATTCCTCAAGGCTGAACGGGCCTTCGCTATTTCCGTCCTTTATCATCCAATACTTCATACGGCAAAGTTACTGATTTTCCTCAAAAGAATCATCGTTCAGAGCATCTTTTCAAGGATGTCGAGAGCGTGAAGCATATCGGCATGAAACGTGGCGTGCGAACGCAAAAAGTCTGTGCGGCCGTCTGCCAGCAAGGAATACAGCTCAGGATTCATGTCGTCGGCAAACGAGGAAATGGCATACTCGATGTCGTCGCGCTGCCAGTCCATTGTCGAATGGGCATAGACACGCTCCTTCTGGTGCAGGAAGCAATAGGCGGTCTCGATACCGGCGCGCGTAATCATCGGTCGTAACCCTCCGGACGCATTTGACGCTGCTCCACGCTGTAGACGTAGCCATGGCAGAGAAGATACGCCTTCAGCTGCTCCGGGTCGCGGTTGTAGGCATAGCAGATCTGTTCGAGCGAGTCAAACTCCTCGTCGCGCAGCAGCATATTGATTGTTGACACAAGTATTGCGGGGTCGGTTGGCAGATAGTCCATATTCTTGTCGTTTTTTTCACTCCATCAGCGGTGCCTCCACAGCATCGTCGCTCTGCTCCTGAAGGAAGAGGAAGTAGTCGGAGAACGAGCGTCCCTCCTTGAGCAGCAGGTCGAAATTCTTTTCACTGATAAACACAGGGCGCACCTGACGAGGAATGACAACCTGACGGTCGGCAAACAGTTGACGGCTGTAGTCCTCAAGGTCGGCGTAGCTGGTGAATCCCTTGATTATGATTATTCCGAGTTGTCCATACGTCTGACGGTCGATGTCGAAATCGCGCACAGCATAGTTCGAGAAGTTGTGGCGTGCCACGTCGAAGAGCAGACGGTTTGACGACACGCTGTCGACAGGATACGTGAGCAGACAGATGTGCGGACCCTCGCGCGACGTGTCAAACGGCGTATACTCCGTCGTGGAGTTGACCGCCGCAGTGTCGTTTGTGAGCCGTATCGACCAAATCATGCCACGCACGTTGCCTCCGGCTCCCGAATTCGGTTTTCTGCCTTTGGCAAGATCCTTCAGAATCGACGAGGCGAGCGGTGTGATGTCGGTGTCGGGATAGCGCACAAGCAATTCCTTGAGCGTTTCCTGGAAACGGTCGTATTTCTTCTCCGAGAGGTAGGAAAGTGCGTCGAGAAGCATGAACTTAGGCATAATTTTCGACAACGGATATCGGTTCATAATCCCCTGATACCCCTCATGCACCGCTGCGTTGCGGTTTGCAAGATAGTCGGCATACGTCTTCTCATACATCCGCTCCTGCTCGCTCTCCATGTTGCGCAGGTTTTCGATATAATTCGGGTCGGCGAGAGCCATACCATATTTCGTGTCGGCAAAGTCGGCAAGAATCTTCTGCCGGCATGTCTCTGCCTTGTCGGCATATCCGTAGCGCACATACATCAGATACATATTATAATATATGTCAAGGCGATACACATTGTCGGGATAGCGGGTCAGCAGCTCGTTGAACGCGGCTTCGGCGGCATTCACATCCTCAAGTTTGTCCTTCAGGATTATGCCCATATTAAACAGTCCCTCCTGCACGATGTTGTGAGAGTTCTGTATTTCCTCCTCCGTTTTTGGAATCTGCACCAGATAATATTCCGGGAAGTGCGGATCCTGCTCATGCGCCAGCTGCTCCTCGTTTTTCTTCCGGGCGGCAATCTCCTCGTCGCTTAGCGGATTGCCGAGCGAGTCGACCATCTCTTTCTGCTTGTCGTCGTCGCCATAGTCTGCCTCCGAATTGAAGTCGCCGACAGAGAATGTGGTCTTGTTGGCGCGACGCCAGTCGTCTTCCAGCTTACGGCTACCCCAGCGGCGCTGAAATTCCGTCTTGCCGGCATTTTTAGTGGCAGTGTTGTAGAAATACCACGACTTGTCGGTGTTGAGCGTATAGTTCTGCGTGTTGCTCTTCAGCTGGCTTCCGGCAGCGTCGGGCCGCGACGCAAGCGCCTGCAGCGCAGCCTCCTCAGCAGCTTTCTTCTCCTTGTCTTTCAACTCTTTCACCAATCGGTCAGCCACCTTCTGCTGCTCCTCCGGCGACAGCTTTGAAAGCGCCAGCAACGAATCCTGCAGCGTGACATTCTGCGAGTAGACAGCCAGTTCATCGAGCACGTCGCTGCGCTTCTTCAGCATCGCATAGTTCTGATAGTCCTCCGGCAGCTGCGCCACGCCCTCAGAATAGCAAGGCTGCGCCTTGTCATATTCATAGCGGTCGAAATAGAGTCCGCCGAGCGTAATCTGGTTTATAGCCTTGTCGATGCCGTTGCGCGTGCTTTTCTCATTGGCAAGCACATAGTTTTTTATGGCGTTTGCCGTGTCGCGGCGCGACAGGTAGAGATTGCCTATGGCATAGTATATTTGGTCGAGGTATTCTTTGTTGCGGTCCAACCGCGCCATGCGCTGCAACGACCTTACCTCTGAATTGATATTCTGTCCGGTGTAGACCTCGCTCTGCTTGATGCGGGCGTTGAACTGCGTGCGGTAGGTGGCGCTCGACGCTCCAGCCACCGACTTGAACATACGGTAGGCGGCTGCCTTGTCACCGTTGGCCTCATAAACCTGACCGAGCAAAAATGCCAGACGCGTCTTCTGTGCGCCGCCAGTGTCTTTGTACGCCGCAAGCAGCACAGGCGCCGCCTTGTCGTATTGGCGCGTCTTCACGAGGAAGTCGGCATAAGCCGTGTTATACATCGTGCGCAGCCGCTTGTTCACAAGCTCGTCCTGCTTCAGCCGCGACAACACGTTCTCAGCCTCGTTTGTCCATCCCAGCGCGCAGTAGCTGCGCAACTGCCATATCTTCGCCTCTGTGACGAGTTTCGGGAGCCACGGGAAATAGCGCTCCACATACATAAACGTAGCCGCCGCCGCGGAGAAGTCGCCTTTCAGATACTGCGCCTCGCCCATAAGCCGCCACGCATTGTGGAGAAACGGGTTGTACTCGTTACGCTTCAGATAATCGCGATATTTCGGGTCGCGCATCTTGCTGCGGTCCTTCTTCGGTTTCTTCTGGATGGAATGGAGGGCGATGGCTTTCTGCATCTTCTCGATTGTGCGGTCGAAACTCACCGACGGATGCGTGGCTTTGTCGTCGGCAAACGACTCGGCGGGATGCACATAGACGAAGTCGGAATAGTCGTCCTCATATTCCTCCTCCATCTTCTTCAACTGCTCCTTATAGTGCTGCTCTCCGTTGAAATAAACGTTGTATCGGGTGGTGAACGATTGCATAAAACGGGAGCCGGCGGTGTTTTTCTTCGTGCTGCACGACAGCAACACGGAGCACAACACTGCTACCACAACCGTCAAATATGTCGCCGTCCGGCACTTCATACATAATATTAACGCTCGCGCACGCTTTTTATTTCAGTGCGGCATTTAAAAAAATCCCGAGATTCAATAACGAAGTGCAAAATTTTCGTACTGAATAGCCACCACAT
>ERZ1673737.3088-NODE-3088-length-13089-cov-4.398266_pt1 | contig 13089 bp, 7 predicted proteins | sample MGYA00580211_ERZ1673737 | MGnify/ENA primary metagenome ERZ1673737 (study PRJEB41218, sample SAMN15661789) | gut metagenome | host: Homo sapiens | place: Canada: London | collected 2015-08-20/2019-03-30 | study: EMG produced TPA metagenomics assembly of... | reverse complement strand
GCAGCTTGACCATGGTGGTCTTGCCTGCGCCGGTGGGGCCGACGATGGCGACCTTCTGGCCGGGCTTGACATTGCAGCTGAAATTGTGGATGACGGTCTTTTCCGGCGTGTAGCCGAACTTTACATGGTCAAACGTGACCTGACCGTCGATGCAGGCGGGGTCGGCGCGGCGGGCGGGATCGGCCAGCTGGTCCTCCTCGGGCTCGTTCAAAAATTCAAAGACGCGCTCGGCGGCGGCGGTCATGCTTTGCAGCATGTTGGACACCTGCGCCAGCTGCTGGATGGGCTGGGTGAAGTTCTTGACGTACTGGATGAACGCCTGAATATCGCCGATGGTGATGGCGCCCGCTGCGGCAAAAATGCTGCCGACGATGGCGACGGCCACATAGCCCAGGTTGCCCACAAAGTTCATGATGGGCTGCATCAGGCCGGACAAAAACTGCGATTTCCACGCGGATTCGTACAGCTTATCGTTCGCGGCGTTGAAGTCGTCCAGCACGGCGGCCTCGCGGTTGAACGCCTTGATGACGTTGTGGCCGGAGTAGACCTCCTCGACCTGACCGTTGACAACGCCCAGTGTCGCCTGCTGCGCCTTGAAATACTTCTGGCTGAACTTGACGACCACCAGCACCAGCGCCAGCGAGACCGGCAGGATCAGCAGGGCGATCAGCGTCATTTTAGGGCTGATGGACAGCATCATGATGAGCACGCCGACCATCGTTGCAACGCTGGTGATCAGCTGGGTCACGCTCTGGTTCAGGCTCTGGCCCAGCGTATCCACGTCGTTTGTAATGCGGGACAGCACCTCGCCGACGGTGCGCTTTTCAAAGTAGGCCAGCGGCAGGCGGTTGATCTTTTTGCTGATCTGGTCGCGGAAGTCGTAGCAGACCTTCTGCGACAGGCCGGACATGAGCCAGCCCTGAATGAAGCTGAACGCCGCGGACAGCAGGTACATGCCCAGCAGGAACAGCAGCACCTTGCCGATGTAGGCAAAGTCGATGCCGCCCACGCCGCGCAGCTTGGCGATCCAGCCGGTGGCCAGCGCCGTGGTGGCCTTGGCCAGGATCTTCGGCCCTGCAATGTTGAAAATGGTTGACAGAACAGCAAAAACAATGACGACGACCAGCGACAGCTTATACTTGCTCATGGCGGCCAGCAGCTGGCGCAGCGTGCCCTTGAAGTCCTTGGCGCGCTCCGTCGTCATGCGTCCGTGTCTTGGCATATCACTCACCCTCCTTCTGCAAATTCAGTTCCTTCTGGCTCAGCTGGCTGCGCGCAATTTCCTGATACGCGGGGCAGCTTTCCATCAGCTGGGCATGGGTGCCCTTGCCGACGATGCGGCCCTCATCCAGCACCAGGATCTGGTTCGCGTGCAGCACGGTGGAGATGCGCTGCGCCACAATAATGACCGTGGCGTTGTCGGTTTTAGCCTTCAGCGCACGGCGCAGCGCCACGTCGGTCTTGTAGTCCAGCGCCGAGAAGCTGTCGTCAAACAGATAGATCTGCGGGTGCTTGGCAATGGCGCGGGCAATCGAAAGGCGCTGCTTCTGTCCGCCGGAGACGTTGCTGCCGCCCTGGGCAATCGGGCTGTCGAAGCCCTCGGGCTTAGCGGAGATGAACTCCGTGGCCTGGGCGATCTCGGCGGCCTGCTCTGCGTCGGCGTCGGTGATGTGGTCGCCGCCGAACTTCAGGTTGGATGTGATCGTGCCGCTGAACAGCACGCCCTTCTGCGGCACATAGCCCAGCTCGTCGTGCAGCTGTGCCTGGGTCATGTCGCGCACGTCAACGCCGTCAATCGTCACGCTGCCCTCGGTCACATCGTAGAAGCGCGGGATCAGGTTGAGCAGCGTAGATTTGCCGCAGCCCGTGGAGCCGATGATGGCCGTTGTCTCGCCGGGTCTGGCCGTGAAGCTGATGTGCTCGAGCGCGTCCTCGTCGGAGCCGGGATAGCGGAAGCTGACATCATGGAACGCCACAACGCCGTGGGTGCCGTCCGAGGGCAGTGCCTTGGGCGCAGCGGGGTCATGGATGGTCGAGGGGGTCTTGATGACCTCGTCAATGCGGTCCGCAGCCACACCGGCGCGGGGCAGCATGACGGCGACCATCGAGAGCATGAGGAACGACATGACGATCTGCATCGTGTAGGTGATGAACGCGATCATCTCGCCCACCTGCATGCTGCCCAGATCCATCGCCTTGCCGCCGAACCAGACGATGAGCAGGCTCGTGCCGTTCATGATGAGTGTCATAAACGGCATCATGGCGACCATCGTGCGGTTGGTGAACAGCTGGGTCTTCATCAGGTCGGTGTTGGCCCTGTCAAAGCGCTTTTCCTCAAATTCCTCGCGGCTGAACGCGCGGATGGGCATAATGCCGGTCAGGATTTCGCGGCTGACAAGGTTCAGCCGGTCCACCAAAACTTGCATCTGCTTGAATTTCGGCATGGCTACGTTCATCAAAACGGCGATGAGCGCCAGCAGTGCAGCCACGGCCACAAAGATGATCCATTCCAGCCCCGTGTTGCCGCTGGCAACGTGCATAATGCCGCCAATGCCCAAAATGGGCGCGTAGGCTACCATGCGCAGCAGGATCACACAGACGAACTGCACCTGCTGGATGTCGTTCGTGGTGCGGGTAATCAGCGAAGCAGTGGAAAATTTTTCGATTTCGGCGTTGGAGTAGCCGACGACGGTCCTGAACACGTCGCGGCGCAGGTCACGGCCAATGGCGGCGGAGACGCGGGACGCGATAAAGCCTACGGCGACGGCCACGGCAACCATGAGCAGCGTTAAAGCCAGCATCTGGCCGCCCGTGCGCAGCAGATAGGACATTTGCACGTCATGGGCAATGCCCTGGGCGTCATATTCCAGCGCGACGAGCAGCATGGCCTGGCTGGACAGGCTGTCGGCGACGGTCTCGTCCAGCTGGGCGAGACCGTCCGTCAGCTGGCTCTGCAGCATTTCCCGTGCGCCGGGGGCCTGGGACGCGGCGGCCAGCTGCGTGGCGACGGCGTCGAGGTCATAGGCCGTGGGGACCACGGTGTCGGTGGTACCGGCGGCAGTGGCGGCATTCTTCGCCGCGGCCATGTACAGCACAACGTCCGGCGTTGTGAACGCATTTTCCAGCGCGGCGGTGTCCGCGTCCGGGTTCAGTGTGCGCACACCGTCCGCGTCGGGGTCGGAGTAGGCGTCGTCCGCCAGTGCGGCGTCGTCCTCGGACATGAGCAGCTCGAGCGCCTGCAGCGTTGTGCTGCGGACGGTGTCGGGCACGGGGCTTTCGATGCCGCCCTGCTGGATGCCGGTGTCCACAATTTTGCTTGTGTAGTCGGGCAGGCTTAAATCGCAGTATGCCTGCACGATGAGCAGCGCAACGACGGCCAGGCAGGCCGCCCAGTGCCGCCCCAGCTGCTTAAAAAATTTCGTCATGCGGGGGTTCTCCTTTCAAATCGGTTTTCATAGCGGCGTTCTCGGCCTCGATGGCGGCGAGCAGAGCGTCCTTTACGGCGTTGGCCTGCGCCAGCTGCTCCGGGGTCAGCCGCGCCATGATGCGGGCAAAGTAGTCGTTCATGGCCTGCTCATTGGCTTTGCGGGCGCGCTCCCCTGCCGGGGTGATGCGCACCAGCGTCTTGCGGCGGTCCTTGGGGTCTGTCTCGCGGACGATGTGGCCGTCCTGCTCCATCTGACGCAGCCCGCGGGAAATCGCCGGCATAGGCTGGTGCATCTGCCGCGCAATGTCCGAGACATAGATCGCGCCGTCGCAGCCGTGCTGCTCAATGAGATTGTACAGACTTTGCAGCATGCCATAGCGGCATTTGGGCTGCCCGGCCAGTGCCATGCGCATCCCGCGCTTGGACAGTGTGTGCAGCCGCGCCACAAAGCGGAACATCCCGCTCAGATAAGGGGCTTCAGTGCCCATTGGTGAACACCTCCTGTTAATAGTTGGCTTGTGTTAATTATTAAAGCATGATAATAATACACCCTCCTGCACAGCGGTGCAAGAGGGTGTAAGGAAGTTTTAAGATTTGTTCATAAAGTGGGGCTTATTCCTTCACACACGCAAGATTGCTCAGCGTCACACCCCTGCACAGCCCCAGCGGCAGGGCGACGGACGGCTTGGTGATGGTAATATCCTTAAAGACAATGTCCTCGACCTCATAGCCCGGCTTGTCAAAGCCCGCGATCTCGATCGGGGCGGCATCGTGCCGGCTGCGGTCATGGTCCAGCACCTCGGCGGTCAGGGTCAGCCGCTCAAAGAAGCAGTGCTCGAGCTTCGGCGGGGCACCGGCGGGCACACCGTCGTCATTGTACGGTACGCTGTGCAGCATGACGCGGGGCGTGATGCAGTCCCGCACGGTCACGCCGCGCACATAGCCGCCGCGCTTGGGCGTGGCCTTGATCTCAATGCCGGACAGCGAGTTCGCCAGATCGCAGTCCCAGATCTGCACGTCCTCCACGCCGCCGCTCATCTCGCTGCCGATGCAGATGCCGTGGCCGCAGTCGCTGCGGCAGTCAAACACCCGGATATGCGCGCAGGGACGGTTGATTTCGTTGCCCTCGGGGTTCTTGCCGCTCTTGATGGCGACAGCGTCGTCCCCCGTGGAGAACTCCGACGCAAACAGCGTGCAGTTCGTCGAGGAATCCGGGTCCCAGCCGTCGCCGTTCCAGACGCCCTCGGACACAAAGGTGCAGTGGTCGGTCTGGATGTCGTCGCAGTAGATCATGTGGACGTTCCAGGACGGGCCGTTTTTCAGCGTGATACCGCTGATCCAGACGTTCTCACAGTTGCTTAAATTGATAAGCCGCGGACGGACGCGGCCCGGGATCGTGTCGCTGTTCTCGCAGCTTTCGACGAGCTCCCGGTTGTCGTCCAGAAAGCTCTTGATACGGGCGCGCTCGTCCTCAATGATCTTGCGGGCCAGCTCCTGCCCGCCGCCGCAGATCGTGCCCCTGCCGCGGATGATGATATTGCGGCAGTTCGGGCCGGTCTTGTGGTTCATGTCGCCCGCGTTCAAAAGGCTTGAGTAGCAGCGCATCTCGGTGCCCTCAAACCGGCTGGGGATGCGGGGCGAATAGTCGTGAATGTTCGTTGTGCCCTGCAGGACCGCGCCCTTGGCCAGATAAATTTCCAGATCGCTGTGCAGCCGCAGTGCGCCGGTCAGGAAATCGCCCGCCGGCACGTACAGAATATCGTCCGCGCCGCAGTCGTTGATGGCCCGCTGTAAATTGTCGGTGTTCAGGATATGGCCGTCGCCCTTGCAGAAGTAGGGCGCGGCGGTAATGTCGATGCGGCGTTTTTCCCTGCCGAACTGCAGCGTGGCCGAGCCGATGCAGTAGCTGCCGCTGACCACGTCCACCCGGAAGGCACTGCCGTAGCTCAGCCCCTCTATCGTAAAATGGGTGCGGTCTGTGCGGCCAATGGCCTCGCCGTTCAGGGAGACCGTGTATTCCGCCCCGCTGGGCGCGGCGGCGGGTTTATCCCAGTACAGCACCGCGTAATCTTCGGTGCAGCGTATATTCAAATTGCCTTGTTTCATGGTGACGTCCTTTGGTTATGGGGAGTTTGCTCTTTCTTACATATTGTACCACAGTGTGCGCGTTTATCCAAGACTTGGGGGTGACAAAATATACGGGCTGAAACGCTGCAGGTTTTTACACTTTGCAAGGTTGACAGACATCGGCACGCTGGACCGCGTGTAACAGCTCTGCTCCCCGCTGATCCGGCGGGGAGCTTTGCTTTTGCGCGGGATGTATGGTACAATAGGGAAACACTGTAGGGGCCGGGCATGCCCGGCCCGCGGCCTGCCTATAAGCGGGCGTCCCCCGTGAAGCTGCGGGCCGCACATGTGCGGTCCCTACTGCGCGGCGATTTATACTGCACGAAAGGAGCTGCCATGGACAAGGCTATATTTGAAACGGCCCATCTGGCGGCCCTGAACGACCAACAGCGCGCGGCGGTGGAGGCGGTCAACGGCCCGGTGCTGCTGCTGGCGGTGCCGGGCAGCGGCAAAACCACCGTGCTCATCACCCGGCTGGGCTATATGACCGAGGTCTGCGGCATTGCGCCGGAAGCCATCCTGACAATGACCTACACCGTCGCCGCCACGCAGGAGATGCGCGCCCGGTTCGCGGCGCGGTTCGGCGGCGAATTGGCCGCACGGCTGGAGTTCCGCACCATCAACGGTGTGGCGGCACGCATCATCGCGCTGTACAGCCGCATGTATGGCCGTACCCCGCCGGAGCTCATCCGCAATGAGAGCGAGACCACGCCGCTGCTCATGCGGCTGTGGCAGGACACAAACCATGAGTACCCCGCCGAGAGCACGGTCAAGGATCTGCGCACGGCCATCACCTACATTAAAAATATGTGCCTGACCGACGCGGGATTGGACGAGCTGGAAACCGACATTGAGAATCTGCCCGACCTGTACCGCGGCTACCAGAAGGCGCTGAAGGCCGCGCACAAAATGGACTACGACGACCAGCTCTGCTTTGCGCTGCAAATCCTGCGCGGTGCGCCCGCGGTTGCGGCGGCGTTCCGCAAACGGTACAAGTATTTCTGCGTCGATGAGTCGCAGGATACGTCCAAGGTACAGCATGAAATTATCCGCGTGCTGGCGCAGGAAAGCGGCAATATCTTTATGGTCGGCGACGAGGACCAGAGCATTTACGGCTTCCGCGCCGCCTACCCCCAGGCGCTGATGGACTTTGAAAAGACCTATCCCGGCGCACAGATTTTGCTGATGGAGCAGAACTATCGCTCCACAGAGCAGATTCTGGAGGCTGCCAACCGCTTTGTGGTGCGCAACCGCTATCGCCGCCCCAAGACCATCGCACCGACGCAGGGCCCCGGCGCACCGCTGCAGATCGTCACCGTGCCGCGCCGCGCCGACCAGCTGCCATTCTTGTTTGAGACGGCGCAGCACTGCGATACCGGGACGGCGGTGCTGTTCCGCAACCACGAGAGCGCACTGCCCATCATCGACCTGTGCGAGCGGCGGGGCATCCCCTACGCCTGCAAGGCAGTGGACCAGACCTTTTTTACCAACAAGATCGTCCGCGATGTGACCGATATTTTCACGCTGGCCGCACACCCCGCGGATGGGGAAACTTTTCTGCGCTGCTACTACAAATTCGGTGTGCCCGTCACCCGCGCACAGGCGCTGTTTGCCTGCAATCAGGCACGGCAGTACGGGCAGGGCTGCTGGACGGCCCTGCTGAATGAGGACAGCATCCGTCCGCGCACCCGCGCCGCCATGGCTGACGTGGCGGACGGTCTGGCGCGTCTGCCCAAAATGGCCGCGGACGATGCGGTGCGGTTCCTGGCCGACCAGCTGGGCTACGGCAAATATCTGGACAAAAACGGCATGGATCGCACGAAGCTGGCCGTGCTGGAAATGCTCGGCGCACAGGAGCCGACGCCGCGGCACCTGCTGCGGCGGCTGGAAAAGCTGCGCAGCATCATACAAAACCATGAGAATCCGCCCGGGTGCAGGTTTTTGCTTTCGACGATTCACTCGGCCAAGGGGCTGGAATATGACCGGGTCATTTTGTTGGATGTGCTGGACGGCATCCTGCCCGCCAAGCCGGAGCTGTGCTGCCGCACGCCCGGTGAGACACAGCAGTATGAGGAGGACCGGCGGCTGTTTTACGTGGCCATGACCCGCGCGCGGCAGCAGCTGGTGCTGTTTGACTGCGCAGCGGAGCGCTCGGCCTTTGTGGATGAGGTGCTGTCCGGTCTGCCCGGCCAACGCAAACGCCACGACGCCGAGCCCGCGGGCCACCGCACACCCCCGCCCGCGGCACGCGCCCCGCTGCCGCCTGTGGATGTGGACAGCATCACCGCCGTCGGTGCCCATGTGCGGCATGCCGTCTTTGGCCCCGGCACTGTGGAAAGCGTTGCGGGCCGCCGCGTGACCGTGCGCTTTACGGCAGGTCCGCGCACACTGGACGCCCAGGTCGTCGCGGAGCGGCATCTGATGTGGGCGGAGTGAAATGAGAGGAGCCTCCCCCCTTGGGGGAGGTGCCCGAGGACGGATGAGGGGAAAGTCACCGGATATTACCCGTTAATTGGCTATAAGGCGGACTCTGCCCTCATCAGTCCGCTTTGCGGACAGCTTCCCCCGAGGGGGAAGCCAAAGAGGTACTTTGATGAAAAAAATTCTGCTTCTCGCCACAGGCGGGACGATTGCGAGCCGCCCTACGGCGGCGGGCGGGCTGGCCCCGGCCATCACGTCAGAGGAGCTGCTGGCCTGCGTGCCCGAGCTGGCTGACCTGTGCGAGGTCAGCGCTGTGCAGGTGTTCAACCTGGATTCGACGAACGTCGGCCCCGCGCAGTGGCAGATCATCGTGCGCTGCATCAAAGAAAATTATGATGCCTGCGACGGTTTTGTCATCGCCCACGGCACAGACACGATGGCCTACACCGCCGCGGCGCTCAGCTACATGGTGCAGAACAGCGCAAAGCCCGTTGTGCTGACCGGCAGCCAGAAGTCCATCTACAACCGCGATACCGACGCGCGCAACAACCTCTACCGCGCGTTCGTCTACGCGGTCAGCGACGGCGCATGGGGCGTGCAGCTGGTGTTTGACAACAAGGTCATTCTGGGCACACGCGCGCGCAAGACGCGGACGCGCAGCTTCAATGCGTTTTCCAGCATCGACTACCCCGAGACCGCGGTGTTCCGCGATACGCGGCTGGTGACGTTTCTGCGCCGCCCCGCGGACCAGCCGCCCGTGCGGTTCTATGAAAGGCTTGAGCCCGCCGTTTTTGTGCTGCGGCTTGTGCCGGGCATGCGGGCGGACATCATCCCGCTGCTGGCCCCGCACTACCGCGCACTGGTGCTGGAGAGCTTCGGCGTCGGCGGCCTGCCGGGCGGGGAGCACGGCGAGATGTTCGCCGCCCTGCGCTGCTGGTGTGAGAGCGGGCGGCTGGCGGTGTTTACCACGCAGGTCCCGCATGAGGGGTGTGACCTTGCCGTCTACGAGGTGGGCCGCGCCGTCGGTGAGCTGCCCGGCGTCCTGGAGGCCCGCGACATGACCCCCGAGGCTGTCGCCGTCAAGCTGATGTGGGCGCTGGGCCAGACCGAGGACCGGGAGAAGGCGGCACGGCTGTTTGAGACGCCGATTGAATACGACATAATGTAAAGATGAGAAGCCTTCTCCCCCGTGAGCAGGCTTTAGAAAGCAAAGGCTGCCCCGGGCATGCCCGGCCCCTACAGGCAAGCCCTGATTGCAACGTGGCTGCGATCTATTTTCAAACTTATTACATATTTTGTGAACAAACATTACATAACATGTAAATATTAGCACTCTGCTATTGACAGTGCTAATATTCGGTGCTATTATAGAGGCGCTCCAAGGGAAAGAGGAACGGAAGAACCGAATCCCCAAAGGGAACGCAACAATGTGTATCAAAAGTCAACCGCTCACAAACAAAACGGGCGGCCGATGAAAATTGGAGGAATGACTTATGATGATGGTTCCGTATATGTTCAATGAGGCTTTGATGGATGATCTGTTCAGCAACGATTGGGAGCACGATTTTGACCGCGCCATGAAGGCCGCTGCCCCCCGCGGTATGTTTGGCAAACGTGCCGCCAATGTGATGAAAACCGATGTCCGCGAGAACAAGGACAGCTACGATGTGTTCGTTGATCTGCCCGGCTTCAAGAAAGAGGATGTCAAGCTCGATCTGGACAACGGCTATCTGACCATCAGCGCCCAGCGCAATGAGGAGCTGGATGACAAGGACAACGAGGGCCGCTATATCCGCCAGGAGCGTGCTACCGGCAGCTGCGCACGCAGCTTCTATGTCGGCAAGGAGCTGGAGCCCAAGGACATCAGCGCTAAGTTTGAGAACGGCATCCTGACTCTGCATCTGCCCAAGGCCGAGGCCAAGAAGCTCGAGCCGAAGCAGACGCTGATCGAGATCGAGTGATTGCAAAAAAAATGTGCAGCCATGCTGCACCGTAGGGGCGCATTCTATATGCGCCCGCTTGGCAGCATCCCGTTGTGAAAAAAGATGAACGCAGGGTAAACGTCCACGGGCGGATATAGAATCCGCCCCTACAGAGTCCCTGCCCTAAAAGTCATCAGGCCGCAGCCCAAAATTCCGGGCTGCGGCCTTTTGTTTTGCCGCAAGGTGTGCTATAATTCCATGTAGATGTAAGAAAAGTACAGGGAGGTCCTGCCCGTGCAATATTCCGATGAGCATCTGCGCTATCTGCGCCTGCTGTCTCAGAAATACCAGACCGTGGCCGCCGCGGCCAGCGAGATCATCCGCATTGAGGCCCTGCTCCGTCTGCCCAAGGGCACCGAGCACTTCATGAGTGACCTGCATGGCGAGCACGAAGCGTTCGTACATATATTAAACAGCGCATCGGGCGTCATCCGTGAAAAAATCGACACGGTGCTTGGCAACGGTGTCCCCGCCGAGGAGCGTGCCGAGCTGGCGACGCTCATCTATTATCCCAATCAGAAGCTGCCCGAGCTGAAAGCCCGCCAGAGAGACCTGCACGCCTGGTATCGCATGACGCTGCTGCGGCTCATCGACCTGTGCCGGTTCGTGTCCAGCAAGCATACCCGCGACCATGTGCGCCGCTGTCTGCCGCAGAACTGCGGCTACATCCTCGACGAGCTGCTTCACGCCCACTTTGAGGACCACGACAAGGACCAGTATTACGGCGAGATCATTGAGAGCATCATCCGCTATGACCGCGCCGACGCCTATATTATCCGCTTCTGCGAGGTCATCAAGCGGCTGGCTGTGGACCGTCTGCACATTGTGGGCGACCTGTTTGACCGCGGCCCGCGCCCGGACCGCATTCTGGACAGTCTCATGGCGCATCATCAGGTGGACATCCAGTGGGGCAACCACGACGTGGTCTGGATGGGCGCGGCAGCGGGCAGCCCGCTCTGCATTATGACCGTGCTGAAAACAACGCTGGCCTACAACAATCTGGACACGCTGGAGGGCGGCTACGGCATCAGCCTGCGCCGCTTGGAGCGCTTTGCCCAGCATACTTACGCGGATTCCGATGTTTCGCGCTGGCTGCCCCACGCCGACCAGCGCACAGCGGCAGGCGACCTGACCGCCGCCGCGCGGATGCACAAGGCCGTGACCGTTATGATGCTCAAGCTGGAGGCACAGGTCATTGCCCGCAACCCGGATTTTGATTTGCAGGGCCGCGACTTTTTGAACCACATTGACTTTGCCGCGGGCACGGTGGACTATTTCGGCACGACCTATCCCCTGCTGGACTGCGACTTCCCCACCGTTGACCCGGCCAACCCTGCCGCGCTGACTGCCGACGAGGAAAAGATCGCCGCCGAGCTGGTGCGCAGCTTTGCCGAGAGCGAGCGCCTGCAGCGCCATGTGCAATTTTTGTACGCCCACGGCGCGTTTTATAAAATGTGCAACGGCAATCTGCTCTACCACGGCGCAGTGCCGATGACCGAGGACGGCGCGTTTGCGGCCATTCGGTTTGAGGGTACCGCCCGCAGCGGCAAGCAGCTGTTCGACTACTGTGACCGCCGCGCCCGCCAGGGCTACAGCGCGCCCGCGGGCAGCCAGGCACGGCTGGCCGGACAGGACTTTTTGTGGTACCTGTGGTGCGGGGCAAAATCGCCGCTGTTTGGCCGCAGCGCCATGACGACGTTTGAGCGGCTCTATATTGCCGACCCGGCGGCCCAGGTGGAGATCAAGGACCCCTACTACAGGCACATTGCCGACCCGCGCACCGCCGAGCATATTTTGCGCGAATTCGGCCTGTCCGGCGAGGGCAGCCACATCGTGAACGGCCATGTCCCGGTCCGCGCCATCGAGGGAGAAAGCCCCATCAAGGGCGGCGGGCGGCTCATCATTATTGACGGCGGCTTCTGCCGTGCCTACCACCGGCGCACCGGCATAGCCGGCTACACACTGGTCTATAACTCCCGCGGGTTGATCTTGCGCACCCACCAGCCGTTTGAGAGCGTGGACAAGGCCATCCACGAGGACGAGGACATTGCCAGCAAGAGCGAGTATATCTATACTGCGCCCCAGCGCATTCTGGTGCGCGACACCGACGAGGGCGGGCGCAAGCAGGCGCTGATCCGTGACCTGACAGCCCTGGTCGAAGCCTACCAGAGCGGTGTGATCGCGCAGGGCGTGGCGCAGGAAATGTGACGGTTGAAATTTGCACAGATTGTTCTATAATAGGGAAATAGTGGGATGCCCGTAGGGGCCGGACATGTCCGGCCCGGTACCTGTCCATGAGCACACGCTCGCGGGAAACCCGCGGGCCGGGCATGCCCGGCCCCTACCGCGCGGCATTCTTATATAGACTTATTAAAAGGAGACGATTTAACCATGGCTTGCACCACCATCCTGGTCGGCAAAAATGCGTCCTACGACGGGTCCACGATGATCGCCCGCAACGACGATTCCGGCTCCGGCCATTTCACTGCCAAAAAGTTTACCGTTTTTCAGCCGCAGGACTACCCTGCGGTCTATAAATCCGTCATTTCGGGCGTCGAGATCCCGCTGCCCGGCAGCGGCCTGCGCATCACCGCGGTACCCAACGCTGTTGAGGGCAAGGGCCTGTGGGCGGCCAGCGGCGTCAACGCGGCCAACGTCGGCATGACGGCTACCGAGACCATCACCTCCAACCCGCGCGTGCTGGGCGCTGACCCGCTTGTCAAGGGCGGCATTGGCGAGGAGGACATTGTCTATCTGGTCCTGCCCTATGTCCGCTCCGCGCGCGAGGGCGTCCGGCGCCTTGGCAGTCTGCTGGAGCAGTACGGCACCTACGAGATGAACGGCATCGCGTTCCAGGATGTGGACGAGGTCTGGTGGCTTGAGACCATCGGCGGCCACCACTGGATGGCCCGCCGCGTGCCCGATGACGTCTATGTGGTCATGCCGAACCAGCTCGGTCTTGACACGCTCGACCTGGACGACGCGCTGGGCGAGCAGAAGGAGTTCATGTGCTCCGCCGACCTGCGCGGCTTTATCGACAAGTACCATCTTGACCTGTCCCTGGACGGTGCGCTGAATCCGCGCGACGCCTTCGGCAGCCACGACGATGCCGACCATGTCTACAACACGCCC
>ERZ1673737.3087-NODE-3087-length-13090-cov-3.837821_pt1 | contig 13090 bp, 12 predicted proteins | sample MGYA00580211_ERZ1673737 | MGnify/ENA primary metagenome ERZ1673737 (study PRJEB41218, sample SAMN15661789) | gut metagenome | host: Homo sapiens | place: Canada: London | collected 2015-08-20/2019-03-30 | study: EMG produced TPA metagenomics assembly of... | reverse complement strand
CTCGGTGAGGATTTGGATGAATTTCTTTCCGTAGTGGATTTCGATTCCGAGGCCCGTTGTTGCGGCGAGGAGGGCGTCGATCAGTTCGTGGCGGTAGATGCGGAGTGCGTCGTAGCCGTATTTCTCTTGGCTTCCGAATTCGTAGGAGTCTAGTGGGACTGTGGTGCGGAAGTGGAGGTCTTTGAAGTTGAAACCGCGGGTTTTAATGCCTTTGTATATTCCTACTGCGTCTAGGATTCGGAGGGCGTTTGGTGAGAGCATTAGTGCGCCACCGATGTCTAGGGACGCGGATCGGGATTCGTAGATTGTACATGGGATGTTTTGTTTGTGGAGGGATAGTGCTAAGGTAAGGCCTGAGAGGCCAGCACCTATTATGGCGACGTGGTTTGAGGTCATTTTATCAGATAAATGATTGTAAGAGCTATGTTGATGATTGTTTTGCTTCTGTAGCTTGGCCGATGTCTCCCTCTATCATGGATCTGGGGGCTTCTGGTCTTTATGTATTCCTCTTTTCCGTGCATGTCCTTGATGCTCTCGTAAGCTGATATGAAAGTGGGAAGGCTTAGCTTGGCAAGTATATGGATCCGGTTCTTCGGATCCGACGGAGATAACATCGCCCGTCCGGTGCAATACATCTATATCGTTCCAACATGCTCCATCAAAAAGCGTCGTGAGCACTACAATAGAAAGCGAATGGTTTTGACTGCCAGAATTATTCGGTACATATGTTATTTTATTTTATTCTACTTTTAACATACGAAAGGTATTATGTATTTTGGTTGTCCAAATCCACTCAATCTTGTAGAAGCCTGTGAAGTAACTCAATCTACTCGAAATATACATCGTGAGCTTGTCTCCGCAAGTCATAAACAACAGAACCAGGAATTCAAAGACTTCCTTTTGCATCATCAAGAAAATTCATGTATTTTTAACTGCATCAAAAAAAATTACACAAATATTACATCAGACATTCCCGCATTCAACCCAAACGAGCCACCCAATCCAATATTTAAACAGCATCAGGGAAAGGGTGAGGGTTCTTAAGAACACTAGGCGCCGAAGAACGAGCCTTAGGACCAATAAGATGATCAAAGGCAGGCGAGTGCTTCACGCGAGGGCTCATATCCTCCAAATCCCACAAGTAACCAAGAGTCTTCAGGACAGAGGTAGCACTGTACGAAGAGGACTCTCCAGTAACGGGATCGGTACCATAGTTCTCAACATGGCCGCGGGGAGCATAGGGGGAGACCAGCCAAGTGGGCATACGGCCACCGAGACGATCGAAGTTGAAAGTGTAAGCCTTGCCGTCCTTGGCGGTCTCAGTGTAGGTCTTGTCGTCCGGGCGGACCGCAAGAGGGGGAGCGACGTGGTCGAAGAAACCACCTGTCTCGTCGAAGCTGATGAGAAGGAGGGTCTTGTCCCACTGGGGACCGGTGCGGACGGCATCGTAGACCTGCTTTAGGAGAACTTGGCCGAAGGAGACGTTGCCGGAGGGGTGCATGGAGTTGGTGTTGAGACCGCAGCATGAGGGGTTGATGTAGGATAGCTGGGGTAGGAGGCCAAGGTAGGCATCTTGGTAGAAGTTCTCGAGGGGCACGACGTTGCTCTGGGTGTTCTTTGCGGTCCAGTTGAAGAACATGGAGTCGGGCAGGAATGCGCCGTTGGTGCCGTCGTAGTTGCGCCACGAGATACCCTTCTCAGAGGCAACTTGGAAGATGCTGCTGGTGTCGATACCAGACACATCAAAGCTCTCATCGTTCTTGCCGTGACCGTCAGGAGTACCTGCGATGGCACAGAGACGGTTGGGGTTGGTAGGCTGGTTGACTGTCAGATTTCCTAGATTGCCAGCCAGGGAAAGTACTTACACCCGGGACACAGGAGTGCCAGTAGTTGAAAGTCGTGAATTCATCAACCAAGTCAACGAGAGTGGGGATCTCATCCTCGGAGTAGTATCCCATAACCTCATCGGTGGCCCGCTGGGCAGAGATACTGGGATAGGCCGACATCTGGCGGTTGACAAAGCCCTCCAGGTTGGCAGTCAAAGAGCCATTGGCAATAGCCTCATTATCGGGGTGGTAAGTACCATACAACTCGAAGTTGACACCAGTAACCGAGTGGTCAGGATCATGAAGCACAGAGTCGTAGTCCTTGTACTGGCTGTACCACTTCTTGCTGTTGGTCTCATTGACATTCTGGGGGTTCCAGAAAGGACCATTGTTGACGACATTGTCGAGGCCATCCTTCTTCACACCACCCAAGATGTTGTCGAATCCGCGGTTTTCCAGCAAGATCCAGACAACATTCTCAATCTTGTCCTTCATGTTGGCAATGGACTCCTTTGAACCGGACTTGTACCCAAAGGGCTCCTGGGAGCCCTTGGTCATGGCAGCGCCCAGGGCGCTACCGGAAAGACCGAGCAGGGAGATAATGGCGTTGGTCTTCATCGTGCCAAGAATTGAAGCGGACAATAGTGCTTGACTGAGGTGCGTGCGATGATCACATTCCCGGATGGGACAAAGCTTTTATATCCCTGCCTTGACACAACGTGCATGGAAAAGAAAAGCTTACCACCTTGGGGAAGTACATCCTCTCCCCTCCTTTACGGCAAATGAGAAACGAGCATTCAGACCACATGTTCCCGCGGTCAGCTTTCACGGGTTGATATTAAATTGCCCAAGGCCGGACGAATGCCTAGCGTGAAGACCGGCAAGATATGGCATAGCCTTGTGGGGTAGATCGGATTATGCCGTTGCTCCCTGATATGCAGACGTTCTTGTCAATTGCTAAGCAGAGATTGGCAAGGACAGGAACGTGCCTGCCGAAGTATAGGCGTGAGTGGGTCCAGAAGAGCTTAGCCCCAAAGGCACACCAATCAGAGCTGCTGACGGGGGCCTTAATTTCTGCCAAGCCACCAATCACGACCGATCCTTGGCGCATGCCTTGCACTAAGAGATGCTTCGATATACAGGGAAGCCCGGAATAAACACCGATGCATATCATCGCCTAAATGGGAGTCAAGATCTGACACGTGCAGAAAGAATAGGCAATAGAATTACAAGGCTCATATCTATTAACAGGAGTGGAGAGATCCGAGTCTCAAAAAACATCTAACATCCAAGCCCCCGGACTGAGAAGTAACCGTTTAGCCCTGACACAATAGTAGGGCCCTCGAAAATCCCTGCAATGTAATGATCAGGTCGCAACAAATAAACAACATCCTTTGTCAGCCCGGACTTGGCATACTCCTCATCCCATTGGAACCCGAATGTTTTAATACTCATCCGCTGGGCCCATTCATCAACAAGAGGCCGGGTCTCTCCGTACACATGAACTTGCCAGCCAATATCCCGCAACATGGAGAAGTTATCCCCCGGGTCCATTCTAACCCACGGAAGGCGATCGCCAGGCTGCACAACCCCAGCTGCACCTTTTTGACTCAGACTGCTACCCCGATAGCTGCAAATAAGCTGCGATCCTCCTCGGAAGATCTGAGTCCGGGCATGTTCAAATTTCACCGCCAACGGCACAAGATAGGGAATCAACCAGTTCCGAAGAATGTGTGGGAATATCCCCTTCGATGTCAACGTGGTGAAACCCGCGTCGGTGGATGTAACAATCTTCAAAGCAAAGGCGCGACGTTCGGACTCGTAGGATTCCAAGAGCTGATGTTTGGCTTCGTCTTCCATGTCCATTTTCAAGACAGTTGCAAGCTTCCATGCCAGATTGATAGCATCCATAATACCAGTATTCATTCCCTGCCCACCAACCGGACTGTGGATGTGAGCGGCATCACCGACAAGGAAGGCTCGATTACTCCGGAATTTATCGGCGACGCGGTGATGGCTGCGGTAGGTAGAGAACCAGTTAACTTTATCGATCTCCATATCCATAGCCTCCTTGATCTGAGGCCGAACATCATCAAAGGTAATTTTATGCTCTTCTTCGGTTGATTCATGGTGGTGAGTGTCATTGTTATCCGGTATCGTAATCCCGACAAGTCGAACATGCCCTTCTTTGTTGTACGGCACAATCAAATTGAAAGTGTCATTCGAAATCATCAAATTCCCTTCTCCATTGGCGAGAGCTTCGTCCCTGCTTTCGATATCGGCGATATAGAAAAGAGGTTTATACGTTTCACCTTCATACTTCGCACCAATAGCGTGACGAACAGCCGAGTGTGCCCCATCACAGCCAACAATAAACGACGCATCACAAGTCTCCGAGATCCCATCAACCTCCCGGAAAAGAGTCGCCGTAATGCTCGACCCATGATCCACAAAACCCTGCAATTTCATCCGTCGCTCAACACGGACGCCGAGATCATTGAGTCGTTTCTCTAGCATGCGCTCATGTTCATCTTGTGGAACTGTCAACATGAACGGGTAGGGAGTCAACTCGACGCCGAATTCACCAAGCGGGATGCGTGCTTTGTGTTGTTTGTGAACCCAGAGGTTTGTCGCCGGGAGTTTGTACCCGATTTCTAATAGGTTGTCGGCTAGGTCGAGTTGGCGGTACATCTCTATGATGCGGGCGTGGACGACGAGTGCTCGTGAGTTCTTTGCGGGGCTTTCTGCTTGGTCGATGATGCGGATTTTGATTCCTTGTTTGTGGAGCCAGAGGGCGAGGACGAGGCCTGTTGGGCCTGCGCCGATGATTAGGACTTCTGTTTGGGGTTTCATGTTTGGATGGTGCGCTTTGTCGGGGTGTTATGATGTATGTTGGGGGTAATAGGAATGGTCTTCTAGATTGAAGACTATTAGACTTTGATGGATGATTGAATTGGAGATTTTGGATTAGCATAAATAGCAGACTGAGGGCTCTTTAAATAACATTTCCAAGACCCCATCATCACCTGTTCTATGAGCAACAAAACACCAAGAAGTGCCTCAGTTGGCACTCGGCCTTTTAGTCGCCGACCCCGAGCATTATCAGCCCCCACGCGATCGGGGCGTCACCACCCGATCGGGATGTTCCAAGGTTGGCAGTACACCGGATTCTGGCAGAAATTTGGGTACCTGAATAAGACTAGAGAAATTGTAATTTGTATTGTTCGAACTTGAAGGTGTAGGATTAAATATTGGAGAATGGTTCTGAAGACGACCGCGTTCAGGTCAACTCTCGTACCACGATAGACAAAATCTCCGACGATCTGATCTAATATGCAAATCCTGGCAATCATATTGCATCATCTGTCAGACTGGCCGGGAATTGATTGAGTAGTGTATCCCATTCATTCCAATCAATCGGGCTGTCGCCAAGCAAATACTCGAAACCGTCAGCCTCCGGGTCAAACCGTGCCGTCCTAAAGTCGTGTTCGGGTTGGTCTTGTGATGGCCCATTCTCCACATTCACGATATCCCCTACAGGTTGTGACTCATGAGTGCCTTTCGCGTTGGCTAGCAATGTGGCAACGATTGTTGGACAAGGCGTTGGAGTGCGATGATGTTGGTTACACTCTTCAACGTATGCCCGCCAAGCCCTTACAATCAAATGTTGGATCGCCCTATGAAGAGGTGTTTGGATGCCCTTGCTCTCGCGAAGATTGCGAGAGTATACGTTTCCTATCAAGTGCCACACTTTGCTTTTCTCTTCTGGGTCGCGTCGATGTCGCATGTCGGAGAGCATCAGGATAATAGCGTCCCATGGCACGTGGTTCACCATGTGCCAGGAGTACTTTTGTACAGCAGAGCAAGTTTGAGCGTAGTCGGCATGTTCTGTCATCTTCAGAGCGTGCTCAAATATGATGTCTTTCTCTGATTGGGGGATGCGAGAGGGATCGGAGTATTGACGAGGATGATGTGCCATTAGTCGGGTGTAGTGTATAGCCGAACTTGCCATCATGGAAGTTGCGATATGGAGAGGAATGGATTTATCACAATGGCGGAAAAAATTATTCTCCATGTGTGCTTCGAGTTCATCAATTGCTTTGTCCTTCTCACTGATGGTCATTGACGACGAAGTGAGGAAAGCCCATGGACCAGTATTTGATCCTTCAGCTTCTTTTGACCAACGATGAAGCCATTTCCCGAATGCACTTCGAGCGAGGCAGAATATCATTTCTGTAGGTCCTCCCTTTTCATAGGCTGGCTCTGTCATGCGTGGATCAAGATCGCTATCGTTTGCGTTCATTGGCGGTTGAACATCGATTGCTCCTGGTAGGGGCGTTGAAGCTACACCGCAGAACTGTGCAGATGTAGCGTCTATGATCATGAGCTGGAACCAGATGCGGCGACGTATCTCAGTGTCGAATACTGAAATGCCGTGACTAGATCCATCGCGATGGATGCCGATGCGCTGTGCAATCCGCGTTGCGATACCGCATAGAGTCCAGATGGTATGCGGGTCAGAAAACGAACGCATGCATAGCTATCAAGAGGTTAAGGAAATTTCAATAATGAAAGAAAGGGTGACATACTAGATACAGCATAAAAGCTTGAAGAACCATCGAGCTCGAAGTTCGAAGGAGCGATGCGTTTTTGAAAGCGAGTTGAGCTCCTCGCCTGCACTTTGATAGGAGGGACTTTTTGCTTTCTCCAAATGATTTTTCAACATCCGCTGCTTGCAAAGAAACCAATGCGATGCAGTAAATGGAGAACATCAGTGCCTCGAGCTCCCTGCTTATTTTGGGGAGATCACTCATTGCCTCCAGAATCTGTTGCTGCACAGTTGGGGCATGTATGATCTTAGTGAGAGGGTTCACATTTTCGAGAAATGCCTGCCACAGCTTGAAGATGTGCAATGGATTCGGATGCAATCCTGTAAGGCTTTCCCTGGTGGCGGAGGTCGACAGTAATACAACCTCGTCGTCAACATCCTGATCAAATTCATCGGCGGCGCTATCTGATACATCACCCAATACGTCTGCTGCATTTGGGAGCTAGAAGAATGGTTAGAATTGATATCAGTGGAAGCCCTAGGAGTCCATTTACCTCATTACTAACACTTGTCCAGAGATTACTACACGTATTACATAGGTTAGATGAGCGACGAACTCGATGAGAATACCGACTCACGTGTCGAGATAGACAGAATTGCCATCTTTCATGATCATCCTCCCAGATCCACTTTTCTCTGGGGAAGCCTGGCCTATTCTCCCTCGGTTCGGAGTGACAGAGCCACTGCCGACGGGATCATCGCGTCTAAGAGATTTCCCGCGTCCCTGAGACACGCTCCCAGTCTCCCTCTTGCGACGACGAGGAGGGGGTGGAGCCCGGTAGATGCATTCCACATCCGCTTTTGCGCAATTTGAACATGGGTCTTGCCGGTCACATTTGACCTTTCGGTTGTGGCAGACCACACATGAATTCGATGTGGGTTGTTTTGACGACGAATCTGCGCTCTGATTCAAGGGATCGGGGCCAGCCATCACTTCAGGGCCCTTGAAGCAATACCGCTAAGACATGTAACATTGAAAATATTTGATGGGTGAATCACTCTTACTCCCGATTATTGATGGAATGGTAATGCCGTGGTAGCCGTACAGCCCCCTGGAGGACTCCAAGATCCTTCGACGTTGCGACGCGGAACCTTCCGCCTCAAGACAAGTTGCTGCCTCGAATATTAGGCGTCTTATCCACCATATTACCCACTGTAGACATCATCCCAATTTCGCTTGTTTCAAATTTGATTTATCTGCTCGTTATTCTTCAGGGTTTCTACTGGGCGAGATCTGTAACTATATTTAAGTTCTTGTGTCTGGGCATTACTCTCTTTGATCTCATGACTACGCCTCCATACCTGGGCATCGAGAATACGAGCACCCAAACTGGTTTTTCCCCACACATTGTGCCATCTTTTATATAAGATATTAAAGATATCCCAAGAAATATCTCAGGTAATTCCTTGGGTACGTCAGCCATGCCACATTTTCTCGATCGAGTTCGAACAGTCCTCTGGAGAAGCAAACGGAGCTCGATCTCCGTGGGACCAAAGGAGTCAATATGGGAAAGACTTCCATCTGACGTCTTTGTCGCGATCGCAGCCACCTGCAATTTAAAGGACGTTGGCTCCTTGTCTCTTACCTGTCGTTTACTGCACGATCGGGTTGCCAAGTTGGAATTTGCTATAGCTTGGGCATACATTCAACTTCGCAAGCAAAAGGGCCATCACGATCAGTACGTCTATGGTGGTTTGTCACCTGGAGATGACATTCAATTTATCTCTGAGCTGTTTCCTCCACCACCGCCAGAATACAGCACTGGTATGGATCATGAGAACGCAGGATATTCTCTTGGCTATCTTGGTGATTTGCATCGTTGTTGGAAAACGTGTCTTCGACTGTCTTACCATTTGGCCGACCACGTGGTCGAGCATCATCTAGAGACTGATCCATTAGCTCAGCCTTTGTGGTCGTCGTCCAAGACAGAAAAGGAAGTTATCTACAGCAAAGCTGTGGCCTCGCTCCAAGCCAAGCTTTTGCATCCGATGTATGGACCCACTGTACGATCCTTGGCATACTAGCGCTGATTCAAAATGTTTCTTTAGAGCATACGCTATATTCTTCCTTGAGTCCTCTGCCTCGTCTTCTGATGACCCCGATTCCTCTGATCATCACCACCATCATCCTCACAGCCTGGCCTCATCGGTTCAGAGGCAACGGTCAATTCTCCAAAAGGCGCCTTTCACAGATACTCAGATATTTCTGTCGACGCATCACTGCATGCAACTCCTATTTTTGACTATGCAGCGCTTGATGAGTCCGGAAATTCCTCATTCTACATCAGAAAGCTGGGTCAGTTTACTTCTGACTACGTCCACCATGGAGAGGATCGTCCAGTTCTTTGTATCAATAGCGAAAGACGACCAAAGAAAACAAAAAGGTCTGCATGATTCTGCATGGTCACATAGGAAGGAGTTTCTGCTGTCGATGCGGCGAGATCTGAACGAGTATATGGCATCTGAGAGCCATCATGGTGAGCGAACGCTCGAGCCAAAGTTGAACCATATCTGGTTCCATGCAGCACAAAATGAGATGGATCAACGAGGGGCCATTCCTCATACTGTTGAAGAAACGGAAGTGCATGTTCTGCATGGTTCTGTTGTGAAATTGGAATGTACTTACTGTTATGATGCTTATGATGAGGAATAACTGAATACCACCTATGAGCTCAAAGTAACGTATTCCAAAGTATATCAATTCAATTATGTCAATAATTGCTTAAATTTTAAATAAATACAAAGAATTTAAAAATCCCGATCGAAGTGCTTGCTATGGCCGTTCGTTCATTAACCTGCTTATGGGCCCTGGATCTCACAACGTCAACCAGCCACAACACTTTGTTGTCATCATTCTGGTATCTTGTTTTTCTCTTTTGATTGAGGATATAACTCATAACTATATGTGAAGCAGTAAGTATTAAAATGCCATCTGATATAGGTGCCTAAAATGCGCTAACCGCTTCTGTTCGGTCCCCGGCAATTCGGCATCCGAATAGACGACATCCGAAAGATAAGTGCCTGTGAATCTCAACTTGCCACCTTTGCGCGAGTAGTTAGTTGACATTGCAAAAATCCGAACTTCCGAGGCGTAAATCTAACATGTCTGCAGTTAGTCCCTTACACCCCCTTGGGCGTTGAAATGGCGGGAGCTATACTGGGACACCTGGCTAACCATTAACTAGTGCGATCTATGTCATACCCGAAAGGTAACAAACTCGGACAATGTGATATAACATACGCTCACCTAGAACACACGTCAAGGTCAAATGCGATCGCCTAGATCCTTGCATGAACTGCGTCGACGCAGGCGCAGAATGTCTCCGTCAACGCCAGGCACGAGTTCATAGACCACGGGTCTCTCGGTATGTTAACTGTCTTGCTTGTCCACGGAGTAGACTGCTGACACAAATCAGGATCGAGGCATTGTCTGAGAGACTAGCAAAACTCGAAGAGTCAAGTGGTAAAGACCTACCAAACTTCCCAGCAAGCAACCATGCTGCTAGCAGCGCATCTTCATCACCTCGAACCAATCCTATGGGTGTCACCGAGGTTACTTCCAACAGATCTGCAGAACCAGCAAACGGTAGAAACAAGCGACATGTACCATATGATTCGCAAGAGATAGCTCAATTCACGCCACCAGCAAATAAACGCCGCAAATCACAAAGTGTGTTACATCAAAAGACTCACCATGAGACACATTCTCCTGGGTCAACACACCATGCCAGCGAAGCTAGAGAGTACATTGAGCATGAGCTACAATGCAATCCAGCTCTATCAAAAGACCGGCGCACCGCACTCGAATCAGCGCAGAAATTCGTCGGCCAGCTGTCAAACCCGACACTGCATTGGGAAGAGACAGGGGCTATGGATGATATGAACATTGAAGAAAATATAGAAGAGCCAATTCTCACCCCGGAGTTGCTCTACATGATGCTACCAGGTCAGCCTACAGTAGGATACGAATGAGCAGTACTGACATTCCTGTAGGGCCTGACAAGAAGACGAACTCTCAGGGAACAGTTTCCTGGCCTGATCACATCTCCGATAAAACCCTGGAGCGTATGGGTCTTGCTATCATTGAAGGAAATGAATGCGAGCAAGTACTCCAACATTATCGAATCAATGTCTGGATCAAGGCTATGGGTGTAATATCGAAATTGGCCCCTTTGATCGCGAGTGAGGCTTTGAAAGTTCATTTTCGAAAATTGAAGAAGAGGTATGAAGCAGCTGCACTGGAAATGCTGAATCAAATTCCCCTGGCAGCTGCGCCTAGTCTTCTCTTGCTTCAGTCGTTGATGTCTGCAGTATGTTCCCTACCTTCCCTTACTCCTACTGACATTGAGCTAACCATCACAGACACGCTTGATGCAGTATCTGGGAAACATGTCACGCTGCTGGATGTTCACGGCATTGGCTTCACGGGTCATCGTCTCTCTCAACTACCACAACATCACTGATCCTAATCCTCGAAGCGAGATTGAAGAAAGTGTTCATGCTTGTGTGTACACATGCTACTATTTTGACAAAACTCTCAGCTTGCTGCTACTCCGGCCGCCTTCATTGCCAGATCTTAAAGTTAAGGCAACGGAGCTGATCCATATTGATCCGGATCTACCGACATACGCTATGATCACGGGAATAGTTGAATATGCAGAGTTGAAAAACGCTTTACTGGGTGTACTTCTTGATACCAAGTCGATAGAGGACAGCGAAAAGGCCAATATACTGTCTGACCTGGTAGCTCGGGCACATACAATCCACTCCAATATGCAAATGGTAAGTCACCAAAACCTTCTCTGGAGCAACAACTAAAAGCTGCTTTCAGTTTCGCCGTCTTCAAAAACAAGAATTCTCACAATCATGGGGTAACCTGCGTCGTGAATGGCTATCAATGGACTTCAATTACTATTCAGTGTTGACAACAATCATCCAAGCACGCTCCTCAGTGTTGAAATCCCGCCTGGTGTGCGAGAACTGTTTATATACAGCCCGAGAATCTCTGACTACCCTCAGAGCGCTACAGGAAGCATTTTCGAGCCAGGTTAACACTATTGACTCTTATCCATATTTTCTTACCTGGTGCGTACATTATAACGGAAATTCACACAGCCCTAAAAGCTAATGCGCCTTTACAGGACAATGTTACTATTCCCTCTAGCGCCCTTCTTCGTCCTATTCTGCAACGTGATCGCAACATCAAACGAGAAAGACTTTACAATGATCAAGACTATCACCGATGACCTACACCAATTCGCCGAGGCGAATGCTTCCATTGGGAAGTTATACAAGCTCTTCGCCAAGTTCCTTGATTTGTGTGCGCCGCTTATCAAATGGAAACTTGAACGAGCTCGCTCCGGGCAGCCAGCTGTTGCGGAGAATGTAGCTGGCATGTCCGAGGGACACCAGTTCGAGACTCAAGATGATGCATTTGGCCGCGCTGCTGCTGAGGCTATGGTCGATCTTCAGTCTGCCAATGTCACTGGGGTGCCACCTAATGTTCCGAGGTCCGAAGGGTGGGATGATAGTCTTGTTTGGGAGTTGTTTAATAACCAGCCCTCGTTGGGATGGGCGGAGTCCGAGCTGTGGGATGTGATGGTGCAGTTTGATGGATAATGTAAGATAATGTAGCGAGAGATTTTTGAAAATTATTATTACGACAAAATAGAGCGGATTCAGAGAAGTTGTTCATGGCATTTATCTCATGGATGGGTTGAATTTGATTAGTACATGAGGTATATTTACTCGTGTAACCCTTTGGGACACAGTCCCAAGTAGAGGAAAAAAAGAAAAAGAAAGAGGCAATGAGTGTGGTGATCTAGACATCCCAGAGTCTAGCCAGAGAGAAATGACAATGCTCAGCGAGTGCGGACATGCAAAAGGCCCATGATCTGTCGAAAACACACGGGCCAAGTATTATAATACAATATGAAGAAGGGGGGTCGGTCTCATGTCTATCATGAAATCAGGACCCAGAGGAGGAAGAAAATCTAGAGTGGCAGTCAGTAAATATCCAGGGAAATGCGAAGATGAAATATGGATGAACGTACCATCAGAATACCAAACATCTTAGCAATGAGCCAGCGATTGCCGGAAACACGCGTCCAATACTTCATTAGTTCACGCTGGGCGCCTTGGACGTTATCCACGACGTCTTCGGTGTTGGCATCGATACGCTGTATCATTTCTGATTGTTCGCTGACCATCTGCGCCAATTGGCCGAAGATTCCACCCAGTTCACTAATGGTTCGCTCGATAGCCTCGATAGCTTCGCCTCGTGCTTGGACATATGTGTTGCTTGATTCTCCCTCTTCCATGATCATCAACTGTTGATCGGATTGGAATGATGGGCGTCCTAGAGGGGAGGGGTTTTGCGGGTCCAGGGTCAAAATATCCGAAGAGTTGCCCTGATATCCCGGTTGGGGTGTTCGTCGTCCCGATGTATTGTACAGAGGAGAATCCGAGCGCTGCGCATCTAGGGCAGTCTGTGATTTGGAGGATACCGAGGATACAAAGTTCTCGGTTCGTGTTCGGGATGCTTGGAGGTTCTTGGTGCGGACCTCGAGGACCTCCTTGAAGCTGGCGCCTACATCGGCCAGCTTCCCCTGGAGCATGACGACGACCTGGACCAATTGTCAGCAACCGCCTGGAC
>ERZ1673737.3084-NODE-3084-length-13105-cov-4.404138_pt1 | contig 13105 bp, 15 predicted proteins | sample MGYA00580211_ERZ1673737 | MGnify/ENA primary metagenome ERZ1673737 (study PRJEB41218, sample SAMN15661789) | gut metagenome | host: Homo sapiens | place: Canada: London | collected 2015-08-20/2019-03-30 | study: EMG produced TPA metagenomics assembly of... | reverse complement strand
TCGCGCCATACAAATCAGGAGACGGTGATATGAATGACCCCGATATGACTCTCACGACAGCCCTATGACACCCCAAAGCCACCTTTCAGAGACTCGTGTACCATAAAGATAACTACTTAGGTAGCTCTGAAGAAACATGCGAATTAGAGCTGCTTCAGCTTGATAGACTGATGGTTTCCCCTCACGACTTCCAAGTAGGGATTACTATTGTAATATCACGATATTCTCTCTCATTCTAAAGATCAAATATCAAGACAGACACCTATAGCAAAAATGACACGAAGCCTGTGAAGTTGTGCGTATAGAATAATAGAGACGCTATGCAAACAGTGCAAACGCTCTATCAGCGCATTTGAGATCATTCGATATTCCTCGATACTGCCTCGTCTCTAATTGCAATTGCACCCTCCCTTTGACACTCAATTTGGCATAACTAAAACGATGAACGCCAATTGAAACACTTCACCAATCCCATTCCCTCAAACGCAAACACCTAACACCCATCTCACCACCAACCTCACCACCACCACCACCCAACCCCGACATCGACAAAAATGACGAAACCACAACCGCGCAACCGCGCAGCACCTACACCAAACCCCCGATTTCGAGTAAAGCCCCAAGAAGCTCCGACTCCAAAAGCGACAGAGCCCCCAGCTGCAGCCCCAGGCCCAGCCCTCATCAAGCCAAAGCGCCGCCCGTTCTTCCAAACAAGCCTCCTAACAAACCTCCGCCAACGCTTCGCAAACCTCCCCTCCCCAGTCCGCCGAACATGTCGCACCCTCCGCTGGCTAGCACCCGTCATCCCAATCGGCCTCTTCTTCCCAGAACACGTCATGCAAGTGATGTGGGTGCGCGGGCCGTCAATGACACCCTACCTCAACGAGGACTACGATCAAATGCAAACGAAGAGCGATATGGTATTGGTTAATATGTGGTCGTGGGGTGGATTGCTACCCTTTCGGAAGGAGAGGAAGCTTGAACGAGGGACAGTCGTGACTTTCCGGTTAGTGTTTCCCTCGCATTCCTTTCTTAAATTGCGACTAGACTACACAAGTCTCGTTATGAAACAATACTAACATACTACTCGCTATATAGATCCCCAGCAAACCCGTCACACATCGCCATAAAACGCATAATCGGTCTACCAGGCGACCGCGTCACGACCCGCGAACCATGTCTGAAAGAGACGCAGATCGTGCCGTGGAACCATGTCTGGTTGGAAGGGGATGCAGAGGATCCGCGGAAGACGCTGGATAGTAATACGTACGGACCCGTCAGTCTCAGTCTGGTTACTGGGCGGGTATTTGCGGTTCTGGGGCCGCGTATGCGGTGGCTGAACGCGTCGGATTGGGAGGAGGGTGGTGATGGAGATGTGAATAGTCGGGTTGAGAGACATCGGCAAAGTGTTCGGGACCGGGTTGTTAAGAATGCTGTTAAGGTTGAGCAGCCTTTCTTGAATTGATGGGTTGGGGTGTGGCCTTTTGCATTATGTATAGATTGGTTGTTTCATAGCCATAGCGGAGCATGCTGTGGATTTGAGCTTGTACATATATTGGATGTCTGTGGATATCATGGTATTGCTATTATAAGCAATAAGTGCGGTGCTATGCGTGGATGGGACGAAGCCCCCGAAACAAAAAGTGATAGCGAAGGACATATATAATAGGAATCATGGATAACCGAAAATGCGGCAACGCCAGCAGTCAAAGAAGCCATCAAGGAGAGACAAGTCGTATATCTTCATGTCTCTCCTCCTGGAGACGATCGATCTCCGAAGAGATACTCATAACCCAGCGATCTTTCTCGACACGACTACGCGCTTTGAACACAATTGTACGGCCATGCTTGCCTAGCGTGGAGACATGTCGAATGGATTGTTTCGCTCTACCCTGCACTCCCGTTTCCTGAGCTCGGAAATAGCTCTTCTTCAAAGGCTGCCAGACAACGAAGGTGATAGCAGTATCTTCGTCGTGACTTGTGAAGGTATCTGAATCGAGATATACGCGTGGCAAAGCATGAAGCCCAGGGTTATTGCTGTCGAATGTTTGATTTGCGTACAACAAGTCATCTTCGGTGAGCAGGCCGGAGTAGATGTAGCAATCTTCCAATTCGATGGTTGCTTCGAGTTCTTGATGAATGTGTGGAATTTCGGTACCATTCCGGTTGCGCAGCGTGCTCGAGAAAATGAGCAGCTTACCCGCTGTGAGAATGACATGGCACTGGTTGAAAGTCGTGTGGCGACGGGGCTTGCGATAGAGTTGTCCGGACATCTATTATCATTAGTACTCTGTGTGATGCATTCCTCATGTTCTGTTATAACTCACCTTGATGGTCCGACAGCTAGATAGCAAACACATATTGTGCAACTGTGGCGATGCCTCGGCTTTCTTCACTTCCCACTTCTTCGCGAACTGCCCAACAACCGACTCCATGGCCTCATCAATTTCCAAAAGCTTGAGATTGCGCCGCCGGACTGCCTGCAACTCTGCGGCATCGTTTGCGCAGCGCGCACGCCAGTACTTGACCAAAGCATCGAGCCGTTTGACCCATTCATCTCGACTAGCGACGTTATATGCCTGGAGTCGAATGACAAGGCCATTATCCAAAGCCATTTCAAAGGTCCTATCGTCGTCGAACTCTTGGGAAGCACCATCATCCTGCCGTGAGTCCCTAGCCTCCCGGTTGTAATCCACAGAAGGCCCTTCGCCGATGTTGGCATCAGCAGGGCTACTACCGCGCTGGATATTGCGAACTTCTTGCACCCGACACATATCGATGTACCCATCTGCATGACTGATGTTGTGAACATTCCTCTGCACTTGCGCATAGGCCTCCTCGTCGTGCCGTTGGATGAACTCTTTGTTACCGTTGGACAGCCATGCGATACCACCGTCTTGAAGAGGGTAGGGATTGATATCCCAGGATAGTGGCATCTCATCTAGGATTTGACGTGCAGATGGCACATTTCCATCTGGCGGTGGAGCTTCTGATGGGGCAAACTTTGGGGGTGTCGGTGGGAATGCCTTGGCTGGTCGACAGAAAAAGAAGAAATGATCCTGGGTGAAGAAATACAACCGCTTGAAGAACATCCTGTTCATCTTTTGATGAACACCCCTTTGGGATGTGAGGCGGACAAGGAATCCCTCAATCGGTGCAGGTTCCTCCACCTTTGAGCCATTCTGTCTGACTACAGTGGAGTAGTGATATCTCGGCCGTAGCTCAAGCTCGTGTGATGACTGCATGGCAATGGTGCCGAACATCTTTTCTTCATTGACACCAAACACCCACTCCAATCGATCATATCGTTTCCAAGCAAGACCCATCTTCTCAGTCTTGGACCAGGCCTTCAATACCTCGGCCCATTCAGGACGACCTTCGAGCATGTCCAAGCATTCTCTGATGATGCATGCAGCAGCATATCTCTCATCGAACGCCGCATGCTCTTGATCAGTGTCGTCAGCTTTTCGACTGGCCCCTAGCTGGCTGAAAGGGTTTTTGAAGATGAGCGAGACTCCCAAATCAGGAACGCTGATAGGGAGTGAGGTTGGACGTCGCCAACCTAGCACCTGCCGAATGAAAGTGTACCACTCAGCAGAGTGAGCAGCAGATTTTGGCCGGATGATGTAGATTTTGGTGCCACGCTTGCAAGGGTACCAAATAACGATGGTTTTATCCAAGGGAGAGTAGAGGTTAACATGGGTGTTTTTGTGGTTGAGTCGTATTTCGTAATAAGGCGGCGTTTTGTTGTTCGGTCGTTGCACATCAGGTATCACACGGGTGCGATACATTTGCAGAGCAAATGGCGCATGCTCCGCGGAGCTTTTTCGGCACACGACAAGAAATTCTCTCCATTTGTCCACAGTGCGGGTTTCCATGCGGAGGCTGTCATTCTCGGAGTAATCAGGGGGAAGTGTGCCTTGCATAGTCTCCTCGACGCAGACCAGCATCTTTTCCGCCTTGACAATCTCTCCTTCTTGCACTTTCCGCCGGCGGGGCCGATTGGCTGAGATGGTGCCCTGCGTCTTTGAAATTCGGGAGCGAATACGTTGTTGCTTGTGCTTGATGTTGTCATCCAGGTTTAGTTTTGCCATTTTCCTGGTGAACATCCGCTGTGGCACGTCTGCATTTGTGCCTTCTCCTTGTTGGCCATTGTCTTCATCTTGGGGACCGTGGTCGTGGTGTTGAAGAGTTGCTCGAGATATACCAGAATTCTTACTTTTCTGCTTTCCTTTGTCCTGGTATTTGCCTCTCAGCAACTGTGTCGTAGAATCTGCCTCGCTGGGGCCCGTAGACATATTTGGGGTCAGGGTGCTGGCAGAATTATGGCTCGTCAGGTGTGTGTTCTGTGAGCCATGCGACGTTGGGCGATGGCCAGTCGTTAATCTGTTAGGCTGCAGGGTAGATGATGATTCTCTCGTGTCTGTAGAATCCCTTGTGTCGACAGAAAGTCCCGTATATGCGGTATAACCTGTTTTTGCAGAGCTAGACACTTCTTCTCTGGCCGTGACAAATGAAGACGAAGCAACATCGGTGTCGCATATATCGTTGTCCCTTGGTCTCGCTCTGGGGGTGCTGTCTGTATCCTCGGTATTATTTCCACTATCCCCTCCGCCATTCTCTCCGGTTTCTGTGTCATTCCTATCGTCACTTTCTTCATTCCCTGCATCAACTTCCGATAGAGGATCTTCGCCGCTGGTTTCAGCCGTGGGGTGAGTGAGGGTCCGAAGTTCCCCCTCGGGCTCAGATGTGGCTTCTTCGGCTTCAATCTCATCTGTTTGCTCCGCTACAGCCACATCAGTTGTATTCGTAAGTGTCAGAGCCACTTCTTCGTCCAGATCAGGTAAGGCTGGCTCGGCCTGGGGGTCCCGTTCGCTGTAATGGGTCGCAACCGGACCCGCAGAAAACGAAATGGCTTGTGATGTATAGTTTCTAAGCCTCAATCGAGAGTTGTACCATGACTTGCGATGGCCCTGGAGCCAGCCTTCTGGGATTGGTCCGACGAAAAACCGACGGTTGGTCATATGCAGATGGTTGGCAGAGGCATGGCGCTATCCACGAACAGCATGTTAGGTCATGATTCCATTCCCAGGAGACATATATACATACCAGCTGCTGATCTGTATAGGACCCAGTCTGCAAGCCATGATAATGTTCATGGCTGAGCGAGCGTGGGTCAGCTCCTTGCGACCCGTCGGCCTGGTCCGGTGGAGTGCTCATGGCAATCTCTTACCCGCGTTGGCCAAAAGCGCGGGAGGTATGCAAGGGTAATGAAAGCATAAGGGTAGGCAACGCAGGTCAATCACCCAGGAACAACCTTTGAGCTTAGGTGCATAGTGCGATCGGATCGAAATGTAACTCTTAGCGATGACGTCGTGATGAAGAGCTTGGCAGATCCTGCAAACAGGACAAACACAACAATGACACTTCACCGCCCCCGTTTCCCCCCACCTGGCATTGGCTTGCGCGTCACCAGCGGTGAAGACGTCTCCTTATTGTTCTTTCTCTTGATTATCTTAGCTTTTGTTTCAATTCCTTCGTAAAAATGGCCGCTATTCCCGCTGATCAGACATGGTTTGACACCATCAAGAAGTCCTTCGCCGACGTCCCTATCGGTGCGGAGGATGGCATCTCGACCACCGAGTTCCTCGAAGCTGCCGAGTCCCTTGTGACTCTCTTTGGTGCGTACTGTGCCACTGCATGAAGCTCCTCAAACTAATGCAGGAACCCTCTCCAGATGTCCTCGGTTCTGCTGCTTTCACACCCGTCAAGAATGACCTGCTTGGCAACATCGAGGTTGGTCCAATCCATTCCAGCTAGTGTCAGCACCTTCTAATTCTTGTTTAGAAAGTCCGTAAGCGCCAATTGGCCGCTCCTACCGAGTCCGAGACATTGCAGGCCCTTGTCGTGAACGAATTGAAGACTGGCAAGCACACTGCCACCGAGGGTCTCGTCTGGCTGGTCCGGTAAGTTTACACGGAGTATTGCGACGCAAGATGCAGGAAGCGCATGTTGCGTATCGCATATCCGAATTGATAATTGACTAACTGGCCTTAACAGCGGTCTCGACTTCACTGCCCAAGCCCTCCGTCACAACATCGACAACTCCGCCTCAGAGCTCTCTGACTCCTTCCGCGGCGCCTACGGCGAGACCCTCAAGCCCCACCACTCTTGGGTCATCAAACCCATCTTCAGCGCGGCTATGTCTGCGACCCCATACCGGAAGGCCTTCTATGAGAAGCTCGGCCAGGACCAGCCGAAGGTTAATGCCGAGTTGGCCAAGGAGATCGCTGCTCTGGAGAAGGTGGTTGCTATCCTGAAGGCTTTCCAGGAAACTCCGGCCGCTAAGTGGAAGTAAGCATGCCCTGGAGGCATTTCCCTCGAATCATGGTACTTGGAGCGACTTGATATGTAAATATTCGATCTGGTTTCGAACACGCGAGTTTCAATTCTGATGTAGCGAATTCACAAATCATTTTGGCTATTATATAAATAGACCAATCAACTTGCATTTGCATGACAGCATCAATGTCGAGATTGATATAAAAGTAATGTAACTATAGCACATGATGTGGATGAGCCCTCGAATCAGGTGATCTATAACGGCAGACACTCATATACCTTCACTCCACTCCTTCTTCCAAAGCACGTACAGTACATGCGACTTGGCAGATCTCAATAGATTCTGCATCGGTGAAATTCACTGTATGGGAAACAGCATTACAAACCATACATGGGGTAAATACATGGGGTGAATACAGGGGGGTGATCAGACCCTTGCATAGAGCCACATGGTCTCGTATCGTGATCCATGGTTGCAATAGTGCGCACAGTGTTCTAGAAGAACCCGTTGTGCTAAGAATATCCCAGGAATAGCCGAGATTATATTGCAGCTAATCTCAATCTTAGAAGTGTTCGAGTCCCCAGATCCGCAATGTGGGTTTACAATATGTGTAGGTTTATATTCTGAGAGAATAAAACATGCTTTGTTACATTGATATGCCTACTATATGTATAACCCCTTGTAGGAAATATGTAACTAACTTATATATATGTAGACATTGGAACCCCTGTCAAGGATTTGCCGAGTCTGCAGTACGTATTCGCCGCTAAACGTAGGTGGGGCCACAAAATAGTCAAGTAATCTCCGAATTGTTCACAGTATTGCAGATCCCACCTTCAATGGCGCTCCCGCTGGTCGGCTACGACCGGACTTCTCATCCTTGAGATGCCTCGAGATGTACGAAGATCTCGATATCCTTGATATCAATATCCGATTTACTGTTCGTCTTCCTAAGATTTACCTAGGTAGCATGTGCATCACTATATTGTCGCCAAACATTGCCTATCGGCACTCGGCAAACACCGATGGCTTGTCTAGAGATCTACGCAGGGGCGAGGGCGAAGAAAAATCCCCTAAGCAAACTTAGCAAACTTCAAAGCGATTGACCGCAACGGTCTCCTATTCCAGACTAGTTCCGGCACCAAAGCCTTGACGGCCTTGATTCTGTCCAAGACACCACTTCACCGATCGATCTTGATTCGCAGATTTCAAGTGGAGTTGACCAGAAATCGAATGTCTACCAAATGATCCAGTAGCAGGCTCGAACAGGGGGACTGAGCGCATGTTAGGTTACATGCATAGAACTACGTAACCTATGTTTGCCTCCATTCACACATGCATACACGTATGTGGCAATGGTTGTCACTATTTGTCACTAACTGTCACACTATTGAAACATTTCTTTTTTCCAACCTTCCTCTCCACAAACTCATACTCCAATGTAACTGTACTTCTAGATCCGGCATAATCTCCACTCGGGTCGCGGCTGGAAAGCCCACAGACAGAGCCATTGTTGCAGATGCACGGCTGCTAACCGATTTAAGACTAACTAGCCTCATCCTTGCAGGCATGTCGCCCATTTCCTCGGGTTTGCTCCATACAGAGTTCCTCTTTTGCCGAAAACACGGAGCACATCGCCGCTATAGCCCCCTCTCTTGGCAGATCTCGCCACGACCTGAAATGCTTGGCCTGGGTGGATTTTCTTTTCTCTGTTGATCGCCCTTCTCTTCTTTGTTCCTTCTTGGCGAGTGCTGCGCGCAGGGATACAGGTCATGAATTGGTGATACATTTCCTTGGGTTGTCATTATGTTACCCTTACATGGTCGCAGTGAGTCGATCTTTATCGTGACCACTACTTTTCTGGGAATCTCCTTTATTGCGGTTTGCCTACGATGTTTCGTGCGGCTCAAGATCGTCAAGGCCTTTGGCTGGGATGACACTTTTATGGTGTTCGCCATGGTATGTACCGTAGGAATCTCTGATGGAACCAACTGCTGATGAATGGACAGTTGCTCAATATCCTATTTGCCCTCAGTGGTATTACTGGGGCATTGTATGGGATTGGGCAAAGATCAATAGTCCTTGTGGAGAGAGGTACAATGGAAACAGCTATGTTTGTACGTGAACCGCAATGCGCAATTGAAGGGACTCGAATGAGATACTAACAATACCTGCAGTGGTGGTGGCTCGGCCAGACCAGCTACGTATGGACATGCGCACTTGCAAAGATCTCCATCGCATTAGCCCTACTCCGCCTTACAGTCGCTAAGATGCATAAGATCATCCTATGGGCTGTCATTTCCGTCACATGCACCATCGGCCTGGTGTTCTGGTTCATGTTGACATTGCAATGCCAACCGGTGTCATTCTTCTGGCAACGAGTTCGCCTCGAGACGAACCCTCACGCCAATGTTTCCGGCACTTGCATGAACCTTGACAGCATTATCGCTATCGCCTATGTCTACAGTGTTACTGCGACACTCTGTGATCTAACCTTGGGTCTTTTGCCAATCTTCTTGGTCTGGAACTTGCAGATGAACTGGCGAACCAAGGCTGCCTTGGCTGGTATTCTTGGAATGGGTTGCGTGTATGTATCCGATGTACCGGAACAACTGAAGGATTTATACTGACTTGTTCAATCTAGTGCAAGCGCAGCAGTCATCATTCGCATTCCCTTCCTGCACGATTACAAGGACACAGACTTCCTATGTAAGCATCCATCCATCCAATCCTACAATCAATATCAAGCCCCTATCGGAGGAAACATACTAATCGTATTCATCCACAGACGCAACAGCCCAAATCTCAATCTGGTCGAACGTCGAAGCAAGTCTCGGGATTGCAGCCGGCAGCCTCGTAACCCTCCGCCCATTATTCCGCTGGTTCCGTGACCCCAGCTCCGCCGGCGGTAGCAGGAGCAAAAGCAAGCGCACAGGCGGCAGCGTCCCCCTCTCCAGCGTCAACGCCATTCGCTCCGACCCGTCCGGGCCACAATACTGGCGCCCTGACGTCGAAGACGAATCGAACGCTGTGATTACGACGGTCCACACCTCGAATCAGGGTAGCAGGTCCAGTAGCACGGAGAACCTGAATCCGAAACATAGCGGTACTTTTTTTCAGGGGGTGAATGTGCAGAAGACGTTTTATGTTTCTGCGGATGAAGCTTCATGATCGGGGTTTCGTATTCGGGTGGCTTTCTTTGTACTATACATGTACCTTGTCAAGTAACTAAGCTTACATGGATAAAAACTACTTTAATAATGTTTCCTTGGGTTGTCTTTATATTATTTTTGTTTGGTATTTATGCTTAAATTGTCTCTAAACCCGGTACCCATAGCCCTGGAGGTAACAAGTATATTAATAACCCCCACGACCAATGACTAGACTTGGTCAGATGCATAGATCGTGCATACATTTACCGAATTGGCTGCAGGATGCAGGCCGAAACGCCACTATGCAAGCTAGCCACGCGCATAATCTGCACGTTCGATACACAAAGACTGGAGAGATAAGATCCCGGATCTTTATTTTTGGCTTATAATGCAAAAGATCGCGCCGGTCTTCAACAGCCCGGCCGGGCTAGCTCAATCGGTAGAGCGTAAGACTCTTAATCTTAAGGCTGCGGGTTCGACCCCCGCGTTCGGCTATTCCTAAACACCGTCCACGAGTGAGCGTTTCTTTTTTTTGGCACTTCTTTAGTAAAGCCAGCATGTTTATTTTTGTAATTACTATAGTAGTTGTTAATTGGCGGAGATTTTAGCGAATGTCATAGCAGGCCCTTTGTTTTACATATTAGGCAATCAATGTTATTTGCATTATGTGTTTGTGATATATATTTTTGTGATACAGTAAATATTCGAAATCAGTTTTATCTCCAATCTCCCTCTTTGTTTCCATCACAAGCGAATGCTATTGCTCCCAATCTTGTTGTATTGATTATTGCATTCAAAGATGTAGCTTTCAAAGAATACGGTGAGTGGCTTACATTAAGCGTATCCGATGATACCCTTAGACTGCATTTCGACAAGCGTATGACGTAACCCAGTCAAACAGCTTTGACGAGCACATCTACAAGGATCAAAATCCATAGTTCTTCGTTGACAAGGGATCAAACCCGAAATTAGTCGAAGTTTCGCAGAGAATATTCATGACCGGGTTGAGAACTTGAAGAAAGTAGTATCTTTTTTTGAAGTGGTCTAAAAAAAGTGTCGGGGTTTTTGTGCGTGTGTTGTTGCCTCGAGTTTTATGGGATGAGTCCGCTATACTGTATAGAACACAGCACCCCATGATATTTCAATACGCAATGTTTGGTTGCATGATGCTAGCATAAAGGCTCGACGAGAATTCCGACTAATGCCGTGATTATCTTTACAATCTACCACTAACTCATTAGCCATGCAGCTAATATGAAATTTAAACATCTTGGTTATGACATTTAATGGCTCCTGTAAAATATACGTTGATAATTCCGAACCTCAAAAGCTCGAACCGCAATTCAAAGAAATTTTAAGAATCTTGACCTTCGCGTTTTCTGCCTGTTCATTTTGATAAATATTTTACCTTAACAAAAGAAATTATAATCATAGAATTGAGCCTCATTAGCCCATCAAAAGAAATGCAAGTCCCTTATGCCCAGCCCGCGTTAGAGTCCACAGGATGAATTTTGACGAGGGCATCAAACAGCCAGATTTCCCCAGTGGTAATGAGGTGTTGAAGCCAGCTCACTCCGGTTTGCGCAAGCTGATGGGGTTCGAAGGTATCCACTACTAGTTTACCAAGTCGGCGGAACTTCTCGCTAGCAGTGAAGCTGCTTGGTGGAGGGGTTGGTTCCCACTGAAGTCCTCCCCTAGCAGTAATATTTCTCAACAGCTTTTCACACCTTCTACAAGGCTTTCCATGGTCCCCTCGGTACCTACTCGAACCATATCGCATAGATGTGAAGTGCAAGTGGACTATGCTGGCTATTGCATGCGCTCCCGCCAACGGATTGGAGCTAGCCCGATGCAACATGGCCTCGAGGTAGGTGTGGAAGGCGTCTTCCACTCCTAGTCCATATACAGCCGAAACACCATTTTCATGGTTTTGGGCAGCTGTATCACACCGCCAATCCAATAGGTCGTGCATCGCCATCATCAGTTCGGGTGCAACAAGTCCATCCTCTAGAGATCCCCTGCCCCAAAGGTAGTCACTGTAGGGCGTTGTGCAGCCGCCAACAGCCCTCCAAGCCATTACCGCTTCCACTGTTAACTGGTCCCCTGACCCAATCGCTTGCAGCGCAGCTCCATCCACCAGTACATTCACTGCTTGACCACCAGCTTTATAAGCCACGCCAACTGAAAGGGCGACCATGCGAACCCTGGTCTCATACTCCATTGTGGTGAAGGCATGATAGTCATCGGAAACTGCCACATGCGAAATCATCCCAGACTTAACCGCTTCTTTAGGCGGCTGCCAAGCTGATGTTACTATTGAACAACAGAGTGCGGTTATCTCATAGCATGCAATAGCGAGGAAGCTTGATTCATGATGGAATATGAAGCTAGGGTTTTGATGAAGGATAAGGCTCCTCATGTTTGTCTTTTTATCCACATGAGCGATACTCAGAGAATCGCCTTGGTAATGGTCGCGAACAAATGCCGTACAGCCACTTCGTGCAGCTGCCACAATCCCTGGTCCAAACCTCTCTTTCAACTTCTGACAGAGGTCTGAACATGACCTGGTCCATTTGGCATTTGCGCGCTGTGAAGTGTCCTGGGGGCACTCGATGACAGCGCGGCAATAATCCACTGCATCCTCCCAACTTTGACTTCCAGGAATATTTATCAGACCAAGAAGTGCAAGTAGCCCGTTGCGCATGGTTTCTTTGTACACCGACGCAGCATACAAGGATTCAGGCAAGCCAGGCTGCGCGGTTGGGTAATTTCCCGCGTCTAAATCTTCTAATTCACGTCTCAAGGAAGACACAAGGTCTGGACTCGTGTCCTTCTGGATGTCACTTTCCCGCGTTTCTTTTGTTGATTGTTCAGGGTGCTCATTCTGCAATCTTCCATGCCCGGCTTGATGGATACCGTGGACATCGACTGATGTAGCGTTGACGCCTTGAGCCATTGTAGTTCGAAAGATAAATTTGGAGGCAGAATGTTGCAATTAAATAATTCTCAGGCTTGACGGGTTGTATTTGTTATAAACCGAAACAGATAGGGCGAAGTTGGTAGAAAGAAATTGTGTGGCAAAACGATGAATTGCGTAGTGCTTGGTAAAGTAGAAAAACCATAGGAGCTAAGAAGAGGAAGGCTTCTTATATCCTAGAAGTTTTCCCACGTCTTCTTTTCTTGTACACTAAATTATAGACATTGAGCGATACTAAACGGGCTCCTTGCTGCGGTGCGGTTGCACGCAAAGCAGCCCCTGCCAAATCGGGAACAACTACGTCAGGCATTTTGCAGCCTAGGGCCTCCTGCAGCGGTGCGGTCGCACAAAAGTTAGAGTGACGTCCAAAAACTTGGTAACTGGAGGTAAGAATATCCTAGATTGCCAAGAGATAAGATTACTGTAATTTAACGCCAGCTCATCGAAGGTACATCGACAGATGCAAGGCGCGGAAAGGAGTGCGCTCTAGGTGGGGCCTTAGGAAACAAAAAGAGAGAGTGGAGGTAAAACTGATCCGCTACGTTGCCAAATTCATGCACCAAACCGGTCTTCTTGCTCAGTTTCAACATGCTGATCAAGAAGAATCCGATGATGAATCCGGAGACCATGAGG
>ERZ1673737.3082-NODE-3082-length-13109-cov-3.965375_pt1 | contig 13109 bp, 14 predicted proteins | sample MGYA00580211_ERZ1673737 | MGnify/ENA primary metagenome ERZ1673737 (study PRJEB41218, sample SAMN15661789) | gut metagenome | host: Homo sapiens | place: Canada: London | collected 2015-08-20/2019-03-30 | study: EMG produced TPA metagenomics assembly of... | reverse complement strand
TATGGTCCAGTGTGGTAGGGTCATACAATACTGTCTCGCAACAACGGATCTAATTTCTTTTTCATAGGGTGATGAGCATCATAACTTTTGCAATCTATGCCACAGCCGGTGTCCACATCTGTCGAAAAAACAAGGCTTTACAAGCGGCTAAAGACACAATGCCTACCAGCAAAGCAGTTGGCATTACTCGATCTGTCACTTTCAATGTAACGGCTGGAGCAGCGAAAGTCCTATCTTTTGAGCGAGCCACGCCATATTCAACCTGCATAGAATCACAGCATTCTCAACCTGGAAGTGGGCTGAGTAACCGGGTTAGCAAGAATAACGCGATGTGGAGCTATTTGAGATACTCCTTCATCTTCTTCATAGCCATGGTTGCTACCTGGGTACGGATATACCCTTCAAATCTTTTTCCCATATATGACCCTCCCTCACAAGCCATTACTAACGAGGCTCCCAGTTACCATCATTTGTTAATCGAATTTACAGTCTAGTCAATCCCAGCAAACCAAGTTTCGGCTTGAACTTGACTGGAGCGTTTGTCCTATCTCTGCAGGGATTTTGGAACGCCATTATCTACACATCCACCACGTTCCCAATATTAAAAGCCCAGTGGGCTTCCATCCTCAAATCCCTCAAATCCTTTTCACCTCTGAGGTCGACTAGAAGAGTCACCCGGAGAGAGTCAGCCGACATCTCGCTCGAGGGCGCGGGATTTGATGGAAGGTCTAATACAGACAGTACATCCTCTTTGGCGATCCGGCCATCAGTTGAGACTTCTGTGGCTGTATCTTCCAATGTGTAAATAAAGCAAGCTCTGGCTGTTATAGGCTTATTATATGCGGGAGTCTACAGCAGTCACAATGTTATTATAGAAGTTCATTTTTCAATATATACTTACAGCACTCCAGCTTGCCCATGGTCATTGCAGTGACGCCAAACTACTCATTTGGGCAAATACGAATAATGCAGTAGTATCAGCATGAAGATTTGTTTACATTATCCAAGAGCCTAGCCTCGAAGGTCACCAATCTGTGGCAGAGATAATTAGTCGACCAATGTACCAAAAATTCACGGCTGAGCGATGAATCTACCAGATTCATTTCTACTTAAAAACCTAAACGATGACTGGTTCAGCAAAGATGTGTTATAGGTTGCTAAGGTGTCACAGCAAGTAGCGAAGGTATATAATACCTAGCCGGCCTAGACTGGTTAACGTGCCGTCTCCTGCTCCGCTAGGCTTTCTACGGCTCGGACCTCGTGTGCTTACCATTGCTTGCTTCTTTTGTGTCTAAGAAATCCCTGAGAGACCCAGATCCAGATCCAGAAAATAACCATTGAACAGTTCATATATCGCGAGATCAATTTTACGAATTGTCAAGTTTCACTCACCATTACAGCACAACGGGATACTTTGTATGCCTGAGATTCGACAAAATTTTCAGGGAGCGGCACTACTTTGTGTATGTGCATCTAGCTTCCCATTGCCCGCAGAAGGCATAATCGGATCTCTTCCGAGAATTGAGTATGAAAATGTAACTTGTGATTTTCATGATTTAACTATTGGGCGATACGTGATAGTAACGTGCACAGCTACGTAACCGAGGCACGTAATTCTGATCAATTCTTCTCCATACATGATCTTCCTATAGTATCTCCCTCCAAAGCACCAACTTCAACAAGAGAGATAGGTGTATATACAGTGCCACCCGTGAAGTATTGGACAGTCTCTATACGAACCTGACCTCAAAGTGAGGAAGTAACCACGATTTTCATGTATCATTTCCGATCTACTTCGAGCTCTCGTTTTTCACGTCTCTTTTGCCCATTTTCTAGGCCCACGATCACCTTACAACATAAAATCAAGCTATAAGAAATCTTCCAAAATGAAGTATAGATCGTATATCATTGATGTTCATATATGCAACAGCGGTCATCTAGACCCAACCATCCACAAAACTCCAAACAAGTATGATACTAATTATACAGGAGACCCAGCTCCATCACAGAACATGATAAAACATGATCGATTGAAACCCCTCAGTGACCGGGAAGGGAGCCAAGACCCTTATTCTCGCCGAGGGTCTTAGGCTCGTGGCCGCCCTTGCCGCTGCCGGGGGTGTTCTTGTAGCCGCCACTGCCTTGGCCGGGGAAGACGTCACGGAGGCCGGAACCGGTCTGGTCGGGCATGGGGGCGGCCTTGTGGGAGCGGCTTAGGTCGGCGGACTGGGGGATTTGTTAGAATTGAATTATATTTTGGGAAAGAAATCGGGTTGAACATACCTCGTTGCCGGTGCCGTGGACCTTGGTAGGGCCGTTCTCGATGGGGTTGTCGCTCTGGGGCACACCGTTGTCGTACTCAGCGCCGCGAACCATTTTGATTGATTTTAAGAGTGGAAGGAGGAATTGAATGAGTATAGAGGATTGTAGTGGATTGGATTTGGAGGAGAGGAGACTTGTAAGATTGCATCTACTTATACTTACTCGGTGCTTGGCACAGGGTTTAGCGTGACAGCATCGTGAAATCATAGTGGGGAGCCATGACTTCATGTCGTTGGAACATCGCGATCTTGTACATTTTGCCTTGGAACTGGGTCTTTGGAACACGATAGATAATATTGGAATAATATTAGATCTAAATTAATCTTAATAAGTTACTAGAAATTGAGACGTAAACAGTACTGCGCTGACCAGCAGCGCAAGATGAAAATCAAACTTCCATACCAAATAATAATCAAAGGAAAAGGGAATTGTAAGTCCTCCAAATAGAATATGACAATCTGTTCCTTTTTATCGCATTTTTTAGTGAGTTTGCGGGTTTGTGTGTACGAAGTATCCTTGCAATGAAGACATCGGAGAACAGTAAAGGTATCCAATAAAAAGGTCCCACATCTCTACCTGCGGGATTGGCCGACTGCATTGGAATCATTTATCTGAATTCTGGAGGAGGAAAGTCAGAACGCCTCAGTCTGTGAGCCTTTGCAGCTGAACCAGCCTCGATAGCAGCATCGTATATTGGCGCTCGTTCAAAGTCATTAATGGGACGAGCATCCTGTCTGCGTTGCTGTGCCTAATGACCAGCCTCAAGGAACCCCCACTTGGCCTTCAGAACAAACGTCATTTGTATGGAGCGATTCAGGTACGCCTGCTGTAAGCCTCGGATGCACGACGCGACGTGGGGAGCCTTGAACAACCTGCCTTTGTGGTCCGTTTCTATGCGTGTTTCACAGAGCCGCGGTGGCAATCCTGGCAATCCGCTGTCGTAGAGCTTCTTGGGGTGTCTGGGGTCTTGTTATCGACTAGTTGCGAGCTGAGGCATCTGGCATAATCCGCCACGGTGCCCTGATCGAGTTCGCGTCTGGCAAAGTTGCCTCTTCAGCTTTCCTGGGTATATAACCCCTCTGGTGAATAGCTTTGAGGTGTCTGCGGTCTTGTTCGGTGTTCTGTACAGTCTCCTCGGTAGGATACCGGGCGGCTGGTCTGCTGTTGGTGTCTGTTCTTCGTTGTAGATACAGAAGAAGTTGGAGAATGGACTGGCTTGCGTTTTATTTTCTTCGGTAAAACAAGCATTTCAGGGGGTCTGTCCGGCAGTGCGCCATTTCGCATTTTGGTTAGGACATCCCGTGGGATGAATTGGGTACTTACCTCTAGCCAGTTCCGGCTTGGGTTCTCAGTATGCAGCGGGTAAACTGAGCTATTCGGGACTATGTTGGCGGGGTTACTCTGCCAGTCCGTTGAGCTGCTGCCGTACTGGATCTGCGAATAGTGTGAATATGAAGAATATCCAGGGTGATACATGTCCCGGGGGTCATCGCTGGTTGGTGGCCGGTGTGCAGCCTTTTGGGCCACAGAATATTCCCAGAGTGAGGTAAGGCACGGTTGAGGCTCTGGATATGGTGAAGATTCAATATACCCTTCGCTATGATCGGCGTCAACAGGCAAGAGCCATGGTGCGTCTTCATGTTCGCTAAAATGATCACCCGGAGAGTAAGGAGCTGGAGGACACTCAATAGACCACTCAGTCCGAACATGCTCCTCGTCCTCAGTATTGCTGGATGACGAGCTTCCTCGCCTTTCCATGCGTGCCCGGTAGGACAGGGGGTCATGTCCCGTCTTGTGAATGTTCAAAGGTAGAGGCACCAAGTTCTCGAGGTTCTGATCATTGATAGAATTTGTCGAGGTAGCATGGTCACGTTTGCGGTTCAAGTGAGATACATGGGAGGGATGAGGGACTTCCGGATGCTTTGACATAGGAAAACGGGTTTTTGAACGTGAGGTTTTCTCGGTATGAGCCGATACACTAGCCAAGGCCGTGGTATCCTGGTCATGTTTGTCATTCCAGTGGGAGAAATGTGAGGGAGGAAGCCTTTTCATAAGATTTGCCATTGTAGGAACAGGTATAGGTATGCTCGAACGGGGGTTCCTCTCAGTTTGAGTCGATGCGTCAGTCATAGTGGTGGTCCTACCAAGACGTTTACCCTTCACGTGAGATGAACGCCAGAGACTAGGTGTGCCCAAACGCTTGTCCACCGTGGAAATTGTGGAAGGGGTCTCTGTACGTGGGATACCTCTAGGCACGTCAAAGACCTTGGTTGCCTGGGAATGTTTGCCCTTAGAGTGAGATGAATGTGAGGAACTGCGTGTATCCTGGCGCTCTTCTACAGTGGGAGCAGGTTTCGAACGTGAAGTGCTTTCATTATGACCCGACCCACCAGCCAAGGGCTTGCTTCTCTGGCGATCCCGGGCTGTGTCTGCTCTGGGGGGTACTTCCAAATGTCCTACCACTGTGGGAGCCGTGTACGACGTAGTCGGCCGTACGTTCTGCTTGGAAGAAATGGAAGAAGGTGGTGAGCTTGGGGTGCACATGATAGACACAAGTTGGGAAGCGTCCGGAGCCGTGTGCGCAGATCCGGTGGCTGCAGAAGCAATAGAATTGGTGTTCCAATTCTTGGGAAAGACTCTTTTGAACGAAAATTCGCGCTGCGGCGTTGAAAATGTGTTATCTCCCGATAATGATGAACCAGGCCGGTCTTTGAAGTATACATCGGGGTGGGTAAAGGTAGGGGTGGCAGACTGAATGTCCACACAGCCTGCTCCCACCGGCTTGAACTCAGCGATAACAGCCACCCCAGGGATACCATCTTCACTAAGTTCCGATGGGTCTGGGTTCATCACTCTGGGTACACGAGACTCATCAGACTCCTCGTATTGTACGGTGTCAGTATTGAACCTGGTAGATTTCTCCCCAAGACTCCCAGTCTCTGGAGATACAGGAACGTCGATATCCACCGAAATGTATCTAGGATAAACACTGTCCTCAGGCACAAGTTTGCGAAATCGCTTTGCCCTTTTTCTGGGGCCGATACGCGTCTTGTTAGCTGCTAAAGCTTGGCGAATCCTTCTCTTCATCCGCCGGCGAATGTTAAATCGATGGATTCGACCTTGTACATTGAGGATGAGTATGCCGAGACGGTCCGGGACCCAACAGCCCAATCGATCTCTGGACAGCCATCGCTCGCCAGTGAGCTCTCTCCGCTGACTGGATCTTGCCATGAATCAACTTGAAGCGTAGTGAAGAAGTTCGAAAGTGAATATAACATTGCTAAAAGTGATGCAGGTAGCAACAGATTGTCTGACCTCGGGAGACCATAGAGCTTTATAAAAGATAAAGAACTGAACGAAAGTGACGGGAGATCCGGCACAATATTCTCCTCTCAAGCAATTAGTTGTTTTAATAACAATGGAATTAACGGTCCGTCGAGCAGTTTGAGTGCTTTGTTTGGACTTGGTTATCAATGGCCTTTTGTTGTTGTTGTATGAGTCAAGTGTAGGGGAATCATGAGACGGTTTGCTGGCATGAAAGAGAATAGATTTTCTCTCATCCAATCAGGCCACACCGAGGGCATACACCGTGGACAAGGCCGAGAGATGTATATACTTAAACCCCTCACAGTCCCTACCTTATGAGGTCGCCGGGGGTTCGGCAGGGAGTTCACTGAGTCAATTGAGACCATTGAGATCATTGCGTTCGCTGCGAGACATGCCAAGAAGATCCAACAAGTTTGGGTGCATCCTCTTGCATTCTCTTGCAGTTCCGTGCATGTCCTCCATGTAGTGTAGAAGGAGGCCAAGTCCTGTTTGACCGGTGGAACTTGCCGTTGTCAGCCTGATGTCATTGGTCTTCCCCAGGTCAATCAAAGCAATTGGATCACAGGGATGTAGACCTGGAGGCAAAATACTGCATATGTACGTACATGTATGTAGGGATGTACGTTAGATCAGAGGTAGAAACCGGAAGGATGTAGAGGAGAGGACCGGGGGGTGCGGGATAGCAAGCGGCCCGATCACACTCTACGCCGTACCCGGGATAGTTCAGACGTTACATCCAGGTCCAGATCCAGGTCCAGGCACTTCTTGACAGAAATTTCTGTTTCCTACTTTCGCCTCTTCTCACCTTTTTTTTTAGTCTCAACGCTTTGCAGGATTGACCGGGGGCTATATTAGGGAGCGCCATTCCCTTCTGAGGGGAACACCGCAGCTACCAGCCCGGAGAACAACTCGACGCTACACGATTCGGGTTCTTTTCTCTTCTCTGCGTGTCTGTCTCTCTGCCATTGTATCTTCATCCCATCTCCATACTACAAGTGTATCTCATTGACCTCACCCCAGACAACCCCGAGCTTTCTCCCCCGGAACTCCACTTTCTCCGCACAGACCGAGTGCAGCTCTTCCAAGGTTCAGAGAACCTTTTCCCGCCCCTCTGCAGGTTTTCTCTTTCTCTTTCATTTTCCCTCATTTCACACTATGGAGGAGAACGGTGAATCCATCAAGCGCGATGTGCGCAACCATATGCTGTTCGAGGTGGCCACCGAGGTGGCCAACCGTGTGGGCGGGATCTACTCGGTCCTGAAGTCCAAAGCTCCCGTCACTACGGCGGAATACGGCGAGCGGTACACTTTGATCGGCCCCCTCAATAAGGCTTCGGCCGCCGTGGAGGTGGAAGAGCTCACCCCGTCCAACCCAGCTATGCGGGAGACCATCCAGTCCATGAAGGAACGCGGCGTTGAGATAATCTACGGTCGCTGGCTCATTGAGGGTGCGCCTCGGGTGCTCCTCATCGACACCGGGACGGGTTACAGGTGGTTGGACGAGTGGAAAGGTGATCTTTGGACCAACTCTGCCATCCCGTCCCCCGCCGCCGATAACGAGACCAACGAGGCCATCGTTTTTGGATATTTGGTCGCTTGGTTCTTGGGAGAGGTACGTCACGCTCTGACCCAGCGCAAGAGGAGCGACACTGACCATGTTCCCCACTTTAGTACATTGCCCATGATCGTCGCCGCGCGGTGGTCGCTCATTTCCATGAATGGTTGGCAGGTGTGGCGCTGCCACTGACGAAGAAGCGGCACATGGACCTTACCACCATCTTCACTACGCACGCCACATTGCTGGGTCGCTATCTGTGTGCTGGTTCAGTGGACTTCTACAACAACCTCCAGTACTTCGACGTGGATGCGGAGGCCGGGAAGCGGGGAATCTACCACCGCTACTGCATTGAGCGCGCAGCCACGCATAGCTGTGATGTCTTTACCACCGTGTCGCACATTACCGCATTCGAGAGCGAACATTTGCTGAAGCGGAAGCCTGACGGTGTGTTGCCCAATGGCCTTAATGTGAAGAAGTTCTCTGCTATGCACGAGTTCCAGAACCTGCACTCGCAGGCCAAGGAGAAGATCAATGACTTTGTTCGGGGTCACTTCTATGGCCACAATGACTTTGATCTCGATAACACCCTTTACCTCTTCACCGCCGGTCGGTATGAGTTCCGTAATAAGGGTGTCGATATGTTCATTGAGGGCCTGGCTCGTCTGAACCATCGCCTGAAAGCCGTCGGGTCGACCATGACAGTCGTCGCATTCATTATTATGCCTGCCCAGACCTCCTCCTTGACAGTGGAGTCCCTCAAGGGACAGGCCGTTGTCAAGTCTCTGCGCGACACCATCGAGAACATTGAAAAAGGCATCGGCAAGCGCATGTACGAGCGCTGTCTTTCTTGGAAGGAAGGCGACAAATTGCCCGATGAGAAGGACCTGATCACCAGTCAGGATCGCGTCATGCTCCGCCGCCGTCTGTTCGCCATGAAGCGCCATGGCCTGCCCCCAATTGTCACCCACAACATGCACAATGATCACGAGGACCCCATCCTGAACCAGCTTCGCCGAGTCCAGCTATTCAACCAAGCCTCCGACCGGGTCAAGATTGTCTTCCACCCCGAATTCCTGAACTCAGCCAACCCCGTTCTCCCGCTGGACTATGATGACTTTGTGCGCGGAACCCACCTGGGTGTCTTCCCCTCCTACTATGAGCCCTGGGGATACACCCCCGCCGAATGTACCGTGATGGGCGTCCCCAGTATCACCACTAACCTCTCCGGCTTTGGTTGTTACATGGAGGAATTGATTGAGAACTCCTCCGATTACGGAATCTACATTGTGGACCGTCGCTCCAAGGGAGTGGATGACTCGGTCAACCAGCTGACCGAGTTCATGTTCAACTTCACGGAGAAGAGTCGTCGTCAACGTATCAACCAGCGTAACCGAACAGAACGTCTGAGCGACCTGCTTGACTGGAAACGCATGGGCTTGGAGTATGTCAAGGCTCGCCAGCTGGCCCTGAGAAGAGGTATGGACCCTCCCCGTATTGATTCGAGCTATGACTAACTGGAGAACAGCTTACCCTTCCTCCTTCGAGGGCCAAGAGGATTACTTTGACATCATTGGAGGAACTGACCAGAAGATCTCCCGCCCGCTTTCTGTTCCGGGATCTCCCCGGGATCGCACTGGAATGATGACCCCCGGTGACTTTGCCTCCCTGCAGGAAGGCCACGAAGGCCTGAGCACCGAAGATTACATTGCCTGGAAGCTACCGTGAGTTCATCCCCATCCCATTGATCTATTCATACTTACACTGTGGTTAGTGAGGAGGAAGAGCCCGAAGAGCACTTCCCACTTACATTGCGAACCCGCAAAACCACGGAGCGCCCCCAATCCCCGTTGGACAGCATCTCCATCAACGGCCGCCAGCTGGGTGACAGTCCGAAATAGGAGGGCAATAGCCGTATAACCGAGGGTTCCGTACTTGTTGGAACTCATTTCTCTTGGGGCCCCTCACCTGACGTCATTTGTACTTGTTTAATTACTGTGATCTTTTTATGCATCTGAAGCCAATGTTTACTGAACAGTGAAAGTAAGGTCATATGTGAGTAGCCTGTAAAATATAGATCATAGAGCTATAGAGCTATAGAGATAGAATTATAAAGCAGTATAGAGCTGTAGGGGCCGGAGTGTATAGCTCCGGATCGGAGCTTCGGAACTGATAGAGTTCACATCCCGGTGAACCTTTTTTGTCTCGACTATTTCAACCCCTCCTCTGCCCCTCCTCTGCCCATCCTCTTCTTCCTCCTTCAACTACTTCACTTCCAACTATACACGTCTACCTTCGGTACGACTCCCAATGGAGCCGCGCACGTCCACCCTGCGGGGTTGCAGGACAATGTCCTCGCTAAGATGATGAGATGGATCAAGGTATTTGTTCTTGGTATAACAGTCGGTGCACACGCATGACAGGTGTTCGGCTCAACTGGTCGAGCGACCCTAAGCTTAGGACTTCCCTCGACTAGTTGGCCGTTCTGAGATTATACTGTCAAAACTTGATCTAGACAATACTAGCGAAAGGACATGCGTGACTTTGATTGTTTCCCCTTGTGTTTTTGTACTTGGTTCTGTTCACATCTACTTCCAGGTTCAATTTTATCCAATTATCTCAACTGCTCAGGTCTCAATCGAAGGCATAGCATGAGCATGAGATGGATATGGCCTGGATGTGGATTGGATAGGACTGAGTGCTGTCTCTTTCGGCATACTGACTCAATTGAAGAATAACAGCTTGATCTATCTGCCATCATGTCTACCGACAAGATCACTTTCTTGACCAACTGGTATGCTGACAATCCTAGTGCCTTTTACCCGTCCCATGTCATTCAGTGGCATTGTTCCATCTATATAGTTCAGCTGGCTAAGTGTTTGTTTCTCAAGGCACGCAACCCCGTACCACGCCCCCCTCTACCTCGCCCAGGCCAGAGGCTACTTCAAGGATGAAGGCCTCAAGGTGGCTCTGCTCGAGCCCAACGACCCCTCCGATGTGACCGAGATCATCGGCAGCGGCAAGGTCGACATGGGCTTCAAGGCCATGATCCACACTCTGGCGGTTCGTGTTCTCTTTAGACGATCTGAAAGACCCTTGCTGATTCCTCTCTAGGCCAAGGCTCGCGACTTCCCCGTCACTTCCATCGGCTCCCTGCTCGATGAGCCGTTCACCGGAGTTGTGTACCTCAAGTCCAGTGGTATCACCGAGGACTTCCGCTCGCTGAAGGGCAAGCGCATTGGCTACGTTGGCGAGTTCGGAAAGATCCAAATCGATGAACTCACCAAGTATTACGGCATGACCACAGACGACTACACAGCCGTCCGCTGCGGCATGAATGTCACCAAGGCCATCATCCAAGGCGACATCGACGCCGGCATCGGCCTCGAGAACGTCCAGATGGTCGAGTTGGAAGAGTGGCTCGCCGAGCAAAACCGTCCCCGCGATGATGTGCAGATGCTCCGCATCGACCAACTCGCCGAGCTGGGCTGCTGCTGTTTCTGCTCGATCCTCTACATCGCCAACGACAAGTTCATCGCCGAGAACCCAGAGAAGATCCAGAAGTTCATGCGCGCCGTCAAGCGCGGCACGGACGCTGTTCTCGCCGACCCGGCTGCCGCCTACAAGGAGTACATCGATGTCAAGCCCATCATGGCCACCCCCGTCAACCGCAAGATCTTCGAGCGCTCGTTTGCTTACTTCTCGCGTGATCTGAAGAACGTTGCCCGTGACTGGAACAAGGTTACCAACTATGGAAAGCGTCTTGGTATTCTCAAGGATGACTTTGTCTCCAACTACACTAACGAGTACCTTTCCTGGGGCCTTGATGCTGACTCTACTGATCCTACTGGCGACCAGAAGCGCATGGCTGCCCTGCAGAAGGAAATTGCTGCTGGCGGTGGCTACAAGCGTCTGGAGGTTTCGGCCTCTGCTTAGGTTACTTCCTGTTGGGAGACTGTCCTATACTAGGCTCCGCTCGTTAGCCTAGACTTTCAATCAATGAAACTATATTCGCGCTCTGTTTGCCTTCTTTCCACTGGTTCTGGTTCGGGTGAAGCTGCTCCTCATTCATAGACTAATCTACTCCGTAATTCCATCTGTAACCCAAGCTACTGCCTCACAATACGCCGACCTGTGAGAACATCTCCATCTTGCGACTTACGCAGAAGTAACTTGTCCAAGTGTATTCAGATCCAACACCGGTGGTACAAGCTATTCCGTCAATATCATCGGTTGATGTCACGTGACCACCGTGTATACAGTCCAACTAAAGGCGTAACTGTTGATTTAACTGTTGATTTCCTTTTTAGGCAAATTTATCTCATTAATAGCTACCTCTAAGACAGACTTAATAGCAAACAGCTCTACCAGATTTGGGTTTCGAGTTATCGAGGGAAATGGCACTGTCTTGTTGTACCATCGGCCTTCCACGCCACTGCTGCTGTCCCAGACCAGCTTGGCCATATGATAAGACGCTTCGTTCGCGGGGAAAGGGAGAAATCTCATCTTTAAGGCCATGTTGGTATTGTCCTCTCGGCTTTTGGGCCATGGCTATGCGAGTTAGTACTTGTCCCCGAAAGTATAACTCAGCACTTATTGGGGTATATGCCTTGAGCGTTTTGAAAAGGATATTCTCCCAGCACCTCATAGTGATGCTAGTGTTCATAATCAGAAAACCAAACCACCTACCGCAAACAGTTTGGCAGAGATTCTTTCAATATCCCTTATAGTGATGTGCTTTTGCGAGAGAATAGTGGAGTTTACTGCAATCGATATAACCTATTCGAAAGGGCCAAATAAGCCATTGATGTTCGAGCTATGTAGCTCAAAATAACATAAGGTAAATGCCACCGGGATAAAACACACCCGATGCACCACATAAAATCAGACATCAAACACGCCCAACACCGCTTGCAAACTCCTGCCTTGGCAGACCAACAGATGCACGAAATCAACAAACCATCATCAATATCAAGGGGTACCAGGTGTATCAAGAGAAACACGTAAACATCATAACAAGTCACAGATTAAACACCGTTACGGTAAATTTGGGAGCCACCGGAGCGAATCTGGACCGTGTCTCGTCGCTGGAGAACCACCAGTGCCCGGTTAAGGGCCTGCTCGGTGTAGTTTTTGCCTTCGACAAACTCGCGACGCAGGGTTGCCAAGCTTGTGCTCCAGCCGATGGGAAGGCGGCGCTTCAGCTCGTCTTCAATCTTGCTGGATGCCTCCATGAGGTCCTTGCTGCCTTGGCCTTCACCCTGAGTAACGGCGTCCATGGTGGATGCGAGGAAAAGGCGGATGGCCTCGTCCACGTGGGCTTCGGTGGCGATTGGAGACAGAGACAATTTGGCGAGAGATTCGGAGATACGGATGATGGCTTCTAGCTGGCGAACCGTGATAGGAATAGATGACCGGTTGTTGGATTCCATCTCAGCGCGGTGTACTTGTTTACGGATGGAGACGAAGTGGGATGAGAGTTTCTCTGCGGCTTCAGGGGAAAGGCGAGGGGCACAGCGACTTGAAATGACGTTAGTAAGGAGATGATAAAATCGTTTTGAAAATTGACATACCTGCGACAGTAGCTAATGTAGCGCTTCATCTGATCGACGGGGATTTCAGCCTCAACTTGCTCTTCCACACCGCGACCACCCATGTGAACGCCCATGACGTGGCGGGCAATCTTCTCGTCACGGCCGCGCTCGTGGTCGTCGCGGACGATGAAGATCATGTCGAAACGGGACAGGATAGTAGTCTGGAAATCGATGTTTTCGCCAGGTGTCTTGAGATCATCATAACGACCAAAGACGGGATTGGCTGCTGCCAGAACCGATGTTCTTGAGTTCAGGATTGTTGTGATACCGGCCTTGGCGATGGAAATAGTCTGCTGCTCCATTGCTTCGTGA
>ERZ1673737.3079-NODE-3079-length-13115-cov-4.620904_pt1 | contig 13115 bp, 17 predicted proteins | sample MGYA00580211_ERZ1673737 | MGnify/ENA primary metagenome ERZ1673737 (study PRJEB41218, sample SAMN15661789) | gut metagenome | host: Homo sapiens | place: Canada: London | collected 2015-08-20/2019-03-30 | study: EMG produced TPA metagenomics assembly of... | reverse complement strand
AGGAATGCAAGAGAGACAAGATACGACTGAGAGAGGGAAGGAAAATAACAGAGAAGAAGCGAAGAGAAGTGAAGTGGCCTTGGAAGGGGAAGGGAAGCAGCAGAGCCGCATCCGCATGGGCATATGTGAATGTGCGGGATGGCCACTGCTCATCGCCTTCGGCCTCTGCCTGGTTCATTCTCTTCTCTTCATCAACGCCCGCACGCTTCGTACAACCTCCTCTTACCCTGCATTCTATTCCCTCGACTGATCCAGACTCTACTGGCTCAGTCGCTACCACTCGATTCTTTCCTCAAGACCTTTTTATGCAACCAGAGCCAACTGCCGTATCTCAAAGTGCGACCCCCGTTGACTCATCCCAAGTCGATCCCAGTTCCACCCAGCATGGACATGACCTCGATGACGCTCAAGTCTCTGACCTTCTCGAGCGAGAGGAGGCCAGAGACTCTGCAGACGTCCCGGGCATGCCGGTTCAAGGTGAACAGCACGCGTCCGTAAATGTCGACGGTCGCCCTGCCCCGCCCCAAGTCGATCGAGTGAGTCAGTATGAGAATGCTGGAACTCCCGGGACTCCCCCTATGCAACAGGATGATCTTGTATTCCGGGTAGTGGCTTCCACCGGACAGTCGCAAGGTTCTCTTGAGACGTTTCCCAATGGTAGGTTCTTTTCCACCCCGCAGCGCAGTTACCTTCTGACCTTCGTCGGCAGAGGTCCTCACCCACATCCTCTCCCACCTCCCTCCACAGTCCTTGTCGGCTGTCACCTTGGTGTCTCGTCGATTCCATGCGCTGGTCACAACACCCCACGCCTGGAGGATCGCCTTTTCGCGTTTCTTCCCGGGGCCGCAGGCCGTTGAGGATGATCGGCATGCCACGACCAATGATGCAGACTTGCTGGCGGACCGGCGGTACTTCACAAGATTGACTGCGCTGGCGTCTTGGCGCAGCGAATACATTCTTCGTACCCGTTTGATGCGATCTTTGTCTCGAGGCAAACCTGCGCAGTTCGAGCCGCCCAAGAGGAACGGTACCGTACGCACTGCGAGTGCTCGCCAGGGGAGCGCGATAGCAACATACACTTCGAATCTGCTGTTCCCCGTTAGCCACATCCACGGGTCTTTCAGTTCCGACAAGGACCCTCACTTCATTCATGCCGCTGCGGAGCAAGGTATTGCATCTGCAAGTGATCCGTCGACCGTTAAAGTCGGCACCTGGGGCGTTTCTGATCATCAGATGTTCCGTCACTTTGCGGACCTATTCCCCGGAGAAGCACAATATGGTCTCGGAGCTGGTGACATGGTTGGTCTGCCCAATGTGATGGATGTCAGCCAGCCATATGGGATGGTCTACGGCGAAGCCTGTCCGCAAGGACGCAGCTACTTCATTTCAACTACGGAGCAGCGTGGTCGGTTCCTGGTACCTTCGGAATTGGGTTCTCATCCAAAACTCGGAATACCCGCCGTGAACATGATTACCCATGCTGTTTGCTCAGTATGGATTGCCAAATCCTCTAACATTCTCAAGATGACAGAGGGGCTCATTGGAATGATGTCTGGTTCGTCCTCTGGAGTGCTGACAGCGTATTCTTTGGGTCCCCATCCGACTTACGAAAAGCGATATGAACGAGGTCAACCAACTGCTAAATGGGTTCTAAGTCCTGGTGTGCCTATCATTGGAATTGCCGTTGATGAACAATGTTCGACCAAGCGCCATTCAGAAAGACGCATTTGGGCTGTTGCTTTAAATGCTTTGGGAGAAGTGTTCCATCTTACTGAACTTCCTCGGCAGCCGGATATCCCTTTTACCGCCAAACTCGACGCTGAGCAACTTGATGAGCTAGCTTGGAAGACTGGCAGAAGTGTGCGCTGGGAATTGGTCGAGGCAAGCAGACGTGTGGCACGCCCAGACCCGTTCAACCGTGAAGTAGTCGATGGCAGCTACAGCCCGCGGTCATCATCGGATTCCATGGCCCTCAATGATCATCAGATTGCGGCAGAAACGAAAGAGATTGAAAAGTTTCTTTCGTTCAAACCAAAACACTTCCGCAAGGTCTGTGAAAGCTGGAATATGCAACGCGACCTTAAGGTGGACTTTGCTGGTGGTGACGGTTGTGGGGTTGGCGAGTCGGTTATTGTCATTGTCCGCGGTTCGGGTGAAGACGAACAGGCATCGATCAAGCGATTCACGCGCTCTACTTCAATTCACGATTCGGCCTCGCCCACGCCGGAGTCCCGTCCTCTCGCCACCCCGCCGCCGTCACTGTTTGGTGGCCCAACGACCATCTCGACTCCGCCCGTGAGCAGTGTCCCCTCTTCTCGATCTTCCAGCCGGGTGGCCCGATCAGCTACTACAAACTATGAATGGCACCTGTCAGAGTTTGTCTTCGGTGATCGCAAATCTTTGGGAATCAGTACCACTGCATTAGATACTTCCACCTTCGCGACTATCACGGCGGAAGAGGATCCTCTTCTAGCAATGTCTGGGAGCTCTCATTCGTCTGCGACTTCCTCGCCGATGTTGCCTCACATGGAGCAGCCGCGCTCCAGTCTTGATGTTCCTGGGCAACGCGCTCGATATCTCGCAGTTGGAACCAACAATGGAATGATCTTTGTCTGGAACATTCGGGCGCCAGCAGCGCCCTCTACTGAGATCATCAATTCCATTCCTCCTCTGCGCATTATCCAAACGGATTCGCCTCAAGTGTCTTGCCTGGCCGTCACATCTTTGTATTTGGTACACGGCGGCAATGATGGTCTTGTGCAGGCTTGGGATCCTCTCGCGTCTTCAACAAGGCCAATTCGAACTATCAATTCTCGATTCTCATCCCGCGCCCGTCGTCGTCTAGTGCAAGCTGAGGCCTCTGTCCTAGGTGTTGGCAACAATTTCTACGCCACGGGGGCCATTTGCCTTGATACAGACCCCACTGTGTTGCGTGGAATGGTCTCACTTGGCACGCATTTGCGATACTGGTCATACAGTTCTTCTGCGGCTGATCAGTACAAAACCAGCAAGCGTCGCCTGCGTCGCTTAATGCGTGGCAACAACAGCACTCCTGAAGGTCAACGTTTTAACAACAGTGGTCGGGGCGCAATCCAGGACTACATCGAAGATGAACGTGTGGAAATGGAACGACAGAAGATCGCGGATGAGAAAGAGCGAGCCCACCTAAGTCAACGTTTCGGGGTTGATCTGTTAGGCCCGGATGTCGATGAGGAGCAGCTCTTGATGTATGCCCAACTTTTGAGTCAAGAGGCTTACTCGGGCGACACCACAAAGAACGAGGGAAATGCAGCAGTTTCTAGCTCGGTCACAAGTGCCTCCTTGCCCGATACTGTTGGTCCCAGTTCCTTTGGCCTCGGCGACATCTCATCCTCTTCATCCCCCTATCAAGATCCCGTGGATGACAATGATGACGATGAGCTGGCCGAGGCAATACGCCTCAGCTTGCTCGATGAACAGGGTGTTCCTCCGCCCTTCGATCTGACGCCCTCTATTCCCATCAAGTACGCGAAAGGAGTGCAACCACGTCAGTTATCGCCTGGGGCCGAGGGAAGTAGACAGCAAGAAATGGATGATCTGGAATTTGCCATTCAGCTAAGCTTGGCCGAAGGCAAGAGTCGTGGAGAGGAACAGGAGCAGGAAGAGTTCCCATCCCTCGCACCACCTATGTCGACCTCGCCATCAGGTAAGGGCAAGGGGAAAGCGAGAGCCATTTGGGATTAAGTTAAAGAATTTGTGTCATTTTTGGATTTGTTTGATTTATTGTTTAATTTACACTGCTCCCTTTCGCGCTTTAATCGTCTAGAATATTCTATTGCATTTGCATCAATTTTGTTAACATTCGAGTATTCTGCATGTTATAGTTACAGGGATCTTCGCATCACCCACTCCCAGATTCCTCCGGGGAACCCAAATCTCACCCTAGTCCCTATATCCCACTTTACCTCGGTCTAAAATCCTTTGATTCCGGATACAAGTGACATCACACGGAATGCCAGACTCCCGTGATCCCTCGCCAGAGGACGAGCTCTTCCGTGCTGGTCTCCAAGTCCGCCGCGAAGTCCTAGGGGATGACTACGGGAACAAAGCCATCCAGGAGCCAAATGGCTCCACGCAATCTCCCCAAGAGGTTGTAACCAAACTCGCATGGGCATGGTCTGGACAAGGCGCGGCTTGAGTCGATCCATGCTTAACATTGCTCTATTGAGCGCGCTTAATCGGCCAGATGAACTTGCTCTCCATCTTCCAGGGGCAATCAGAAATGGAGTCACCAAAGCCGAGATCCAGGAGCTTATGCGTCATACATCGATGTATGCTAGTATGCCTGCGGCAGTATCGTCGTTCAAAATCGCCGAACGGGTTTTAAAAGATATGGATGACGAGCCAAAGAGGAAGTCTAAGATTTGAGTGGGTATGATGGGCTTGTTTAAAGCGTATACATATATGTAACGCATGGCAGTCTATTGGGGATGTTCTAGATGTTATCTTGCGGAATGTGACTGACCACTCAATGAACCAGCCTGAGAGAATTGCAATCCAAGACTTACAGCGTGAACACGGACACAACTTGTGACTAGAGCAATAGGGAGTACAATAAGATATCCGACTCAATAGGCTCCATATTCCCTTTACCCCAGGTCTGACGACGACGTTCTTGCGTGATAGATTGAACCCCATGGGGGAATATCTGGAATAGACCTTGTACTCACCTCTAACCATGCATAGCATTGAAATCCCTTCGGTTGACATCTGGGATTGTCTCTTCGAAAGGAAGGGAAAGCCTTTCCCACAGGATCATGGTATGTACATATCTCGGTATTTGTTAGGCAACCTAGGGGATGCTGAATCGGGGCAGTTATCTTCAAATCGCTTTCCTTCAGATATGCGCTCTGATGCTCTGATTTTTGGTGCCAATTTACAGCGCAAACTTGGATGGGAGAAGGGCGAGGTTCTCCCAGTCTTTTCGCCGAATTCCATTGACATATCATATCCACTGTATACTGGGGCTGTCATTGGGCTAGAGGTGTTGTCTCACCTGCCAACCCACATACACTGCAGAGGAGCCAGCTCGCTGATAGTGGAGCAAAGGTACTGGTTGTTCACTCCTCACTAATAAAGGTTGCAACAGCAGCTGTACAAAATCTTGGAATTCTAAAATCGAACATATGGGTTGTTGACCCCCAACCCTTAAATCAGGACTGCAGCACCCTCGATCTATTCTTGAGACTAAGGCAGCTAGCTGGGAGTATACAATCCAAGATTGATCCTGTCACAGACACAACATTCCCGGTCTACTCCTCGGGAACAACAGGACCACTCAAGGTGCAATGGCCACTCATACCGACGTAGTCGCGGACTTACACTGCAAAGACAGGTTGATGGTCCATATATGGACTGGAAAATGACTGGGTTTTTGCAGTGCCGCCAACCTACCATATCTATGGTGTGTCCGTCCTTGCGAGAAGGTTGTCTTTTTTGGAAACTAATCAGCCTATAACGATATACAGGTCTTGCATGCGTCATTCACAACCCCGTCTTCAGAAATATACCATCGCGGCTTTCGTGCGCGTTGTGTATAATGATTCCATTACGAAGGTTTATGTTGCTCCCCCAGTTGGCCTACATCTGACCAAAGATCCGGCAATGACACAAGCTTGTCTGTCATCCTTGCGAGTGGTGACATCAGATGGAGCACCGCTTCCCCAGATTTGATTCGTGCGGTATATGATCGACTGAAGATCCCAGTTCGCCAAGCATTTGGATTGACGGAATTGACCTCGGCGAGCCACGTCCAGGTAATACCTTAACAATAAAAGCAATGCAGTCCTAGCTAACCTGTTCAAACAGACATGGGACAAATCGAACCACGCAATGGGGATCCACTGGGCTAACCTCTACCCAGGGTCGAGGTAAAATTCATGAACGAACAAGAAGACGAGCTCCAAGGTGAAGGCGAGCTCTGTCTTCGAGGACCGAACATCTTCCTAGGGTATCGCAGTAACGCCGGGGCCACCAGGGAATCAATTACGCCAGATATATGGTTCATGGCTGGTGATATGGGATATCAAGGCGAGGAAGGCAATCTCTTCCTCGCAGATCGGCTGAAGGATCTAATAAAATCCAAGGGTTTCCAGACTCCTCTAGCGGAGATGGAAAGTGTCTTGCATGGACAGGTTACAGAGGAGCTGGTTGGGTCTGTTGCTACAAAAATGGCTCTTCATAAGAGACTTCGTGGAGGTATAATCTGGATTGATGAAATGCCCAAGGGCTCTTCTCAAGCGTGTTCTGAGACACCGGGTCGAAGGCGTGGACCGAAAGAAAGCAGTTGGTGCTCTGTTTACGAAGATCGTTCGTCCAAGCCATAATTGAGCATAAGAGGTCATAATGGAATAAACGCGCAATAGAATACATAATGCTATGCTGCCATGCTATGCTAGGAATTCCTTCCAATCTATGCGGGCGGGCTAAAAAAGGGAACAACAGAACAATAGGCACGAATTGTTCCAAAGGGTAGAGGAATCATGCGCAAATACCAAGTGAATCACAAGAAACCGCGGATGCGAGTGAACAATGGTCAAGAAAGAAGTAAATCCTCGAAGCTTATATCAGCCTCTTGGTCGTCTCAGAAGCCAAAAGAGAAAGAAGGAAATTTATGCAACACCATAAAAGCGATTACAGAAGAGAAGCAAGGAGCATGAAGAAGCCACCCATGCCACCGAGGACCATCGAGGGGGAACCGCCGTTGATGGAGGCGGCATTGGTAGAGGTCGAGGTACCCGACGAGCTGGAGCTGGAACCGGAGGACGAGCCGGAAGTAGAAGAGGGGGTGTTGGCACCGGACTTCACTTCGAACTTGACATCGGAGACCTCCTTGCCGTTGTGGTCGTAGACCTTCTGGGGAATGGTGGTGCTGGAGACAGAGACCAGCTTACCGGTGGGGGCATTGGGCAGACCGTTCTTGATGTATTCGGAAACCTTGGAGGGCACCTCGGGCAGATCCCAAGCGTTGTAGAAGGACTTGTGGGTGATGAGAGAGGTGCTGCACTCCTCCGCCTTGACGCTGGTCTGGCTAGAGTTGCTGGAGGTGATGCGGTCCATGTCGAGCTGGCCGAGCTGGTTCTGGAAGTTGGCGTAGTCGATGAGCATAGTGATGGTGTCGCTGTCGTTGGCGCTGACCAGACCATACTCGTTGTCCTCCTGGGTCCACTCATAGACAAGACCACCGGAGAAAGCCTGGGTCATCTCCTCGCCGTAGAGAGCCTGGACCTCGGTAAAGACACGGGGCTTGACCTCGTTGCAGCCGTACTCGGAGAAGAAGACGGGGATGGTGGCGTTTGAGAAATCATCGGTGAGAACGTCGAAGCCGCTGGCCTTGTACGAAGACTTGCCGCACCAGGAGTAAGAGTTGAGACCGAAGAAGTCGGCACGGGAAGAAGTCGAGTTCTTGAGATCACACTCGAAGTAGTGAACGGTGTCCATAAGGATATCACGGATGTCGGCGGCCGAGTAACCAACGGGGATGGCGCGTTCAGAGTTCTTGGCGATGTAGTCCTTCATGTCACGAACAACAGCGCGCATGTACTTGGGAGCAGCGTAGGTGGCATCCTCGTTGATGACCTCATTTCCAGCGAAGAATCCGAGAAGGTTGTCGTAGTTCTTGAAGCCTTCAATGATACCGAAGACCTGCTTGTAGTAGATAGCGCTGTAGGTGGTCCAGGGAGCGCTGCGGTCCAGGTAACCACCCTCCAGAGGGTTGCTGACATCGAGGATCATGTAGATACCGGCGGCGTTGAAGATGGAGACGCATTCGTCGTGGTTCAGGCTGGGCTCGAGGTTGTAGACACGGATAGTGTTAATCTATTAAGACATGAGTTGCTGAGTCGCATACAAGGAAACATATCAACATACACCCAGGCGCTGCATGAGGGCAGCATCGCGCAGACAGATCTTGCCATCGCTGAGAGGGTCGAGCTTCGCAGTGAAGCCGGAGGAACCACCGGGCTGGTAGTCGACACCAATGATCTGGAAGCGATCACCGTTGTCGGAGTTGACGAAGTCCTATCTTGTCAGCTCATGCGTGTATCGATCACGGGGTATCGCTTACCTTTCCCTTAACCTCAAGAGGTGTAAGAGCCAGCGCAGAGCCTGCGAGGGCCAGGACAGAAGAGAACAACTGAGAGTAAGACTAAATCAAACGTTAATTCGAGCTCCAAGCGCAATTCATGCCACACGTACAATCATGGTGTTGGGAAGTATAAACGAGGGAACTGCGCCAGGCGCGGGAAGTATAGAAGTAACGAACGTGAAACACCAAAGAGCTTGAAAGAAAAGAGAGGAAATCAGGATGATTAAAAAAGATAATGGAGAACCCAGGAAACCCAGGATCAGCGGTCTCAATTTTGTGGACCCGATAGACTCCCAAGCCACTGAACAATGGAATAGGGGCGCGTTAGGGGTCTTAGGGCCTTGGGGAGACACTTAGGGCGTCTAGCGGGGTTTTGTCGCATTCCCAAGTAATTCCAACTTGTTTCAGACTATGATAACCGCTGATTAATTTGAATCAATTTACATCATACGCCTGTTCAAGTGCAAGGGTTATCCCTTTTCCTACCGATTTTCCCGTAAAGAAAATTTCAGTCTACCAAGTTTGCATGGGACCTGACTGCCCCGCCAAGTGCCAAACCACGGACGAACTCGCGGGAATTGCCGCCAAGGCCCTGCCAAGACACTCTCCTCCGCTGGCTAACGCTGGGCCAAGATGCACTGGCAGAGGAGCCCAATAGCGGAAGTCGTTCCTCACGCCACAGCACTGCCACGGTCTTGGTGTAGGCGGTCGAATTAATTGACTTGTGCTCAGGGGCCTGACTCTCCATAAATATCTTCTTAGCGAGCCCATGTGCTCAGTCAAAGCTCTCCTGGGCATAGTCCAAGGATGATAGAGAGAAACAGACACTGCCAAGTCACCCTGCCAATTTCCCAGGTCCATCACAAGGTGAGAAAGTTGGTCCTGTCTGTCATGCCTCCCCTATGAAGCCAACTATTTCCCACTTGCTCGCGCTTCTCCCCATGCCCTAATTGGCCCAACGATGCGACCTAATATAGACCAACTATCATAGACAGGAAACTAGGTATATGAGATCCACCACCTGATTAACTAGCTACCTTTAATTCATCCATGTCTCCAGTCTTCTCCCTTTCCTCTCTTGTCTTCACATCGTTGAAATTTATGCGTGAAAAATAAACGGATTGGGACACACCTTCCGAGTCCTCCCCTGCAGCCCAAACACATCATGATTTCGACCGCTCTGCCATTCCTGCACCAGGTATCCCGGTCCTCATCATGATGAGCTTGGAATGTTTCAATCCCCAATATATGCCCCAAATTGTATGCCCTATTCTCTGCAGATATGCGCTATATGCCCTTCCAGCCTGGACATGTAATTGGTACTGTCATGTGCCTTCACCCGTATGAGTTTATCTGCCGTAAATGTTGCGACACGGACGCAGATACATGTCACTCTCGACGAGGGCCGCTATGTTCTGGGCCATGGTTCTTGCTCTGGTTTTGTCGATTCGAGCGCATTGCCCCAGAGGTCAGGATATCTTTGACAATAGAATCTGGATAACAACAGGGACAGGAAATAAAATATCAAGGGGAAAATTATCGAGCAGAAATGGAGAGGAAAGAAGGAGAGACCACGCGAACAAGGTGTTTCTGGACAGATACAGTAGTCTTATTCAATATTCTATATGTTAACGTATGCTCTAGTGCATACAACTTATATTTAGACCCGCGTAGTGTGCTTTGAAATTCGCCTATCTTAAAGACAAATTTCATGGTCATTCATAAGCGCAAATTTGGCGTAATGTTGCAGTAACTTATATCTAGTGCTGACTTGAGAATATCTCCTAGAATAAACTCGTTGAACTGCTGCTCGGAATCAAACGGACCACGTTTAATTAACGCAATCTGTCCAATTACAGCTTTGCCACGATCAATAGCTCCGATATAGCCACCCTTCAAGTCGCGAAGTTGATTTATGTAGGCGTGAAGCTCGGAGGCGATGGAGAGCTTCTGATCGGAGTCTAAAGTATCCCATGCTTCATCAAGTCGCTTGCCACGCATGTAGTCCATCACGATAGTCACGACTTTTCCATCTTCCCAATGAATATCATAGACTTTGGGCACACGGATTGTCGTGTTTGTCGCAATGAAACGAAGTGTTTGGGCTTCGTGGGAGCGGAGATTGCCCGATTTCACGAGGAGATTGTTGCCAACTCGGAACCGTGCGACCGCACAACGAATGAAGGGTCGTTCTTTCTTGATCATTCAGTGAGTTCATTCTTAATAAAAGAATATCGGCCCTTCTGTTGCATATCAGAAATTCTGAAAAGTGAGCAGATCTATGCGGGGTAGAAAGTGAATGAACGGCCGGACGGAGAGTAAGATAGGAGCGCTGATTTTGCATAATGTCATATTTTTATGACTATATTCCTGACAGTGTCTTAAGGTAACAAACAAGGCAGAAAATTAGCTATCCTTTCGTGGCTAGGAGGGCTTCACCACCACTGTATGATATATAGGACGCTTAGAATGGCGTCAAACGTAGCCGCTTTCGGCGCCCAATGTACTGTCACCTAGCGTTGTGGGCATAGTATGGACAATCTAAATCATCGGAATTGATAGGTGAGCCACGCAGGTAGGAAGATAGCATAACGTTATCATCCTTGTTACCTGGTTAACTTACCCGTTTTATACTATTGTTATACCTACCGAGGTTTCTTTACAAGATATTCGATCCAACCCGCTTAGTTCTCAGGGAGCATTTCAAATGCATAAATAGCCTATGGTGTTAGAGTTATTAGGTGCTAACTCTTAGTACATAAGTTAGAAATTAAGATTGTTGTTGTGTTGATCTCCTATTGAAGTACACTGATTCGATATTCTCTCTATCCCCACCCGATCTCGTCATCGCAGCCCCAATATTGCTCATCTTCTTCACCTTTCTGATGTTTCTATTCGCACGCATAGAATTATGATCTCATTTTGAAATAAACATTTACTCGGCCGACTGGTTCCTGGTGGTTTTCATTGCGCGCAGCGGATCGCGGATGGTGTGCTACATGAACCTTTTATACTTTAAGTTAAGTTATCCGCAATGTCTTCTTTCATGGCATTCTTCCACTTTCTTTCCAAAGCTCATTCTGATTCTCAAGGCTGTTATGGCTTCGGTGTCAGAAAAATACGAGGGTGACCCCAACGTCAAGAATGAGGGAAGCCGCTCTCCTCCCTCAAGTGTCGCAGAGGCTGTGGGTATCAATGAAAAAGCATTGCTGCGGAAACTTGACTATCGTCTTCTGCCACCACTCACACTGCTGTATTTGCTTTCTTTTCTAGATCGCAGTAATGTGGGGAATGCGCGACTAGAAGGAATGACAGATGATATCCATATGTGTATGTTATGTACCGTCTCAACCACAATGATAGATTCCTGACCTGGGTGATTTATACAGCAGGAAATCAATACCTCACCGGGTTGACACTCTATTTCATCGGATATGTCCTCTTTGAGCTGCCCTGCAACATCGTCCTGAAGAATACCACCCCGAGACAGTGGCTCCCGACATTGACTCTCATCTGGGGTGTGGTCGCTACACTATTGGGAATTGTACAGAACTACCCAGGGTATCTGTCGTCAAGGTTCTTTCTCGGTGTGGCGGAAAGTGGCCTCTTCCCGGGGGTTGTCTTCTATCTGTCTATGTGGTACAAGCGCAATGAGCAGCATTATCGAGTGGCTCTATTTTTTAGTGCTGCTTCACTAGCAGGTGCTTTTGGTGGTATTCTTGCTTGGGTTGGTCTATCTTATACCTCGATCGAAGACAAAAACTAACCAGCTTTCAGGCAATAGCTCACATGAAGGGGGTTGGCGTGAGTACATGATAGATCATTGTCGCTATGCTACGAGGAGCTAACATATTATAAAGGGCCTAAATGGATGGCGCTGGATTTTCATCCTGGTACGAGCCCAAATCAGAACATAATATGTTACATACTGATGGTTTTCTCATTTCTTCAGGAAGGATTGTTGACTGTTGTTGTTTCGATCTTCGCCTACTTCTGGGTATACAACTATCCATCCACGGCCGAATTTCTGTCAGAGGAAGAGCGAAAATTTATCCAATTTCGCCTGAAGAATGACAGTGATGCTACTTTTGACGAAAAGTTCACCTGGTCCGCAGTGCTAGATGCAATCAAGGACCCCAAGGTCTGGCTTTATGGGTTAGGGTTCCACACAATGTCTCTTCCCCTATACACACTTTCGCTCTTCTTGGCAAGTATGCCTTCTACTGTACTACGAATTAAGTACTGACTTTTGCTCAGCCAACAATCATCAAGGAGCTAGGGTTCTCCGCCGCAAAGGCTCAACTGCTTTCCGTGCCACCATACGCAGTCGCATTCGTACTCACCATCAGTGTTGCAGTTGCTTCCGAGAAGACTCGCATCCGTGCACCATTCATCATGGGTTCATCTGCTCTCGGCTGTATCGGGTACATCCTCTTGCTGTCACAGCATCGCGCTGGTGTATCTTACCTGGGAACTATATTTGCGGCGGCAGGCATCTACCCAGCTGTCGCCATTGTATTGTCCTGGCCTGCCAACAATGTGTCTGGCCAAACGAAACGATGCATTGCCAATGCCCTGCAGATCTCAATTGGTAACCTAGGAGCGGTTCTTGGAACACAGCTTTATCGGACTGAGACTAGCCCACGATATTTCCTAGGCCATGGTGTGTTAACCGGTAATTTTATGTCCACATATTGACATGTTACTGACTACGTCGTTCCTTCAGGTTTCGCGTTAGGCTATCTTGTAGCAAATATTGTCGTTGTCGGAATCTTATGGTTGGTTCTTCGGCGAGAGAACGCTGAAAAGGAGCGCGTTAGAGAGGCGCAGGGGCTGACACCGTTGATGGGAGATGTTGGTGATGCTGAGGGAGACTTCCAGGGGGACAAGGATCCCCGATGGGTATTCCAAACTTGAAACCTAGCCTGTTAGATATCTATGATCGGTCTATAATTGCACGCAATGTTAGTTTCAGGCAGGTAGCTAAACC
>ERZ1673737.3077-NODE-3077-length-13123-cov-22.090450_pt1 | contig 13123 bp, 8 predicted proteins | sample MGYA00580211_ERZ1673737 | MGnify/ENA primary metagenome ERZ1673737 (study PRJEB41218, sample SAMN15661789) | gut metagenome | host: Homo sapiens | place: Canada: London | collected 2015-08-20/2019-03-30 | study: EMG produced TPA metagenomics assembly of... | reverse complement strand
AAAAGTGGACCTGGCGGGAATCGAACCCGCGTCCAAAAACCTGTCCCATGTACTTCTACTATCATAGTCAGTTATTTGACATTCCCTCTGCCGTACGAAAACTAACATCCTTACGGGTTCAGTAGCTTCATAATACGCCTGACAGCTCAAAGCTTTGCCGTCATCGTTTCTCACATAGTCGGTGCCAGATTCCTAAAGTGTGAGTGCTTCAGGGCTGACATGCAGCATTTAGGCTGCAGCTAATTCGAAATTATCGTTAGCGTTTAATTTTAAGTTTGCGATTTAACGCATCAGCCTACGGATAGCTTCTCCATCTTCGAGATCCCTGTCGAAACCAGTACAAGCCCTGATCAGGGTAGAGTAATAAATACTCTCTACTGTAACAGACACATTCTCTTGTGTGCTGTACATACTAATATAGTAAAAAGAAATATAAATGTCAAGTGATTATTGCGTTAAAAGAAGTGAAAAAGCAGTAAAAATTTAGCATTTTTAATGTCATTTCACATATTTTTTATAAAGATAATTACTGTCAGACAGGGAAGAATGTGTTAATATAATAATATGAGTAATTATAAATCTTAACAAGAAAATTCGGAAAAAGGAGAGGTTTCTTATGCCAACAACATACGCACATTATAAATTCGGAAAAGAGGTGCTCAGCGCACTTCCAAGACCCCTTCAGAATTCTATAGAAGCGCATAGAGAGTTGTTTGATATTGGGTTACATGGACCGGATATCTTATTTTATTATAATGCATTAAAGAAAGATCCGGTGAATGAACAGGGGCATACACTTCATGAACAATTTGCCGATGAGTTTTTCCATCATGCTGTTGAAGTGATTGAGAAAGCAAAAGATCCGGCAGCGGCGCGTGCATATATTTATGGATTTATCTGTCATTTTGCTTTAGACAGTGAATGCCATCCTTATGTTGAAAAAATTATGCAGGTCGGAAGAGTTTCACACAATGAGATCGAGATGGAACTGGATCGAATGATGCTGACGGAAGATTATCATGATCCTTTGCGCTATCTGACAGCGAAGCATATTCATCCTAAGATGGAGTATGCGGAAGTGATCGCACCATTTTTCAAAGATGTAACAGCCGAGCAGATCTATAAGGCATTAAAAGGGATGGTTTTTTATCATAAGCTGTTTCTGGCACCGACATCTGGAAAGCGAAAAGCGTTGTTTCTTGGGATGAAGGCAGTGGGAAAATACGATTCATTGCATGACATAGTGATGAGTGTAAAGCCAGATCCGTTATGTCAGAAATATTGTAAGGTTTTGAAACGGCAATATTCAGGTGCAGTGCCGTTAGCTGCGAGTCTGATCGTACAGTATCAGAAGAAATTATTCCAGGATACACCGCTTCCGGAACGTTTTCATGAGACATTCGGTGCAGGAGAAGAGTGGGAGAAACTGCGTCTGTAGAGAATCGAAGAAAAGAGCAACAGACTGCTTGTCAGGAGAGATGCAGAAGAAGAGAAAAAGAGTCAGGAGAATGTAGATGAAGGAATTCGTTAAAGTGCAGGATATCACGAAAACTTATAAAATGGGTGAAGTTGAGATTCATGCAGTGGATCACATCAGCTTTTCGATTGAGCAGGGAGAACTTGTTGTAATCGTTGGACCAAGTGGTGCAGGTAAGACAACTGTGCTTAATATTCTCGGCGGAATGGATACAGCAACAAGCGGGAAGCTGTATGTAGATGGAAAAGATATTACAGCTTATAATTCCAAACAGCTGACAGGATACCGCAGAGATGACATCGGATTTGTTTTTCAGTTTTATAATCTTGTGCCGAATCTGACCGCATTGGAAAATGTTGAGCTTGCGTTGCAGATCAGTAAGGATCCGTTGGATGCACAGGCAGTTTTGGAGGAAGTTGGTCTGGGGGAACGGAAGAATAATTTTCCGGCACAGCTTTCCGGCGGTGAGCAGCAGCGAGTTTCAATCGCGAGAGCATTAGCGAAGAACCCAAAGCTTTTGCTTTGTGATGAGCCAACAGGTGCATTGGATTACAATACAGGAAAATCAATTTTGAAATTACTTCAGAATATGTGTAGAGAAAAGGGAATGACAGTTATTATCATTACACATAATCAGGCACTTGCGCCGATGGCAGATCGATTGATTCATATAAAAAATGGACAGGTAGCAAGAATGGAATCTAATGAGAATCCGACTTCGATTGATGAAATTGAATGGTAGGGGATGTGGATGAAGAAAGCATTACGAAAAAACTTTTATATGGAGATCCGTCATAGCCTTGGACGTTTTTTATCCATTTTCTTTATTGTTGCGATAGGATGTGCATTCTTTTCCGGAATCCGTGCATCAGAGCCGGATATGAGATATTCAGGAGATGCATATTTCGATGAGAAGAACCTGATGGATATTCAGGTAATGAGTACAATGGGACTGACAGAAGATGATCTGGATGCAATTCGTGCTGTGGATGGTGTATTGGATGCAGAAGGAAGCTATGCAACAGATGTACTTTGTACGATTCGGGGAAACCAGGTAGCAGTTCATGTTATGGCGCTCCAGGATAAGATGAATCAAGTTCAGTTAGAAGATGGCAGGCTTCCGGAAAAGGAAAATGAATGTGTAATAGATGCAGATTATTTGGATGGAAAGAATCTGAAGATTGGGGATAGGATCACATTATCAAGTGGGACTTCGGATTCTTTGGAAGATACACTTAAGACAGATACATTTACCATTGTTGGTACGGTCAGCAGTCCGGAGTATATTGCATTTCACAGAGGCAGTACAACAATTGGAAATGGAAGTGTCAGTGCCTTTCTTTGCGTTCCGGAGAAAGCATTTTCATTAGATGTGTATACAGAGATTACAGTGCAGGTTGAAGGTGCAAAGGAAGCGACTGCATTTACGAAAGAATATGAAGAACATGTGGATTCTGTGCTGAAAAAGGTTCAGGCAATTAAAGCGGAAAGAGAACAGGCCAGATATGATGAGATTACTTCGACAGCGCAGGAAAAAGTGGATGAAGCACAAGAAGAGTTAGCGCAGGCAGAGCAGGATCTGGCGGATGGAAAAGAAGAGGCAGAAGAAGAACTTGCAAGTGCAAGAGAGAAACTTGATGCAGCGCAGAAAGAGCTTGAACGAGGAAGAAATCAGCTGGCAGCTTCGAAGCTTGAACTGGAGCAGTCGAGAAATCTTCTGATATCAAAGCAAAAGGAGCTGAATCAGTCCAAAGCACAAGTTGAGCAGGGAGCACAGGAACTTAGCGAAAAACAGATTGCACTTACAACATTAAGAAATCAGCTGGCACAACTGAAAGAGCAGGAAGAAAGTCTGGAAGATCAGAGACAAGAACTTTTAGTGCAACAGACACAGATGCAGCAAAAGAAAGACGAGCTTCTGAAAGCAAAGGAAGAATTGCAGCAACAGGCAGAAGACTATCAGTCTGCGTATCAGCAGATTTATCAGCCGCTGAAACAGTCCTATGAAGAACTAAATACACAATATGAACTTCTTTTACAGAACTATGAGGCACTGAAAGAAGAATACGACCGGAAGCAGGAAGCAGGAGAAGAAGATCCAGAATTAAAGGCTCAGTTAGAACAGTTGGAAGCTGAAAAAACAGCAATGGAAGAGAAGTTGACTGAATTGAAAGCAAATCTGGATAAAATGGAACTGGAGGCGAAAGCTGCCGAAGCGGAGATTCAGAAAAACCAGACAAAGATCGAAGCCGGATTGACGCAGATTAACGAAGGGCTTCCAGCAGTTGAAGCCGGGATAGCTCAGATTGAAGAAGGTATTCCGGTATTGCAGGATAATATACAGAAACTGACGGATGTGTTGACACAGGGAGATGCTGCAATTCTTACCGCAAGTCGGCAGATAGATCAGGCAAAGGCGCAGATTACATCCGGTCAACAGCAGATTGACAGCGGATGGCAGCAGATCAGTGAGGGACAGAAGAAGATTGAGGAGGCACAGCAGCAGTTAAGCAGCGGAACAAAGGAGCTGGAAGACGGTTGGGCAGTGTATGAGGAAGGTCGTATAGAAGCTCAGAAGAAGATTGAAGATGGAGAGCGGCAGATTACAGAAGCAAGAGAAGAGCTTGCGAAAGCACAACAGAAGATTGATGATCTTGAAAAGCCAAAGTGGTATGTTTATGATCGGAACAATCTGACAGAATACAGTGGATACGGAGATAATGCAGACCGTATGCGGGCAATCGGTAAAGTGTTCCCACTCATTTTCTTCCTTGTTGCAGCATTGATCAGTCTGACAACAATGACACGAATGGTAGAGGAGGAGAGAACGCAGATCGGTACTTTGAAGGCTCTCGGATATGGAAATGCTTCAATTGTTGGAAAATATCTCTGGTATGCGATCCTTGCGACATTAACCGGTGGTGTTTTCGGAATTCTGATTGGAGAAAAGATAATTCCATATATCATTATCACTGCATATAAGATCCTGTATCGTCATATGCAAGATATTGTGATCCCGTATAATTTGTATTATGCTGTAACAGCATGTGCAGCGGCACTTGCATGTACAGTAATCGCAACACTGTTCTCCTGTATGAAAGAATTACGAGAGCAGGCAGCAGAATTGATGCGTCCGCCGACACCAAAACAGGGAAAACGAGTATTTCTGGAACGAGTTCCGTTTATCTGGAAAAATCTGAATTTTACATGGAAATCGACCGTGCGTAATCTGGTGCGGTATAAAAAACGCTTCTTCATGACAGTGTTTGGAATCGGCGGTTGTATGGGCATGATGTTGTTTGGCTTTGGATTAAAAGATTCTATTTCAGCAATCGTTCCGCTTCAATACGAACAGATTCAGCTTTATGATGGAGACGTTATTTTAAAGGAAGATGTGACAGAAGAAGAGAGAATTGAGGTTCAGAAAGAACTGGATACGGATAAGAAGGTATCAGTGACTGCAGAAAATCTTTTGAAAAATATTGAGATCAGTTCAGGAGAGTCTTCTCAGGAAGTTTATTTAGATGTACCAAAAGATGTGGAAGCATTCAAAAAGTTTGTCGTGACCCGGGATCGGAAGACAAAAGAAATTTATTCATTGGATGATAAAGGAGCAATCCTGACTGAAAAAGCAGCGAAACTGCTGGGAGTCAGTGTTGGTGATAACTTAACAATCGATACAGATGATGGAGAGAAAACAGTCTTGATCAGCGCAATCTGTGAGAACTATATGGGACATTATCTCTATATGACATCTGAAGTCTATGAAAAGACATTCGGTGAGGCTCCGGCCTATAATTCAATTTATTATAGAACTCAGGACCGTACAACAGAGGAGGCAAAGGATGTCGGCGAAAATACAATGAAGTGTGATGGAACACTTAGCATCAGCTATACGACAAGCCTGAAAAAGCAGGTGGATCATATGCTGGAGAGTCTGGACATCGTGATTATTGTATTGATTATTTCAGCAGGAATGCTGGCGTTTGTAGTGCTGTATAATCTGAATAATATTAACATTACAGAGCGCAAGAGAGAACTGGCAACATTAAAGGTACTTGGATTTTATGACAAGGAAGTTTCTTCTTATGTTTACAGAGAGAATATCCTGCTGACCTTGATTGGGGCACTGGCGGGATTGTTGATCGGAAAAATTCTGCATCGCTTTATTGTTGAGACAGTGGAGATTGATTCGGTTATGTTTGGACGAAATATCGATCCACCAAGTTTCCTGTATGCCTTTCTTCTGACAGTGGCTTTTTCATTGTTTGTCAATGGAGTGATGTATTTTAAGTTAAAGAAGATTAACATGGTTGAATCACTCAAGAGTGTAGAATAAGACAGATTTGTCAGGAAATATAATAACGAACATAATAATGGATTGCAGAGAAGCTGCATGGAACATAGATACAATTGTGAAATGTTCCATGACAGCTTCTTTGTTGTTGCCGGCCGCATATAGCGTAAGCAGCAACCGCACGTAGCATGAACAGTAACTTTTTGTTAAAAAGCACTTGAAATATACCTGTAGGGGGTATATATTAATAATTAGAAAATATACCCCCTGGGGGTTATACGACAGGAGAAATACAATGGAAGAAAAGAAAGTCTGTCCGGGATGTTGTCACAAGACAAAGGATCGACCGGAAAAAGAATATAAAGATCTGATGAATCGTCTGAGTAGAATTGAAGGACAAGTCAGGGGAGTTCGAAGGATGGTTGAAGAAGGCGCGTATTGTCCGGATATTCTGATTCAGGTATCTGCGGTGAATGCGGCTCTGAATAGTTTCAATAAAGTGCTTTTGGCAAACCATATCCGGACATGTGTGGCAGATGATATCCGGGATGGAAAAGATGAAACGATTGACGAGCTCGTGACGACACTTCAGAAATTGATGCGATAAAAGATCTGAAGAGAGATCTGGCACAAAAAGTCCGGATCACAACTTGAAGGAGGAGTAAGATGGAACAATATAATGTGACGGGAATGAGTTGTGCAGCCTGCAGTGCCCGTGTTGAGAAGGCAGTTGGGAAAGTCCCCGGAGTTGAGAACTGTTCAGTCAGTCTTCTGACGAATTCCATGGGAGTGGAAGGCACAGCAACAGTAGATGCGGTCATTGCGGCTGTTGAGGAAGCTGGATATGGGGCAACGTTGAAATCTGCAAAGAATGAAGGGCATGGGATGAATCAAAGTGAGCAGAACTGTGCGGAAGATGCGTTGAAAGACAGGGAGACACCGAAGATGAAAAGGCGTCTGATCGCTTCTTTGTGTTTTTTGATTCCGCTCATGTATCTGTCAATGGGGCATATGATGTGGGGCTGGCCACTTCCGGTATTTCTGGAAGGAAATCATGTGGCGATGGGGCTGGCGCAGCTCCTGTTAACGACAATCGTTATGGTGATCAATCAGAAGTTTTTTATCAGTGGATGGAAAGGCATGATCCATAGAGCACCAAATATGGATACGCTGGTTGCACTTGGTGCAGGTGCATCTTATGGATATAGCGTGTATGCATTATTCGCTATGACAGCAGCGCAGACGGCAGGCGATATGGATCATGTGATGGAGCTGATGCATGAATTTTATTTTGAATCAGCAGCAATGATTTTAACGTTGATCACAGTAGGAAAGATGCTTGAAGCGCATTCAAAGGGAAAGACAACAGATGCATTAAAGAGCCTTATGAAGCTGGCACCAAAGACAGCAACGCTCCTGCGTGATGGAAAAGAACAGGAAGTTTCGATTGACCAGGTGAGAAGAGGAGATCAGTTTGTTGTAAGACCGGGGGAGAATATTCCGGTGGATGGAATTGTTCTGGAAGGAAACAGTGCAGTAGATGAAGCTGCCCTGACCGGAGAGAGTATACCGGTAGATAAAGCAGAAGGGGATAAAGTGTCTGCGGCTACAATGAATCAGTCAGGTTTTCTGCGTTGCGAGGCGACGAGAGTTGGCGAGGATACGACATTATCACAGATCATTCAGATGGTAAGTGATGCGGCAGCAACAAAAGCGCCAATTGCCAAAGTGGCAGATAAAGTTTCAGGAGTATTTGTTCCGGCAGTTATTTCTATTGCAGTTGTCACAATGATCGTATGGCTGCTTGTCGGAGAGCCTGTTGGATTTGCACTTGCAAGGGGAATTTCTGTTCTGGTGATCAGCTGCCCGTGTGCATTAGGTCTGGCCACTCCGGTTGCAATTATGGTTGGAAATGGAATGGGCGCGAAGAATGGAATCATGTTTAAGACAGCTGTTTCGCTGGAAGAGACAGGAAAGACGGAGATTGTCGCACTGGATAAGACAGGAACGATCACAAGTGGAGAACCGAAGGTGACGGATCTGCTCCCTGCGGACGGAATGACAGAACATGAATTATTATTTTTTGCAAATGCATTGGAGAAGAAAAGTGAGCATCCGCTTGCCCGGGCAATTCTTGCAAAGGCAGAAGAATATGGGGAAGCAGAGCAGAAAAGTGAAATCACACAGTTTCAGGCAGTTCCGGGAAATGGTCTGTCAGGAAAACTTGGAGAGGACTGGCTGTACGGAGGCAATTTTAAATTCATTTCTGACAAAATGAAGATTTCTTCCAGCATAAAAGAACAGGCGGAACGGTTGGCACAGCAGGGAAAGACACCGCTGTTCTTTGGAAGGAATGAGCAGTTCCTTGGCATGATTGCAGTTGCGGATGTGATCAAGGAAGATAGTCCACAGGCAGTGAAAGAACTTCAGAATATGGGAATCCATGTTGTTATGCTGACCGGAGATAATGAGCGCACAGCGAAGGCAATTGGTGAGCAGGCAGGTGTGGATGAAGTGATTGCAGGTGTTCTTCCGGAAGGAAAAGAACAGGTGATCCGCAAGCTGAAAGAAAAAGGAAAGGTTGCGATGGTAGGTGACGGTATCAATGACGCACCGGCACTGACCAGGGCAGATATGGGAATTGCCATTGGAGCGGGGACAGATATTGCAATCGATGCAGCGGATGTTGTGCTGATGAAAAGCCGGTTAAGTGACGTACCGGCGGCAATCCGTATGAGCCGTGCAACACTGCGCAACATTCATGAGAATCTGTTCTGGGCATTTTTCTATAATGCGATAGGAATTCCACTGGCAGCAGGAATCTGGATCCCGGTCTTTGGTTGGAAATTAAATCCGATGTTCGGAGCAGCGGCGATGAGCCTGTCCAGCTTCTGTGTAGTAACAAATGCATTGAGACTGAATCTGTTTAAAATGTACGATGCCAGCAAAGACAGAAAAAGAAAGATGAAAAAGGTAGAAACAGCAGAAAATACTGTTTCAGATATTGTCTTAGCAGACAAAAATGAGTCAGAAAACAAGGAGGAGACAAAGATGACAAAGACAATGAAAATCGAAGGAATGATGTGTGGACACTGTGAGGCGGCTGTGAAGAAAGCTCTCGAGGCACTTGAGCAGGTTGATACAGCAGAAGTCAGCCATGAGGCCGGAACAGCAGTTGTAACACTGAATTCCGAAATCAGTAATGAAGTGCTGAAAAAGACAGTCGAAGACAAAGATTATACAGTAACAGCGATCGAGGATTAATGAGCAAAGAAGAGGTCCCCTGCGGAAATGAAAGATTCTGCAGGGGACCTCTTAGATTAATCCTTGTATACAATCTTTCCATCACAGATTGTATATTTTACTTTTCCATACAATTCCCATCCGGTAAATGGAGAATTAGAAGACTTAGAAGCATAAGTCTCAGGAGTCCATTTCTCATTCGGATCAAACAGTACAAGATCAGCTGATTTTCCTTCTGCGACAGAACCGCACGGAAGGTGATACAGGCTGGCAGGATTGATCGTCATCTTCTCAATCAGCTGGCTTAATGTCAGGTGTCCCGGACGTACAAGGGAAGTGATTCCGAGAGCAAGGGAAGTCTCAAGACCAATAATACCGCTTGGTGTTTGTGTGATAGGACGGGATTTCTCTTCCGTACTGTGTGGCGCGTGGTCTGTAGCAATCAGATCGATCGTACCGTCTTTGAGACCTTCGATGATAGCAAGGCGGTCATTTTCTGTACGAAGCGGTGGGTTCATCTTGGCAAGTGCGCCGTATTTTAATACAGCTTCATCTGTCAAAGTGAAATGATGCGGAGTTGCCTCTGCATGCAGATTTGCTCCCATAGCTTTAAAGGTACGTACCAGTTCAACGGACTGTCCGGAGCTGATATGCTGGATCACGACCTGTGCACCGGAACGAAGCGCCAGCAGACAATCTCTGGCAACAAGAGATTCTTCAGCAATCGAAGGAGATCCGTAGATGCCCAGCGCATCAGATACAGATCCGTGGTTGATTCCGTTTGTTTCAATAAATGCAGGATCTTCTTCATGAAGACTGATCGGAAGGTCAAGTGCCTTCGCCTCTTCCATTGCCTTATAGAGAAAGGCAGCATTCTTAAGAGGGATTCCGTCATCTGTGAATCCACAGGCACCGGCAGCGGCAAGTTCCTTCATAGAAGTCATCTCTTCACCCTTGAGTCCGCAGGAGACAGCAGCAGCCTGGAAAATATGGATGTCTTCCAAAGCCTCCCGTTCCATCAGTTCTTTGAGAACCGGAACAGAATCGATGACCGGTGAAGTATTTGCCATACAGATCACGGAAGTAAATCCACCGGCAGCAGCTGCTAGAGATCCGGTATGGAGATCTTCTTTATAAGTAAATCCGGGATCACGGAAATGAATGTGTGTGTCAACAAGTCCTGGAGAAATCATAAGTCCTGCAGCATCAAGCTCATCCTCTCCATTTTCAGGTGTCAGAGTTCCGGCATCTGCGAGTGTCTGGATCAGACCGTCCGTGATGCGAAGGTCGACAAGACGTTCTGTATCAGATGCAGGATCAATTAGAAAACCATTTTTTATAAGCATAATTCATCCTCCTTTTGCTGTTAAGTATACCGTATTTTTGATAGAGATTCAAATTTATTAGAAAATGTGTTATCATAAACACACCATAATATGAAAAGAAAGAAGACAGAAAGGTTGATCTTTGGATTTTACCGGATCAAGACAATCGTTCTGCGGAAAGAAGGAGTAAATGAAAGAATACGATTATCTGATTGTCGGAGCAGGTCTTTATGGAGCTGTCATGGCACATGAATTAAAGAAAAAAGGGAAGAAATGTCTTGTGATTGACCGAAGAGATCATATTGCAGGAAATATTTACTGTGAGGACATAGAAGGAATCCATGTACATAAATATGGTGCACATATTTTCCATACGTCTGATAAAAAGATATGGGATTACATGAATCAGTTCGCGGAATTTAATAATTACATCAATTCACCGGTAGCAGTTTATAAAGATGAACTTTATAACCTGCCATTTAATATGAATACATTCAGTAAGATGTGGAATATCCGCACACCACAGGAAGCAAAAGAGATTATTGAAAAACAGCGCAAAGAGACAGGAATCACAGATCCACAGAATCTGGAGGAACAGGCACTTTTTCTTGGCGGAAGAGATATCTATGAGAAGCTGATCAAGGGTTATACAGAGAAACAGTGGGGAAGAAAGTGTACAGAACTTCCGGCATTTATTATCAAACGTCTGCCATTCCGCTTTGTTTACGATAATAACTATTTCAATGACAGATATCAGGGAATTCCGGTTGGCGGTTATACAGCAATCGTTGAGAAGATGCTGGAAGGGACAGAAGTTCGCACAGGGATTGATTTCTTTGAATTCAGAAAAGAGAATCCGGAGATTGCAGAGAAGATTATTTTTACAGGAATGATCGATGAATATTTTGGATATCAGCTGGGAGCATTGGAGTATCGTTCTGTCAGATTTGAGACAGAAGTTCTTGATTGTGAGAACTATCAGGGAAATGCTGTTGTCAATTACACAGAGCGTGAAGTTCCGTATACAAGAATTATCGAGCATAAGCATTTTGAGTTTGGCAAGCAGGAGAAGACGGTTATTTCCAGAGAGTATTCATCAGAATGGAGTGTTGGCATGGAACCATACTATCCGGTAAATGATGAGAAGAATAATGCATTGTTTGAAGAATACAAGAAGCTTGCAGAAAAGGAAGAAAATGTAATCTTTGGCGGACGACTGGGAGATTATAAATATTATGACATGGATAAAGTTGTTGCCGCAGCTCTTGACAGACTGGAAGAATTCAATTAATATGAGAGTCATACTTCAGTCGTTCTGACTGAAGAATCAGGAAAGATTCTGAAGAGTAGTTCGTATCAGATTCTGATAATTTTCAATTGGACAGGTATTGTATCGTGTGCGGTGTGGGGCCGCACACGTTTAGATGACAGATTGCAGTAGAATTAAATATGGAAAAAATGTATGAAGTACTTCGCTTCGTGGAAAAAGGAACCGAATGCCAGCCAAGTATCGATTGTCTGCAGGGAGAACTTTTGATTTATTATCTGCGGGATAATACACAGTTGGATAAAGCGGTGTTATTTGAATGGTTCCGACAGATTGCAGGGGAAATAAGAAAGTATCAGCAGTCGAGACGTGGGCAGAATTATCGTTGTCTGACCCCATATAGTATTGTTGTGACAGAAGAAGGAGAATTGCTGCTTTTAAATCCGGATGCACAGGAAAATGAATTTGTTATGAAGAAGATGCAGCAGAAAGCGGTGAGAAGTCATTTTATCCGACCGACAGCGTCAGGCAGCAGGAAAAATTGTTCCGTGGATTTGTTCGGATATGGTAAAATTTTGCAGTTTTTACTGGCATATACAGAGCAGATTCCAAAACTTAGCAGAAGTGAAGAACGCAGACTGGAGCGGATCATTGAACGTTGTACCGGTGGCGGAAGACGGCATTATGATAAGATCAGCCAGGTGATACGTGATCTTCCGGAGGAACGCGAGGAATGGAATCTGGAACAGAAAGTAAAACTTCGGAATGTCAAACTGGCGGTTCTTTTATTTGCTGCCGGGGCAGTAATTGCGGCAGCAGGAATTGGGATGAGCCGGGGAAGAGAAAGCAACAATACAGTTGGGAAAAGTGAAACGGCAGTGCAAGCTCAGAAAGCAGACGATGTAAAAACAATACCAGAAGAACATAGTGAAACTGAACAGGAAAGAAAAAAAGCATTGGAAGATATGAAATGGAAGAAAGAGATGGAGGAACGGGTTCAGGAGATTCTGGAATCGGTCAAAGCATGTGAAAAGAAGATAGAAGAAACGACGGAAGAAGAGAATAACGGGGAAAACAAGGAAGAAGCAGAGCAAACGACAGAACAGCAAACAGAGGAAACTGCGGAAAAATCTGTAGAAGAGGAAATACAACAGGAAACGAAACAAGAAGTGATAAATGATCCGGTTGTTCCGGAATAAGAAAAAAGTCTCCATAAAAGGGAGGATGCCGGGTAACCATTTACTGGTTCCCGGCATGTATTATGAAAAAGTTTATTCAAAGTTTTTTGTTTTTTCCTTTGATGCTTATAGTATATGTGAGAGAAATGAAGAAAAAGTGATAAGAAGATGAAAGATTTTTAAATGATAAATGAACAAATTATGAACGACAGATGTAGTGGAAAATAACGGTTTAAAAAAGAATGGCAGTGTGGTATTCTACATCTAAAGAGAACTTCGGAAGTTACTGTTCACTCCCGTGTCAATCACTCCGCTGATTGACACGGAGGATGCGTG
>ERZ1673737.3074-NODE-3074-length-13133-cov-4.494877_pt1 | contig 13133 bp, 9 predicted proteins | sample MGYA00580211_ERZ1673737 | MGnify/ENA primary metagenome ERZ1673737 (study PRJEB41218, sample SAMN15661789) | gut metagenome | host: Homo sapiens | place: Canada: London | collected 2015-08-20/2019-03-30 | study: EMG produced TPA metagenomics assembly of... | reverse complement strand
AACAACTTCTTCACTTCCTACGGAGCTCCTCTTACATGTTGGTCAACACATCCAGTCAACATAGACTTAGCAGACTGCAGTAATATATAGTTGCAAGCCTCTATCCTAGGACCAGATCGAACGGGTCAGTAGTCTTGACCAACTCCTCGCTCTCATCCACCTTTTCTTCATTCTGTTCAACTACTCTAGACAAAGTCTGCCCTTGCTGCAGTAATGATTCTAGAGATAGACACACGAGATATAGAGAGATATGTAAGAGTCAAGTGCCCTATTTTTCTCCAAATTCAATCCTGCTGACGATATTTATATACCCACTCCCCCGGTGGGGCTAGAGGCGTGAGCTCACAGCTCACGCATTCGAGGCATTGTACGTAACTCAAACATAATGTTATGTGAACGTCAACGAAAAGCACAAAGCCGCCTCCATAATGTCAAAGCCCCTTGCCCAAGCCGCTGTGCTCAAAAATCACTAATCTCAGATTTCTATCGTTTCAAAGACTGCTTTGTGAGCAGCTGCTCTCTCCCTTGCTCGCTTTGTTAATCCTGGCTGCTCTAAAAACAAATAGCTTGCCCCAGTGGCTGATGGCTATTGATCCAATACCTTGCTTGATGCCGGCCTTTTTGGTCTATCATTCGGGTGGCACTTTTAACCACTAATTCAACAGTTCATTCATCGAACGACGAGCTGGACAACATCGAACTATTTTGTCTTATTAGAAAGGAAGCTTTGGATCCCACTTAAAATTAAGTAGGCGGGCTCTTGTGCTCTAATCAAACGACAAAAGTATATGCCCAGGTCTTTGCTCACTTCGTCTTGAATCCAAGCGATCAATGAAAGTGTTGCTTTGCGGGATTCATTTACCCAATCAACTGGAACAGCTTTTCAAGAGCTGCGCACGTATGAGCATGTCCCGTCTCTCAAGATGTGGTCAATTGAGAAAGGAGGTCCAGACGCGATTAGCTCCATGGAGCTGTTTACCAGTGACTTGAAGAATCTGTTCAGAATTATAGGTGCAATGAGAATGACAGACCACAATGACACTATAGCTTCGGGTCTTCGATTCCCCGGGGAGTATTGGGAGAGGCAGTTGCGTGATATACCGGAGAGTTCCGGATTACTTGTAGACCGCCAGTATCCGATGTATGCCCCAAAGTATAATTGTATAAATAGTCAATTTTAACATGCAGCCCCTGTCAATCTCCATGCCGTCACTAAGGCGCCATCTTTCAATTGTTGGTACATCAGATACCCGACCAAGGTAGGAGCTCAATAACCCACCCCTGGGAGGTCAAAAGGTGGCACTCCGAAGCCACGGATTCCATAGCTCGTAGAACTATGGGAGTCAAAATTGAATCTAGTGATGCGGGTATTGACTAGCTTGCATGAGAAAGCAAGGCAGCCAATAATGTCCTTATCATGAGCGCTTCTATGGGCCTTCGATGCATTTTTTGTGAGGGGAAGAGGGGTTGCCACAAAATCCAGGGATCTATGTACTGGAGTGTACCGATCTCTTGTTCAAGACGATTGTCACGGGGATATGATCAAAGATGCGTTTCACGACTTGTATGACACGGGAATTCCTTTGGCTTCCGGCGCTTTTATTGTGGTCTGTTAAAACTAGGGATCAAATCCTGGTAGAGGAACGGATATAGTATTACGCTATTATGCAGATGCGCGGTCCATGGCAAAACTCTGAACTTGAGCGATACTCCAATCAATTTGACGTTTCCTTCCATGCCTACAATTTGACGGTCCAAATATAGGACGCTTCTGGAATTGCCCTGCTAGTTAGCTTTATTCCTCGGTCTTTCGCACGCCTGATCATTTACCAACAGGCAGCTGAGTGGATGAGTGTGGCAAAGACACAACCTTACCGATCAACAGACATCATGGCTTCCCATTCAACCTCCTGGGAATCTATTGTAGCCCGGGGCTTGCCCACATCCGAGAATAGCACTGACTCTATCAATCAGATTGACCAGTCCGACAAATTGAGCCATTGGCCAACCAGAAGCGACACAACATGGATGCTCGGCCCGTTGCATGAAATTGGGTACATACTAGTTGTCCCAATTCGGGATCAGGAAGTACAGCATAAGGAATTGTCGCCGAGTTGTTCCGTTGCCACAATGACTGGACATGCATGCAGCTCTTTTTGGACTCGGGCGTTAGTTTCGCGACTACAATCAGATACATTAGTTAGAATGAACAGCTGTAGTGATAGTGACTAAAACACAAGCGACTCATCAGATAATCGTGTCAACCTGAACACGGACGTGGTGGTTTCCAAGTGGCTGGGACGATCAATGATCGCCCTTTGCGAAGTGAAGTGTCCAAGTCCAATCACCTGACCAACTCGAGTGTTGTCTCCTCAATGATGTTCATGTCCACGACGCAGTACCATGCATTAAATCACCAACCCAACTGTCCAACTGTCCGTCCCCTTACACTGAGGTTACAGAAGGGTTGGGCGACTGAAGTGTCGGTGTCGGAAAAAGTGGACCTTGAGCCTTGGAGGGCCCACGACTCCATTCATTCATCCACACCCAACAGTTAATCCACTCGTTTCGCCTCGTTTGACTCACTCCAGGCGCAAAAGTGAAGACGGTTTCCTCCGTACTGAAAGCATATCTGTTGTGAGGGTACTGGAATGGCCCTGGCCTCCCCACTCGATGCAGGCGTCTCATTTGCCGCTGTTGCCGGACGTTGGGCAGGAATGGGCAGTTCGACTGCATCCCTTCGTGCACGCTTCGACTCCCCTGCAACTGAGACACAGTACAGTACTCTACTGGCGGTGACTTTGTGTCACGAGTTCTATTAGCCCAACTTCAAGTCCTTTTCCAATTGTGTAGCTACTGGACACGACTCCAAAACAAAACAAAAGAAAAGAAAAAAATTCCGAGGCACCCCACCTCAACAGACCCATATTCTCCATGCCGGTGCAGCGCTGGCCTTTCCTTTCTTGACCGATGTGTTGCCCGATCCCCAATCCTAACCCGCCATTCCTGCCGGTTACTGCAGCTATTCCTGCAGGTGGGGATTGTGCTGCTCTCACCCGGCCCTAATCAAGCACCGGGCCTCGCTATCCCTCATATCGGTCATGGATATGGAGACCCAAGGACCGACGTGGCCCAATGACAATTGGTGACATCGGGCAGTTCATTGAGGACGTTCAGGGCCCAAAATCGAAATGCAGTTTGTTGTCCCATTTGAATGATTATACGCTGCCTCGCCATGGCGGTCCAATGCGGTGTCTCCAGAGTAACAAGCATGTCCTTCTTTCCTTTTCGGTTTCTAATACATGAGTACCTCGCCAATCTCATACTCCTCAGTTTTCCAACCTTTGTATCTTTTTGTTCCTTTTATTCCCTTGCCGCCCGGTTCCCGGTACTTCCCTTGCATTGCAAGCCTGACAGAGGCTTGTCAATCTCCGATTGTTCCACTGTTATCGCATCACGCGCTAGTCAGCATTGCCCACGCCTCGATATATGATACGTCATTGATCGAGGATAATGGCAAAGAAAAAGTCAAAGGCGAAGAATAAGAACAACGCCAATAACCGCCTCCCGGTCGGTACAGAAAACCCTCCCGATTCTGAGAGCAAAAACCTCATCGACGAGCCTGCCCCCGACGAGGCGGCAGGAGCTGCTCAAGATGCCTTACCAGTATGCATCGATCCCTCGATTTACTTATCAGAGTGTTGAAAGAAAGTACCAAACTTTCGACTTTGGCACTTCTGAATTTAAATATTACCCCGTCACCTATTCTTCGACCGATCTGACCGAGGGCCAAAACCAGGACAACAAAGAGCCCAGTGCCGAACCCGAGAAGGGCGCAGCCCCCGGTGAAGCTACGCCAGCTGAACCAAATAGCTCACCAGATGAGGCTCCAGCCACTGAGGCTGCAGGTAAGTACTTGTTTCCATGGACGATGAGGTCTATCGTCGAGGAGTCTATTCATCCCGTCCGTATAATCATATATTAATATGCAATTCCAGAGCCTGCGGAGGCCGTAACGCCTCCGGATGAATCTACTACGGCCGAGGAGCCTGTACCCGATGCTGCTCCCGACGCTGCTCCCGATGCTGCTCCCGATGCTGCTCCCGATGCTACTCCCGATGCTGCTTCAGAAGCAAAGGAAGAGAGCCCAAGCGATGCACCCGCTGCCGATGAGCCTGCGCCAGATGGAGAGGCTGAAGCCAACCCCGAAGAAGCCCCGAAAGAGGCTGAAGTAGAAGAAGGCTCAAAGCCCGAAGAAAGCGCAGAAGCGACACCCGCAGGTGAGGACGCAAAGGCTAACGACGACAACGGCCAAAATGGTAACTATCCACGGTAGACCCACATAAATCACGTCGCTAACTGTTAATGCAGATGACGAGTTCCCAGACTGCGACCCAGAGGCGGACCTTGACAAGGTAGAAGCCGAGAAAGCTGCCGCTGCTCAAGAGGCTGCTGAAGATGCCCAGGCCGAGGAAGGCGATGGTGCCACTCTTGCAGATGCAGCGCCCGCAGAAAGCAAAGGCGATGAACCTGAAGCAAACGCCCCGCCCGCTGCTGAGGAGCCGAAATCCGACGAGCCAAACGAGGCAGATACTGCAGCAGCTCCGATGGAAGAAGCAACGCCAGCAGACCCGGCACCCGAAGCTCAGCCAGAGGCCGTCGATACTCCTCCAGAGCCAGAGGCGGCGCCGCCTGCTGAAGAGCTGCCCGCTGAGGAACCTACCGGCAAGAAGACCAAGAAAAACAAGAAGAAAAAAGATAAGAAGAACAAGGGCGCTGCAGTAGATCCGGAGCCTGAACCACCTGCACCGCCAGCGGCGCCAGAAGCTCCAGCAGAACCCGAGTCACCAACAGAACCCGAGCCTTCAACGGAGCCTGCTGCCGACGCTGAACCATCAGCAGAACCCGAGCCTTCAAATGAGCCCGAGCCAACTGCCAACACCGAGACAGCAGCGGAGTCTGAACCTCAACCTGAACAGCCGGCAGAAGAAGCTGGTGCTGACACGCCTGCCGATCAACCGCCTACGGATACCGCACCCGAGGAGTCGCCCGAGCCAATCGAACAGGCTGATGCACCAGCGGCAGAGCCTATACCCCCAGCGGAACCTGAACCTGAACCTGAACCTGCGCCTGAATCTGCGCCTGAACCTACAGCGGAACCTGTAGTGGAGCCTGAATTACCAGCGGAGGAACCTGCCCCGGAACCAGTAGCAGCACCCGAGCCCGTTGTGGAGGTGCCCGGAGGAACCGGCAAGAAGAAGAAGGGCAAGAAGGGCAAGAAGGGTAAGGCCACGGCAGCCGAAACTGTACCTGAGCCTCCTGCGGACGAACCTCCTCAGGAACCAGAACCTGCACCCGAGCCTGAGTCTGAGCCCGCACCAGTGGAGGAAGCGCCTTTTGTTGAGCCTGAGCCTGTCGCTGAGCGTGAACCCGTCGCAGATGCTTCTACAGAGACACCTGCTGAGGATCTGGCCCCAGCTGAGCCCGAGCCCCAGCCTGAAGCAGTTGCAGAAGCGCCGGAAGAAACGGCACCAGAGGCTCCCGTCGAGGTGGCACCTGAGGAGACTGCTGCTGAGCCAATTCCCGAAGAAGCAGCAGCAGAAGCTCCTCAAGAAGCCGCCCCTGTCGAGGAACCCGCCCCTGTCGCAGAGAGTGCTCCAGAAGAAACACCTGCTATGGTTGAGGAACCGGCTGCGGAGGCGCCTGCTGAGGAAGTTCCTGCGCCTGAGCCTCCTGTTGCAGTGGATCAGACTCCAGTTGAGGAAGCTTCTGTCGCTGAGCCTGTTGTCGAGGAGCCGGTGAAAGATGCATCTCCCGAGGAAGCACCAGCTGAAGAGCCTGTTGCCCAGGATTCTCCAGTAGAGGAAGCCCCTGCTCCTGAGCCAGTTGCTACTGAAGAACCTGTCGAGGAAGAATCAGTCGCTGAGCCAGTGGTTGAGGAAGCCCCTGTGGAGGAACCCGAGCCAGCTCCCGAGGCTGTAGTTGAGGAGCTTGTCAAGGAAGAAAAGGCTGCCGAGCCAGTTGCCGAGGAACCTCCTGAGGAGCCTGAACCAGCTGTTGAAGCCATTGCTGAACCTGCAGCTCCTGAACCTGCCCCGTCTGAAGTTGCACCTGCTCCCGCCGAAGAGCCTGAGCCTCCTGCGCCTGAGTCGCCAGTTGCTGAAGAAACTGCGCCCCCTGCGCCTGAACCACCTGTTGTGGAAGAGGCACCTGCTGAACCGGCAGTAGAAGACGTGGTTGTACCCGAAGAGGCGTCAAAGGAAGTACTGGAAGAGGCACCTGTTGAGGCAACTCCCGAAGAGTCCGCGCCTATCGAAGAGCCGGCTCCTGTTGAAGCACCAGCTGCTGTGGAAGAGCCAGCCCTTGTCGAAGAGCATGTAGCTGAGGCTTCGCCACCCGAAGAAGCTCCGGCTGAACCGCCAGTTCCGGATGCTCCAGCCGCGGCACCAGAGCCCGATATAGCTGCAGTTCCGGTCGAGACCCCAACTCCCGAAGAGTTTCCGGCTGAAACCTCTCCAGAGGAATCTGCCCCTGACGCAGAGGTCGCCAGAGACCTCTCCGTAGAGGATCAACCAGCCACCGCGGCCCCAGCAGCGCCTGAAGCTTTGCCCGAACCAGCCCCTGCTGAGGAGAACGTGGCGCCTGATGAGCTTGTGCCAGCACCAGCTGATACCTCGCCTGAGGTTGTGATGATCGACGAGGCTCCCCGCGATGAATCCTTTGAGGGCGAAGGGCCCTCTACTGCCCGACATGGCTCACGACGCCGGAAGAAGCGCTCTCCAGAGACGCGAGAGCGTGGGTACTCAAAGACGTTATCGGATGCACCCAAAGACAGCCTTCAGCGCCAGAAGAGCGAGCGAGGTGTCTTGACTAACCGCTGGGCCAAGGCCCTTGAAGAAGCTCGGCGCCAGCATGACGAGAAGACGCAGTCCCAACGGATGCAGCGGGCCCTCATCGAGGAGCGTGAGAGAAGTGGCATCTCTTCATCTGAAAAGCCCAGACGCTCTTCAAAGGACAAGGAGAAGGCTAAGGCGACGGAGCCCATCCCCGTGCCCGTGCCCGTCGCCGTCCCCGTCTCCGTTCCGGTCGAAGGTAGACCCAGACGACGTCCATCTGAACGACGCACCTCCGACACGCCACCTGACCAAACCCTCGAGCGGTCCCGCTCTACCAAGACCTCTTCGACGAAGGCAACTTCAGCCCCAACGCCTAAACCTCGTGCTTTCCTGCGCTACATGACTCAGGGCCAATCCGATCCAAATCATATCATGCGTGTGAATGCCGCCAAGGCGGCTCCGCCGGTCGAGAAAACTTTGCGTCGATCTTCGACAAGTCACAGCCATGGCAGCAGCCAGGGACGTACCTCGCATGAAGAAAGACATTCAAGTGCTCGGTCCAATGGATCTGGTGGCTCCCGCTCACGACGTGACGAGCGCCGCGAAGAGCGGCGTGAAGCACGACGTGAAGAAGAGGCTCCTCGGTCTGAGGGCAGAAAGCTGCGACGCTCATCGACGGCTGAGCATCGGTCCAGAGTGGAGAGGGAGGAACGGAGAGATAGAGCCAAGTCACGCGAACGCGAGAAGGAGAAGGAGCGGGAGCGGGAGAAGAAGGCTGAGAGCTCTTCTCGCCGACACCAGAGTTCCCGTGAGACTCGCGCTGAAACTCGTGAAGGCCGCTCTCATCGCCGACACAGGCGTGAGGAGTCGCCCCCTCCTCAGGAGTCGAAGCTGAAGAGTCTTTTCAGGGCCATTGGTGTCCATTGAGATGCCCGAGATTGTTTATTTTGTTGTGTTTGTTTCTGTTTTTGTCTTGATTTGATTTTCTCTTCACTTTCAACCTTGTCTTTTACTTTACAGGGGTGGTTTGTGGTTTGACAGAATGCCCGATATGATATGACAGTGTATGCTTCACGACGAAATTGTTGCATTGGGGAGCGATTCATTGCAGGAGTATTTGGATTATGTGGCTTATTGGCCAGAATTTGATAAGATGTGATTTATATGAGACAAGTATCTTCCATGTTTAAGACAGCGTTTCGGGAAAGTGCAATCTCAGAACCCATTTGAGATTATCTTATGCTACTCAAGGCCGTCTTCTTATTTTCTAGTATGTATCAGTGCTACTTTATGTCCTCAGGAAGCTCGTGGTCGAGTTCGTCCAAAGGACCATCGTACCAAACTCAATCTTGCACGGAATCTCAGGCGCTAACCAGAGATATTGCTCGACACAGTCCGAGCCAAGATATTGGCTGAAGTAGTTCCAAAAGAGCCGTCCGTATCTTACAGAGGAAGGAGGAAGGTTGTCAGTCTAAATTGTTTCGCAGGGGCAAATCTTGAGTTGAGCTTGTTATGATCTCTACTCTGCCATTGTCTTCAGAGTTAGTTATCCACACTCTCCATGTGATATGCACGTATTTACTATGCAAAACTTGTATAATCAGTATCATATAAAGCACTCAAAGGGTAAACCAGCCACAGTGAATGCAAATACCAATGCCAATGTAAAAAACCAAGCCAACTCAAGGAGGATTAACAGCCAGCCTCACTCTTCGAACAAATCACCCTAGAACACCATCCACACCAAGCACGATGCAGCCCATTCTCTTCACGGACAAGATAGTTCCCCGTCTCCCTCTCATCCTCATACTCAACAACACAAGCGCCAACATTGACTCTTTTCTTAGCCTTATGTTTGACAACCCCACCAAGTCCAATAACCTCCTGCCGGAAATACCCCGGCTCTTCGTCATCATGGCTATCAGTTGAGACGGCTGCTTCATTATAGTATGATGGATGGCTGGCGGGACTATGTCCAGCACTATTATTGCTGCTAGTATCGCTGGATCCCTCATCCGCCTCGCATTCGACCTCAAGCTCGATCCCTTGTGCGGCAAGACATGCTTCTCCTCGCCCACACTTCACGCCTTGGCAGCCTTCGCCGATACCGGTGCCTAGCCCGCCGCCGAGGGATGTGCTATACCTCGTGCGCCAGGCCCAGACGCGTCGGTAGGTCGTGTCATTGCTGCGTAGGGTCTGCCCGCATTGTGTGCAAAGCCAGACAGATTCCGTGCAGTTACATGGGCTGTGGGCGAACGCGGTTGCAGCGACATTGCCTGGGTCGGGGGCTGGGTTGTGCGGGTCTGTGGAGAGGTGGGACGAGAGGGGTGCAGTGCCGCAAGTATGGCAGAGGCGGCGAATGCGGTTTTTGAGGGTTGTTTGGGAAGGGGGTTTGATGGTGCAATTCTGCAAACTCGGGGTTAGGGACACGATCAAGGGATTTGGGATGGGGAAGCTCATACTCTGCACACCACCTTCGCACAGCGTCGACATTCCGCCACCATGTCGCGCGCGCATTTTGCCACTTTCCCGCGAGTCATGCGTCCTGGCTCGCCGTTACCGCGGCTTAATAGCTGCAGAACTGACTTCACGCTGCTTGGGAGGACAGCGCCGCTGTGTAGCATTTCTGCTAGTGTTTCGACATACTCATTCTCGCACCGGAGGGTCTCCCGCACAAGTTGGTGGCGGAATGGCGCCAAGTTCACATGGAACTGGCGACATGTTGCCGAAAGAGAGTAGAGGGTGTTGAGATCAACGGCCCGAGCGATTGCCTTCACAACACTATAGAGCGAGGGTGATTAGCGGGCCTCGATTTGCCAGTTATCAAGGTTCGCCCTGACATACGGATAACAGCTCAAAGCCGCCGAGAACCCGTTCCGGTTGGGATTGGAGTTCCTTTCATCCGGTTCTTCGGGGACGGAAGAGGAAATAGGTGATGGGGTCAAGTCGGCCGGCTCCGACGCGATGGGGTTCAACCGGGGGAAGGGCTTCTCCAGTGTCGATCCGTGCTCGAAGGCATCGTCCAGGTCGACAAAAACCACCATTCTGCCATCAGAGGCCTAGATAATCAGCGCATCAGATAACACCAGGGAGAGACCCCTTTTATACCTCTGGGCCGCTATAGGAGAGGATGGTGAAGTCCCGAGGTGGGATGATTGCGTAATGGAACCTCCGTCTTCGAGGGCGGTGAGTGCCAATGTTTATCATTTACTTCGACTTCTTCGATTGCTTTTCTTCAGAATGTCTGAATAGTTGCAGACTTCTGATATCTTCAACACTTCTCTAGTCATCTTACTTACGGCTAATCTCGGTCAACGGGGAGGACGCTTCGCACTCCGATAAGATAGACTCCAATTTCTCCAATATGGCGGCGGGGTAGCCTATGGTTCTTTGTATCCCACGTATTTCAGTGGGGGTTTATAAGGACTCGATACCCCATATTCTCTCTGGTCTCTACCATTCACGTAAACATGCCGCTCAACGCCAAAGCCGTATACTCCCGGGAAAATGCGGACTACGTCCCATTCCCCAGCCGACGGAGTACCGTCCACAGCACAAAGGGCATTGTATCATGCTCGCAGCCGTTGGCTGCCGCCGCGGGTCATCGGATTCTGAGTCAAGGTGGAAATGCTGCAGTATGTCTCTCTGTCTCTCCTTTTCTGTGGCATTGAAGGTTGTTGACCGAGGGTGTGTTTGTACAGGATGCCGCAGTTGCAGTGGGTAAGTATCAATATGTGGAACAACGGACAGACCTATGAACTGATCGCGTGAATAGCTGCCGGATTGAACATGACCGAGCCCTGCTCTACTGGCATTGGAGGCGACATGTTCTGTCTCTTCTACAATGCTAAGACCAAGAAGGTGCACGCCCTGAACGGCTCGGGTCGGTATCCTGGGCAGGCAAGCCTTGAGAAGGTGCGCAAAGATTTAGGTTTTGCCCCTGGTGCACCAGGCAATATGCCCATGATGAATGCCTTGGCCGCGACAACTCCCGGTGCGGCCGCCGGTTGGGTCGACACTATTGAGAAGTTCGGCAGTGGTAAGCTGTCCTTGGAGCAGATCCTACAGCCCGCCATTGAGCTAGGCGAGGAGGGCTTCCCTGTGTCCGAGCTCTCATCACACGGCGTGAGTTTGTAGCTTCCATTTTGAATTGCTCAACGAGCTAACAAAACACAGTGGGTTGAAGCTGAGGAGGGCATTCGCAATGCGTCCCCCAACTTTCGGGAGATGCTCAAGGTTGATCCTTCAGCAAAGGACGGCGTGCGAAGCCCTCTTCCGGGTGAGATCATGAAGAATCCCACCCTGGCAAAGACCTTCCGTGCCCTAGCTGCCGAGGGCAAGAAGGGATTCTACAAGGGCCGAGTTGCGGAGCAGATTGTCAAAGTGGTGCAGGACCTGGGTGGCTATATGACCCTCGAGGATCTTGCCTACCACGCTGAAGTCGGAACCCAGGAGGTTGACGCGATCTCTCTCGATTTCACAGGCCAGGATATCGTCTCAAAAGCAACACCCGGCACAGACGGCGATCCCAACCAGGGTGTCACAATTTGGGAGCACCCACCAAACGGACAGGGGATTGTGGCACTCATGGCACTCGGTATCATGGAGGAACTCGAGAAAGCAGGCAAGATCCCGAAGTTTACCGAGGCCCAGCACAACTCAGCAGAGTATCTGCACGCCGTGATTGAGAGTCTACGTATCGCCTTCGCCGACGCAGCATGGTGGGTGACCGACCCAGATGTAGAGCGCGTGCCCTCGCAGGGCCTGCTCGCGCGCGAGTATCTAGCTGAGCGAGCGAAGCTGTTCCACTCCGACCGCGCCGCGGATATCATGGACCATGGCAGTCCAGCCCATAACCACTGCGACACAGTGTACTTCGCCGTCACTGACAGCGAGGGTAATGGCATCTCCTTCATCAACAGTAACTATGCCGGTTTCGGTACTGCCATCATTCCCGCTGGCTGCGGCTTCACACTGCAAAATCGCGGTGCCAACTTCTCGCTCCAAGAGGGACATCCTAATGCCCTTGCACCGCGCAAGCGCCCTTACCACACCATCATTCCCGCCCTGATCACCAATATCGCGGATGGCTCTTTGCACTCGGTTTATGGTGTCATGGGTGGCTTCATGCAACCTCAAGGCCATGTGCAGGTCATGTTGAACATGCTTGCCTTTGGGTACCACCCTCAGGCTGCGCTCGATTCACCGCGCTTCTGTCTCGCTGCCCCAACGGACGAGAGTACTGACCGCACTGTGTGGGTTGAGGAGGGTATTAGTGATGATGCCGTAGAAGGGCTACGTCGTCTCGGTCACAAGATCGAGGTCCTCACGGGCTGGAAGCGTGCTGCCTTTGGTCGCGGACAGATTATTCGCACGTACTATGATGATGGGAAGCTGGTTTATGGTGCTGGCAGTGATATGAGAGGTGATGGAATGGCTTACCCTTTGCTTTAGATTTATTTATAGGAATTTATTTGAGAACACGTCTTAATTGTTAATCAATTGCGAAGCTATACCGTTTGCTTGGTTGCAACTTGCATTGGCTTTCTGTCTGACATCAAAAATACACATACTGCTCTTGGTGCCACTGATTCCAAGAGGGCACGCACAAAGGCCTTCAATGCAAGTCGAATTAAGACCTCAGAGCCTCGCAAAATTAATAGACAAGCATGAACATCCACAATATATATCTTTAACCAAAGCTTAGTGTTGAGTGGAAGCTGCCCTTCTGGGGACCCCTAAACCTCACACACCTGAAGGCAACAAATAAGCCCTAAGACCGCCACAACCGTCAAAGCAAAGAACCATCAACGGGTATTCCAAATCCTAAAACCCTTCCTCTGTCTGCGACTCCCTCGAACGGAAATTCCGGGGACCAAAGACCCCGAATACCACCCAACATCGGAGTACGGTGTTACCTTCATCATCGCCTCACTCTCAATGACATCAGACAAGCAAACATCAAGCTTGAGAAGAAGCCACTGAAGTCATTGTCACCAGCTAATTAACACCATACAAGCTCAACAACTACCTAACCACGTAACAGTCTAGCCACCAAGATCTCAAGCAAGGATCGGCACCCTCAGGCAACATCCGTTCGAAGATCCAATACCAGATTTGAAAAAATTAGAGGCGACTGGCTACTAACATCTAGACTTTGCATGGGGAAAAAAAGGGGAATTGCAGGATCATGCATGTCCCAAGTCGACCTAGTTGCCCTCGTAGTCTGTTACAGAGCAGATAAAGTGTGTCAATGAGATCATTTTGGCCTGAAGGATCGTGAGGCTTGATCCTTCT
>ERZ1673737.3073-NODE-3073-length-13136-cov-4.425273_pt1 | contig 13136 bp, 9 predicted proteins | sample MGYA00580211_ERZ1673737 | MGnify/ENA primary metagenome ERZ1673737 (study PRJEB41218, sample SAMN15661789) | gut metagenome | host: Homo sapiens | place: Canada: London | collected 2015-08-20/2019-03-30 | study: EMG produced TPA metagenomics assembly of... | reverse complement strand
GGCGGCGTCGTCCATGATACAAGGCGATGCCCAAGCAACGAGTTACCACCTCGGATTTGAATGAAGGTTTCTGGATCAATGGCAGAATGTGGACTCGAGCAGCAGTGCTCTGCGGGCTCGCTTGCTGCAGGGGTATAGCGGAGTAAATTGCGTTTATTTTCTCTATTGGATGGCGATATGTGTCCTGATTTGACGCTTCCTGATGTGATGGCTTCTCAATTTCCGGTTGTCGAGTCTTTGGCTACTACTGAGGAAACTGCGGGTTAGGCTGTGGGTATTCGATGGTTGGCTTTGCGAATTAGATCGAGACCTGAGGCTGGGGATATCACGAAGCTGTGACGCTATTGGGGAAGCTTCAGGCTTGGAAGAATTTGATTGTGGAGTCAAATAAGGTCCACGGTGATATGGCTCTGGCAGAGAAGATGATCTCGTCTTTGGATATCTGGAGTGGAGTGCTTTTGATCAGGATTTCGACGGATGAGAAGCTTGAGGAATGGAGGCAACAAGAAAAGGCACATTTACCACACCCGCCTCTTTGAATGGTATTACTTTTGATTGCCACCGTATGGACCTGTTTTCTTTTTTGGCTCATAATTCAATGTACATAACTAAACGGAGGGAACGGATATTGGAAGGGTATCATGATCATTCCATTTTAACAAGAAACTAAAGGCTAGAAACTTCATATGCAACGCCTCAAACATGGGAACCATCCCGATTCCGAACGCCATCTATTCACCCAGTCCAGGCTCGAGAATCTCAGGATCAAACAATGTAATCCGTATTTGCAGACCTAAACTGGCTTTTTGCCCGGTCAATTTCCACTCAGGATACCGGAAATCCGCAGTGCCAGGTCCAGCATGGACAAGTGCTCGTCAGATCCGTCGACCAAGCGCTTATCCATCTCGGAGAAGAGCATGACGATCTTATTCTTTTGGATATCGGGGATTGCCTCGCTGAAGACAACACGCCGGTAGAGCTGAAACATGTCAGTTGATATCACCCATCCCAGGGAGAGAAGCACAAACCTGACTAAGAAGCTGAGTAGCACTCCACCCATCAGCAACAAGATCCGTAACAACACCAGAAACAGCCTGGTAAGACGAAACACCCTTCTTAGGCTCCATAGCTTGCACAAGAGAATCAATAATGCTCTCAGGCACAACACCAGCAATCTCCTCAATACTCCGCACAGTAATAACGTGACTCTCACTCCCAGCATCAGTCATCTCAGCATCATCATCGCCATCCTTACCGGCAGCAGGTTTAGTAGCACCAACCAACCGCGCCGCACTCTGCAAATAAGTAATAGCACGACGCAAATCACCCTCACCACACCGAATAAGCGTATCAACAACCCCATCATCAAGTGTCAGTCCCTCAGCCTCAGCAATGCCCGCAATCCGCGACCCAGCCGCACTATTATCCAGCATCTTGAAGCGGAACTTACTGCACCGACTAGCAAGCGGTTCAATAATGCGCGTGACATAGTTGCACACCAGACAGAAACGCGTAATGCGACTGTACTGCTCCATCGTGCGGCGCAGCGCAGACTGCGCATCTTGTGTCATGCTATCGGCTTCGTCCAGGATGATGATTTTGAAGGGTGGGCATGGGTATTGGGCGCGGTAGGCGGCGTCTAGGCCTGTTGGTTGGGAGAGTTGGGCTCGGGCGAAGTTCTTTACTTTGTCGCGGACGATGGCGATGCCGCGCTCGTCGGAGGCGTTCAGTTCCAAGATGCGGGAGCGGTAAAGGGCGGGTCCGAAGAGGGATTTGGCTAGGGCGAGGATAGTAGATGTTTTTCCTGTTCCTGGGGGTCCGTAGAAGAGCATGTGGGGGAGCTTGGGATTGTCAGTTTATTGATGTGGTGGTTTGGGGTAAGTTAATGTTGGAAACGGACGTTGGAAGCTTGCAGGGTGCGCTGGAGGACTTTTGTTGTGTGGTCTTGCGCCGCGACATCGTCTAGGGTCTTGGGGCGACTGGGAGATGTGAGTGTGCTGGCCTGGAAGCTTTGGATAGAGCATTGGCGTACTATTTCTCAACCCATGGCTGGAGACGAGTCGAGTCTTCCTTGTTGTCGCCAGCCTTGGCCTTGGAGCTGCTGGATGCTGCAACGGCAGCAGCACGGGCCTTATTATTGAAGAATGAGGAAGCCATTATTATTAGAAGGCCCGGACTAGAAGCGAGAGTGGTTCCGAAGCTGGTCGATGTGTTAAAGATCTCGCCCGACGCCCTCCACAACCAAGACGCGTCTCCACGTGACACGCGCAGCACTTAAGTACATTGACCAATCAGAGTGGCCCAATATACTTCAGCTTAACAGGGCTCGAACAATACATTTCTTTACTAGTGTTAAGCACATTAGGAAGACTGAAACCTTGTGGTAGCATGGTGCATCATTAATGTATTGATCATGTTCTATAGCTCATCCCGCACCGGTTCATCCTCATACATCCTCTTCTTCGTATTCCGAGGAAGTGCTTCTTGCCTTTCCCTCTCCTCGGGGGTAATGTCATCAATTCCGCCTTTCTCTTTGGCTTCTTCAACAATACGACCGATCTCATCGATCACGCGGTCACTGCCAACTGGTACTGACGGTTCTTCCCACGCAGCAGTGGATGTCACAGTGCCTCCCATGACGGCCGTAGCTGTCTCATGAATAACGGACGAGATATCACCAGAAAGTGAATCGGTAGATGACTGCACAGCTGTGCTAGACAATCCAGCCACACCTAGAGCTGCAAACACAACACGAGCAATGAGCTTCAAGGGGAGCCATAGGAGCCACCAAAGAGGCCCATATAGGACACGTCGGAAGATAAGCCATGCTATAGTTCCAACAAGAACATAAAATGCAGTCTCAAGATACCAAGTATCGGATTTTTGGGAGCGAAGAAGAGAATTAGCAAGGCTGCGGGATGACGAGAGAAGAGTATCGAGACCGCTGTAGGACTCGGACAGAGAGTTGATAGCAACTGTAGATTGTTCTATCCAAACGTGTTAGCAGTCAATGAAGTTGAATGCAGCCAAGAGCTTACCAAGGGTTTCCTGAGCAAATGCACTGCGAGAAAGCTCCGCCTGCATAAGTTGATGAGTTCTGCGCAGAGCAGATGTCACATCATTCGAAGCATTGAGAACAAGATCATCTTGCGTGAACCTTTCAGTTGGCTGCTTTTTCTCAGAAGTCGTTGACCGCGATAGCAGCAACTCTCTCTCTTTCCGCTTAGCGAGCTCTGCATTCCGCTTCGCTTGCAACTGCGCATTTCGGAAGTCGCCTCGCGTTCTGAACAAAAGTTAGCAAATTGTATCTCAAGCAATAGCAGCGATGCGGCAGAGAGTAATCCCCAACATGTGCAAGCTGTTCCATATCAGGCCAGTATAACCTACCTCTTAAGCTCCTCAGCCAACCGCCCCGCCATGGCAGCAACCCGCTCCCTTTCAGCATCCTTCTCGCCCTGAGAGGCCGAAGTCTTTCGCCTGCTATCGGTGCCAGTTTCCAGTGCCTCAACATCAACCCGCAATAACTCCAACTCCTGCTCGGTATCCTTCAACCGAGAGTGTATCTCGCTCCCAAGCTCGAGGCGCGCCTCATCGCCCTGTCCAATGGAAGTCGTAAAATCGCGTAATCGGTTAACCAGAGGTTGGATCTGGCCTAGAGCAGTGGAGAGCTCTTTCAGGCGGCCTTGGAGACCTATTGTGGAGGACATGTTGGGATACAAGTGGTACGGTGCTCCGTCGGTCTAACGCATTCGACTGTCGCCAGCTGTGGGTGTCGCAGAGGATTCCTAGATAAATTTTACCACGCGGGGAATGTGTCCTCAAGTATAAAAAGGTAACGAGTCCGGAAGATGTGTCAAGTTGTATGCCGAAGTTGCCATGTTGACGGGCGTCATTCGGTTTACTGTGTTTGCATTCGGAGCAAACATGCCCATTTCTCAACCGCAAAGCCGCATCGGAGACCTTCAATTGATGCGAAGTTGCAATTGACCACCGCGCCTTTTCTGTCAGACCTGTCGCAAACTTATCAAAGCTGTTTCTATTTTCCTCCTTACAACAACTACATCAAATACCCTCCTCTCCAACGGCTGCGAGGCTCAATCCAGAAAAGAAACCACCGTTAAAAAACTTCCCGAGTCAATCCCGACTCCCTCCATCCAGGTACATTATTACAACCAAATCTAAACCAACATATCTTTGGTTCACATGACATTCAAATAACTAATGTCCTGAACAGAAACACCCCCTCCCCCTCAAACCAACCACCAACACCCCCAAAATGACCATCCCAATCAGCACAATAACTACCTTCCGCACGGCGTACAACCCTTTCTCCCGCGCCTCAAGACCCTGCCGCCTCTTCCTAGGCATGCTGCGCACACCAAACACAATCCCAACAAGCAGCCCCACCCATATCGACATCCAGGTCAAGCAAGTGCCGCGCGAGTCGACGCAGAGCCCAACTATGACTATCGGCTTTAAGGGTGGGAAGGAGCTTACACTTGATGTTGGTAAGCGGGGGTTGAAGATTGGAGATGTCATTGAGGAGGTCTCTCGTGTTGGTCGTGCTTTGCAGCGTGAGGCTAGTCTGAAGGGGTGATTGTTTGTTTTTGTTAGGTGATATAACTTATGGGTGTTTTGTCAGCTGTGCATTTGTATTGTATTATATTATATTATATCTATTTTCATTTTGTGAGGACTTCTTTGGTATGCTTACTAGTATAGACCACTTGTATAAAACGGACTATGGTTGATGTCTGTCTCGGACACGAGGTTGGACACAATCGATTGGTTGACTTGCTGCCAACATCTTGACACATGCTTGACATTTAAGCTATTCACATTCAATATAAGCCCCGCCTAGAGGCGGTTACGCTAACATTTTGATTTTGGTATTCGCAAAAAGACATTTACACAGCAGCACCGGAGATGAAGAACCACTTGTCAATGCTGCCGTCAATGGGAGCAGGAGCAAGGTTCTCACCGCGGGGGATAGCAGCGAGCTGGGACTGGTCGACACGGTCGGCGGAGCCCTCGACCTGGGAGTTGGCGCTAGTATATATTAATATACGATCCCCAATGGAACATTGAATATAAACTTACAGGCTGATCTCGCCACGGGGAGTCTTGCCGGAGATGAGCTTCTCCCAGGCATCGGAGCACTCGCGGATGACATCCTCGGCGTACTTCTTGTTCTTGCACTCGCCGGAGAAGGCGAACTGGTTCTCGGGCTTTCCGTCGGGGATCTTGTAGATGCGGAACCACTCGTTGGTGGCGCGCAGAAGACCGGGGAGGTGACGCTCAACATCCTCAATGTCGTTGAGCTTGGGGGCGAGAGGGTCGTTGACGTCGATGACGATGATCTTCCAGTCGGTCTCCTCCTCGTCGATCAGGGCCATGACACCGAGGACCTTGACCTGCTTGACCTGGCCAGGGTAGCCGACAAGCTCACCGATCTCGCACACGTCGAGAGGGTCGTTGTCACCCTTGGCCTTGGTCTCGGGGTGGACGGAGTTGGGGTCTTCCCAGGTCTAATTCAAAATCTGTTAGTTTACCCCTCCTCCTGCATGGTCACGAGAGCAGACTTACGCGGGGGAAGGCACCGTAGTTCCAAAGGTAACCCTTGTGGGGGAAGCAGTTGCGGACGAAACGGAGCTTGCCCTTCTTGGTGTCCTGCTTGATGGGGTTCAGGAAGTCATCTTTGGAGATCTGTACGTTCCGGTTGACGCAATTAGCTCATGGGGTTCAATTGACGTTGTGGTTGAGGTCTCCTACCTCCTGCTTGGCGTTGGTCCAGCGGGGGATCTCGACGACCATGTTAAGGATGGTCTGCTGCTCATTGGCGTAGAGGGGAATGTCGTGGAAGGGCGAGACGGGGACGCCATCCTTCTCGACGAACACACGGTGCTCGAGGGTGTAGGGCTGGGCGATCTTGCGAACGGTGTAAGACATTTTGGGAGGTGACGAAAAGTGTCTAGATATTTGGGCCGCACGGGAAATGGGAGAATAAAAGGAAGAAAAGGAGGGAGGGGCAGTGGAAGTGGGGGGAGCCAACGTTGCTGATGTGCGCCAAACACGGCGGGAGGCGGTGGAGGTATGAAATCCCAGTCGGGCCAAAGGACGAGTCATTGGCTGCAGAAGATGAGTTAATTGTGTATTACGCGGAACATACACAACCTGGACAACCTTGGAAAGTGATGTGTTCCAGTTCTGTTGGTTTACCCCTGTCGGAGGTTGATATTTTTTTTGTGGTTCCGAGATTCGGCATCAATAGTGTCTCCGAGGTTGACATCCCGACTGTGTCACATACATCCACGTATACGTATAAGCCCAGGTGTACATTTACATGTTTAAGGTCACTTATGACATAGATTTGATCTGCTTGACAGTATGCACTCTGCAAGTACACGATACCCCAGACTCCGAGAGTGCCGATATCGGCATATTATACGCGGCCTACATTAAATATCCTTCCAGTTGTATGCTTTATATATAGTTCTCTACTCTATTTAACGTTAAGTTAGCTATGACGTTCACACATTTAGTTAGGTATTGGGGTACAATCAAATTCACGATGTCGTGATCCTTGGCAGGGAATATTGTCTGTTGATTGGCGCCGACTCTCGGAAAAAGACCGGACGAGCGCAACCTGTAATAATACCTGAAATTTACTGACAATGGACCACGTGACTGACACGTGATAGAACAGGTGAAGTGAAAAGAAAATAGATTGTCACTATCTCCACGTGATATCAATCCAGTCGGGGAACTAAGAAAAAAAAGACTCACCCTCAACCCCGCAGCATGCTATGATCAGACTCCTCCGCACAATGACCAACGCAATCCCCCCGGCCACAATGGCCCGCGTGCCCATCCCCGCCAACGGCGTCGACTACCGCAACAAGATCGTCCTAGCACCTATGGTGCGCTCCGGCGAACTCCCCTCGCGCCTCCTCGCTCTAAAATACGGCGCAGACCTAGTCTGGGGTCCAGAGACAATCGACCGCTCCCTAATCGGCGCCGAGAGACGCATCAACCCTCGCAACGGGACGATCGAATTCACGCGCATGCCATCAAACGGTGGCCGCCCAGACAAACCAACCAAAGCCTCAATAATTTACCGCATCGACCGAGCCCGCGAATCCGGCCGCCTAATCTTCCAAATGGGAACCGCAAACCCAGACCTAGCCGTCCAAGCTGCCCGCGTCGTGGCTGCTGACGTAGACGGAATAGACGTCAACTCGGGCTGTCCCAAACCATTCAGCACATCCGGCGGCATGGGCGCCGCCCTCCTCCGCACGCCGGACCTCCTCGTCTCGATCCTCGAAGCCCTCGTCAAGGAAGTAGGCGAGCCCTTCAAAATCGGCATCTCAGTTAAAATTCGCATCCTCTCCGAACCTGACGCAACCCGCGCTCTCGTCTCCCGTCTCGTTAGAACTGGCATCACAGGTCTGACCGTCCACTGCCGTACAACACCAATGCGACCCCGCGAGCGCGCAATCCGCGATCAACTCCGCATGGTAGCGGAAATCTGCCACGAAGCCGGCGTGGCATGTGTCATGAATGGCGACGTCACGTCGCGCGATGAGGGACTCGCGCTTATGACCGAGTATGGCGTTGACGGAGCGATGATTGCTACATCAGCCGAGACGAACTCGTCTTGTTTCCGTGCTGAGGCAGATGGCGGTGCTGCGCCCTGGAGAGAGGTCGTCTATGAGTATCTCAAGTTCTGTCTGGAGGTTGAGAACCGGCTTGGGAATACGAAGTATCTCATGAACATGTTGATTCCTGGGAAGAATAAGGAATTCAAGGAGGCTAAGCAGTGCAAGACTTATCTTGATATCTGTCGGAATTTGGGTTTCGATGATTTGGTTCCGGCTGCTATGCGTGTTGATGAGATTTTGGATCTCTCGCAGAAGTGGGAGTCTGTGCCTGCCTCTGCCCCTGCCTCTGCGCATGTGAATGCTGAGGCCCCTGAGGGGAAGTCCAAGGCGGTGCAACATGCTATGGAGTCGGAGGCTGCTCGCGCTGCTGGTGGTGGTGCTGCTCGGTCAAAGGCTGCCCCGGCTGTGCGTAATGGCTGTGGTCCTATTCGTAGGACTTCTGCGCCAGAGCAAAAGGTCAAGGTTGATGCTGCGCAGCCGGCTGCTGATGCCACTGTTCCTCCGGTGGAGGCTCAGACTCAGGCTCAGAGTCATCAGGTGGCCGTTTAACCGTGCTCTATATTCTTCTTATTCACTCTAATCCCTCAGCACGGTCTCGGTCAACATGCATAGCTACCGGTTTTGGTTTTCTTTCTTTCCTGTCTGCATCCAAGGTGTTCTTCCTTCCATCCCTTTGTCATGTTCATATAGATTCCCCACTTGACAAAATACACAAACATGCCTCCGTTGTACATGTTCATGTTCATGTTATTCTCAACACCATATTCCAAGCCCTTCTACCTCTACTGTATGTCACTACAATCTCCATCTTTCATCAACCTAGTTCTAACCCAGTTTTTGTACAAAGAAGCAAGGTTACGGCTGAAAGGTAGTAAATTCCTAACCGTAATGCACAGATACAGAATAAAAATATGCACCGAATCTTCTCACAAATCACAAATCACAAATCAAGCCACCCAAAAACACCATGTTCTAACTGATATAATGCCATACTTTCAATATGTCAAGAATTCACCATGCAAAAAAGACATGTCCTCACCACGGCCATTAGCCATTAACCTCAATATCGCCATCAATCACATTTCCACAAGAAAATTCGAACCATAACACCTTCTTCACCTAACAAAAACCAGAACCAGGTAATACCACTCAGGCTCAGTTTTTATCTTTCTTCCTTACTCCTCTGCCTCCTTCTCCTTCTCCTTAGAACCATTGGCATTCGACTGAAGCTCAGCCATCATCATCCCCTCAACAACCTTCATACCAGCTTCCTCGCCCTTCTTCGCAACAGCCTCATCTTCACCAGCAACAGCCTGATCAAGCGCCAGTTTGGTCTGACCAAGAGAGTAAATCTGCTCTTCGATAGTGCCACGAGTAACAAGGCGGTAAATCTCGACCACGCGAGTCTGACCAACACGATGAGCGCGGTTCTCAGCCTGGACATCTTCCTGCGGGTTGAAGGAAGAATCGAAGATGATGACGCGGTTAGCGCAGGCCAAGTTAATACCGGCACCACCGGCCTTGGTGGAGAGGAGGAAGACGGGGATTTCCTCGCGCTCGTGGAAGGCGTCAAGGATAGACTGGCGGTCTTCGACGTTGGTACGGCCGTCCAGGCGGACGAATTCGATCTTGAGGGTTTCGAGGACGTGCTCGAGGATGTCCATGACCATTGTAAATTGGGAGAAAATTAGAGTGCGGTCCCCGTTGGCGATGAAACGGGTTAGGAGTTTGCGGAGCTGTTCGACTTTTCCGGAGTCCATCCATTCGTCGTTCTTGAGCTTGAATTTGCCGAGGGAGCCTGGGTTCTCCACGCACATGTGGTGGCACTCGAAGTCGTTGTAGGGGAGGAGTTCTTCGAGAATAACTTTCGGGTCTGAGAGCGACCACTTGTCTTCCTTGAGACAAGCCTTGGACATTTTCTGGAGGATCTCGTCGGTGTAGTGACGGCGAGCGAGGAGAGGGTGAATGGCTGCTTGACGGAGCTTCATGAGGATGTTGGCAGACTTGGAGCCTGTCTTCTTGCCGGCTGCGCGGTCTTCAAGGAGCTGGCGGACTTGGTCTTTTTCGTGCTCGTAGATGTCGATCTGAGAGGACTTCATCTCACACCAGCCGACATGAGAATGCTTGGCGGGAAGATCAATGACCTGGTGCTTCTTACGGCGGAGGACGAATGGTTTGAGCATCGACTTAGCACGCTCGATACGCTGCGCCGAGAGCAAGGTTGCGTGGGACTCATCGGTGGTCTTCGCCTTGTTCGCAAAGACTGCCTGGAGGTCTTCCTTGTGCTCACGGAAGACAGACGGTAGGATAAAACCGAGAAGAGAAGCGAGTTCCTGCAGGTTGTTTTGAAGAGGCGTACCGGTCAAGAGGAGTCGGAAGCGGGCAGGTATGCGAATGAGTTTCTCATAAAGTTGAGATTGGTGGTTCTTCAACATATGACCCTCATCGTAAACACAAACAGTGAAATCCACATCGCGAAGGAACTTGGCATCAACCTTCGCCTTTGCAATGGTGTAAGTGGTAATGACAACATTGATGTTGTCGCGGTTGTCCTCAATTTGCTCTCGGATCTCAGCACGCTGGTTGATACCGGCATAGTAAGGCATGACCGAGAGAGTTGGGCAGAACTTCTGGAACTCGCGGAGCCAATTCTCAATAGTAGAAGACGGCACCACAATCAGGTGAGGCCCCTTGATGCCCTTCTCAAAGAGGTGAGCCAGGAAGGCAATGACCTGGCAAGTCTTACCCAGACCCATGTCATCAGCCAGGATACAGCTCAGTTCCTGCTCAAAGAGAAGTGATAACCAATTGATTCCCACCACTTGGTAATCCTTCATTTCAAGGTCATCTGCCATGATGGCAGGCTGACCGATAAACCGGGACTTGCGCATCGGGACGAGCGAATCTTCGTCCTCGTCAGGTGATTGGCGATCGGACAAAGGGGTCGCGATGCCCGAATCGTGTGCCTTGGTGTTGGGAATCTTAGTGAGCTCAAGCTCACCATCCTTTTTGCCGAACATGTCGACACCCCATTTCTTCATTTCCGCGGTGATGGGCTCACCGATTGCCTCGACCTCAGCAACAAGCGCATCAATGGCCATATAGCCAGTCCACATGTCAACACACTTGTCGACAATCTTTTCGCCAATTGGCTTGGGAGCTTTGCCACCCCGCTTGCCCTTGGGCTTGCTGGTCTCTGGAACAGGAGCAGAAACAACACGAACATCATCGAGGGACTGGAAGGGACGGTTCTTGATGATAATCTGAGCTTGTTCCTCGGGAATTGCAGCAATATCAGCCAGATCACGGACCGCGCAAGTGTTGAAGAACTTCAGGACCTTGGAATCCAGTCCGCCAGCGGTGGGTTCCTGCATCTGAACATCTGAATCATCCGAATCACTCATCATAGCCTCAGGGGATTCCGAGCGAGGCGAAGCCATCTTGCGGCCCTTCTGGAGACGGCCAAGCTTCTTCTTTGGCGGGCTGTCATCGGAGTCAATTATCATGGGGCGAGCCGGAGAGGCAGTGCGGGAGGTCTTGGGACCGCGGACGAGGCGGCGCTTGGGCTTATTCTCTTCATCGGAGTCCTGAGTCTTGGTGGCGGGCAGATTCATAGCCGCCCACTTGTCCTGGATAGTCCCACGGGCCTTGATCTTCTGCTTGGCCACGGGGACCGGACCTGTAGTTGCTGGCGATGCCAATTCGTCTTCGGATGATTCAATCTCCACGGTCTGGACACCATTTGCCAGGACACTATCGCCCAGAATTTTGAGGGCGTTGTCGTAATGGCCATTGGCTTGAACAACAGCATTGATAATTGTCTGCACGGGCATAAGAGGCATTATCTTGAGAATGCGCTCGACCTTGATGCGCAATCTGTAATCTTGGATAAAAGTGATATCGGGGGTTGGTACAAGGGGGACGGGCTGTGCGCGGGAGGGTGCATCCTGTCGAATTCTCTTCATAGCGACGCCCTTGGGATTCGAGTCGCTCATATAGTCTGCGGAGCGTTTCATAGGAGCAGATCTGGGATCGTACATTGCGGAGGCAGTAATTTCACGGAATCGATCCATTGGACCGGCGTCAGGGCGGACAGGGGACTCCATGACTTTTTCTTTTTCGGGACTGCGAGCGGTTTTTTCAAACATGGCAGGTTTGATATCTGTACTGCGCAGGGGTTGCTCGTCTTCGGACGAGCCACCTCGATACGTTGGACCGTCGTCAAGATCGAATACCGGCTTTCTTTTGGCAGGTCCTGCGGAAGGAGGGCGGAACTGGGTTCCCGAAGGGGCAATGAGAGATGAGAGCAAGCCTCCCTGAGGTCTTCGAGGTGGGGAAGAGGCAGGACCGGTAGGCGAAGAAGCGGCGACTTGGATAACAGTATTCCGCGAGTAGGGATTGTCGACGAGTTGGGTCGGTTGTGTTAAGCGCTGCGATGGGGTTGCGACAGGGAGAGTGGCTATAGTTTCGTACTCGGGGTCGGGAGAGGGTGTCTTGTTGGGAATGTCAGGAACAGAGTCCATAGCGACTTTTGAATAGCATTGAGGCTCTATCTGATGGCGATTCAAGAACTGTTTTTTCTGCCGGGGCGGAAACGCGAATGCTGGACGCGCCCAATCACGTGTCTATCAATTAGACAGGACAATAGCAATGCATAGAAGAAGAATAGAATAAATTATAAAATTGTCCAGCAATAACTATTCATCTTATCACCGAACATAATACTGTATACTGTCTATACTCCCAACCAATCAAGTGCTGGCATGTGACTGCGGGAACTAGTCTCCGCCCTTCATCTCTGTTCCACTCGTCTTGCTACATCTACACTTTCTCTATCCGACACAACTAAATCACCAATGTCTGCCCGTCGTCCTCATGGCCAGTCCTACGCGGACGTCGCCAAAGCCCCAGCTCCAGGCACCTCCGATGTGACCCCCGCTGTCCCTGCGTAAGATACCTTGCCAGCCAAGTACAAGACCAGCTCTCATACATCTTCTGATATAGCGATGTGATCTACAAGCTTCTTGGCTTCACAGCAGCCATGGTTGCTGCCCCCATTGGAATGTATTTCCTGACGGTGAACACCATTTTCAGTGGTATGCGCCTTCACTTCCACCTACAGGAATGTCTTCTAACCAGGTATATCATATAGGCAGCTCCACACTGGCTGGAATTACTGCCGCCGTAACTGCGAACGTGGTCTTGTTCGCATACATCTATGTGGCCTGGAAAGAAGACCAAGAGGACAGACAGACGGACAAGTCCAAGTCAAATTCAAAGAAAGCCCAGTGAGCAGCTTCGCATCGAGTCGGGTCTGCGGATGGCTTCTACTTCGGCGTTGCGGTATTCAATTCGGGTTTCTACGGGCTATTTTGTATACTAAAGCACATCAACCATCTGCAATTAAAAAAAAGTTACAGATTGACCAAGTCATTCGTGTCATTGGATATCATAAGAACAGCCCACACACACCAT
>ERZ1673737.3072-NODE-3072-length-13137-cov-3.977297_pt1 | contig 13137 bp, 8 predicted proteins | sample MGYA00580211_ERZ1673737 | MGnify/ENA primary metagenome ERZ1673737 (study PRJEB41218, sample SAMN15661789) | gut metagenome | host: Homo sapiens | place: Canada: London | collected 2015-08-20/2019-03-30 | study: EMG produced TPA metagenomics assembly of... | reverse complement strand
TGGAATTGGCCGAAAGCAGAGCTCGACCCATTGAAAACGTTCTGCAAGGGACTGATGGTTTGTTCTCTTATCTCACGACTGCTGAAATCTGCCTCGGATGGGGGACCAAGGGCTTGGTCTAAGGTATGCTTTATCACGCGGGTCTGGGCGAGCTCTTGCTCCTGCAAAGCTATTTTCGAGTTTGCAGCCAGCAGCTCTTGCTTGAGACGCCGCAACTCCACCGTGTTATCCTCCTGGCTGTGGGGTTGATGAGGAACTGTGGTGTATGGAGTTGGCAGTGATTTGAGAATTGGGGCGACCTGGGACGGTCCAGAGGAAGGATCAGCTTCGGGACGGGTGGTTTGGATCGATTTGGGAGAGAGAGTTGCCAGTATTCTCTCAATATCCGATGGTTGTCCACTCAAAGGTTCAGCTTTGATGTGATCTAGCTTCTGCTTCTGGGATTGTGAGATCACATGCACAAAGAATTGGTACCATGAGAGACACACCTTGCTCAACGAATGCTCTGCCCCATCACTAGATGAAAGTTGCATATTTCCATGGCGAGAGACTTCCATAGGGTCAGAAGAGCCGTAGCGAGTAGTTGGGGTTTGGTGTCCCTATAATGAGCAGCGCAGTCAGCATGTGATGAACTCATTTCAAAGCCGTCATGTGAAAGGAGCATACCGATTGTTCTTGTCCAAAAGAGAGAGCTCGCACATCGATGCCATCATGGGGAATAAAGTGTGTTTCGCTACCTATGCGACCAAGCGTCGAAGGCCCGCTTAGGGTAGACATTTTGTCAACTAACAAGGATTAAAACAGAGACAGAATCAGAAAAGAGAGACAAGAAAAGACGAAAACAAAGAAAATGTGAGAAAGCAGCCGAGTGAAGGTTGGGACAGAGAGGCTTGTTGGAACCAAGTGAGTTTACATGCAACGAAAAGGATTCTGGGAAGATTCTCACGAGATGACAGTAAACATTTGGGGATTTCAGGAGATGAAGTTGAAGAACATGGGATAAAGAGAAGAGAGAAGTTGGAAGGAAAGAAGAAGTGAGGGCAAGAGTAAGAAGACCAGGAAGGAGCACGAGGCAAAGCTGGAAACAGCAACGAACATTTACAGCTCTACGAAACCACGGGTTCAACTCCGGCAAGGTATTCTATGTATTTATTGGTAATTCTTCGTGTTCCTGAACCAAGTATAGGTCTTCAAACTTGGTGAGCCTGAAGTGCGTTTTGGTCCCCAGATGATCAGAGTATCTACAGTTCATATTAATATCCACGTATATATCTAAAGCCTGGGAGAGAACAAATGTTAAATGTCAAGAACAGGCGCATCTAAGTATTTGAGCAAAGATTCAACTGAAGTGTAGATATATCCTCGCATCATATCACGTGATACACGAGATCAATATCACATTGCAAGTTAACGTTAACGTTAGGTTAACTAACTTAACTAAGTTAACTTAAGTTGACTGTACATGTACATGTACATGTACATGGTGTTTAAGTTATTAATAGAAACGTCAAGATATCATGGAAATGGCACGGGTATACGGGTACATGTAACTACATCGGAGGTTGCCGAATTATCCATCTTAAAATTAAAAGCGAGTTCAGATATCCTTTTGATCAATTTCTACCTTGCCTTTTTACCGAATCCCTTACTTCTCTCAGTGCGGCGACAGTGTCCGGAAGCGTGTGTCCTTTATACTCGACGCTTATTCGCTCAAGGAGATTCGTCATCGAACCCAGCCCACCCTTTCTCAACCCCCATCCAACAACCAACTCTCGGAATTCAGGTCCTTGGTAAGTGACACCGGGTGTTTTTCGCGCTTGCTTTCTTTAACGTCTGCCTTTCCCAGAATATGGCCACAACCACAGTGACCGGTCATGGGCGACGCTCCTCCATGCGACAAACTGAATTGCAAATACCAAAGTCCTCCGTCTCCCAATCAACCAGCAGCCCCATTGATAAATTTCCACCCTATGAGGACACCATCGAGACAGTCGCGGGGACAACTCGTCCATACCGAAGTGCTTCCGTCAAATATGCCCCAAACGAGCTTTGGGAACCCCGGAAAACCAGTTTCTACTCGCGAGAACATGCCAACGGGCCATTGAGAAACCCCAAGCATCGCCCACGGAAGAGTATTAGCGAGGCCATATCAACCATTAGAACGCGCAACGGCAGCATGAGTGCCAACGCCCACGAATTGGCCGAAGCTCTCCGTGCGCCAGTATCCTACCGATTGACTGTATGTGGTTTCATGAACGGGTTGGCGGGTCTTGATTGCGCTAACACATCCCCAAGGCGCTATGTGTCATTTGGTACTTTACCTCAGCCCTCACAAACACGTCATCGAAGTCGATCTTGAACGCCCTTCCGATGCCTATTACTCTGACCATCGTCCAATTCGCATTCGTCTCCTTTTGGTGTTTGTTGTTGGTATATCTTTCCACGATTATACCTCGATTACGACAAAGCATCCCGGTACTTCAACATGGTATCCGCTATCCGTCCCGGGAGGTCATATCTACAGCCCTGCCTCTGGCAGTATTTCAACTAGCCGGTCACATTCTCAGCTCAATGGCCACGGCACAAATTCCCGTTTCTCTGGTCCATACTATCAAGGGTCTTTCCCCTCTTTTCACGGTTCTCGCATACAGGATTTTGTTCCGCATCCGCTATGCACGGGCAACATATTTATCATTAGTCCCACTTACTATGGGAGTGATGCTTGCGTGCTCGACTGGGGTATCCACAAATTTCTTCGGGATTTTTTGCGCATTCGCCGCAGCTATTGTGTTTGTTTCGCAGAACATTTTTTCAAAGAAGCTTTTCAACGAGGCAGATCGTGCGGAATCAGAACTGCAGAACCCGGGGCGACGCAAGCTAGACAAACTCAACCTCCTTTGCTATTGCTCTGGGCTGGCCTTTTTCCTCACTCTGCCTATTTGGTTTGTCACCGAGGGTTACCCATTGGTATCTGATTTTATCAATGATGGTGTGATATCGCTGTCGGAGAAGAAAGGGTCACTGGACCATGGTGCACTTCTCATCGAGTTCATCTTCAACGGAGTTTCACATTTTGCCCAGAACATCTTGGCCTTTGTACTCTTGTCGATGATCTCTCCCGTGTCATACTCTGTAGCATCCTTGGTCAAGCGTGTATTTGTGATTGTGGTGGCGATTGTCTGGTTTGGGAGCTCGACCACGCCGATTCAAGCAATTGGTATTTGTCTCACTTTCGTGGGTCTCTACCTTTACGACCGCAACAGCCATGACGATGTGGCCGACCAAAGGGCAAATGCAGATCATTTCCGTGCCGAAAAGTCCATACTTCCGATGAATGTGCGACATTCGAGCAAACCGTGGGACTCGAATGGCTATGCCTTTCCCGCAGGTAGAAACTATGAGGCATCCAATCTTAACAACTCACATGCGGCAGCAAACAGCTCCAAGAAGGAAGATGATGGACCGGGACGTGTACGGCCTAGAGGAACCAGTGTTTCTCGTACATGGTTGCCAGGAACCAAGCAAGAATCCACTTGGCAGGTCAGTGATTCCCAAGCAGCAGCTTAGCACCTATGTTTCATTAGTTCAGTGTACGATATGATGGCGTTGAGGTGTTGTCCGGGGAGTTTACGTTAATATCCCCTTGTCTTTTGACCCATCTGGGTTGTTTACTTTGGCGCAAGGCATGTTCTTGCCAACCCAATCGGTTGTACAACTGTCAAATTTACAAGACCGAAACCCGACTTTCAATAGATGTGACGTGGCAATGTTAGGTGTAAACTTCTCTTCCAAATTTATACAATTGATAAGCTAGTATAATGAGGACCTAGTCATAAGCGCTAAGGATTAAGAATGATGTAGCTACCGTCGGTAAGGAACAAAGTCATCATTAGGCGAACCCTTGACAGCTCCAGCTACGGCGCAATTCTGCTCTTGGGACATACTGTAGAGGAAAAAGGAACAGGAAACGCCGGTTTCCTACAATAAATGATGCCCGTGAAATGAGATTATATGAGGAAAAGAACATCATTAAGGGGCAAAACGAATGGTTTTGAAGGGAGGCCGGAGCAGGGGTTTATCCGCCTAACCGAGCCAATCCGCGTGAATCCATTTGTGTTGTCTTTAGTCAGCTTTAGGTTATGGTCAGCAACCCCCATTATGTAACCGCAGATTCCGATGCAAAGTGCTCTCTGACCTCCCAACTGTCACCAGGATTCCACCCCCTCACCCTTCACCCTATTTCCCACCCCCCCATCTCTGTTTTCTTCTCAATCATGCGGCCGCAGCTGTTCCGTGCGGCCGCCCGGTCTCTCCGGGTTCCTAAGGTCACCCCCAGGACCTTCGCGACGACAGCCCCTCGCGCGGCCGAGGTGGAACTCACCATTGGTACGTCCACTCCCAGTCTGGTTTATCGGGGTCGACCGATAACTGATCATTTGTTCTCTAGATGGCAAGAAAGTGTCAGTAGAAGGTAAATCCCCAGCCTAGGCAATGCATTGGGCCTTTACTCACATCTTCCCTTGAAAGCCGGTTCGGCTCTTATCCAAGCCTGTGAGCAGGCAGGCGCAACAGTCCCCAGGTAAGACAATTACTAGCCAATTGACTTCCTACTTCAGGTGCTAACCATGCAATAGATACTGTTATCATGAGTATGTGCCCTCGAATCGAGCCACGCATATTATTTTCGCTAACCTCAGGTCCTTGAAGAAAACTTTTGGTTGCGGGAAACTGTACGTGGAATTGATTTCTGCTTTCCCTTTTACACAAGCAGACATACTAACCAAACATACAGGTCGTATGTGTCTCGTCGAAGTCGAACGTGCCCCGAAGCCGGTTGCCTCCTGTGCTTGGCCAGTACAGCCGGGTATGGTGGTCAAGACGAACTCGCCGCTGGTTCACAAGGCTAGAGAGGGTGTGATGGAGTTCCTTCTCGCCAATCATCCCCTCGATTGCCCTGTTTGTGACCAAGGAGGAGAGTGCGATCTCCAAGACCAGTCGATGCGTTATGGTGCCGATCGGGGTCGATTTCACGAAACCGGCGGAAAGCGTGCCGTGGAGGATAAAAATATTGGCCCCCTGGTCAAGACTTCGATGAACCGATGCATTCACTGCACTCGTTGTGTCCGATTCATGAATGACGTTGCCGGTGCCCCCGAACTGGGAACGACTGGACGTGGAAACGACATGCAAATTGGAACCTACCTCGAGCAGAACCTCGATTCGGAGCTATCAGGCAATGTTATTGATCTGTGCCCAGTTGGTGCGCTGACTTCGAAGCCTTATGCCTTCCGGGCACGTCCATGGGAGCTGAAACATACCGAGTCGATCGATGTTCTTGACGCCCTTGGCTCTAACATCCGCATCGATAGCAGAGGCCTGGAAGTCATGCGAGTCGTCCCAAGGTTGAATGATGATATCAACGAGGAATGGATTAACGACAAGTCGCGGTTTGCGTGCGATGGACTGAAGACCCAAAGGCTCACCACGCCGCTCATTCGTCGGGAGGGCAAGTTTGTTCCCGCAACCTGGGAACAGGCTCTCATGGAAATCTCTGCGGCCCACCAAAAGCTCCAGCCGCAAGCTAATGAATTCAAGGCTGTTGCCGGACACTTGGTTGACACCGAGTCGCTCGTCGCCATGAAGGACCTGGCGAACAAGCTTGGCTCCGACAACCTCGCCCTCGATCAACCAGGTGGCAGCGCCCCTATCGCTCACGGTATTGATGTTCGTTCCAACTACCTGTTCAACTCCAAAATCTATGGCATTGAGGAAGCAGATGCCATTCTTCTGGTTGCGACAAACCCCCGCCATGAAGCCGCAGTCCTCAACGCTCGCATCCGCAAGCAGTATCTTAGGTCCGATCTTGAGATTGGTCTTGTTGGTGAGGAGTTCGAGAGCACCTTCGACTTCGACCACCTCGGTACCGATGTCTCTTCCTTGAAGACTGCCTTGTCCGGAGAGTTTGGCAAAAAGCTTGCTGCCGCTCAACGGCCAATGATCGTCCTTGGTAGCGCTGCCGCGGAGCATCCCGACGCCAAGGCAATATTCGAGGCCGTCGGCGGCTTTATCGAGAAGCATGCCGACAACTTCATCACTCCTGAGTGGCAAGGATACAATGTTCTCCAGCGCGCAGCTTCTCGAGCTGGCGCTTACGAAGTTGGCTTCACTGCGCCGTCCTCCGAAGTTGCTCAAACTACACCAAAGATGGTTTGGCTCTTGGGCGCCGACGAGGTCGCCCAGAGCGAGATCCCCAAGGACGCATTCGTCGTCTACCAAGGACACCATGGTGACCGCGGTGCCCAGCTTGCTGATGTCGTTCTACCAGGTGCCGCTTATACTGAAAAGTCTGGCACATACGTCAACACTGAAGGTCGTGTTCAGGTTACCCGTGCTGCCACGTCACTCCCCGGGGCTGCTCGTGATGACTGGAAGATCATTCGTGCGACTAGTGAATTCCTTGGTGCCCCCCTGCCTTACGATGATATCGAGGCTCTTCGTGACCGCATGGAGGAGATCAGCCCTGTGATGCGTCGCTACGACGTTGTTGAGCCAACTTCCGTTGGCTCGTTGAGCAAGGTCCAACTTGTAGACCAGAACAAGGGTTCTTCGACGACTGGAGCTCCTTTCAAGAAGGTTATCGAAGACTTCTTCTTTACTGACGTTATCTCCCGAAGGTTGGTACCCTTTCACCTATCTTCGATCGCGTTGCATCGCTAACTCTGTTTCAGCTCGCCCACCATGGCTCGTGCCTCTGCTGCCAAGGCTACTGGAAACCCTGAGACCAACTTCATGGCAGCAGGAGAGATGTCTCCCCAGGCTTTGTATGGCTAGATCGGGGTCTGAATGACCTGATTCTATGTTTCTCTAATGGTTGCAGGCGTTTTTATTGTACCACATCTTAAACTTCCCTTTGGATGTACTGTTTTCTTTCCATATTCTGTGCTTTTTTCCCTATCATCTCGAACACCCTTCCGGTTCCGGTTGACTTCTTCGCTCTTCTCCGGTGTCGCCTGGGATTAATCGGTAGTGGTTGACTTGTACATAAAAAGACTGAACCTCCAAAATCTCAATTCCATGGGCATTTGAGATGATATTACGACTTGTCACATTCACGCGTAGGCAAGTTCTGGGCTGCACTTCTTAGTTTCAAAGTAGGGCCTAACTTTCCTATGATACGTTTTCACGAGATTCTGATGAGAGCCAGGTAAAGATACAAACTTCCCGGGTATGCGGAAGTACCAGCTGGAGTGGGTCTGTAAAGACAGCACTGTATAGGCACCTATGAGTCCAAATACTGTAAATTGTCCTCTCAAAATGTCACAGATCCTGCTTGTCTGAGACCGGTTGCTTGAATCAATCTAGGCCCAATTCACAGCTCATCGTCATCAGTCTCCCCGGCGGTTTCTTCGGCATCTTCGTGGGCCATAGTCGATGGAGTCTTCGTTGTTGCTCCCCCAGCCCTTCTGGTGAACGGCAACTCCCTTCGGGGGGGAGCTGTGTCCTTTGCTTGGGGGACTGGTTTCATATGAGCAGAATTATCTGGGGACGCATCATCATCTGTCGTGCTGTTGTTCTCATCTTCTAGGGGCTGAGGAGTTGAGCGCTCATCGTCCGTGTCGTGGTCATTGATAGCGTCTTGATCAGTCCTTTCCGTATCGAGATGCATCTGTTCAAATCCATCGGAGTCCTCAGACTCGCTCAAACCCTGGGCGCTTCTTTTTGTCGAATGGAGTTGTCCAGCGACACTGTACTCCTCTTCGGCGATAGTAGCTTGGATTTCAGAGACTATCGCTGTTCGGTCAATAGTGTGATAATTAGAAAACTTCTGTTGGTTGACCTCACCTTTAGATGGGTCTGGAGTCGCTGATGCCAGAAGGCGTTTCTGATTGCGAATCTTGAGCTTTTTCTCATTCAAAAGCTGCGCGAAGTTGGTTACCAGTTGGGTTTCATGTTGGGTCTTCGCCTGCATGAGGTCTTCAAGCTGTTCATTTAACTTGTGTATTGTGTCCTCGGCGAGGCGATAACGAGAAGTTAGGCTGGAGACTCGTTGCTCCAGCATGTCAGCTCGCATAACGGCAATCCCAGTCCACTCGAACAGTTCCACGGCTTGCTCATCGTCTTGCTTCAATACAAGCGTACCGAGGCGTTGCTACAGTGCCGGTCAGTCGAAATGTATTACAAAGTGGTAGGACACGAACAGTGATGGTCTGCACTCGCTTCCGTATAGTAATCACAATTTCCTTGTCCTCTTCGGAGTCTGATATTGTGGCCACTGCTTCAAGGCCAGTGGCCCAATCCGGCTCATCCGACGGCAGAGAGGATTGTCCCAGAATTAGGGACACTGTGTTGGCCCAGTCATCCTCTGACCCTTGATAGTTCTTTGCGCGAAGATCTTTCAGGCGTGCCTGCTTCACTGTCCTAACTGTGTGAGTCCATGAATTCCTTTAACTTCCATTGACAACGACCCACACAAGCTGATATAAGGCGATTCTCCTTCAGTTGCTGTCAGGGTTAAATCAAAAGGCGCCGAGCTGTTCTGTGAAACATGAATGAGCACAAATGCCCCAGCCTCATCGGATCTAGGGAACCGTAGGACTCGGTCTGGAAGAGGCATCGAAAGGAGAGTAAGACAAGAAGGAACCAGTTTCAAAAAGAGATAAATCTTAGCTATGTAGGAGATCCCAAGGCAACAGAGTATATGTAGGTACGTGGGAGGCAAGTAGCTGATACCTAATTCCCCCACCTAAATCCCAGCAGACACCAAAAGTACCAGGTACCCCTTGAATAGGTTCACGTTTCGCTTACACTATATGTCCGGTTACGAGACAGTATAATTTATTAGAATAACTCTGTATTCAGAAGTCAAATACCTATGCAGTGGTCCACTCAAATCTATCGCATAGCTTACCCCGGGGGGGGCACGTTCTTCCTCTGCACGAGGAATCCGAGATCCTGCCACAACATCTTTTTCCCCTTTTGCACCCCTTTGCTGCTCAGCTCTCAAATCTCCGACCTAGACCTGGATCGTCCTCTCTCTGTTGTGGGAGGATCTGTTCCCCATATCGTGACTCCGATCTGATTCGACGTTCCACCCGTTCTATTGATGTCCCCCGATCCGCTTCGCGATATCTCAACTTTACCAACTCCTGTCCTCGCTTTACTCTCGCCGACCGACCCGGAATGACGCTCATGTTCTCGCCCCCTGAATCTCCGTCTGTGTCGCAAAGCTCGGAGACTGCCATTTGAGCCATAATCGCCCCTTCAGGGACATTCGTCTCTTTTCCGTGAGCGCCGCATGCTCCGAGCCCCTTCCCCTGATCGGCTGGAGCCTATCATGGACTCGTTACCAAACCAGTTACGACCAGGCACCGATGAACCCATTGAATGCTGGGATGACGACGACGATTTACAATTCAACGGGGATGTTCAGTTCCGCGCTGCGTCCAGCGCGGGATCCATAACAAATTCGTCATTCCGGCCATCTGGGCATCGAGATTCCATTTCCTCGCGACGTTCTGCGCGCTCGGATCTTGACTCCAATGTTGGAGACGAGGATTGGCAGGTTCCGCTCTACGAAAATGACGAGTTCGCCAAAGAAGAAGCTATTGCCTCGGCCAAGACCGCGGGAATTCCCATTCCTACAGATATTCCCAAATCGGCTCTCATCGGCGGCACGATCAAGCGCTTGTCTACCCGAAAGACCAGAAAGACATTTGTTGACGACTGGTCAGAGGATGTTGAGCTCCCGGACCCCGAAACTGTCCTACAACTAAAGACTCCCCGGGAAACAGTGTTTCCTGATTTCCTCCGAAATGTCAGCTCTGCTGCCACCAGTCCAGTGAAGTCCGCAGCCTCGCCATCATGGACCGACGAAATTTCTACACATTTACAATCAGCTTTGGAGTTTGACGGCTTTGACCCCCAAGACATACCAACCCTCAAAGCCCCAACCTCTCGGTCTCCAAAGAAATCATCCACGGCCAATGTCGGGGTTCTCAATGTGGAACAGGAAGCAGACGATGACTTTAACCAGGACTTCGAATTACCTCAAACCCTTCAGCCTCTAGAATTGTCCTATCAGAAGCATAACTTCAACGTTTCTAGCCCCACCTTGGACGACTTCGATCTCGAGTGGTCTGAAGGAAGCATCGGTGTCCGGGTCGGTGGCACTACAAGAGACGGTCGCTCAGTTCCCAGCTCCTCGATTTCGATTGCCAGTCCTAGCGTCTCAAGCTGTCTCACAGCGGAAAGTGAAGACGATGGCCTCGACGGCCTGGTCATCCCTGAAGGTCCTTTGGATTTCAAGGCTTCACTCAAGAAGCGCCAAACAGCACGGATCGAGAACGTGGACGTACGAGAAAACCGGCTGGATCAGGTCCCTGACGCTGATGACTTTTTTTCTGGCATCGAAGTCGACAATGGAAAGGCCTTCTCTTCGGGAAAGCTGGCTTTGAACCCTAACGTAAAATGCAAGACTGAACGGCCATCTAGTCCGACTCGTCGGTCTGCAACAACTCTCACATTCACCAGTGCGACAGGTTCTCCACGAACCCGCATCCCTCGCTTGTCCGGTCATGATCGGACACATTCAACCCATCTTGAGACTGTCTCAGAGAGCGGTGCTCCTCTTTCCAAGTTTCGAACATCCCAATCGCGTCTTGGGCATTCATCTCAATCATCTACATCAAGCCTCCCCATTTCTAATGTCATTCCGACATCGCCAACTGTACCTCTCTCTGGTCGACGACTTCTCGGACCTCGAACTCCCAGGGACAGTACCCAGTCCAGCGAGGTCAACCCTCCAAATAGGCGTTTGAAAACGAAACGTTCACTGCCCTCAATCCGTGGCACGGGCTCTGCACCCTTGACGCAGCCTTCTCAGCGCCAACCGATTGATCGACCGGTGCGTCTCCCTTCCGCGAGACCTAAAACACCGGTGGATCGCCCCTTAATTGATGGGAGGACATTCGGCCGCAGAGTCCAGGCGCCGTTCATGCCAGCTGGCCCCTCAGAATCTCAATCGCATACCAATGTGAAGGGATACCGCTCCTCCCGCCGCACAAACTCGGACAGCTCCAGTGGGCTACTTAGTCCACAGGGAACCTTCGGTCGGCTCCCTCGATCAACTCGGAATGAGTCCTTCCGTACTAGTTTTGGCGAATCAACCCCGGATTCTGTTGCTTCGGCAAAGCGTACCCTTACCCGACCAACCAAACGGCGTAATTTTGGGGATGGAACAGAGCTCGAGTCGTTTGACGACTTGTCTACATCGGTGGCGGCAGAGAGCAAGTTTGTCAAAACTCCCACAGGTCGAGGTGCTCCAAGATCCGTTCGCACCAGACTCAGTCAGAGTCGGATTGAGCCACCGCACGATGTATCACCTCCTCAATCGTCAACATCCCCATCGGCGCTTAAATTACGAAGCCCGACTCCCAGGTTTGCCCAAGATACCAATGCATCCAGGAATGCAAGAGAACAACGCATTGCTTCCATGGCAATGAACTCGAAAAGCCGTGAATCAAATTCTCTCTCTAGTTTCAGCTCGAACTGGAAGTCCCAGCCTATCTCAAGAGCCCCTCCTTCGACATCAATTCGAAGCCGGAAAAGCAGGCCTAGTGCAAAATCAACATCAAAACCACATCTGATCAAGCCCATGGGGTCTGGGGTGCAAGATGCCAAATGTAAGCAAGCCTTGATTTTGAATGATTGACCCAAGCTCACTATTCACCGTTCCTAGCCGTGAGGGGTATGCGTTACAACCCTATCAACTTCCGTTGGGAAGGAAATGAAAACTCGGTACAAGATTTCGATCATGCTCCAAAATCACCCAAGCCTGCACCAGCTCTCATCACCAATGTTGGCGCGATGCACAACGTTCAAACCGTCGGTGGGATGGTCTTCGATCCGCATCGTATGTGCTGGCTCAAGGCCCCACTTGACGGCGTTGCAGATGAAGATGATGTCTTTGCCGGTCTAGATGATTTGGAGGCAAGCAGCACCCGTGGACGCACCTCGGGGGCATTTGAAGGGCCTCAGTTCCAGGGGGATGAGGCAAGTGCCGGTGAATCCTCCGATGAAGGACCCATGACGGAGGAATTCGATGTCGGGCCAGAATTCATTCGACGACAGCGAGCCGAGGAAGAAAAGTGGAGGCGCAAGGTTGACAAGTGGGTTGGCTTCGACCGCCACGAAAATCACCTATGGATCATCCGTGATTTGGTGGCACTTGATGGCAGGGGAGAAGCAGCCTAGATGGGGCGACTTCGCCTCTGGCAAATACACGACCTTACGACCTACTGGCATGAACTTACGGTGACTTTCAAGCCTGACTTTTGTAACTATACAGTACTGTTAATATGTAAAGAGTGAAGAGTGAAGTTTTCTGAGAAGTTGGGCAGAATCCAACAATAGCAACTCGCGCCTCTCCCGCAATCTCCCAACTCCCAACTCTCAACTCTCCATCTCCCAGGTCTATCCATGTTCTGTGAAATACTGAAACTCGGACTCGGACGTTATGCAGACCATTTCCGGGAAAAATGATCGGGAAGCAACAGTCCCCCCTTTTCAGTTGTGAACAGGATTCCGATTGCTTCCTGCGAGGGTCCGAACCTTGGATGTTGGGCGACAAATCGTGTCTCACTACGAGCCAAACGTATGCAATCCTGCCATCCCGCATTGATTGCCCTGCACCTGTCACTCGGAGATGCTTGCCACGTCAAATCGAAACACATACTTGGCAGTGAGACATGGACACACAGCACACACGCAACTGGGATTCCCTAGATTCTCAGGCAGTTACATCCTCATCCCCAAGCCTGAGAGAACGCATCCATGTTCCTTACCAATTGGCACGGCTACTTGCAGGGGAAATCTGTTTGTGACCAGGCAAACGTGCAGAAGATCGATTCTATGCAAATCGGGGAGATCATCGTCTCCCCGCCTCTTTGTCCCGATAGGATGCCTCGAATACCCAACGTGGCTCTGGAGCGTATCGCCTTACCGAAAACGAACCCTTTCTTTTTTTTTCTTTGCCCTCTGTACCTTACCTCGACTCTTTCTTTTTCCCTGTGGAATATTTGCTGTTAGTCTTCCAGGGATGCCCTCTGTTGTTTTCTGCCTTTTCGACATGGTCTCGTG
>ERZ1673737.3071-NODE-3071-length-13142-cov-8.731184_pt1 | contig 13142 bp, 10 predicted proteins | sample MGYA00580211_ERZ1673737 | MGnify/ENA primary metagenome ERZ1673737 (study PRJEB41218, sample SAMN15661789) | gut metagenome | host: Homo sapiens | place: Canada: London | collected 2015-08-20/2019-03-30 | study: EMG produced TPA metagenomics assembly of... | reverse complement strand
TAATCCAGTCAATCGTATGAAAGTCGATTTCAATCAGATAAAAACAACCATTTCTCTGCCCGATTTCCTGCTGGAGCTGGGATGGAAAATCGTGGAAGGCTCTTCCAACTCTTGTCCCAAAATGAGCAACGGAACGCATACCATCGTCATCAAGCGGAACTCACAGAACCAATATACCTATTGGGACGTGCATAGCGACAGCGTGCGTGGCCGAAGCATCATGGATCTGATGCAGGAACATCTATTTGAAACAACCGGAAAAATGCCGACCTTGCGCGAGGTGGGAGAGATCCTTCAGAACTACATCAACACCAACCGCATCACGACACCCGAAAAAAGCCGGTATGAAGTCGGTAACACAAGCATGGGAACGGACGAACTGCATTTCTACCTACGCCAACTGCAAACTTACAAAGGAAACTATCTCTCAAAAAGAGGTATCTTGAAAGAAAGCATCGAAAGCCGGTTCTTCAAAGACACTTTCTTTATCCGTGAAGTAAAGAACAAAGGGAGTGTTTACCGAAACGTGTGTATCAAGATGTACAATGAAAACGGTGTACAAGCCATTTCACAGCGGAATGAGGCGTTCAAGGGTATTCTCGGTGGCAAGTTCGACTGTCTGGCAACCAGCAACCATGACAAAAGCCGCCCGATAGACATTCTATACATCGGGGAGTCATTTATCGACTGTATCTCCCACTATCAGCTATGCCATTCCGGAAGCGACCTCAATCTCGTATATGTATCTACGGAAGGGACATTCACGGAAGGACAAATGAGGCTATTACGCCTGATTCTTGACAAAAACCAGGTAAAGGAGCTTCGGAGCATCTTTGACAACGACAAGCAAGGACACAAATACACCCTATGGCTGCATCGTTACTTTCATGGCGATACGACTGATGTCGAAAGCCTGAGCAACGATGAACTCCGCAACAAGGTACAGGAACTGAAGAACGTCGAACTTTCGGAAAACAAGGATTGGAACGATGATTTGAAAGTCTCGTGTGGTATCTATACCTCCACGGATGGCGGCCAGTAACCTCATAGATTTGCTCAATCACATAAATACAACAACCAATAAAATCAGGTCAATATGAATATCAAGCACTTATTTTTTTATATGCTGCTCATTGCCTTTTCCTCATGCAGCAAACCCGGCTACGAGAAAGCCATTGCGGAATGGGTCCAGCCATACTCAGGAGTGCAGCAGAAAAAGACGGCTTCTTTCCTATTGTCCCCCGACAAGGAAAAATGTATCGGAAAACTAAAGTCGGCAAGCAAATAATCCGAGCGTAACGATGTGTTGTAGCGACAACGTTTTTTGGGTTCTTTTTGGGGCGTATTCCCAAAAAGAACTCCCACACATTTAAATGTGTGGGCTATTCATTACACTACCATCCTTTCTCTTATCAACGGTATATTATCCCGTACCAAATTCAGAATCCGATCATGATAGGCTGATAATTGGTTAGACTTTCCACGGCACTGGCACACCTCCATCCTGCTAAGTGAAAACTCCACCGTTTCCATGCGCCTTCCATCCACCATTGCCGACATTATCAACGAATCTTCTCTCTTATAATAGGCGTTGCTGAATACACAATGATGCAGCAACTTTCCCTCTTTATAAAAGTCCGAAAGGCTTTCCAATACCCGAACCATAATATTTCCATCCGCAAACGAAAGATTAAAGAAACGTGATTTGGCAGCAATATAGTCTTTTTCATCCTTTTCAGAATATTTTTTCTTACATTTCCCCATCACCCAATCATGCGCTTCTTCTACATTTAACGGACACAAATAATGAGGATTTCTCGCATCTAATTTATTTTCTATCAGCATATCCACATAGTCCAGCCACAAGTCCGCATCATGTATCACATAGTTATGCCTTAAACAGATTTTTATATATGTCCAATACTTATCCATACCGTATTTTCTCTCTAAAAATCTCAAGAACAAATTCATTTGCCCTGCCTTATATAATATCTCCATCCGATTATCAGTTAATAATGTCATAAAGAAGGAACTCGGACAAATATCATAAAAGGCACCCTTAAATCCATTCCTCGTAAGTTCGGGTATCACTTTCATTCTCGGATAGATAACCGCCGGGCAAATATCATAAATACGGTCATGATGCACATTCCGCTTACGCAATTCCAAAGAACTTCCATATATCCATGCATCATAATAAAATATAGACATGCCTCGCAGCAAAGACAGCGTTTCTGTCTTGCCCTCTTTATTCATCCAACACTGTACCGCCTCAATTATAAAGTAATTAGCCGGAGAGCCTTTTTTCAGCCGACAGTCCACCATAACAATACTTCGGTAATTTTTTAGTGAAGTATTGACATAACTGTTATATGATGATTAAATTATCTCAATATTTTACGCGGATTGGTCCGGCAACAGAGTTGAATAAAAGGTCGCCGTTAGCAAGATACTGAATGATGGCGTAGGCACCATTGGCTCGGTTGTTCTTGCCCAATATGCTGCGGTGACGTGTGGCACCACTCTTCCAGTCAAGTCCTGTAACTTCCCAGCCCGAAGCATCGTTCCAGCCACATACAAATACCATCTCTGACTTGATACTTACGGCAGGAATCATACTTACAGAACTTACATCGCTGCGCGTCCACTTACTCTCCCACTTTTTCTCCTTTGTATTCCAACGTACACACTCGGCACCTTGAGGGCCTTTGACAATAGGACCAATAGCGATTACACCAATAATCTTGTCGTTTATTTCCTGATTGGTAACATTAATATTGTTTACAACAAAGGCGTCATAGCCGCCTACTACAACAGACTGCTCAGACTGTATCCACTCTGTTGATGTTCCAAGACCACATGTAACCTCGTGCACTCCGGCTATACGCTTGTCGTATCCTGCCACTTGCTGTGCGTCTGAGGGGATTTCGTCACGCCAGAAAGCTACCAGTTTCATACGCTTAGAGCCATCGGTAATAACTACCAGCTTGTCCTTGTCTTGGCCAAATCCCATAAGTGTAGGCGTTGAACCAGTGCCATGTCCGAGTTTGATACATGGTGCTTGCGGACCACCGTCGTAATAGGCTTGCCATGCACCATCAGCCTGGGAGGTGGAGATTTTGCCGTCCTTGCAGATGAGTTTCTGCATAAGGCCTTTTCCGCCTGGTGTGCGGCTGTTACTTGCTACGTAAACACCGCCATTCTCGTCGATGCAGATAGAGTTGGTGAGAATCTGGTCTGATGGAAGAGGGTATGAATCTTCGATTGTAGTAAGAGCACGATTCAGCACAAGAAGTCCGTTCTGAGCAGCCACAACAAGGTGTCCGTCATAGGTCATAGTAGCGCCTACGAGTGTAAAAGAGCCGAAGGTAAAATTCGTAAGTCTTATCTGATGATCCAACATGATACCATCCTTGGGATTATTAGGATTGGCAAGGCGATAGCGTGCCATTACCTGACCTGCATTGGTGTAAGCATAGTTATCCTTGTCGCACAAGACATAATTACCGTTGGCCATAGACATTTGTGGCGCCGGACCCAATATATCGGTAACCGTCTTGGAAAGTTCGTCGTAAGTAGCATGATCGGCAATTATACGTGTCAGTTGCTCCTGGGTCTTCATTGTAATCCCTGGCAAGCCAGCCTCGGCAACCCTTTCAAGTTTGCCGTCGCTTATGTCAAGATACGACACGCGGTCGCTACTCATACCCCACATATAATTGGGCGAAGTCGAAGCAAGAGTCATCAAATTAACAGGACCGCTCCATGTCATCTGACACTTGGAAAGATCGATATTGAAAGTTCCATCCTTGACAGCAGACGAGAAAGCATCAGTCTGAGCCGAATTGAAGTGCGTAATACTATACTCTTCCTGTGCAAGCCAAGGGTTAGGTTTGGGTTTTGCAACTTGTGCCAAAGGCACTTCGGTAGTGCTGTCGCCATCGCCACCAGCATCAGGAGAAATAGAATCTTCGGAACACGAAGCTAAAGACATAGCCCCTATGACACACACCATTAAATAAAGATAGGTTTTTTGCATAGTGAATTGTTTTTGAGAATTTATGTTTGAATTGTTTGAATTTCCTCATGCAAAGATACAGGAGCATCAACCATCAAAAACCTCAAAGACATCACTTATGTGTCACTCTTATAGAAAGGATACGTCACAGTAAGAAAGGTTACACTTTGCCTTATTATGTAACCTTCGTACAAAAGTTACACCTTACATTCAGTAGCAAACGCACACATAACCAGCATATTACCGTTGACGGCGCCACTCGGCGGGAGTCAAGCCCGTCCTTTCCTTGAACAGACGCTGAAAATACACACGCGACGAGAAACCGCACTCCATAGAAACAACCTCGTTACTATATTCGGGGTGTGCAGCCATGAGTGCCTTTGCCTCCTCCACGCGAATACCCGAAAGCCATGTACGGAAATTCTTACCATATATGGAAGTCAGATACGAAGCAACGTCGGTACGATTAACCATTATGCGACGAGCAAACGAGGATAATGTCAAGTCGCTATCTCTAAAACCGCCCTCGCTTCGCCATTTGCTTACCGCCATATCTATTTCGGCAATACGCTCAGGCCCAATCTCCCTAAAGACTTTAGCAGCGGCTATCTCGTCGTTAGTCTCGGTAACAATCTCAGTTACTCCCTCGGACATACTAAATCCAAGCGCCGTAAAACTAACAATAAACAGCGAAAGCGAAATCAATCCCAAAGGTCCAAAGACAAAGAGCAGCGGCCGCGACAATATATAAAGAGGCGAAATTACAGCAAAAGCACACACCACAAAAAGCCCAAAGCGCATAGTGCGCAGGTAGGCATCTGCAGGATTACCATGTTCACTGTCGAGCCGACGTTGAACATTACCAAGTTCCCTCAGCGGTGCCCATGTATAATACAATAGAGTAAAGAAATGAATAGTATCAGCAACATATAGCATAGGACCAATATGCAGACTGCCATTTGAAATAACACCTGCGACTATGCACAATACCATAAGAGCATATCCAACAACGCCATAGCGCATAAAACTCCAACGTCTATGCCTAGCGCGCAGAATATTAAGCTGCGACCATGACAACAAAATAGCCGAAGGCGAATAAAACAGCAGATTAAACAGAACACCCACATCGTTCCCCTGTTGTCGCCAACCCAACCGCATCTGACACATGTAGTGTACAACAAACAATAGTAATGCCACAACAATCATCCAACGCGACTGCTCAAACTGTCTGTTACGGCAAGTTACATAGTAGCGCGACACAAACACAAAAAATGCAAGCATGGCCATCACAATCATGCAAGTATATTGAAGAGCAATAAGGTCTAAGCAAGTATCCAAGATTGTATGTATATTAAATAATTTAACGTGAGTTCGACGAAATATAAGTGCCTGAAAAATGGTGATTAGCGAAAAATTGTTGTAATCTTAGAGTGTTAAATATCAAAAGTTTACAGACAATAATTGCTATGATTACCGAGGACAAAGTTACTGAGATTTTCTGTATTACGGATGACTTCTGCAAAGTTTTTGATGTTGTTTCTCGGTCAATAGTTCGTTAAAATTTGAGTATATGGCTACGCAGCCTTAGGCTGCCATCCAATGAGTTCTTTGACAATCTTACTAATTAAAGTTCGGTTCGGTTGGCATCGGGACATGTCGAAAATTAATTTCGTATAGTTCGCATTGAACATCAACGACTTAATTTTTGCCATGGAATTGTCCATACCATTGTCTTTCATGAAGACCTTGGCGGCATTCAGTGAGGCGAACGATGCGTTGAACGCAAAGTCCAACTGTCTCTTGTGTCTTGCCTGACAATCCATAAGTCCCGTAAACTGCTTACTGTCGCGATAGCAGAACTCTATCTGGAAACGAGTGCGGTAAGTCTTCAATACTTCCTCACCCGTCATTGAGAGTTTTGTCGAAAAGAACAACTTGCACTTTCCGCCGGGCATTCGCCAGATGACAAGTCGCACCCTCCTTTTCAGAGCCTTGGCATAAGCCTCGAGGGTGTACGCCTTTCCGTCCAGTCCGTCAATGTGCAGTTCTTCCATGCATGAGAGGTTGAGGTTTGCCAAGTCAATCTTGTCTCCCTTAACCCTTGGTCGTCCACGCTTCTTTTCCTTCTTGGGAATGTAATGCAGACAAGCGTTGTCACGGAAGCGGCTGACTATATAGAAGCCAAGCTCCGACATGCCCTTCTCGAACGTGGATGTGGAGAAAAAAGCGTCAGCCACTACTATATCAGTGATACTCAGCAGTTTCTTTGAATACCGCTTCATAACACTGATGTAATATTCGACGAGTGTCTTGTTCCTCATCTTCAGCGCGGAGTTTCCTATTGTCTGATGGGCACGCAGCATCATGCACTTGTTGTTGACAACATCCAGTAAACCGATGCCCATGATTTCAAGTCCGTGCATAGCGGATATCGACTCGATCGCTTCATTCTTGCGGCAGGCGGAACAAAAGGTGAAAATCCTGGATTATACGGAGGCCAGTGAGTTTTATTTGAAAGCCTTGTTGCTGAATCCGAATGATAAGGCGGTACAGGCTCGCAGATTAGATGTGGAGAATATGTATACCATGGACTGTAATCGTTATTCGGGGATTGCCGAGTCTTATTTTAATGACGGTGATTACGAGAAAGCGGTAGAGCTGTACGAGAAGGTTGTTGAAATGAACTGTTTCAACTCGGAGCTTGCCGCTCGCCGGATCGGGGTACTTCAGGCGAAAATAAGTTCCCGCCAACAAAGGGCTTCTGTATGGACGTTTGAGTATGGTTTTAAGCAAGCCCTATCGGTATTTCTTTCGGTAGATATAAGAATAAGCGAACGAGCGGGTATTGGAGCTTATCGTTCCATCCGGATGTCTTCAAGGCGATACAGAAAGATTATGAGGTGGCTAATTTTGAGATAGGTACTTCGGTCGGCTTTACGATAAAACCGGTACAGGCGGCTCCGATTTGGTTACTTTTCGGTCCCGGTATTGTCATGAACGGCGAATTCGTAGACGAAGAGGCTGAGGATTATTATCCGGATTACTCCGGTGATGCTTCGGTGGATCCTGTAGAGAGGGAGAAAGTATTTGATACCTATACCTCTTTATCCGGGGAGGTTGGTGTGTTAGGAAAGATTTGGCAAAGGCTGGCCTTGAAATACACCTTCCAATATCGTTTCCCCTTGAGCGGAGATTATAAGGATAAGATTACGAAGACAAAGCATGCGATCGGTATCGGAATCTGTTTCTGATATCCTTGCGTAAGGATAAGGAGGTTTTATGAAGGTATATGTTTTGTTTGTATTAGGAGGCTTGCTGTGTTGTCTCTCGGCCTGGGGACAGCGTTCGATGGCCTATCGAGAGATCCCGTCGGGGATAAGCGTGTTTTCAGGTAAGGACAACGAGGCTGGGATGGTCTTTTTTTGCCCGAGTGAGATCTCGTTGAGCTTCCAATCGAGTCTACGAGAGACGGTGGACGTGTATCTTACGGAGAAAAAGGGGGATAATACGGTTTACTATATCCGATTTAAGGTAGGGCGTAAGTATAGGGGGCGCAAGCTTTCTGTACTTGCTCCCGGTTATAACTCACTTACCTTTGAGGTGGAAATGGCTCCGAAAGAATTGAGACAATATTCTTTATTTGATCCAAACGAGGCTTTCGTCAATGGTTGTTACGCCGAATTTCGTAAACGCGGCCGGAATTTCTTCCAACAGGGTATGTATCAAGAGGCCCGAGAACAATATATGACGGCCTTGGAATGCTCGGACCGGCCGGTGGATACGGATTTGAAAGAACGGATTGCGGATATAGACGCGATTACCTCCTATTTGGAGCGAGCGGAATCTGCCGTGAAATGCTCAGACTATAATACGGCACGGACACACTTGATGAAGGCATTGATGTTGAATCCGAATGACCAAGCGATACAGGTGCGAAAACGGGATGTGGAGCAATTATATCTATCGGATTGTAGCCTGTGTGCAGAACAGGCAGAAGCTTATTATAAAAACGGGGAACGGGAAAAGGCCATGGAATTATTTGATAGGATGGTAGCGCAGAATTGCCTTGATTCGGAGAACGTAAGCAAACGGACGCAGCGGATTTTTAACCGTTTATCCTTACGTAAGCAAAAAGGACGTGTTATTGTTTATGAGTATGGTTTTAAGCAAGCTCCTATCGGTATTTCTTCCGGGACTTATTTGAACCGGGGAGTTGGTATGTATTCCAGTGTTTTTTTACATCCAACCGTATTTAAAATAGAAGCTGAGAATAATGAAGACAAGGTTGATATGTGTGAATGGGGAATGACTATGGGGGGGGACTTTTCGGGTGGCAAGAGCCTCTGCGAAGTTACCTGTCTGGTTTTTCGTGGGAGCAGGTATGGTACAACACAAAGAGGTGTTGCGGATTGAAGAAAGTGGTTTATCTTATGTCTCGATACCCTGTGAGACCGGACTTTTGGTGAAATTATTAAAGGATCGGTTGGCTTTGCGATATACTATTCAATATCGTTTCTTGCTAAAGACAGAAAACGCGACTACTTATAATGCTTCGGATCGGGTGGCAAAGACCAAACATTCAATTGGTATAGGTATCTGCTTCTAATTGAAAGTGATTATTATGAGAGGACGTTCTAAATGGTATATCGGGGGAGCTTGTTTTTTACTTTCTCTCTTTTTTATATTTCCTGTATTGGCTTATTGGGTGATAAGCAGTTTTGTGTTGCCCCCGACTCGCTTGAAATCCTTGTTGATTACAGAAATGGCCAAATATGTGAAAGGCGAATTCGATTGCCATTCTGTGGAACTTACTTACTGGGAAACTTGGCCTTTGGCCGGAATTGCCATTATAGGGGGAAGCTATTCCGCCCCGGCTGATACGCTTTTCCCGGAGAAACCGAAACTGAAGGTCGAGTTTGATAAGTTGCTGGTTCGCGTGAACGCGATGGATTATTGGCAGAAAGGTTTGATAACGCTCAAAGAGCTTTCGCTTGAGTGTCCGGATCTTTATGTGCGGCTTGGTGATAATCAGCCATTTGATCTCCTGTACGAGGACCGGATACCTCAAAAAAGTCCGGTAGGCTCTCTCTTTGAGGATTTACGCATGGAGATCCGGCAATTAGCCTTGGAGGATGGACATTGGGTTGTGGAGAATATCGAACAAAAGACACGTTTAGATTGTATCGGAATGCGATTGGCACTAAGTGGAATGCTCATTTCGGATAATGGGCGCCTCGCCCTCTCTTGTGCATGCGATTCCTCCCGTTTGCAAACGGGTGGTAATTTGTTGCGGAATGATTCCCCGGTCTCGTTGGAATGTCTTTTCCATGCTGATTGGCAGAAGAGGCTTGTCCGGGTGGAATCGGCTAAACTTCTTATTCGGAACCTTCCATTTGAGTTGAGTGGTTCTTTCCGGCAAGAGTCATCCAAACGTTTATGGATGGATGCTTCCTTGAACTTATCCGCCTCCGATTTGGAGGAGCTGCTGACGTACGTTCCAGAGCCCTATGCCTCTAAATTCCAATCCTATACATTGAAAGGAAATACCGCTCTGGCAACAACCTTTAAAGGGTATTTAGATGAGCGCTCGTTTCCGGATGTTCATCTATCAGGCTCATTGACAGATGGCTCTATTGTAAAAAAGAAAGAACCGCACGGGCTGGATTCGGTCGCTTTGGATTTTTCGTTTTCATATCCATCTTTACATCCGGAAGATGCGACCATGGAAATCAAGGACTTGAATGTTTCCGGCTTGAATTGCCTAGTCAAGGGGAAAGCGTTGGTCAAAAATTTGTTTCAGAATCCTTTTTGTGACTTGAGTATACAGAGCGATTTGGATTTTACCCGGTTGGGCGAAGAATTCTTTAGCCCGGATACGATCCAATTGTTCGGTCGCCTTCGATCCGATTTATCTTTGGTGTTTACCGGCAAAGATTTGCAGAAAGGACGGTACGAACGTATTTGGGGGGAGGGCTTGTTGGATATCGATCGGATTCATGTGCGGAGTGATGTGTATGGATTGTCTTTCTTTGCCGAAAACACGTATGGGGAAATTGGTTATCGGCCGAATAAAAGTCGTTTTATCCGGCAAAGAGAGGTTCTTGGGCTTTCCTTGCGGATAGACACGATGAATATGCGGCTGGGGACGACTCAAGTGGCACTCTCGGATCTAGATTTAGCTTCTAACACGGGGCTTCAGCAAGACACAAACGCGATTACTCCGGTTACTACACATTTGAGAGTGGGGCGTTTGCAATCGAATCAATCCGGTCAAGTCGCTTTTCTATCCGGAAAAACCGAATTGCATTTGGGGGTTAAGCCCGCGGAACAGGATAAGGGGAAGATCGCCTTGGCTTTTGCGTTTACTTCCGACTCTTTGGAATACTTGAATCTCCCGAGTCAACAGGCGATGAAAGTTTTGAGAAGCCGTGTTGTTTCTGAACTTTATCCTGACAAGGAAACGAGATGGGCACATTTGGCAAATCTGGATGAGTTGTTCAGTAATTGCGAGGTCAAAGGAATCTTGACTTTTGAGCAGCTACGTTCTTTCTCCCGACAGTTTCCTGTACAGGTGAATATGAAGAATACTCAATTGGGGTTTAAAAACAATCGGTTGATATTGAATAATGCGGAGATACAAGCCGGTAAATCGGATGCGGTGCTGAATGGAGAGATCGTGACTTATCCGCGGGACGGCATGAAAAAGCGGCTGATCGAGGCGGATCTCTCGTTGCGTTCGGATCAACTGGATTGGAATGAGTTGAGGCAAGCCTTGATGCGGGGAAAAGGGCTTGAAGGAGATCGGCGTACGAAACAGGAGGATCCGATCAGCTTGCTGAACGTGGGAGACTTGAATGAGGCGATCCGGAAGATGGAAGAAAATCAAGATTCTTGGACGAATTTGTCGAACCAATTGCTGGATATTCCGGAGAACTGGATGTTATCCCTTTCTTTAAATGCCCATAGAATGATTTTTTCTGATTTTGATATGAACGAGGTGAGCGGGAAGGTCTCCTTAAAGGAACGAAGCGCATATTGTGATTTTTCAGTGCGAACGAATATGGGAAATACTTACTTGCAACTTTTGTATAAGAACCAAAGTACGAAGCGATCCGATGTCTATTTGAATTGGAATTTAAGCCAGATACAAGTGGGTAAACTGCGTAAAGTATTTCCTGCGATGGGGACTTTGTTTCCGATGTTGAATTCCATTGATGGAGTCTTGGATTGTGATTTGGCTGCCTATTGCCCGATCGATTCCACGTTGAACGTAGACCTGAGCGCATTGTCGGCCGTTTGCTCGTTGGACGGTAAGAATATGGTATTGTTTACGAATGAAACCTTTCATCAGATAGCAAGTAAACTTCGTTTTAAAGATCGGGAGCGCAATATGATCGATCATATATCCGCTGATTTCGTGGCGAAAAATCACCAAATTGAGATCCTGCCTTTTCGATTGGATATGGATCGATATAGTTTTATCGTAGGTGGACAACATAGCATGGATATGAGTTTTAATTACCATATTGATGTTTTGAAGTCGCCTATTCCGTTCAATTTCGGACTGGATGTAAATGGCAAGGTCGGTGATTTCAAATATAATCTGGGAAAGACCCGTTATACGATTTTGTTCAATCGCCCTATTCAGCATGAGGAATATCGTATGTCGAAACAGAGAAGACTGGATGAGGAAAAGGTCGAGATCTTAAGAGAATTCCGAAATGTTATCCCTTAATTTTTAGTTATCCTTGACGAAGCACGGCTTTCCCTTGATGAACCTCCTCTTTTCAAATACGATTCCTCATAAAAAACAACTGTATTAAAAAATCAGGTGTTTTCTCTTTCATGTTTGAGTAAACTTTATTATCTTTATGAAAGATAATCTTTCTCATTTATAATCTAAAATCACATAGATGAGAATTCAACGAACATCAGTAAATATTATGAAAGTCGATTTCAACCAGATAAAAACAACCATTTCTCTACCCGATTTCCTGTTGGAACTGGGATGGAAAATCGTGGAAGGCTCTTCCAACGCCTGTCCTAAGATGAGCAACGGAACGCACACCATTGTCATCAAGCGGAACTCACAGAACCAATATACTTATTGGGATGTGCATAGTGACAACGTGCGTGGACGTAGCATCATGGATCTGATGCAAGAGCACTTGCTTGAAGCAACCGGAAAAATGCCGACCTTGCGCGAGGTGGGGGAGATCCTTCAGAACTACATCAACACCAACCGTATCACGACACCCGAAAAAAGCCGGTATGATGTAGGCAACACAAGCCTGAGACCGGACGAGCTTCAATTCTACTTGCGTCAGCTACAACCCTACAAGGGCAACTACCTCCGGAAAAGAGGTATCTCAAAAGAGAGTGTTGAAAGCCCGGTGTTCAATAACACGTTTTTTATTCGTGAGGTAAAAAACCTAGGAAGCGTCTATCGGAATGTATGTGTGAAGATGTACAGTGAAAAAGGCGTGGAAGCCATTTCACAACGGAATGAAGCCTTTAAGGGAGTCATCGGCGGCAAGTTCGACTGTTTGGCAACCAGCAACCACGATAAAAGCCGCCCGATAGACATTCTCTACCTCGGGGAGTCGTTTATAGACTGCATCTCCCACTATCAATTACTCCATTCCGGAAGTAACCTCAATCTTGTATATGTATCTACGGAGGGATACATTCACGGAAGGACAGATGAAGCTGTTACGCTTAATCCTTGACAAGAATCAGGTGAAAGAGCTTCGAAGCATCTTTGACAACGACAAACAAGGGTACAAATACACCTTATGGCTGCATCGTCACTTCTATGGCGACACTACTGACATCGAGAGCCTGAGCGAAAATGAACTCCGCGACAAGGTGCATGAATTAAAAAACGTCGAACTTTCGGAAAACAAGGATTGGAACGATGATTTGAAAGCCTCATGCACGACCTCTAGTCCCGCGGAGGGCGGTCAATAACTTCATAATACTATTTTTAGTATATACTAAAAAACGTCCGAAATATTATTTAACGTGAGTTCGAAATAAGAATAAATATATTTCACTAATAATTAAGGAGATAGCGATAAAAGTATTAAATTTATAGTGCTGAATTATAACATTTAAACGATTA
>ERZ1673737.3066-NODE-3066-length-13146-cov-4.581927_pt1 | contig 13146 bp, 12 predicted proteins | sample MGYA00580211_ERZ1673737 | MGnify/ENA primary metagenome ERZ1673737 (study PRJEB41218, sample SAMN15661789) | gut metagenome | host: Homo sapiens | place: Canada: London | collected 2015-08-20/2019-03-30 | study: EMG produced TPA metagenomics assembly of... | reverse complement strand
CTACTCTACACTCTACAACATACCACCTACCATCTACCATCTACTATCATCATGTCTTTCCTCTTCGGCGGTGCCCCCAAGATGTCCTCGGCAGAGAAGATTGCTGCCGCCGAGACAGAAGTTGAGATGATCTCCGACATGTTCAACCGGTAAGTTGCGCGGAATCTCGGGTTAGGAATCGCTATTCTTTTGCTGTCAAGCATTGCGAGACCCTCAATCCAAGCTATTTCAATCCAATCCATCACTGTTCCGACTTTCCAAATCAGTGGCTAACATTCCGTCGCACAGCTTGACCGAGTCCTGCACAAAGAAGTGTGTCCCCGCCGACTACCGCGAAGGCGACCTGAACAAGGGCGAATCCGTCTGCCTGGACCGCTGCGTCTCCAAGTTCTTCGACGTCAACATCAAGGTCAGCGAGAAGATGCAGGGCGAAGCCGCCGCCAGCAAGCAGGGTGGCGGCATGGGTTTCGGCATGTAAAGCAGTTTGCGTTTGCAGACGATTTGAACTGGGGAGGAAGAAGAATTGAGAGCTCAGTGATTACTATCTTGGCTTCTGGTGTACGGCTATATGACTGGTTCGGCCTACTGGGAACTTGGATTTGTTTCAATGATGGTTTCATACGTTTATAACCATCACCGGGTGGACGGCGAAAAACGGCCGATCTATCTGAATATGTACAATATGGTGGAAAAGGGAAAAACAGGAGAATGAAAAAGAGGAATCTTATCATACAAGCGTTATCGGGGTGAGAAACCAATGGTGCGGGCGATCCAGGCTGTCCAGGATGTGCTGTGTTGTTCTTCGCCTTTGACCAGGGCTTTGATTCTCGTCTCGACATTTACAAGGTGGCGTTCGAAGTCACTCAGGCCGGCTTCCATGTCTTCGACTTTGGACTCGAGGACGTGTAGCTCGTAGTCCAGTTTGGCGCCTAGCAGCTCAACGCGCTTCACGCCATCGGTGAGGTGGTGGTTTTCATCCAAGAGGATGTCACTAGATCGTTCTCGTAGTCTCTGGTAATCGGCGAATCGCTCCAGATAGACTGAGTTGAGCTCTTCATAGCGGTCGTGGAGGACTTGGTTGAGACCATCCACGGAATCGACCTGCCGCTCAACCCATGGCACGGTGTGCTGGCTCAATTTCAGGATCCGAGAGCTGAAGATACGTCCCTCGGAGGCGAGCATGTCTTCTTGGGCGATAGAGTCTTCCAGGTTGTCTGTTACTTTGATAACTGGGTGGTTGCCTATTGGCTCCCATTTGAGTACCACTTCTTCGACTGTGCTGAAAGATAGGTGTCTCGGGCAGTCGTCGTCTCGTCGTTCAATTTCCCTTTCACTTCTTTGAAAATTTTCGCAGCTTTGTGGCCGCCGTAGAGCCATGACAGCCAGGCCGCTAACTGAGCCTTCACGATCGCGGTCACTTGATGCCGCCGTTGACCGAGACATGACGCGCTCTATATCCGACTCATCGTCAATGACTTCAGGTTGTGGCGTAACTTGATCGGATTGGGGCAGTTTATCAAGACCAACAGTAGGTGGTGCAGATTCGATGTGAATTTCTGGGGCTTTGGTCTCTGCAGAGTCGGGGATGCGCGAGAGTTGAGTAGACTTCTCCTTTTGCTCCTCCTCAATGGGATCTTCTATCTCAGTCCCGATCTTTGTTTCCGAAGATCGGAAACCAGAGTCGGTCCGAGCTTTTGAAATGGGCATCTCAGAGTCGCTGTCCATTGATGGGCGGTAAGCAGCATCGTGTGTCAACTCCGCGCTTTCTCGGGATTGCTGATGATGATGCGAGCGAAGGCCCTGTAGTCCTACTGCATCTTTGAAGCGTCCCAGGCCTGCGCGGGCATCGGAAACACGTCCGCTAACACCCTTCTTGCGATGTTCTTTTTCTTCAACAGCCGATGGCTCTGGCATCTTCCAAGAGCGATCAAAGGTGGAGCTGACTCGCTCATGCATATCTTCTGTCGAATGATTCTTGCGACTGGTCCAGACATAACCGCCCTGTTCATCGGTCGTAAACATCATGTCCGATCCAGTCCCACGCGTGAAGCCTTCCTCAAAGCCACTCTTGCGTGGTCTACCCAACCACAACCATTTGGCTCGTTCTCCGTTGCAACACTGTACAAAAGTGTCCATATCTAGCGTTTCAATATCGGCAATGCCGCCCTTGTCACGCCCACGAACCATCCCCATGACCATTTCACCACCTTGTCCACTGAGCTCCGCCATCGTAGACTTCACCGCATCGGTCCAGCCCTCCGAATTGGCAGCCTTGGCTGTGGCGCGGTGTAATCGATCTAATGTATGACGGTCCAATCTCCGGGATTTTCTCATTTTCTGAGATTTTTGAAAACTCCCAATGCCCCTCTTCAGGTTGGCAATGTCAAATGCATCTTTGCCCACTGGGGCACCGTATGCATGCAGACGGTTTCGCGCTCCGAGGAGCGTCCCCAGCAAAGCAGCCACACTTGTTGGTCCCAAGCTACTGTCGCTTGGCTCAATGTTGTACAAGTCTGTCCCTATGTCTGTCCACCAATCGCTGATGGCCGCTTCGGTCACATCGCAAAGTAGCCCGTCCACATATTCCGGGGCGAGCTTGTCAAACATCATGAGAGCTGTCTGGCACTGCCTAACCAATTCCATAACAGCAGCATATAACGGAACCCGTTCACTCGTCCGGTACAACAGATGAAACTTGGCCTCGGTCGCAGCCGACGGAGCTTGAAGCTTTAAGCCCGCACGGCCAGCGCAACCGAGTCTCTTCAAGTCCTCATTCACAATAAAATCCTCTCTATGTTTCTTGAGATCGCCACCGGGAACAGGAATGACACTCAAAGCGGACGGGAATGAGCTCAGATCCGTAACCATAACAGTCCCTAGCGGTGTCTCCTTCTTTCGCGCGTGACATTGTTTCATAGCATCAAAGTACATTCGCAGCCGCGGCGACCATGTAGCTTCATTCGTCGGGACGCTTAGTACCCCGATAACCACAGTGTGCGAAGGATCACCGGTATAAGTCGAGATAACAAACGTAGGATGCACGCGCGAGCAAGCCCATTGCTCAACGATGTAAATCTCATAGCCCTGCAGCGTCGAGCGTCGGTGGAGCACATCGGTCGAAGGATCTTCTTCGAGGTAGCGGAGGGCGACCGGGTCGGTGAAGACGAGTCTCTGATGGCCTTGCGGGGGCTCGTGGTCGATTGCGTTGGTGTTGGAGGCGGGGTTTCTCCTGATGCCATCCGATGTCTGCATGAAGTCGGTCCGTTCCACCGATGGTGTAGCCTGGGCACTTGCCTGCATGATGGGCGGTTTCCCAATCAGGGCTGTTTGTTAGGCGGAAAATGAATAGGTTGGGGGTTCATTTGAGCCTCCAGCAGGCTACCTCTCGAAGCTCAAGATGGGAAGGGAGGTGCCGACCTTCCTGCGATCCTCCTGCGCTTTGCCTCAAGTAGGGACAATCGTGACATATCCAGGTAAGGAGTCTTTGGGCATATTATGAGCCCGGAATAAAGAGCAGCGGGACTGGGCGAGTGCCTTGACGACTTCCGCAGACCTGAAAGGTGAACTCCGAGAATGAAGCGGCGACGTCACTGGGCGGTGAGTTTGATCTACAAGCGTCAGGGAGAAGGATGATTGTCAACACTCCATTAAGCCCTTTGTTTGACAAATAATACTTGGACATAGAGGTACGGAATAACTCTGCAAGTTCGGATTTATGTGCTAATTGTTCTACAGCAGTTCAGATTCCCAGAGTCAAAAGAACCAATTCTATCAAAGCCACCATGCTCGTCCAGCGAGATAGCAGTTATATTGCGACATAAAGATGATTCTCAAAGACATTGTGAGATAGAAAATGGCACTATTAACTCCAACGGAAATCCTCCGCAATGATATTATATCCACCCCGATCATGGCAATCAATCCATCCATTTACCAACCACCATGCTATACGAACGTCAGCAAAAGCTCTTCCATCAATCAATGAGGGATATACATACACCTCCCTGGTGACCGCCAGGGCCACCTGGACCTCCAGGTCCACCATGATCTCCTCCAGGGCCTCCAGGACCGCCGTGAGGTCCGCCAAATCCACCTGGGCCTCCCGGACCTCCGTGGTGACCCCCGGGACCGCCAGGTCCCCCCAGGTGGCTGCCAGGACCGCTGAATCCTCCAGGGCCACCAGGGCCACCGGGGCCACCGGGGCCACCGTTATGTTGAGGGCCACCGAAACCGGGACCGCCAGGACCGCCGGGGCCTTGCTGGGGACCGCCGTGGGGAGGGCCCTGGTGGTGGTCGTGATGGTGGCTGAAAAGACCCATGATGTATGATTGAACGTGGTGGTGTGGTGTGGTGTGACGAATAAGGTAGGGAAGTATGAGACGTGAGTATGAGTAAGAGATGTGAATATGATTCCAACAAAAAGGAAGGGCTCCAGGTCCCCTTTTATAAACAGCAGTGGCGTCAACACCAAGCAGGATACTAACAAGCAACTAGGATACTCTAGCCAGGACCTAGTCTCAAATTAGGAACAATGTCACCTCTTACGACTCCCATTATCAGATGTGGAGTAGCGGAGGCCTATCAAGGATCAGACACATTCCGCCACTTGTATCAGCATCGATTGATAGCGCAGGACGTCACTAGGTGCTACAGTAGATCGTACTCGCACGTCTTCACGATCGGTTGGTTAGATACTACGTCTTTCTATCTCGGGGTTCGGTGAAGCTGTATGAGAGAAACCAACCTTGTAGCTACCCATTATATCTACCCGCGTGTATTGACAAGCTTTTCCAGGCAGGATTGGCATAGTATTGGGTTTTACAAAGTTCCCTTAGAGCGCATCAATTGCTGGCGCTGGGCTTCTGCCGAGTTCTTGGCGTTAGGGCTATGAGGCGGATGCGTACGTACCACTCCCCACAGCTTCAGCCCTGTAGGTGAATCGGGATCCTCATTGTAGCAATTCGGTAGCCTAGGGAGTCGTGGGCAATCCTCAGATGTATTAGCTGTTATTATTAGGCCGAGATTCGGCCTTGGGGACTGGCATGGGAAAGCGGGTGGAACACAGTGTAGGCCAATGCCACTAGCCTGTCTTAATTGGGCAGCGCTATATTGAAAAGAAGTTCATGAGACTAGATGTTTTCCTAGTGTAGCTTGCTAGAGTCAATTGGTTGATTGTAGCCGAGGATCTACCTCAAAGCCAAGAGTTGAAAAGTCCGAGATTCATGTCACGAGCGTAGAAGTATATACATGTTAATCACACCTGGCAGGTAAAAGAACGCTAACAAATTGCCAAGTCTATATAAAAGAGTGAATCGGCCGTGGGCTATGGGTGGGCCATCCCCATCTCGAGTTGCTCATAGCCTTTTTCGACATGGAGCTGTTTTTGAGTCGATGGAAGTAGATCGACGATGAAGGAGAGAATATAGCCAGTGAACACGAAGGCGATGACTAGGATGCATGTTAGTACAGCTGAACAAGACCAACAAGAAGAGTAGGGAGAACATACCCCATTCAAGTGTGGCAGCCATGTTGTTCTGGTTATAGTGGATGGCCTCGGTGACACGGAAGACGATGACGAGGGAGAGTTCGACGATAATGAAGGACAGCTTGATTACAAAGCTTGTAAAGATCATAGGCTCTCGCAGGGCATGCGAGATGCCTAGATGGACATAATCTAAACACATCAGGGCGGCACTGATTAGATACCCCACACTTTCGGCTGTCAGCAGTTGCATGATATGATATCTTGGCGGAGACTTACATGAATATAGTGACGAATACATCATGTGTTAGATGGTGGTCGATGTTGTCGAAGACGGATAGCAGGATCAAGCCTGTGCTTCCCAGCACTGTAAAGAAGAAGGATGCGTGTGTGCAGAGCTTGTTGACGTATCCCTTGTTTTGGATGAATTGATAAAATGAGAGGTTGAGAAGCAACACTGTGGTGATACATCCAATCATGAACAACGGCTTCAATTCCTGGGCTCCTATATCCGAAATGAACCTTTGGTCTGTTAGTTTCACACTGGAGGACTCTGGTACCAAGACGTCGTAAGGAAAAATACTCACGGTATATTCTGGCCCGGTTTCATGAGGCCATATCTCGGTTCACCGATCATAGTCCAGTGCCCAAGCATAGCCAGAAGCATTGCTAAATCCAGCGGTTAAATCGATGCCAACAGCGACCGTGGACAATTGGAAGAGCTCACCTAGCCAGGTAGAGGCCGAAATGGTCGGAAAAACCCAGGGAGGAGGCGAGAAGAACGACATGGCGTATAAAGAATGGTGTTTTGGCAATAATCATAGTCTATAAGGAACGACAAGAGATGGACGGCTGGTGAAGTTGGATACCAGCCACATCACATCGGCATTGAGCAGATGATAAGGAGAAGTTGACCTTGCGTGTGGAATCAGGCGACAAAGAATTGTGCCTGTCGATCCTTACTCTGTCTCCTGATGACAACAGATATGGTATGTGGGTCTATTAAGGAAAACAGGGACCCTCGATTGTTTCGGATAAGACACTCGCGTTTTGTGGGAAATGCACAATGATTAAGAACAACAAATTTGAAACGAGGTGTGCTATATATATGGGTCTTTGTTTTGTCGCCCTTGATTGAAATGCCATATACTACGCCGTGGCTGCGAGTACAATGTTGAGGAATGTTTCACCCATTTTTGGTTCCCCACACCCCATGTTTACCTGCAGCTGACAGAGTGATTGGAAATTTGGATGGCAGTGAAGATCTCATAGGTATCATGTTGCAAGGCGAGACTGTCTTCCTAACAAAAAGTCTGAAGCTTTGTCTCGGGTCGTCATAGGCGACGATCATGGCTACATTCCAGGGTGAATTCTATGAATAATACGCCGTACTCGTATACAAAGGCACAGTCGCGTGGGGTTAGAAATATGCATAAAACAATCCATGGATGATTCATGCCACAGCTCAAGATCAGCCACCCGGGAGGAGCCGTAAAGATAACAAACCTTTCAACGGCTTTAGCGCGCATGCAGGCTGCTATATTAGCAATACTGGCGCCTTGGCCTTGGCCGACCACTGGGTTCTGGACATGATAGGAATATATCCCGGACTTCTGCACCGGAGCAATATCCAGTCTCCAAGACTCATCTGTGGTCAGGAAACAAAGGAGTATTATAGGGCGGATATGACACTCGGCGTCACAAATTTTCAAAGGGTGGTTTTTTGGTATTAGACGTATCTCTAGCGGATCCAAAGGAGGCGTTGATAGTTCGTTTTAGCGGCGTTCTGGAGAATGGATTATTGATTAAATTACCGGCCTCCGAGACTCTGGGAAATAATCATAAAAAAAATCATTTCCCGCTCAGGCAAAGCCTATAGTGGCATGCTACTTCGAAGTTGTTCATATATTTCTAGGTGCATTCTCGCGATATATAAATAAGCTAGTAGTGACATTTCCATCGATACACAAAGAAAATAAAAGAGAAACAGAAACAATGTGTGTTCCTGCAAAGTACAGGGGTCGTTATAATTTAGTGAATATTGCGCCTCAGCCAAGGAAGAGGCGCATCATCCGGGGCTAGTCACAAAACGGACAACAAAGTCGCGTGACCAAGGCAAATTATGTCTCTTCAAGTCGGACTTAGAAGAAATGAATTGAAATAGTAAAAGTTGGTAGCATATTGACTACTATCTGTACTATTCTTTGTTAATGGTACCGGAACTACGGAGAACCACCTACTCTTCACAAGATTCGAGCCTACAGTACGCAGGGAACATTCGGTGCAAGGTACGATATCGATCTGGTATGGCCAATCAAACGTTGATAATAGCGAGTAAGCCCGATAACCTCATCCAGGATGATCCAACCTGGCCATCACTGTCCGTTAGCCCATCTTCATTCAGCCGGTCCCATGAAGTGTGCCAGGCAGAGGTGTTCATGTATTGTGTGACTAGCCCGACGGTCGCAGGGGCATGACATTATGGAATAGAGCCTTCGATGCGACCTGCGCCGGCTATAGATCCTGCATTAGCAGTGTGTAAAACGCGAATCGGCAAAGAGATTCGACTTCCACGGGTTATCCCATGATCCTCCGTGTGTTGTGTATAGTCGGTGACCTCCTCGGAGCAGCGTCTGCCCAAGCAGATGCCATAAGCTCCAGTAACATGGTGCACGATTAGAGTCGGCTGAAAAGGAGTATTGTGTTGTTCGCTGTCTAATTAGGAACAATACCGATCCACATCATCATGAATGCAATGTGCAGGGTGGTTGGGACAAGCTGATCTGCTCGTCAGCAAACACCATATTCGTGTTCGAGCGTCAGAATGACAGCATCAGGAACCCTGCCCCGATTCATGAGAAATTTGAAAAGCTCCATCAGATCGCAGCAGGGCAACTCATTGGCACTGAAAAGAATAGTCTCTGACGATCCCCAGGCTAATGCCTCCTAGCGTCTCACGGAAGCCGCGATGGGTGGAGAGAGCAGCTGGGGGCTGGGTTGGTATTGACGAGTGAGAGACAGGGTAAAGGGGCATCTCCATCGGTTCAGCTGCACAGAGAAACTGCTTGGACTGATCGTCCAACTGTTGGTAGGAGTGTTGGGCGTTCACAGTAGGACATGACCCTCTGTGACAAGGCGCCGCACTGTAGGAAAGTGATCGACTGACTGGAAACAAGCCGATGAGAACAGGACAGCTTGCCAAGATGTAGAAGAAGGATCACATCGACGAGGCTAGCGCCGATGAGTACTCAGCGCGAGCGGGAAAGCTTCATCGAGAAAGTAACATGAACTGCGAGCGCGGGCACCTATCGTGGGGCAGGCGATGATGACAGGGTTTGTTGACGCGATCGGCGCGGTGACATAAACATTCCCATGTCAATAGAATTTCATTACAGGATATCTACACTACAGACGACGACCAGCTCTCTTCTCCAAAAGCCATCGCGAGGACGACAAGTGATGAAAAGCAGACCGTCATGGTATGCGCGCGGTGGCTGGGTATAGCCTCCCATCGTGAATACCAAATCTGACCTCGATGAGAAAGGAGGATCAGGGCATGTATTGTTTCAAAAATTCCCAGTCTTCCCCAAGGGGCCGACTGAAGTGGTCAATTTGGTAGTTTTCAACTAGCAAAAACACGATCTCGGATGTCTCCTCACTGATGCGTGTAAAACCCGTGCACTTGGATGGAGAAGAAAGAAAAAGAGAACGAAGGTTGGGGGGGAGGCAGACGTATTTATACCCGCGAGTGAGCAATCATTGAGTTTGCGCTAGTATTAATTAGGAAATTTAGCCGAGGCAAACACTGGGCGCTCATTGGTTGTCCGGACACCTGGCAAAAAAGGGCGGTGTATGAGTCCCAGCTAACTGTCAATCAATAGTTTCGGCAGGGCAGGGGAGAATAGTATCGAAGGAGAACAACCCTTACATCGGACACCTGGCACTCTTAGTACTCCTGGAGATGCTGGAAAGCAAAGGGAAACCAAACAAACATCTTTGACGAGATGTCACTGCTCGCACTCACTTCCGCTTAGAGGTAAATCACGTGGACTATGTCGTCAGGCGATCAGCCGGAACAAGATTAAGCTACTGTATTCGGGCTGGGATATCTTCCCCTCATATCCAATCTCCATCGCTCTACCGCGTACACTCCTACTCTACGCTGCTTGGAGACCGCGCCGATAAGCTATTCTTATATCTCCTCCACATGGCAAGCGGAATCGGTGTGCGGTAACCACATCACCTCCGCGATATCGGGAAGCATGGAAGTAGTCCAGAAAGAACACGACCGGCTCCTGAAAAGGGTCAAGGCATCACAAGGCATAAAGAATGTCCAGTCGACGATCGATCTACTGCAATCTGCCCGCGATGCCATAGCTGCTGGTCAGTAAACCATGTAGAAACCTTCCCCGCTCATTTCAACTGACGAGGTTGTTCGTTGATAGACCCAGACTCGGCGCCGGTAACCATGGCCAAGCTTCAGACGCCGGTCAAATCGTCCTTTGACTCGATCAATGACAGCTTGAAGGAAACCCATAGCGGCCTGAACAAATACACCAAATCTCTCGATAAGGTATTTGGTCTTACATTCTCCATTCTCAGCAAGACCCCTCTCACATGTGAATTAGCTCTTCAAAGACCGTCCTCTTCCAAGTACTGATCACGATGCCCTCTCCTCACAAGAAAACCTGATCAACCGCGCGATTGCGATGCACCTCCTCCGCGAAGGTCAGTTCGCCGTCGCCGCAACCTTCCTCTCCGAGATCGCCGAGCACAAGATGGATACTCCAACGTTGCAGACAAATGAGAGCGCGAGCGCCAGCACCAGTGACCCCGCAAACCTCCTCGACCTCGACGAAGTCCCCTCAACTGAGATCAGGAAACAGTTTGCCTCGATGTACTACATCCTCCAGCAACTACAAGAACACAAGAACCTTCTACCCGCAATCGAATGGTCAAGGGAACACCGCAACGCCCTGGAAGCCCGAGGCAGTAATCTAGAATTCGAGCTCTGCCGTCTACAATATGTGTGGCTGTACCACGGAGGATCGAGTGGCCAAGGCGGGCCAACAGGCTGGCAGGAAGCTCTAGCATACGCCCGCCGTGAATTCCACGTCTTTGTTCCTCGATACCTACGAGAAGTGCAGCAGCTGATCGGTGCCATGGCCTATTCGCCCAACCTCGAAGCCTCGCCTTATGCATCTCTCTTCAACACTGCATCCGCCTGGGACGATGTGGCCCACTTCTTCACGCGCGAGTTCTGTTCTCTTCTCGGGTTGTCGGCTGACTCGCCACTTTACATTGCTGCGACTGCCGGTGCGATCGCCTTGCCAACGCTGCTGAAGTTGCAGACTATCATGAGAGCGAAGCGCACGGAGTGGACATCTGAAAACGAGCTTCCGGTAGGAGAATCCTTCCCCTCCAATAAGCTGTCCATATTCATACTAACACTTCATTTCTTACCAGGTCGAAATCTCACTCCCGCCCTCATACCTCTTCCACTCGATCTTCGTCTGCCCCGTATCCAAGGAACAAGCGACAGATGCGAACCCACCAATGATGATGCCTTGCGGACATGTCATCGCAGAGGAATCACTGAAGCGTCTTGGGAAGAGCAACCGGTTCAAGTGCCCATACTGTCCAAGCGAGAGCCACCCCAAGGACGCGCGCAAAGTGTTCCTGTGAAGCTCTTCTTTCTCTCGATCTCTTTCTTGTCTCCTTTTCTTGCACTGGCATATGGCGCCTGGACGGAGGAATTTGGAATACGGATGCGGGGGAGTATATCTTTCTTTTTCGGGGGCGTTAAAGCATCGGCGTTCGGTGGCCATTTGAGTTATTGCATTGTATTGTACCTAGTGCGGGTTTCATTCAGCTGTACATGCAATCGAACTTTTTACCTTAATCTGTTTCCAATTTTGTAGATGCAGCAGTAGTAACCCGGTGCAGACCAAAAAGCACCAATGCTAGACCTCGGTCGAATCCACTAATTTGGTGATTCCACACGTCACAATTCAAACCCCTGAACAAATGATCTATCACTTCTTACTCCGTCGAGTGCAATCTCCGAATATACCCACATCCCGTGACTACGCGCCCCTTTTCCACTTTACGCGTTACGCGTGTTACTAGTCGTGACGCGTCCTATCGAGTCACTGACAGCTTTAGCCGGACGATCTGCCGTATATAACATGTCATTCCGAGTGCATACATGTATACAGAAGCTGAAACTGAAACTGGTTTGTATCTTGTATCTCACTCTTTATAAATAGGTACCCCCTGAATCCCAATCCCAATCCAACTTGAAGTCCGTCTCTCTCTCTGTATCCTGTCATTCTCTGTTCCCCTTTGATTCCAATTGAAATACAATACTAGAACAGAACGCAATCATGCTGCGCACCCCCGAAACTCCATCTATGCCTAGGTATCGCGCGGGCAAGTCTTCGGCTTTTACGCCTCAGTCGCGGAGGGCTGTTCAGATGCCGAAGGATAGAGATAGGAGGGAACGAGAGCGAATGCGGGAGAGAGGAGGGGGAAGAGAAAGAGACGATTCTAGTTCTTCGGACAGGATGCGTCATCTTGAGCGAAGGAAGAGATATGAGAATCCTCCCGACGTAAGGTACGTGAAAACCCTCACCATCTACAAAGAGCCATCCATCCGTCCAACACAGCGCAATATAATGCCATCTCAACTCCAATCCCAAACCGAGAACCAACCCAAAGACAAAAGCTACCGAAGCTAACCATAATATATAGATCACCCCCAACATCCCCAATAGTAATGCTCCGTGTGGGACCCCAAAAACGCCTCTTCGCGGCCCACGAAGCAATCCTGAGCGCATCACCATTCTTCGCAGCCCAAGTCCAGTCTCAAGTCCAAACTCAAACACCGACCCCAAGTCGCACCCGCACACCTCCTCGCCATCCAAACAAGCTCATCGACCTACCAGATGAACAAGCCGAGGTCTTATCCTGTGTCCTGGAATTCCTCTATAAAGGAGATTACTACCCACGACTGAGACACAACGCCAAAAAGCGAGCCTGGGAGCTCGAGGATGTAGACACTGATACTGCAGGCAGTGACGGAGATGGAGAATTGAGCCAGGGTGCAATGGCGACAGTGTATCATCATCGGGCTGGATGTGTTATTTTGCGGGATACGGCTATTTAGTATGTTCTTCCCTCCCCATACTCCCCATTCCCATACTCATCCACACCCCCATCCTCCCCTCTCCTCTCCTGCCACATACTAATATCTAGATGAAACAGCTGCGCCGCCCAGAAATACAACCTCCCCGTCCTCCAACGCCTCTCCCTCCGAAAACAAGGCCTGCACACAAACATATCCTGCAGCACGATCCTGGCCAGTGCGCGCTTTGCATATGCCCACACACCAGATACAGAGTCGAGGCTGCGAGCGCATTATCTGGCGCTGATTGTTAGGTCGCGGTCTACATTCATGCGGAGTGGGACTATGCAGATGGAGATGGAGCGTGGGGGGTTGTTGTTTTTTGATCTTTTTGTTGCTTTGTGTAATCATATGGTGAGTTCTTTTCTCGTTCTATCAGAGTTGATGATTGCGTGAGGGTGTCAGGTGTGATTTGGGTGAAAGTGAGAGTGAGAGTGGTTTGCTGACTTGGTTTTATAGGATGATTTTGAGACCGGTG
>ERZ1673737.3065-NODE-3065-length-13148-cov-4.377072_pt1 | contig 13148 bp, 17 predicted proteins | sample MGYA00580211_ERZ1673737 | MGnify/ENA primary metagenome ERZ1673737 (study PRJEB41218, sample SAMN15661789) | gut metagenome | host: Homo sapiens | place: Canada: London | collected 2015-08-20/2019-03-30 | study: EMG produced TPA metagenomics assembly of... | reverse complement strand
GTATACCCTAACATCATGCCTCCATTAGCGGGTGAAGAGCGTCTATTGACAGTGTAAGTTGAACTGCCTCCCCGCAAATGAAGCACAAGTCGTTGGATTTGGTCTGATATAAACAGGTTCGCCGATATTCACTACTATTTCACAGAGCCCACCCGGAGACCTTCGCCATACCACCACCGCTTTGACAAGGGCTCATATCTATATGTCTACCACGACGCCTCTCAGAACAAAGCCCGAATTGAGATAGCCAATAATCCTGGATCCCCAGAGCAGGATGCATTTTGCGGGGAGTTGAATCATGTTCACATTCGACACTCGTCTCAATTCCCAACACTCTGTACCCTAACCGTCGATGCACACACGAACCCATCTCAACAACGCGCATATTCACCAGCTTCACCTCAACATGAATGGCGTCTGCCTAGTGGGGATCCACGGGATGATCCGACTGATTTTCGAGACTTTTCCCGTCTCCATACACTAGATATCTACTTTTGGGGCCAGGAAGACGCAACCCAATTCCTCGACACAGCCGAGCAGGTTCTCCCAAGTTCCCAAGTCGAAACAGACAGAGAGCCAGCTCCCCAGCCAGAGCAACCCCTAAGCTCAGTGGTCCAGCAACTTGAGAATGTCGCCGTCTCAGACCCGGCCTACCAAAACGGCCAGACACGCAACTCTCGATCCGACACCCAAACTACAGCATCTCAACCACCCCAAGGCCCAGGAATCCCGCAAACAACTAGCTTCCCTCCACCTCCCCCAAGCGGCCCACCAGCCAACGAAAACTCGAGCACCGGTCACTCCCCAGCAGAGGAAAAGAAAGACCCAGCGAGCTTCGCCCCGCTGCCATATAACCCTGCCGCCCCAGCAGCCCCAGAACCGATCAAGCATCGCGAGAAGACCCCACCCCCAGAAGATGGCATGGACGGCACAGGCCTCGCAGCCGCCGTAGCAGCCGACAACGGCGTTCCCTATACACCCCCGCACCAAGTAATCGGCGGCGTAGGAGGGGTAGCAGGGTTCGCATCTCCTCCACCCTCAAATTCAACACCGGGACTATCCTACGCCGGCCCTCCAACAACGACAATAGGTCCACCAGGCTACGCCTCACCACCGCCTAGCGCAGGCTTACAGCATACAGGCTCGTTCTCGTCCCATTCTTCTATCCAGAGTCCTGGCTTGCCTGTGCCGTCTTACTCGCAGTCTTTCCTTAGTGGCGCGGGTAGCCAGCAGTGGAATGCTAGTGCTAGTCCACAGAGATCGGGTTCTATGTCTTTTGCGCCGCCACCGCCTCAGCCTCAGGATGCAAATGCTAGTCCGCAGAGACAGGGTTCTATGTCTTTTGCGCCGCCGCCTCAGGATCCAAATGCTCGTTTGTATGATCAGCAGGTTTATGGGGGTTCGCAACAGCCATCGATTCAGGAGATACAGCAACAGGCTTCGACACCGGGTCCGATGGGTGGGTTCTCGAATTACTCGTATGATAAGGCTCCGAGTCAACAGCAGAGACAGCCCGGTGCCTCTGAGTATGATATCCATAGCCAGGCTTATCGGCCCACGGAGGCTGAGGCCGGGTCTCATTATCAGAAGTATGCGCAGAAGGCTATGAAGAATCCTGCGCAGAGGCCGAGGAAGTTGGAGGATAAGGCGGAGCGGCTGGAAAGTGGTGTTAATCGGTTTTTCAAGAAGCTCGAGAAAAGGCTGTGAGGTTTATTTCCTTATGCTGTGGAGAGATTTACAATTGCATCTTTGTTTCTCTTGTTGGTGATCTTTGCTGGTCATGATCATATGTTGGAGCGTTTGGTTCTTTTTGATAGTGCTGTTGACGTACACAGAATCGGTGTTCTGCGTGTTTTACATACAAATGAAGTGTTTACTGGTAAAGCTTTGAACCCCGCTGTATTGACAAATCAAGATGCTAAATTCAATACATGTAATGCCCCTAAGCGCTAAGAATAATGTGCTCACAAAATCGGTACAGAGAATGCAGAATAACTAGACAGCCCAAGATATGGAAAGATGAGGAGATGCTAGAACGAAGAAGATAAAAGCCCCTGGCGGGATGAATGGGTGAAAAATGAGGACAAGCCTCGAAGGAGAAAAGAGGCCCACGGTGGGCAAGAAGAGAAGAGCCAAGGGATGGTAATCAAACAGATTAAAAAAGATACCAAAGGTGATCAGAAATGCAATAGGCGGAGTTCAGCATTTCTATGAGTGGTGCTACTATGACATCCACCTAGTTCAGTGCCAAAGTAGTGATATCGAGGGCGACGTTGCTAGACTCGGCCTCGGTGGCAGGCTTGACCTCGGTAGGCTTAACCTCTGCCGACTTCTCGGGTTCTGCCGAAGTCTCCGGAATGGTAGTATCCTTGGCTAGAACAGTCTCTTCTTTCTCGGAAACCTCAAACTTGCGACCAGATGGAGCTGCAAGCCACTGGTCGAGTCCTGGCTCAGGGATGACAGTCTTTTGCTCAGCGCCTTCAACTTCGGCAGGGGTTGGGTCCGAGGCCTTGGGCTCTTCGACAGTCTCGCCGGCCTGAGCTGGGATAGCATCTGCTACCTCGGGAGTAGCGGTGGTCTCGACAGCCTGTTCCTCTTCAACAACCTCAGGGATTGACTCAATAGCCTCCACAGGAGCCTCCACTTCAGCCTCGGTCGGAGCCTCTGCCTCAGCAACTGGTTGCACCTCAATCGAGACTTCGACCTCAGCTTCGGTCTCGACTTTGCCTTCAGGCTCGATAGGCTCAGATGGGGCCTCAACGACCGGCTCAGACACCTCAGCTGACTTATCCACGGGCTCGATGGTAGAGGTAGCCTCAATGGGCTTCGCAGCCTGGATAGGAGCAGCAACCTCCTCAACTGGCTTAGCAATAGCCTCGGGCTGTTCCACAGTAGCAGCCTCTGTCTTCTCCACAGTCACAGGCTCCTTGGAGCTGACCGGGGTAGGCTCAACAAGATTCTCCTTCTCGCTTTCCTGCTTCTTCTGAGGAAGCGGGTGTTCACGAACAGGCGCCTTGTTCGCAGCCTGAGATCTCTCACTCTGAGGTCGCAGAGTGGTAGTCCTGGGCTTTGAATGGGGCGCAGCGCGCTCGGGAACCCTGCCACCGATGGAATGTCTGGGGGCCTTGGAAGCCGCTGTGGTCTTGGGAACAGGCTTCGCGTCCGTCTTCTCATGGGACTTGTTAGCAGAGCTAGCAGTAGGTCGCATCATTCTTGCAAGGAAGCCCTCGTTGACTGGCTTGGTAGTGTGTACATCACTGGCTCGGGAACTGGGCCGTTCATTGGCTGGCTGGCTGGGCAACGAGGGGCGAGAGGACTGTCTGCGAACACCGGTAGAGGTAGTCGCCGGCGGCTGAGCTCCGACTGCACTTCTGAGAGTCGAGGGTTTTCTAGTCAGAGTGTTGGTTGTGCGAGTGCTTGCGCCAGTGCTTGCTGGGTTAGTGGGTGCTTGGGTGGGCGCTGTAGATTGACGGGTAGATCTGCTCGTTGCAGTAGATGGCTTGGAAGTTTCCACGGGAGTTGAGCCTCGGATTGGCCGTGCTGTTGTCTTGGGGTTCAAGGAGACACGGCTCGGCTTGTGGGCAAGAGAGTTGGAACGCTCCTTGGCCACTTCGCGGGCTGAGGCCTTGGAGGTGTTGTTTTGGGATCGTTGTCCGCCAGTCGACGTGGCAGTAGTCGATGGCTTGTTGGCTGTAGTAGATCCAACGCTAGATGGCTTTCTCTTGATTGACGCCTCAGACTTTTGCGAAGGTGTCTCGGAGGTTGTCGACCTAGATTTGGCGGAGGCAGGCCCCCTTTTGGGCGCGTCTGGCGACTGGGGTGCAGTCTCGGAGTGCGCAGGGGGCTCCTGGGCAGTGATATTTGGTTGCCGCTTCGTTTGGAGAGTTTCCGGTCGACCCTCTGCCATGATCTGGGCCAAATTCGGGTTCTCGGTGTGCTCTAGATGGCTGGCCGGGGTAGGAGAAGCCATGTTCTGCCGACTCGACTCCACATTCACCGAATTGATTTTCGGTCCAAATATTCCAGGGCTATCACTCCGTCCACTTGTTTTTCTCAATGGCGAAGCTGGGTTGGATTGTAGGGCCCCTTCCACGTTCACGAAGCTGGCGCGGACCCTGGACAACTGTCGAGCTGTCCCTGAGGTATCTGATGCAGCGGGAGATCTGCCACGGGAGGGCGGGGAGGTGATCGGACTTTGGCCTTCGAACTTGGCCAGCAAGCTGCGCACGCCAGGGTGATGGGGGTTGTTATCGGACATTTTGCTCAGGCTCGGGCTCGAGCAAGGGCACGTATATTGAAGGGGTCAAGGAACGCGTCTGCAGAGCACAGGGGCGAGGTTGGGGGAAAAACGGTGGAACTGTGACGGTTAATCAGTAAGCTGCAGATCGCACTGCATGTCCCCAGTAGGGTTCAACACGATGAATGAAGGTGAGGACAGAATGAGCAGAAGGGAAACTATTACATACATCGCGCTAGTGCGTACTAGCGCCAATTGATCGCCTGGAGTTTCAGGGGCTTCATTACTATGTGTGATGCCACCTAAGGAGTCCCGAAATATCCGAAACACGTCTGGACACATTGCAATATGATATGATTCAGTAAGGGGAAATATTGCCTGAGGCAAGTAAACATCTTACCTGACTGACTGAATTGACTCTGCGTGGTCCACAGGTCCGAACCTTGACCTTATTCCCAGATCCATAGAGGGTTAACATTAACATAATATTAAGCTAAAACGTGCTAAGGTTCTATGCAAATGATCATATTTTCTATATCGAATCTGTTGCGATCGACAGGTCTATGCGGGGTATCGGATATCCCGCGTGGCTCGAGGTATGTAAGAGAGATCTAGAGTCATGAACACCAGTACGGAGTAGTTGAGATTATAGATCTCTGAGATTGTTAAACTGTGTACATGTAGTTATGTTTGGATGAAGGCTAAAGCTAAGGGCTTACATGCATATCCTCCCACAGTACCACATCCCTGCAGGCGATTTCTTCTAGCATACCCTGGTTTATACAAACGTTAATAACATCTCCGTACTCCGTACATCAGATCAACATAAGTCAACTTTGCTGTTGTTGGTGTGGCCAATGAGAAAACAGTCTGGCCGCATGCACGTGACAGTACCACAGTCTCGTATACGAGGTCTATCTCTCTTAGCATCTATCCTCTTTATGATGATTGAACATGGTCGGTGTGCCTCGCAGCAATGGCTGCTTGCGCTGCGTCAAGCGTCGGGTGAAGGTGAGTGTTCTGCAAATACAGCGGAGCCTATGTTAAGTTACTCATACACCACAGTGTGACCAAAGACTTCCTGGATGTGCCAAATGCGAAACATACGGCCAACCATGTCCTGGATATGATAGAGGCTTTAAATTCATTACTGGAAAGCCATATCGGGATCGACGCCGTCCAGCAAGCGACAAGAAGGATGGAACCCCTAAGAGTGCAACCTCCAGTCCAGAATTTGAACTTGAGTCTGCCTGTCAGACTCTGATCGAGAGAGAGGAACCATATTCTCTAATATCGTCAGATGTGAACGTTATGCAACATCTCTGTGTTCTTATTGATGATTTCTCTCAACCAATCACCCCCAGTCCGACGCATGTTGTGACCCGCTGGTTCGGGTTTCTTCCATCCATTTATGGCCAAAATCGGGTATTGGATGCTACCATCAGATGCTTCACAGCACACCATTTTGGACGCCTTGCTGAGAATCTACAAATGGTGTCATATGCCCGATTAGCCTATGGGGAAGCTTTGCGTGGACTACGAAAGTCTTTGGAAACCCCGGCTGAAAGCTTATCGACCCATGTCTTTTGTGCAGTCGTATTGCTGTGCATGTATGAGGTAGTTTATCCCATCAGACTTGCCTAATGAAACATGTGCTGATCATACATAGTTGTTCACCGACACTGATGACCCAGAGTCATGGATGAAGCATGCCAAAGGCCTCAGTCAGTTGGTCCAAATCCGAGGACCAGACAGGTATTCCAATGCGCTTGATATTTCACTACTGAAAGCCTCACGAGGTTTAATTGTATGTTATCCTATTCATTTTGAAACATGGATTTGCCTTTCGGTATGCTCATACTACGACAGGTAATGCACTCGATGTTCTCAGGCGAAGAGTGCTTTTTGGTGTCAGAGGAATGGCACAAGAAGATGCGACAACAATTCACAACAGACTTGCCATTCGACCTACACCACTGCATCGAAGTTTTCTTTGCATATTTCACACATGCGCCGAGTCTTGTGCATAAGCTCTATGGCCTGAGACACATGGATGTGGCCAGTGCAGCAGCCTTGCAAACAATAACCGAAGTTCTCTCGAAAGCTCTCGAGATGCAGGCGAACCTGGCCATCTGGTACGAGCAGTTTTCTCAAATCGCACCGCCTCCATTTGAGACCCTCTCTCCAACAGGAGATGAGCTATACCCAATCATCCTCACATACACAGATGTGAACCAGGCGACCATTTACTGCGGTTACTACTCTTTCATGGTGATCATACATGAGATATTGAAAACGTGTTGCCAACCGGGTCAGCATGCAGCCATGGTAATCTATTTCCGAGACCAAATTTGCAAATCAGTCGAGTACACCAGCGTTGGAATAATGGGTCCCTATCGAATGGGGTTTCCTCTCCGTGTGGCGTTTGAAATTGCCGACCCGGTGACAAGATCATGGATCTTGAACCGCCTGGGGCAGTTTTCAAAGATTTACGCAGCGGCCCAGCCAGAGAATTACAAACCAGTCCTTTAAAATTTGCAAATTGCATTACTAAGTCAATATAGACACCAACAACCCTGCCCAACAACCAACAAATACCAGCACACATCCAGACCTCAATTCCCAGGCGATTCCAAGTCATCGTAAACCATGTGCTTAGCAAAGAAAGATGGCATGACGGGCTCTGCCACGTCACGAGCGACCAAAAGCAACATGACAATAATGATCTCCATCAAAAGCCCCATCCCAACCAAAATGCCGATATCACCAGTGGCCGGATTGAACCTGAGAGGACCATATTCCAACAACAGGAAATAGATAATCCGCACCAAGAGGAATGGCAGAGTCAAAACAGTCACAACTGCAGCGCGGTGCCCAGACTCGGGAAGAAGTGTTCGCGATTTAAATGCAAGCCAAGCTGCGAGACAGCACACATAGCCGAACGTGATAACAAGAACCACTGAGCCAGCTTCTCCCAATGCATGCATGTTGATACACGCGCCCACAACCGCCAGGACGATGGCGGTGAGAATCGGGAACCGGAAGAAATGAAGGGCGAATCGTGTCCACTTGGACCATTTTGAGTTACCTGGTCCAGATTCTCCGGATTGTCCACTAGAGAATGAGGTGTTAATCTCTCTTAAGAATCATTGGGACTTTATTGTCATTGACGTACCATCGCAACATGACCAAGCTAACTTCGAACAAAAGAGGCGACAGGCCTACACTTTGCAAGACGGGTTCGGCGATAAGCATTGGTTTGTTTGGGTGTGAGGTGGATAGTACAAGGGCTGAGCCTGCTATACGGACTGTAATAGTGTTATTGTTGGATCTCAGGCTGTGGGAAGTATCCTTCACTTACTTTGTGACAAGAGACCAACCATACTCCACCAAGAATAGAGAACACAACGTCCAACGCTCTTGTTCTTGTTGTGGTGCCAGTACCGCCGCTCTTGCATGAACCTTGTACTGAATTGGCCAATGTGTATAATGGAGTATATCACGATTTCTGCAATGGCTATATTGCGCTTTCCAGTTGAGATCGGTGAGTCCGAAGAACGGGATAGGATATGGAGTGCCATGATGAATGAGTTGTCTCAAAAAAGTCGAGCTGAATACTTGATAAAAACGAAGTATAAGATTGGGTATGGAAAGAATCTAACTAAGGGTCTTTAGTCTGTTTAAATATCTTCTCTCATCCTTGGGGATTCAATCTCTGTCGTTTTCCTTGACTCTATACTTGTTGGACCCACATCGCGGAAAGTGACCCATCTAGGTTTAGCGTGTATATGCTTCGCTGAATCCGAGCTTATGGCTGGCAACTTATGGTAACATTAGAGAGAGAGAAAGAATGGTCAGGGGCTGAAGGGGGCGCTAGGAAAGCGCCGCCTAATCAAAGGTTATTCACGTTCATGCTCGCGATGAGTGACCCTTTTAGGTAGTACAGATGCATATCCACAGCCTGTGGTTTTGCGGCTGACTGTTGTTCCTGCACTTCCACTGGCTAGACTAAGGTCAAAGGAAAATCGTGCTGTCAACAATATCTCTGGCTCTCAGTTTTTAGTCTGTCAGGGAAAATGAAGCCTTAGAAGGCCATAGGTTTCAATACGACATCTTCTCCGGACCCCGGAGTACTGCCGGATCAATGTTCGTCCGAGCCCGCATACAAAATGAAAAGCTCCGATGACGGCGATTGTCGATTCCAGGAAGCAACTCTTCAATAAGTCTATCAAAATGGCTGCTGCTGCCCGGACACTTCGCATTGGTACAATTGCCTGGTTTCGGGATCTCATTGCTCAATAATTGACTAACAGGATCATATAGGTCTCATCCCCGGAGACGGTATCGGACGGGAGGTCATCCCGGTGGGTAGCTCTTTTGAGTTAAGGACAGAACCAATTGGCTGACTGGGGTTTGTTGGTATGATATAGGCCGGCCGTAAGGTCCTTGAGTCCCTCCCTTCGTCCCTGAACCTCAAGTTCAGCTTCGTCGACCTCGATGCTGGCTTCGGCACTTTCCAGAAGACAGGAACTGCTCTCCCCGACAAGACCGTCGACACCCTGAAGAACGAGTGTGATGGTGCTCTCTTCGGTGCCGTCAGGTAAGCAACAATGCCCTTGCAAAACACGAACCGGCTAACGCCGTCAACAGCTCCCCGAGCACCAAGGTCGCCGGCTACTCTTCCCCCATTGTCGCTCTCCGCAAGAAGCTCGACCTGTTCGCCAACGTCCGCCCCGTCAGAACCACCGTCGGCAGCAGCAGAGGCAACCCCATTGACCTGGTCACCGTCCGTGAGAACACCGAGGACCTCTACGTGAAGGAGGAGCGCACCATCGAAGGCCCTGACGGCAAGGTCGCCGAGGCTATCAAGCGTATCTCCGAGCGTGCTTCATTCCGCATCGCCACCATCGCCGGTGAGATCGCTCTTAGCCGCCAGGCTATCCGCGACGCTGCCCCCGGCACCTCCACCCGCACCCAGCCCATGGTCACCATCACCCACAAGTCCAACGTCCTCTCGCAGACCGACGGTCTCTTCCGCGAGACTGCCCGCAAGGCCCTCTCCGCCGAGAAGTTCTCCTCCGTCCACGTCGAGGAGCAGATTGTCGATTCTATGGTCTACAAGCTCTTCCGCCAGCCCGAGTACTACGATGTTATTGTTGCCCCCAACCTGTACGGTGACATCCTGTCTGACGGTGCCGCTGCCCTTGTTGGCTCCCTGGGTCTCGTCCCTAGCGCTAACGTCGGTGACAACTTCGCTATTGGTGAGCCTTGCCACGGCTCTGCCCCCGATATTGAGGGTCTGGGTATCTCCAACCCCATTGCTACTTTCCGCAGTGTCGCTCTGATGCTCGAGTTCCTGGGTGAGGCCAATGCCGCTGCTAAGATCTACACTGCTGTCGACGGTAACCTCGATGACGGCAAGTTCCTTACCCCCGACATGGGCGGCAAGGCCACCACCCAGCAGGTGTTGGACGATGTCCTCAAGAGACTGTAAGAGAAAATTTGTACATAAACCATAGTTTGCAGTTGATTAGCAAGGAAGCCAAAATTGTTTCTTGTGTCAAATGATATCTATCAGTGTAAAGCGGATATAGCCAAGTAGGAAAGCCTATCACTCAACATCAGCCGCCGATGGCTCCGATTCCCAGTCAAATTGCCCCAAGCTGCCCTTGCCGTCGGTCTGAGTGTACCATTGATCCGGCCCGTTATCACGTAGGACAACCGTAAACATAACAACAAGATACACCCGGCCCGTTGTTGCATCCTTAAGAACATAACGCAAGTCATGATCCTTATCACTCACATACTTCATAGCATGGATAGTCATACCAGGAAGCCGAACAGAGAAATCTACCAATTAGCCAAACCCCAGACAGCAAGAAGCAATTACTGTAAACTCACCACTAAAAGCCAAATAAGGATTCCCAAAATCAACCAGATACAACCTCCCAGCCTCAAACTCAAACTCCTTCCGATTAGCTTCATTCTGGAAGAATTTCTTCCTCGAATCCGCATCAGGGAACATCCGCCGCATCTCAGTAGCCTCCTCACCATCGGCGCCCTCTTCAACAACCTCATTATGAAGGGTCGGCAGCTCATCCGATTTCCCCATTTTTTCACCAATCCGGAAATAATTAAACGTAGCCAGTGCCGGACTAAACAGATACGGTCTATCGGCGTACGCATCGCCATCTAGACTCGGGTCGAGGGTCCATTTGACAATGCGCAGGGCTGCGTTGAAGCCTGGCGGGAGGATGTCGCGGATTGGTCTGTCGAAGTCATTGCCAAAGATGAGATTGTTGCCGTTTACGGCTTCTTTGAAGATTATTGAGAAGGATATTGAGTACTGGTCTTTTGTGTGTAGTGGATGTTCGAAATATGGGCTTGTAGATGCTGAGCCCTCCGGGAAGCCTGTTTGGGTAAGGGCTTGCTCTTTGGTGGTAGCAGAGGAAGAAAATGTTGTTACCTGTGTAATCTTGGATTCGCACGCAGAGACTGATTATTGCGTGGTCGTTTTCGATTCGAAGTGTCTCGCCGTTTACGGGGACCACTTGGTGAGTGTTCGGGTCGTATTCTGGCCCTGCTGTTACCCTCAGGCGGTATTTGTGGGCCTTTGTTTCTTCTTCGGCCATCTTTGGGATTTGTTTGTTGAGTATATCCAATGTGGCTTACTGTAATAGAAAAACGTTGAACTGGTATAGAGGGTCGGAGCTAGGAAATTACGCCCAACAACGTCATCGTCAAAATCAAGTATAGCGCCAAGACTAGTGCTTAACCTAAACCTTATAAACATAGCCATTTTGCAGCTGACTTTGGTTCTATCTGGCGCATTTTGGCAATGCTGTAAATTGGACCCCAATCTTACGCTTATACCTTGACATCATCGCTTTTCGGAAAAACACCGAGACCAAAAGTTGATTGGAGCAGCGGCAAGTAGCACCCAAAGCGGTTAGCGTGTCAGGAAGTAAAGGGGCCGCCAAGACTCTGCGCCCCAGGGCTGTGATGGGGAGAGCCTTGATCTCGAGGTATATAAGTAATGAGTCTATATTCTGAGAGAAGCACAGAAGCAAATACTTCAATCCCTCAATCTTCAGTCTTCGATTCCAACTTAAATCCAATCCTCACCCAACCCTCATACAATGTCTTCCAATATACCTCAACAAAGTACTTCCAACCCTGCCTTCACAGTCGACATGACATGGAAGAAATGGAAAGCCATAATCTCAGACATCAACGACTCAGAAGGAGGCCCCAAATACATCATCAGCTTTCCATGGAGCATGCTCCCAAAATCAGAAAGTATGATCGTGACAAGAACCGCCGACGAAGAAGTCGTTGGAACCGGCAAGCTTCAAATGGTCTCAATCAACGCCTATTACCAACTCCACGGCCAAAAGGGCTCTCTTCTAGCACAGAAGCGCTGGCAAACCGTCTACACCCACCGCTCTCTCAACTTCTCCGATACCGATACTCCAGTCACCATGACCTGGACTAGCAACTATGGATTCAAGACATGGGATTTCATCTGTGTTGATGATCAGCAGATGCCTGTTGCTAGGTTTTCGGCTAATTCTTGGGCTGTTAGTAAGATTGGTAAGATTGAGTTCGATGGCCCCAAGGCGCATAGCCAGGCTGCTCAAGAGGAGATTTTTGTGATTGGGCTCACGCTGTTTTACACAATGATGCTTCGCACCACCAATATTTTCAATTTCTTTGGAGCTATCTTTTCTCGGCCTGGGCATAAGGAGCATGTTGAGCCTCAGCCTCTACCGCAGAAGGTGGCTAGCGAGGAAGCCGGCCATTCTTGATTTGGCTTGGTCTTTTGTCTTCTGAATACCTTTGTTATTACAGTGATACCACTTTATCTTATTTTATAGAAAGCGTGACAGGATATCTTAATGTCTGACTATTGGACCTTAATGGATATTGAACCTTCCGATCTTCAAAACACCATAATTTCAATTGTATCGATGTATACTTTCTACTAGTAGAGTCTTTGTCAGGCTGCCCATGTCGTAGATTGTGTCTATTTGTGTTGGGACCCAGTCGGATGGAGAGAGTAATGTGCCATTGGAGTCTGCGTATAGACTTGCGTTTCCGAAGGGGAAGGCGCTCACGATTGTGAATTTGTGGCCGCCTATTACTGTACTTCTTGGTTGGATTGGATGGATTTCCTTGTAGCTGTGAGCTCCGTGTATTGGCTTAAGTTCAATTGCATTTCTTAGAGGGGATGAGGTAGGAGGCCAGATGATTCGGGGGAGCCATGTTTGAGGATGCGGTCTGAAACAACACAGGCTCCGGAGGCCAACATTTCCCCGTGCACCATGTTGGACAGTGGGATTTCGTATAAAAAAAGAACCTTGTATTATCTATGAAGCTATATTGACCGTCGCGGAAGGGAGGAGATGACACGGCAAGATCTCACATCCATTCAACTTCAAACCCAAGATCAAGGATCACAGTCGTAGCTACGGTCATCTCATCTAGCAGTCAAATTCAACAGTGCAAGAGTGGTAGTTCTGGCCGTGCTTGTCGCCCAGCGTGCCCTTGAGACCTTTCTGGTCTTGGTAATCAGCAGAGCATGAGCTATACATGATAGATAATTAGCTTCCGTCTAGACGCAAGTTGATCAATCCGGGGAGAAGAATCGATCGACTTACGTGATAGCACCAAGGTTGCAACTGGCATCCCATGCGATCGGGGAAGCCAAAGTGGCATCGCCCTTCAGATCTCCATCATCGCCAGTCCAGAATGTAGCGGGGCCGCAGATGCCATCCGACTTGTCGAAGATGAGCTCTGAACCATCACCGGTAGTGACTGTGACATCCTGGATTGCTCCACGTTGACTCTCGTTGACATCGGCTTTGACTTTACAAGAGCCTGCCAGAGCAGATGGCAGACTAGCCATAGT
>ERZ1673737.3058-NODE-3058-length-13161-cov-4.188997_pt1 | contig 13161 bp, 14 predicted proteins | sample MGYA00580211_ERZ1673737 | MGnify/ENA primary metagenome ERZ1673737 (study PRJEB41218, sample SAMN15661789) | gut metagenome | host: Homo sapiens | place: Canada: London | collected 2015-08-20/2019-03-30 | study: EMG produced TPA metagenomics assembly of... | reverse complement strand
CCCCCTCTTCCTCTCCGAGTACGGCTGCAACACCAACACCCGCAAGTTCCAGGAGGTCGAGGCTCTCTACTCTACTAAGATGACCGGCGTCTACTCCGGTGGTCTCGTCTACGAGTACAGCGAGGCCGGCAACAAGTACGGACTCGTCGAGATTAGCGGTACCGATGTCAAGACCCTCGACGACTACGATGCCCTCAAGAAGGCCTTCGACGGCACCAAGAACCCCTCCGGCGATGGAAACTACAACTCCACCGGCGGTGCCTCCGGCTGCCCCGTCAAGAACGCCCCGAACTGGGACGTATCCGACGATGCCCTCCCCGCCATGCCCGCCCCCGCCAAGAAGTACCTGACCGAGGGTGCCGGCAAGGGTGACGGCTTCAGCGGCAAGGGCTCCCAGAATGCTGGCACTCCCTCCACCGGCACTGCCACTCCCGGCTCTGGCTCCGTCGCCTCTGCCACCGCCGGTGGCGCTACCTCCACCAGCTCCAAGGGTGCCGCCGCCAACCTGAAGCCCATGCAGATCACCTTCGCCCCCGTCGCGGTTGGCATGGTGACTGTCCTGTCGACTCTGTTCGGTGCTGGCTTCCTTTTCCTGTAATGCTTCTTTGCCCTGTGAATTTGGGTTTCTTCGCCTTGGTAACTTTCTTGGTTGACATGTATCTTTATTTTGGTTATTTCTTTTGCCCGTGAGGTAAACCCTCGCGTGTGCCTGGCAAATTTGGGAAGGCGGGATGCTTTATTTGGTGTATAGCAGGCCTTCATATCTCCGCCTAGTGTTCAATGGGACATAAACTGCTCTTAGCTCGGATTTGTATTGCTGTAAACGATTGCATATGTGGATGATGGTCTGATCAGAATATATTCAAATCTATCAAAGTATCGCTTACCATTTGACTTATGCACATAAATTTTAAGATCAATAGAAGCTGGCGAATACCTAGGTATCTAAGATAGCTTATTCTCCAACGTGAACAAGTTGCATCAAAACAATTAACTTCACGGCTTGCCGGGAAGGGAACGAAGATCATACCTAGGGCTATTCCGGAGTACCTCAATATCAAACCTCATGTGCCAATTCCCCCTTGACTGCCAAGTAAGAATCCTCGCAATACGATGTGTCCCTCTGTCCCAAGCCCCAAGTACAAGCGCACCAACGCCTTTCCCCCAAACAACACCCATAATCTCCTTATAACCCTGAGTATTATACTCCCAAGTCAGAACCTCCTGACTATCCTTCGAATAACCGAGTCTAGGGAAAAGCACGTCCCGCATATGTCCCAACGTCTCCGTATTCTCGCAGTCCACGACATAAACATACCTCAGAGTATCAATATCATAGTCACGCTGGTACTGAGCCAGAGCGATCTCAGACCAATGAGGATTAACACTACCTACCGGCCTCTGACAAAATTCCGCGAAAATGACGCCGGGACCCATGCGGTGCGTATGTAAGTTATACCCTGCATTCTCCAAACGGGAAATCTGGGTTTGGCGGTAGTCATTCTCTCCGGTTGCTAGACCGGGTGCTCGGACATGGTCCTTCATCGCCACCTGGTTGGGGCCTACCTTTTTCTCCTTCCCTATATCCCATCGCCGAGCTTTATCAGGATTTCTCACAATATCGTTCCATCTAAGTGTTGACCGCTGGATGGGACATGGTATTTGGCAGTCGGCGTCATTGGCTCGGTCTATCCAGTCTTGGTAGTTAGTTCCCTTTCGGCGGAATCTGGCAGTACGCGTGGCTTCACCCTCTTCAGGGCTTTCTTCGCCTGGCTTTTTTGTCCGGGATTCTGGTCCTGGTACTGGTGATATGGCGCGGCGTCCACGCTTTGTGCGACGAGGAGGATGTTCGCTGGTTGAATCTCCGCTGAGTGGTGGCTGCTCCGCAGGGTCTCTGTGAGGAAGTTCTGCGAAATGAATTCTTCCGCGAGGTCCACGTGGAGGAGATCCAGATGTTCCATCTCCGTCGGGGTTTGGTGGTTGACTTGTAGCGTTGTGTGCAGCAGAAGTCTCAGGATAAAATTCGGGTGCGAAATCTAGAATACGTTCTGTAGATTCAATTGGGCTTTCTAGCTCCGCGGTGCGTCTACTAGTGTTAGTAGATCCAAATTGATATCTTGGGTCTGTGCGAGCTTGAGTCCTACGTGGAGGAGGATTGTGACGCTGTTCACGAACAGGGAATCCGGATGTTCGATCTCCGCCGGGGGTTGTTGATTGACCTGTAGGATTGTGCCTAGCCCATGGTTCGGTTGGGGGACCTGGAATAGGTCCTGTGGGTTCAGTTGGGGTACCAAATCCAAATCTTCTCCTTGGAGGTAGAGGCCTACGTACAGGAGGACTGCGGCGTCCACGCTGTTTGCGAATAGGGGATCTAGATGCCGCATCTCCGGCGGGTGTCTTTGAACGACTTCTAGTAATGCGTTGAGTCGAGGATCTGGGTTGTGGATCTGCTGCGGCTGCAGGAGTTTCAGTAAGGACAAAATGCTCTAGACGACGTCTAGCGTTAGAAGTGAATGAAACTTCGGATTGACCGTCTGAGGAGGCTTCAGGAGTTAGCTCGGGGTCGGTAGCAGCCGGGGCTTCGGGCAATATCTCTGGGTCAACGGCAGGGTTATGCTCATTTTGAACGGGCTGTGGAGTATCCGTGCTGGGTTCGTCAGTAGCGGGTTCAGGCTGAGGCAATGGCTGTTGAGGAATAAGTTCAATATTTTGCTCTCCGGTACCACCTTGATTCTCATTGCTGTTGCGACGTTGTTGTCTGGATTGTCTACGGCGACGGCGACGGTCAAGACAAGGAAGCAGCTGCAGACTCTTTCGTCGGATATATTGGCGCATGACTGCGATTGTGCTAATATGTGCTGGGATTCGGTGTATATATGGAAGTGGTTTGGTGCTTGAAATTGAAATAACCAACGGAACCCCGAACAGCTTTATACCTTCTAAAGAAGGCCCTAGTATATGGTCGAGGGAGCGCTATTTGGGTATATAAAGGGAACCTATGTGGTGAAACCATGGTTGGACTATAGCAAACAATGGGACAAAAATACCAGAGATGACTTGAAGTGTAAGAGAGAATAAAGAGAGCAGATTCAAAAAGAAAGCCTGAATAGGTTGGATATCAATGACATTTGTAGTAGACAAAGGGACGAAGATGGGAATAGAACTTCGAATGACTTGCGGAGAACCAAAGCAAGGATGCATAGCAATGCAATTGTGTAGACAAAGCAAATTGAAGCAAAAGAGAGGGATGTTCAAAGTCCAACAAAGCACTATATATACCAGCCCCAAAATGCTGTCGAAGCAAAAGGTAGACAAAAAGCGATAAAATTAGATTGACCCGACACTGGCCTCGAACCATCAGGATCTAAACGCAGTGATAGACAGGATCAGACAAAGCCCTTCTCTCCTCTATGTTGGACCCTCCTATACACTTTCCCGCTCGTAGAATACAGCACCCACATTCACTAGGACAGTGCGACAATGACCCACCAACGAACGAGACACTCCGTACTTTATGACAACAGCCACAGTCAAAAGTACAACAACCACCCAGTCTCTTGCATCGACCAGCTGTTCGTAGAATAGGGCTACTGGTTCGCCTATCAGCACGTATCCACCCCCCATCGCGACGATGAATTTCCAGCTGTTGGAACTTATGAGTTGTATCAGCCGCCGCGTGGGGAAGCAGAGACAGTTCGAAATCTAGATCGCATGTGGTTTGGATCTGCTCTGCTGTGAGGGTTTGATTTTCTGCTTGCTTTTCCAAGGAGCCGAGTGTTTCAATCAAATACTCGTATCGCTTTTGATGCGATTCATTCTCGTACATCACTATCTCCTTTTCCTTGATCAACTCCTTTTGTTGGCGTCTGTCTTCTTCAGTTGTAGAGATCTTAGCCACGATGTTGAGAAGCCAGGCTAGCCATTTCCAGTTCAGATAATCGCAGCATGTCTCTAGTTTTCCGAAGACATGGACAACCAGATTCAAGACCCTTGGGGTGACTAGCTGGATGGTTTTGTCTATGAGGATAACCGCAACGTGTAGAACGGCAACTTGGACCGTGAATAATAATACCATGGACCAGATGATACATCTGGTACTTTGGATAAATTCGTTGTCCACAAAGCACACTGTGGGCGATATGGTGAGACCGTAGGAGGTAAGATCGTAGGATGTAGACATGTTGGGCTGAAAAGAAACTGGTCACTTGAGAAAGGAGATAGTAAGGAATGTGAGATGTACCACATGCTGTGGTGAGTCAAGCTCCAATATCAAAATCGGAAAACAAACCCTAAATGACACCAAGGGAGCTTAGTAGTTACAGTTAACGTTATGGCATGACGACATGTTCATCAACTGGAAATATAGATTCCCCAGTCTGTACAGCGTGGACCGAATACTACCAGTGAAGGCACTGGAAAACAGGCAGAAAAGAGGAAAGGATAAGCAGAGAATCATATACAGGACTCACTTCAAGACACGTGGATTTCGCATGGAGACTGCCCAAATACTTAATGAGTACGCCACATACATGTTTGGGTCCCTTGGACGAGCTTCCGAGATTCACAGCAGTGCTGCCCTACACGAGAAGACGTTACTCTAGAAAGACATAGAAAGTGCAATGTGTTAATATAGGAAAATTATAAAAGAATGAATCACCAGGTCTTATCCAGGACTATAGAGAAATATAGAGAATCAGTCTGCAGTCCCGCTGCAGTCGAATGCCTCCATTATCTCAAAAAAAAAGGCAAAAAAAAAGCCCACTGTCGACCAGAACACCTAGACCATAGAGTAAGCTTAAACCAGACAGCAAACCTAACAGTTAGCACCCCATCCCATTGACATCCTCCAATCCTGCCCAGCCTCACTGACGCCGCGGACCAACCCAACAACATTATCAACGAAGCCACCAGCACCATTATTAACACGATCCCTACGCTCCCGCTCAGAATCAGAAGCAGTAGCACGCATACCAAGCAACTGCTGCATAGAATATCCCTGCACACGCTCGACATCCATCCTCGTAAGAACATCACCTTCACCACGCCGGCGAGTCCAAGCAGCCTGCTTAACAGCCGGAGCCCAGTACTCAGCCAGAGCAGACTCATTGCGACCCTGAGCGTAGCACTTGACCAAAGCAGAATCGGTCTCGGGCATGAGCGAAGCGTTCCACTTTGTATGGGCGATCTCGTACCGCTTCTCCATGAAGAAGATGATTGGCCATGTGATTATCCAGAGCTGGAGGATGACTACGATCCACCAGACATAGCGATTCGTGCGCAGTCGGTTGATCCAGTGTGGGGAGTATATTGTTACGGCGCGGTGGGCGGTTGAGAAGGAGAAGCTGAGGGAGCCGCGGTAGTTTAGTTCGCGGATGTGCGAAGAGAGGACGTTGCGCATTGCGTTCGAGTCGAAGCCTCCGAGTTGACGGTGCAGTGTGAATCTGTAGTCAATCAGTCTGGTTAGCTAGAGAGTCGTTGTGAAGGAATGGGAGGGAACAGTACGATTTCACGGGCGCCGGGTCCTGGCAGAACCGCTCGCACCATAGTTTTAGGGCGCTTTGAGGCCTGTTCAACTGTCCGTCGGCGTCGGCGTCTTCGCCGAGGAGGGCATCGCTGTCATCAGTAAGGGCGATTGCTTGGCGCGACTTGGGGGGCTTGTATGTTCGCGAACGCAGGATTCCACCACGGTAGGCCGGCTTCAAATCTTCATCTGTGAGGATCTCGACCTCCATCCAGTTTACAAGCATAGGCCCGCCGCCCTCCCAGCCGGTCAGCATGGTCTCGGCGAGATCCAGCCTGAACTCGAAGTCGGTCACAGTGCTGCTGTTCTTGTCTTTTTTCCCATTGTTGCTTGATTCGGTGTGATAACCTTTCACGTAGAAGAGAGGGCGCAGTGGCAGCATGATCTGCTTACGGATGGCATTGTAGAGCTCATCGCTGTTGGTCGAGAGATTCGGCGCGAGGGTGCGAGCGACGGTGTCGTATGGTCTGATGTCTGTTCCACCGGGAAGAACGTAAGCAGAGTCGATCAGACGGAGGGGTTCAATGCGAGACTGGACAGGCGGATCGGGCGGAATGGGGAGGGACTCGAGATCGTCGGTGTAGGGTGGTGGCGCGTCATCCAAGGAATGGAGTGAGTGCGACGAGGACGCGGGAACTTCCTGGTTGAGGCGACCCATGATGTTTCAAAGGGGAAAAAAGTAAACAAAACGAAGGAATCAGGGGAAACTTGGATTTTATGAGAAGGCCGCACTTCGAAGGTAGACACTTTTGGGGGCTGAAATGAGGCTTAAGCGGAAAACCTCGTATCGCCACTCTGCTGCCTATTTCTTTGGCTTTTTATGAGACAAATTGATATGATTTGAATGGTATATTTGGCAATTTGATATTAAATGAAATGTACGCCTTTCCGCATCTACTTTCCTACCCGACATAACACTGCATCGAGTTGAACGTCTTAGGATCGCCTCTTCTACCACCATTCTGACAAGGTCCTCCCTTCCCCCGCCAGCCATATGTCTGGCCGATGGAATTGTAGTTGTCACATTTATCATTATCAACCACCGTGCAGAGACCATTGATCATCTTCCACGATGCAGGCCGTGTTTTCGGACTATCGTCGCAGCTTTTCCAGTTCAGACCACCGTCGACCCAGTATCGACATGAAACATCTTCGTCTGTGATATTGGTACTGAGACCGCCATGGAGAACAAGACACTTAGAATTGCGTAGTTCCTTATTGTGGCCTTGGAGGGTCACATAATCTCCTTCGCACCCCTTCTCCATATACATCAGCAGCATCCACCCTGATGGTACTGTTTCGATGCCGGTTGAGGTTGTGCCTGCACGGGTAGTCAGGATGGGGCTTGCAGATTTTATTGAACTGGAACGGGTCGTTATGGTAGTACTCGCAGACTTGGCTGAATTAGCGCTGGTCGCGGAGTTTAAACTTATTGTTGCGGTGTATCTCACAGTAGTATATGAGCTTATCGTCTTGCCCGCAGGCTCAACATGAGCCTGCTTTTTGATAACGGTGGTTGCACTAGCTTTAGATGTAGTCGAGCCACAAAAGTCTGCGCCGGTGCCACATTGGCCTTTTCTATTGCACTATCATCGCTGTCAGTTTGAGTCGCACGATCAATTGTTAATAAGACTCACACATTGACTAGAGGGACAGGGATTCAACGAGGGAAGTTTCTTCCACTCGGTAGGACGCGCAGTCCCAGGTACTTGTGGACCACAAACAGCACCAGGAATGGATACCGGCATAGGACGGACACCTTTCTCAGAGAGACAGATATTGCCCCCAATCTGAAGATCACCACACCCATACCAGGCCCATGTCTCCTTATTCCAGGCCTCAATATTGGCAATCGTGATGCCGTATGCGTTCGCAATTCGCTTGCAGGTATCTTCACCCCGAATGGTATACTTGTAGCAGACACCTTCAACATCTCTCGGTGGAACTGGAGTCCCTCCTGTTGAACAGCACATCGGCTTTCCGACGTTTTTAGCGCAGTCCACACCCTTATTATAAGTAGTGAGCAAGTCAGTAGTAATATCGCATTTTGCGGCAATGCTGGTACACGAATCCCCTTCGCTAACGATGTACGAGGAGCAGATAGGGTTAAAATCACGGCGGTCAATTGAGTTCTGGGTGTCGTTAGCATATTGGTGTGGATGTCTTTGACTAAGGATACTACTGACCTGGGGCTGTTCTACGGACAATGCGCTTACCGCATGTACCAGAAGCAGGCTGCGTAGAGCGAGAATCATGACACTCGGGAAGAATTTGTCTTGCATACACTACTCGGAAACACGAAAAGGCCACTGACGCTTCCTAGGTCTTTAAATAATTTCAAGAGCTACAAGATAAGAGCCTCTATTATGAGGGGCACTGGGGTCGAACATTCATTGATGCAGAACATGGGTGAGGATGCATGAAACGCAGGAAGACTGTATAAAGCATCGGCCGAGTCTGAGGGTCTAAGAAACCCCATGAAGGCGCCCATTCTTTATTATAGCCTGCTGATAATTGGGTAGAGGAAATCGATGTAAAATTTGCGTCACCGCTAACAAAGGAATGTTCTTGCATTTGCACGTCGACATGGGGTTATATTTAAATAGTCTTTGTTCAACCTGGTTCCCTTTCCACGTTGGACTCGAGTGCTAGCTACTCTTTCAAAAGCAACTATGAGCCAATATGCTACGAAGAAGCTTGGCAACTGGGATCTAAGCTTGCATGTAGAACACTCACCTGTTTGACGAGTTTCAAGATCGACTGGGACCTCACCTGACAGCAAGACAAAGGAAACACATAGAAGAAATGTTACCTGCGAAGCTGCATGAACAATATGAGTCTCGATAGTTGGCGGTGAGCGTGCTAATCGACAAGCAGAGCAGCGAGCTGGTCGAAAATTTGGTGACATGCCTATCGGACGTTTGTAATCTTGACAGACTCTCATGCATCCAACTTCCAACCCAGCTGATACGCGCCGGCGAGCCGGTCTTTTCAGCACCCGCTTGGAGATATGGCAACAGCTCTGCTATTAACAGTACGTTGGAAAGATAGTTAACCTGCACTGCTCGAGCATGGCCGTTAGGGCTCCGCTCAAGCGTTACAGGACTGATTCCGGCGTTTAGGATGAGGAGGTCGACCACCGGGATCTCATCGCGGAGTTGACTGGCGAACTGCTGTACACTGTCATACCGGTCAATGTGTAGCTCCATCACTTTGATGCTAGGCTTGGGGTTAAGCTTCGGGACTTCATGGTCCTGAAGGAGGTCCTTGGCGCATGCTTCACCCTTGGCGACGTTGCGGACGGCCAGAATGACGGTCGACGCTCGCATTTGCAGTAGCTGTCGGGCTAATTCGAGACCCAGTCCCGAACTGGGTCCCATAGCAACGGCTGTCTTGCCTGTTAGGTCAATGTCTGTTGGCAGTGGTGTGACCCTTGGCTGGAGGAATTTGACCATGTTGAAAATAGTCAGGCTTTATAGATCGGAGATGTCGGTGATACAAAGAGGATCAGAAAGGAAAGAGGATGAAGATACTGAGAGTGACAATACTCGGGGCAAAAGGTCAAACTATAAATACTGGTCCTTCCCATCTTCAATACCTAGTCATATGCATTAGATTGTTAAGCTGTCTACCTTTTTGGGAAGGTCTTGGCGGCCAGATGATAAATGGCACTCGAGTCATGCAGATGACTCAGCATTCGGCCGACGGTCCGAAAAGGGAAGACAAGGTATGAGTGCAAGTATACACCTTCGCTTGGATTCTTAAATTTGACAAAGACATAGAGAGGACAGCTAAAAGTTCGATCTAGGGTCCCAAATTGTATATCATGCGAAGTGAGCCATGTGCATCCCCTCAAGGACGAGCTGCTATATTCTTCCTTCATCCTGGAAAACCTATTAGTCCTGTATTCGAAGGCAACAGCCCAACAAGTAATAGTACCTAGCCTTGTCATTCCTCCTACGCTACTGAATATACCTTTTGACCAGCCCGTTGATATAACCAGCACTGTTTCAAGAAGACTTTGGACTTGATGGGTCAGGGCAAACCGAAAGCAAAGACTCACAAGTTGAGCGCTTCAGACTATCCTATAATCTAGATTGGATGGACGTCACGAGCTGGACCTACTAGCACGTTTGTTATCGTTATCGCATCCGATTGCCGTGTGTGGTGAAAGCTCCCAGTTTCACCGTTCCAAGTTCTGCCTTCTCCCATCTTCCCAACCAGGCTTGCCTCTACTGATCAGCAGCACCCCTCATCTGGGAATATCATCATGGAAAGTCCCCCTAACCAAGCCGCATGGCTGTCTGCCAGCTCGAAACGACCTCTCGAGGTCCAGTCTGCGCCATACACCTCTCCCGCAGCCAACGAGCTCGTCGTGAAGAACGCCGCCATTGCCGTGAACCCCATGGAGTGGTCCAAGCAGGTCATGGGCAATTACATCTTTGAGTGGATCAGATGCCCCTTTGTGATGGGAAATGATCTCGCTGGCCAAGTGGTTGAGGTTGGCGAAGAGGTCACCGGCTTCAAGCTTGGAGATCGCGTCCTTGCCCACGCGATATCGATGGACCCCACCATCAACAAGTCATCCGAAGGTGCCTTCCAAGAGTACACTGTCGTGCGCGCCAACCTGACCTCGCCAATTCCTGACTCTCTTTCCTACGAAGAGGCTTGCGTCCTCCCTCTCGGCCTGTCAACCGCTGCAACTGCACTCTTCCAAACTGACTTCCTGGCTCTTGACTATCCTACCGCCACAAGCAAAGCCGCAAAGTCAACTGTCAAGACTGTTATTATCTGGGGTGGATCGACCAGTGTCGGAAGCAACGCCATCCAGCTGGCCACTGCTGCAGGATACGATGTGATAACCACAGCCTCTCCCAAGAACTTTGAGTACGTGAAGGGACTCGGTGCTACCAATGTGTTTGACTATAACAGTAAGTCGACCGTCGAAGACATCATCCATGTTCTCCGCACCAAGAAGCCCGTCGGCGCGATCGCAATCGGTAACAACTCCACTGAGGCCTGCATGGACATCCTCGCAAAGACAGACGGTTCCAAGTTCGTCGCCCAAATCAGCTTCCCATTTCCCGAGAAGGCTCCCGTGACTGCCTGGCAACTTTTCCTCTTCATGATGGGTTTGATGTGGTGGAATATTACCATTTATTTCAAGTCTGTGCGACGAGGTGTTGTGACGAAGTTCGTTTTCGGTAGCTCCCTGGTCCACAACGAAGTGGGTGCTATGATTTATAACAGGTTCCTACCCAACGCTCTGGAAAATGGGGAGTATCGCGTCGTTCCTAAGCCTGTTATTATCGGAAAGGGACTTGAGCAGATTCAGGCTGCCCTTGACGTTCACATGAAGGGCGTGTCGGCGCAGAAGGTGGTTGTTTCGCTTTGAGCAGTGACGTATTCGCACACAACAGGCTATTAGAGCCAAGGAGGATGTGAAGGGCAAGATTCATGACTAACAGGAATTATTCGGTGATCGGGATATCTGGGAGATGGAGAAATCGGCTTCCCATTGCGAACATGTATCATCTTTTCACTGACCAAGGACTCAGTAATTCAATTATTCTAATCCTTTTTTTCCAATCCATTTGACGTAAGAAGGATAGAGTCTTCAATGGACCGCTGAGTCTATGGCGAATATACTGGATAGTGGCTCCTAGTCGCTTCTTGGAGAAAAAGGAATGGGTAGTATCGTATTGAAGTGAGTACCTGGGTAAATACATGACAGGACAACCAAAAAACCCCCAATTTTAAAACTTCGACCACACTTAAAGTGCCTCAAAAAAGATTCATTATATCCAAGACGCATGGTGTCTCTTGCTGCTCTGTGCCACCTGAGAGAACACTCAACTCATCGAAACAATCCAACTCAAGGAGATCCAAATAATTCATTGCCAAATTATTCCCATTTTGTAAGACCAGTAAAGCCCTTTTGAGCTCGTCCAGCCTACCATATTTATCCTCCGACACCGTGCCACTTGTACGCAGTTGATCTCCATGTGTTCGGAGAAACTTCGCGGAGAGAAAGAGTAACATAGGGGAGAATGCATGTGCCTAGATGCGCACGTGAGATATGAGACAAGCTACCAAAGCCCCGGAAATAAGAACGAGAAGGATTAAGTTACTCACTGTGAAGAAACTAGATCGAATAAGTGGTTTTGCAAGGCTTGCTATTTCGTAGGCTGAGTAAAGAGGTACGAGGACGGTTTGATCATTCGATGTTCCTTTTAGGACTTCCATCATACCATAGAACCAGATGATAGCTGAATTCGCTAGCATGTTTGTGAATAGGCGCATGGGATCTAACAGTTCTGGCGAGCATGGTGGTAGGGACAGTAGCATCAGCCGCTGCTGGGCTATATGGTAGAGTCGGCTATGGTGTTCCCAGAAGTCAATACCAGCATCAAGTCCGGGTATTTTGTTCACAAGTGGGGCTTGCTTTAGGCTAATACTGTGCCAGCAAAGTGTTGTCAGGACAGTTGCTTCAGCGAAAGGTGGCAGCGTCTTCTGTCCGGATGTTTCAATGGCGTCTGTCATGGATACCATGAGGACTGGTCTACTATGTTGGAAATCAGATTCTGGAGCTGGAAGAAATATCCAAAGCTAGTAATGGAATGGAATCAGCAGTGTTTGAGGGAACTGGAATGAGTGAGGCCTTCTTACAGGCTCTTCATGTAGAGTCAAAGGCCATTGGTCTGAGATATTGAGAAATCGATCTAGACAATATGCCAGCCAGAAAGTTCGTCTTTTCTCCTCTATCTCGGCCCAAGGCTCAGTAAATGCTAGATCGAGTGCCGTTGTGTGGAAGCGGTCAATCTCATGCAACTTCATCAGTTGGATGATACGAAAGGCTCGTCCGGCAGTGATCCATGCTCGACTGTAGTTCATGTACCGGAACTCATAGTGAGTCAGTAGGAGCCAGCCTTGTGCAGACTGCAAAGAAGCAGAGCTTGCACAGTCGATTTGATTATCAAGCGCTTCGAGCTTGGAGCGTGCACAGAGGTAGAGTGACTCCCGCATATGGTGCAGATGTGCAGATGCGGCTGCGGCTAGTGCCCACATCGCAGCCTGCAAGGCGGAATAGGGTTCTGCTTTGTAGCAATGTTGGGACCAGGTCAGATAGCGACCTTGATGTAGCATGGGGGCGACAGGATGCACTCTATCAAAGTAGAGCTGGTCTCTGTATAATTAGTTAGTAATAAATAGTAATAACCATCTTATGCAGAGATTATGCGCACAGATCTGCCTCGATTATATCAGATATCTCAATTTCTGGGGCTGTAGTGGGCGCGAAGGACATGTTTGAGGGTGATTCATCCACAGAACGGGAAACACTACGGCACTCTCTCTTCGTGCTATCGACAGAGCTCTCTGGCGGAGTAGGAAACTGACCCACTTCGCTCTTGGATGTGTGTTGTTCATTGATGTCAAGGCTGACCTGGTCGCGGTTGACAAGGCTTTCAAGTGTGGCTGGAACAGCTATTAGGTACTTGGGTGTATGGAAGATGAATTCTGTTTACAAACCAATACGACTCCGTAAAGCCTTTAAATGTCCTCTTTTAGGACCTCTTGGAGACCGATCCTGATTCACGTAACAAATAGCTCCAGAGTCTTCGCATTGATCGCATCGAGGC